>ERZ1026814.461-NODE-461-length-23133-cov-6.987916_pt1 | contig 23133 bp, 21 predicted proteins | sample MGYA00520871_ERZ1026814 | MGnify/ENA primary metagenome ERZ1026814 (study PRJEB33270, sample SAMEA104284478) | anaerobic digester metagenome | biome: Anaerobic digester microbiome; feature: mesophilic sludge digester; material: Anaerobic digester biomass | place... | reverse complement strand
CTCAATCCCTGGCCAATGTGAAGGATGGGCTGGCGGAGGCCTGGCAGGCCTCAAGGATTGGCCGGCAGGAAGCAGTCCAGTCCTGCCCTGGCTGCCTGTTCTTCGGATATGCGGAAAACAGCCTCCTCTTCGAGTTCGTCCCCGAGGTTTTGAGGCATTATGAGTGGATGTAGCCTCATAGGGCCTGGTGGCGGAGCTGGATGATAGAAGAGTGAGGTTTATCCTCCAGCCAGTTCCTGGAGCCAGAGGGATCGGTTGGAGGGCCTCTTGATCCCCTTAAACCAGCCGCAAAAGACGGGCTTATCCGGATTGGAACCCGTAACCTTGATCGTGGCCAGCTCATCGATCCCCTGGCCACATAGCTACCAGAAGAAGAGCCTCTGGTGGCCCATGTGGGGCCAGTCGGCCCGGTACTCGATGGGCTTGAGGTTTATTGTCGAGCCGTCGGGATTTGTGGCCTGAAAAGAGAGAGCATTAGGCATTTTTTCCACATCACAGCTCTAAGCTGGCTAGTGCTTATTAATATGTGATCGATCACGTTGTATTTATTATGGATCCCAAGGAATTAGCAGCTAACTTTATAAAGGCCCGCAAAATCATTTCGGATTTATTTGATGTATCTTGGCTCGAATCCGGCACAGAAAATCAGCTTCAAAAAATATGGAAAAGGACGGATTGGGTCAATTCTGAGGCAGATTGGATCGCCTGTACGGAACTACTCATATTTGGTGATTGCCTAGAAAAATGCAAACAAATTAATGAAGATCGCACTAAATATTTTGTGGAAAAGATCAAGAGCAGCAAAGATCGCAATGAGCTAAAAGGGGCTATATTTGAGATAATTGTTGCGGGTGGATATTATAATGAAGGGCATTCCGTATTAGAATTTCCGACAAATCCTAATAATCCTGTATATGACCTGAAACTAATACAAAACGAATTTAATATATATATATCCATAAAAAATTATGGCCTATTTAGTCGTGTTGAGGAATTTTTCGAGAAATCCGAAATAATTAAAGAAATAATCAAGCAAAATATCCAGAATGGATGCAATACAATATTTATAATTAATGAAAAATCTTTTCCTAGCCTTTTGGATTGGCGGTCACTTCAAAAAAATTTGCCCACGTTATTAAATTTGGATTCTAAGATAACAGTTGATGATGATTGGTCGAAACAGCTAAAAGGTGGATGGTCAGTTTTTGTAAAATATTCTACTGGAAATGAGCCTGATTCTATAAAGAATGATGCCATTCCAGGCCCTATATGCTCTGACGAAATGTCATATATTCTATTCTTATTCACAAAACTTTACCAAAATGATTTGAAAACCTTATTAGAAAAAATTTTTGATAAGGCATGCGAAGATTTTGAGAATCATGGAAAGGACGATCAGAAATCGATAAATATAGTTTTCTTAAGGGTTCCAAGAGAGATAGATCTTGGATCGTGCAAAAGAGCAAGTATCGATTATTTTAAGGAAAAAGTAGATTCAAAGGTTTCAGGGATTTTTCTTTATCAACCTGAATTTGCTGGCACTATGAATGGGCTATTTAAGGGGGAAAGTTTAGCTCATTGTTACGAATTAATACTAAATCCCCATCAGATAGAAATAATTAATTTAAAAAAATTAAAATTAACTCCTAAGTTCATAGCCGGTATATGGAATAAAGGATCTACCCCAATTATGTTTGTTACAGGAAAGAACAATATTATATCAAAAGACATAGAGTACTATAAATATCAATCTGGTCATATATATTATCAACCAACAAAGGACAAGCACAATCCCGAAATGGTTAACGGTATTTTAATGGAACCGTGTAGGTCTTTAACCGAAATTGGCAAAAAAAAGCTAATGTTATTGCCGGAAAGCAACAACCTATTATTACTATGACAAACATTTTATGCTTAAATATTCGCAAGTATCCTAACTGCAGAGTCTTAATGGGATCTCTTACGGCAATAGTTAAAGATAAGATCCTGTAGGTCTCCAGAATCACTCTTCATCTCACCCAAATCTCACCCTCGACACCCTCACCCCCCTCCCGCCAATGCTGAAGGACTGATAATCCCCGGCCAGAGCCTTCTGCCAGATATGGTCAGCAAGACCTTTACCCCGACAACCCATGATCTGGCCCTGATCCTCTCCCCCACGAGCACCGTAGCCTCTCTCTGGATCCATGACTCCACCGGCGCGGCATCTACCGCCTTCCAGTCGTGTCTGTTGTCGAACTTGCGGGAGCGGTGCTGGAAATTGTGGGCCATCTCTTCGATGGTCTCGGCTCTCATCACATCGCCCTGAACATCTACGGTGTCTGGCTCAGTTATCACGCTGTAAACCAATCGCCTCTCTACATCAGCCTTGAGAATAAGGCAGCGTATCTCCTCTCCGAGCAATCCCTTATCGCATCCGCAATTTAATCCCTGGGCGAACAGGGCCTCTCTGAGCATCGAGGCTTTGCGGATGACCTCGCCCTTGTCTCCGTGCTTCAAGACGGCATGAGGATGGAGCATGGTCGGCTAGCTCTCCCAGTGACTCGCCGGCCTGCTTTCCCAAGGCCACCACCATCTACGGATTGAGCGCTGCAGCAATCTAGAAAATCTTTCCCTGAGAGAAAACCAGATCACCAATGCCTCAACGCTCCGGATCTCTGGGCCTCGAATAATTATATTTATCCAACAATCAGGTTCCTGACTATAGTAAAGGGGCGGGAGTGGTCACGATGGGTTGACATCACACTCAGCTGAACATTAACCTTACATAATATCAGGCCCGTTCTTTGATAGTGATGAAGGTCAAGAGCATACTACTGGTCTTGTTGCTGGTATCTTTCTTCGTTTATGTATCGGTCGAAGCAAGAGAGCAAAAGGTGGCAATATCTGGGTCCAGCACCGTAATGCCCCTGGCAGAGATTTCAGCGGAGGAGTTCAATATGCTCCAGGATAACTACCATGTGACTGTGACCGCAGGAGGCTCGGGGGTGGGGATTGTGAACGTGGTCGAGGGCAGATCGGCGATCGCCATGACCTCTCGGGAGCTTCACCTGGTGGAGCGACAGAGATACGAGACGCCAACAGAGAAGTTTAATGTGATCACCGTGGGATACGATGCCATATGCCTGATGGTCAGCCCAGAGGTTTACGATTTTGGTGTCACCGACCTGTCCGCTGAGGAGGTGAGGAGGATCTATTCTGGCAGCATTAGCAACTGGAAAGAGCTCGGGGGGCCAGACGAGGAGATCTTCGCCATAGGAAGGAGGCCAGGCTCTGGAACTAGGGACTCCTTCGATGAGATCATAATGGGAAGTCGAGAGTATGAGACTCCCGGAGTCAGCTATGAGGCGGCTGAAAGCTCCGAGGTCAAGACGGCTATCCGGGGAAGCGACAATGCCATAGGCTATGTCGGATATAGCTATATAATGAGAGGAGACAGCAAAGTGATATCCCTTGATGGTATCCCGCCGACGATAGAAAACATAAAAAATGGAACATATCCCCTTGCCCGAGAGCTTTACTTCATCACCCTGGGCAGACCAAGTCCTGGGGCAAAGGCATTTACCGATTATGTCTTGAGTCCAGAAGGCCAGAAGATTGCGATTGAGAACGGATTCATACCGGCCTGAGATGGGACTTATGGATATACGGTGCCATTTTTTTGGCTAGCATGGTTATCAATTGGACTTTCAAGCAGAAGCAAGTGACGGCTCAGTCGCGATCCGGTCACAGAAGGCTCTGATCTCTTCTGGGCTCATTCTATTTCTTGGAATCACTTCGACCTGATATCCATCGTCTTCCAGACGGTTAATCAGATCCCTGAACTGGCTCATGGCCACTTTAATCTGTTTTGTGATATCTGGCACCTTAAGGATGACGATCTTTGCTGAAGGTATGACTGCATCCACCACATAGCCCCATCGAGTCGGGCGGTGCGTCAGTACTACTACTCCTCTTCTCTTGAGCTCTGAGATTATGCCCTCAAATTTAACCAAATCCGCTGATTCAGATGGTTTCATTTTAAACGCACCCCATTTCTTACAATTCCGCATCGAAAGAGCCGAACCTGTCGACTGAAGGCTATTGAGCGGCATGAGTATCCTTTTGCCGCTCGTCTATTTGCCCGAAAGCACCTGCCTTCAAATCAAAACGGATCGACTATTATGTGATGCTAAATCAGCTTAATATCTTCTGGATGTTTTGGCAGGTCTGTGCTTCTGATAGCACTCGCTGCAGTAAACCGGTCTGGACCCATCCGGCTTAAATGGAACCTGGGTCTGCTTGCCGCATTCTGAGCAGGTTACGTCAGTCATTTCTCTCGGACCACTATTGTAGCTGCCTCTGCTGCCGCCGGAGCTACCTCTGTTTTCATATTTTCTCTCAAACATTTAATTCACTTACCTTTTGAATCGACTCAAAAGAATCGAGACTGCTACAGAAAACATCTCAACAAATTACTTTGATAGACGAAATGCAGCAGTATAAGGAGGATGGCTGAGCATATATACTTGTTGGTAAAAAATTATGATAGCAGGCGCCTTTTCGCTGCCAAAATGCCCGGCCATCTCCGGCCGATCATCTCCTCTTGGTGATTATCGAGAGCACATCGCAATCCTGGAGCTCATGATCCAGCCCTATGGACTGGCCAGGGAACTTGGCGCTCTTTCCCCAGACCAGTGCATATCGAAATAGGTTTACGAAGTCCCTATGAAGATGCTCGCATACCGATTTCACTGTGCTTCCATCCAGGAGCACCAGAGGCTCCTCAAGATCTGCTTTGCCTCCCTTGGGCTTGAGATAGATGCGAATGAATCCCAGCGTCTCATATATATGGTCTTTTAGCTCCTCGAGGCCTTCAGTGGTGGCGCAGGATATGGGCAGATAGTCCCTGCCCAGGTCTTCCTCGATCTTGTCCTCGATCCCACCGTAGCGCAGGTCGAACTTGTTTATAGCCACCAGAGAGGGAATATAGACCCTGTTCCCAGCCAGGAAGTCGACCAGGGTGTCAGTGTCTATATCCTCTCGAACGGTTACATTGGCGTTCACAATGCCGTAGGCGCGGATGATCTCTGCGATCTCGAACTCCGTCATCCGAGTCAGGGGAACAGTGCTGCGCACTATGATGCCCCCCTTCCTTTCCTGGGTGATGTGGATGTTTGGCGGCTGCTTGTCCAGCCTTATGCCGGCCTCATAGAGCTCCCGCTCCAGGACCTTCAGATTGTAATTGAATACGTCCCCCAACAAGAGGATCATATCCGCGGCCCGGGCGGCAGTGATCACCTCTCTGCCCCTGCCCTTTCCCCGCGCCGCTCCCTTGATGATCCCTGGCATATCCAGGATCTGGATCTCGGCGCCTTTGTGCTTCATCACCCCAGGAATGACCTCGAGGGTGGTGAACTGATAGGCTGCCACCTCGGACTTGGATCCGGTCAGATAATTGAGCAGGCTGGATTTGCCTACGGACGGGAACCCCACCAGGGCCACCGTGGCATCGCCTGATTTTTTGATATAGTATCTTCTGCCCCCTCCGCCGCCCTTGATCTTCTGAAGCTCCTGCTGGGCCCTCAGCTTCGCTATTTTGGCCTTAATCTTGCCCAGATGATGCTCGGTGGCCTTGTTCTTCTGAGTGTTGAAGATCTCCTCTTCCAGCGCCTTGATCTGCTCCTCGATGGTTGCCATTTTGTATTTCCTCTTGGTGGGCAGGACAGCCAAATGAGCCTTCCAGCCATCAAATAGAAGTGTGATGCGCCACTTTCCCAAGAGCAATAGGGCTCCTCCTTTAAAAGCTATGGGATGGGTGGCAATTAGAAGAACTTTGAGGCCAAAGAGTGCCTCATCTCGCACATCGTCTGTGCATGGCATGACTGGCAGGGGGAGCCTTCCGGCCTGTCGGGAAGCTGGCCGTTTTTGATAAGGCGAACTCGATCACGAATGCGCAGCACCCGGGCTTTGTCTGTGCTGCGGACGGGCACCCTTCGCACCATGCCCAGGCTTGGATACTCCACCTGTCCCCAATCCACCTTTATATTCTCCTTCTCTCCTAAAAGGAGTGAATAGCCGGCCAGCATGAGACGATCTCTCTTCCAGATTCCGTTCTCTGGCGGCCGGCCGGTGCGGATGATCGAGGGCGTATCTCCTGGAGCCAGCCTATCCAGCCTGCCGGAGAGACCCAGCTTCTCCGAATAGAGCTCTACCTCTGCCTCAAAGGGGATGAGCTGGTCCATCCAGCCTTTAAGACCGTTGACCATCGATCCAATCTCCTCATCCGCCTCATTCAAGGCGGCCTGAAGCTCGCCTGGCTCCAGATCGTAGATCAGGGGCAGTTCCACCTCCAGCCTTCCGAGAGCCTCTCTTAGCTGGCCTTCCAGATCGTCCTTCTGCAGCAATGAGAGAGCGAGGCTGCGCATCAGGATTTGCTTCGCACTGCTGAATCTCGGCAGCTTGCCCAGGGAATCGAAGTAGACGAGCCTGGGGCAGCGCAGGTAAAGGCTGATGTCTGAGATCCGTACGGTCTGGTGCATCAATCTAGCATCTGTTCTCAGTCTTTAAAAAATTTTGTATTTGTACTTGCATGGTTTCAGGAGCCCTCTGCTCTTAAAATTTTCTCAGATGGCGTCCCAGGAGGCTCAAAGTAGAAGGTCTCGTCGTCTCTAATTGGTAGAATGCAGCCGGTCTTCTGTCCAGATTCTGCTCGATGCCGGATAGCCATCTATGAGTGTCCCTTCTCTGTTGAGCATCTCTCTCCAGCCATCTCAATGCATCCATGGCATCGAACGCCTGCGTCCTGATATCAGGGGTATAGGTCTGCCTCAGATGATCGTCCAGAATGCGGAGCGTGGAAGGTGGAGTTGCAGCAGCGACTGCCAGGGGGCGCCTGTTCAATTGATCAGAAGTGCGCTGCAGCCATCTCCTGGTATCCTGCCTTTCTTGAGCCTCTTGCTCCAACTTCTTTAGAGCGTCTATGGCGTCAAATGTTGGCATCCTGGTGGGTGGATTGGGTGTCCTCATAAGCTGCTGATTCAGGAGGTGGAGCTGAGAGAGATGCGCTGCCGGAGGTGGTGAGAAAATCTTGGTTAGGTGCTGGTCCAAGATACGAAGCTGCGAGGGCTGGGAAAAGGTATCTCCCCTTTTCGGCTGGTTGATATCGAAGGCATAGGGAGGACGGAGACTCTCTGGAACCCCAATTTTGGTAGGCACGTTGATGGTCTGTCCAGGTCGCAGAGTCTTGAAGTTGATGGCGGGGTTGAGCTTCTTTACATCTTCCGTGAATCGCTTTCTATCGCTGTAACCGTAATCCTCCGCTAAATACCAAACTCTATCTCCGGGCCTGATTTTATGAGCGGTGTAATGAGAGGCATCAGTCTCTACATTGGGTATGCGCTGGTAAGGCACGAATACGTGCTCAGGCTCGGAGAAGTCCCTCCAAATCATTTGCTCGACTAAATCTTGTTTGCGGCGGTACTGGGCCTGGTTACGACCGGATATATTGCAGTCGCATCCGCTGCATCCTGCGAGACTGCCGGGATTGAACGTGCCCATGGCATATTGCATCATATAACGAGCACCAGCTAAAGGTTTATCCGGAGATTCCAGTCTGCTCTCTTTTATCCAGGAATAGGTTTGGTCGCTTAAATCGAGCGTGCCGTCTCGCAGCAGGCCGCTAATGCTGTAAATAACAGGATCCTTGTAGCTCATCTTTTCTCGCCAGAGACTCTCTGCTGTATGGCTTCCACAGGATAGCACTGCCAGGGAACGGAGATTCCTGCCAGACTTGGGGAGTGTAAAGATATTCATGATAGTGGGTTTCTGCCACGGCTCGGCAGGTGCCGCCCATGGGTACCCTGTGTTGGGATCTCCATGTGAGGACCAAATGATTCCTGCAGTTCGTTCATCCTTCCATATCTTGAGGAATTCTTCTTTGGAGCATTTCTTCTTCTCAATTAGCTCAAAAGGCCTATCCGAAAGCGGATTTCTAAATCCTAATATATATCCAGGAGCCTCGGCTTTGAAGATGCTCTTCAGCTTCTCGAAATAGATTCGGGATATATCCTGCTCCGGGCTGGTGAGGTAGCCGCTTACGAAGTAGATGTACTTGGGGATTGCTTTTTCGCTCACATCCCCTTCCTCCTCCATTCATCCTTTGGCTCTTCAAATCCAAAGCTGACAAGCGAGTTGACAATAATATCGTCTAGCAGAGCCAGGTTAAGGTCGATCTCGTCGGCCACCTCCGTCATCTCCTCCAGAGTGATTCCCGCCCTCTGGCAGAATTCAATAACATCGGGCTCAGCAAGCTCTATGGGCATGTTGGTGGTATTCTGCAGCCAATGGGCCAGAGCCAGCCTGGCCTGGTCGGATGGGATTCGGTCAAAAGAGAACTGCTCGCTGAGATGGTTCAGAATCTGCTGACCGTATTGGCGCAGGCAGCGCTGGACCTTTCCATTGTGCCTCTCAGCCAGGACCCGGGCGGCCTGAGCTATGGTCAGAGTTGCATCCTGAGACTGATCCGGAGTCATGCCCATCCTTTCCAACAGGGTATGCATCAGGATCATATCGGGATGCTCCAGGTTATTCCCTTTCTCTGCCATTGCCCCGGCCAGAGAGCTTATCTCCAGCAGGTTGAGGTCGGCCAGCATCTGCGTCATGGCCCTTGCTCTATCCGCCTGGATCTGAGGCTGGCCTATTCGGAATAGCAGGCAGAAGACCAACTCGTGCCAGCGTGCGGTCTCAACTGGCCACTGATAAATATTAAGCGATGGGGCGAGAGCCCTTGCATATTCTATGAGTAACTTCCTCACTGCGTCCTTTTTATCCCGATTATGGGCCTGCTTCTCTTCTGTCATCTGCTCTTCCTCCAGTAGTGCAATTTGTGCGGTTTACGGTTTAATGGGTTTAGGCTTTAATTCGAATAGCTTTTTCGATTGATCTTTTGATGATGCGCTTTACGCAGCGGATTTATAGCGATTTTTCGTTTTAGACGCTGGCAAACTGCCCCACCTGAGGGATAGGGCTTCCCATTTCATAACCAAAAGTTGCTATTGATTTCTTGACGGCTTAACTCTGGATTGAAGGTATTGGGTCAGGTTCTCCATCCTGGAGGAGTTGATCTCTGCCTGATCCTCTAAGACCATCTTGACAAGCCAGACATCTTCAGATCCCGATCCAAAGGATGAGGTTATTCCCGCCAGGATGTAGTCTCCCTGCCGATTCTGAATAGCATAGCTTCCGAGATCATCCCCTTTACCACCGAGAACCCTTCTCCATTCCTCCAGTCCGGCAGAGTTGGTCTTTATGATCAGAGCATCTCTTCCCGAATCAGCATTATCGATCCTCCCGCCGATGACAAATCCGCCATCGATTGTCTGCTGCAAAGAGGTGCCTGAGCTTCCCAGGTACGATCTCTCCCAGATCTTCCGGCCTAGCTGATCCAGCCGGATAAGAATGATCTTCTCCTCCTCCAGGCCTGACTCCGACCTGCCCACCAGGGCGTAACCATTGGCCAGCTCCGCCACCTGGAAGGCGACATCATCCTTATCTCCGCCATAGCTTACATTCCAGCTCATGACGCCCTGGTCATCGGTCTTCAAAAGCCAGATATCGTCCCCCCTTTTCCCCAGGGATGCCGTCCTGCCGGCCACAATGAAGCCGCCATCCTGGCTTTGCAGTACAGACAATCCCACATCCTCATCTGCCCCTCCATAGCATCTATCCCATAGCAGATTCCCGTTGCTGTCGGTACGGATGAGCCAGAGGTCCTTTCTACCAATGCTCTTTGATTGGGTATAGCCGGTTGCGATATATCCCCCATCATCGGTTTCATCCACTGACCAGCCACCATCGCCTGAAGAGTGCACAAAACCGCCAAAGGTCTTATCCCAGAGCAGGCTTCCATTCCCGTCCATCCTGATGAGCCACAGCCGCTCCTCGCCCAAGCCAAAGGAGTTGGTGCTTCCGGCGATGATGTAGCCGCTATCTGCGGTCTCCCGGACAAAATAGCCTACGTCCTCGCCCGATCCACCCATAATCCTGCTCCAAAGGGGGTTTCCATCTGGATCGACTCTTACCAGCCATAGGTCGCTTCCCTCTCCCCTGGTTGCCGTATGGCCCACGAGGATGTAACCGCCGTCATTGGTCTCCTGGACTGACCAGGCACCATCGCCATACCTTCCTCCGTAGGTCCTGTTCCATTCCTCTGTCAGTCCCTCACCATAAAGAGAGGCTGCGGCGGGAGAGATATGATAAAAAGAGATGAGGAAGACGAAGAGAAGCGATGCCAGGAGTGGCAACACCAGTAGAATTGACTGAAGTCGACGAGATGCAGTCCCCAGGCGGATATTGGTCTTTTTCATGGTGTCTTGGCCGCCTCTAGATTCCTATATCCTGGAATTTTACTGCCTTTTCCATAGAGAAGCTCCCGCTAAGGAAGGTGCTGGAATCGATGTTGTTCTTGCCCATCTGGTGCTGGGAGGACTTGATTCCATAGTAGCCATCGAACTTAGCATTGCTGCTGGAACCTATGCCTTGATTTCCAGTTGAACCACCCGGGACCGGGATCGATGAGTTCAGCCTAGATTGATTGCCAGCGAATGCTTCAGTGGCAGATCCATTGGTAGCTGATGAGCTGATTGATGCATTAGTGGCTGTGAAGTTTAGTGCTGATATGTTAGCAATTGAAGAGTTGAGGACCGATGTGCCAGCTACAGAATGATTCGTGCCAGGCAATTCCGGATTGAGTGGATTTGATCCCTTCAAACCAGAGCTGATAGAATCGCCATTGCTACCCTTTCCCTCACCGTCTGATTGGCTCTTGGACATCATATCAACTAGGGCTCCGGCCATCCTCTCCTCCAGCCTCTTCGTGTCTAAACTCATGATCGACAATCTGGAGCTCTCATATCCAGCAAGGCCGTCTTGGCCATCTTCGTTCTGGGAAGGAGAAGACAATACAGGAAAGACAATTGTCAATATTATCATGATCAAGACTGCAATTTCCGCTTTCATTACCCTCACCATCAATGCTACAGAATAAGGATGTCATCAATACAATTTCAACTTTTCTATACAAGAGAGTCTTTTGCAATGGTTTCTCCCCTATTTCTTCCGTGCTATGGATAGCATTTATCTGTTCCCAGTGGAATCATGCCTCTGTGTACCTGGATTATTTGCCCTATGAGTCTCTCCGGCCTCACCAGGACAGGATGCTGGACGCAGTCTATGATGTGGTGAGCAGAGGAAATCAGGGCATTCTGATGATAGATGCTCCCACCGGCACTGGAAAGACGAGCTGCATCAGCGCTGCTCTGGCCGCCGCTCCGGGAAAGATCGTGGTAGCGGTGAGAACCGTCTCTCAGATCGATATCTACATCGATGAGATCAATCGAATTTGGTCCAAGACCCGCCACAAGCCGGAGATCGCCTATATGGTGGGAAAGCAGAGGATCTGCCCTCTGGAGGGCGAGTTCCGAGCAGAGAGCGTCTATGCCGGCTGCTTGAGGCTTAGAGAGTGGACGAAAAACTATGTCTCCTCGAAGATCGGCAAGGGCAATGCAGCCATCTACGATCCTCATGCAGATAGCATTCCCGAGGAGGAGCCTGGCTATAGGACGTTCTGCCCGTACTACCTGCGAAGCAGAGAAGGCTTTGAGATAAATGGATCTGTCCATTTCCGCCGATCCGCCAGGGCCCTGGATGTGGTAGAGGGCTTGAAAAAGAGGGTAACCGCACCCTCGGGGCTTATGGACTCCTGCCAGGGCATCTGCCCCTATGAGATCATGAGCCTTTACGCCAAGAACAGCGATATAGTGATCATGAACTACTCTCACCTCTTCAGTCCTGACTTCCAGGACATCATCTTCCAGTGGCTGGAGATGGACTCGGAGAAGGTCACCCTGATCATAGATGAGGCCCATAACCTGGGAGATGCGGTAAGAGCAATGAACTCACGCCACCTCACCCAAAGGATGATAGATCTTGCCGAGACCGAGGTGGAGAAGTTCGAGGGCACCTTGGGGCAGGCCAGGCTGGAGGAGACGAGAGAGGAAGCCTCCTGGAGGAGAGAGGGAATCAGGATCATACGACAGCTCCTTCCCAGGCTCCGGAGGTTCCTTCAGAGCCGGCTGGATAGAATGCCTGAGGGCGAGGCCCTGATGGATGCCGATCTGTTTCGCGCCTTCCTCTACGATGGGATCGATGACATCGAAGACGCGTTATCATATTTCTCAGATGTTGCAGTGGCAGTCGCCGATCTGAACCTGGCGGAAGGAGATAGGGAGAACCTGCAGGGGGATATTCAGCCCAGCCTCGCCCTGGTGCTGCTCTTTCTCAGAGACATGGAGACGGCGGAGACCGATATCGCTCTTCAGAGGAAGATCGTGGTCACCGGTGTGGGAAAAAGGAAGCTCGTCCGGCTGGAGGTCAATAACATCGATCCGGCGGCCAACATCCGGCGGATTACAGACAACGTCAATGCCACTATCATGCTCTCCGGCACCTTCTCCCCCCTGGAGGCTTATGAGCTCTACTGTCTGGGAGAGGAGGGCAGAGCAGAGAAGCTCAGCCTGCCCAACCCCTTCCCCAAGGAAAACCGCCTCCTCCTGGTGGCTAAAAAGGCCACGACCCAGCTGGAGCAGAGGGAGGATATGGACAATAGGGAGGAGATATCGGGGCACATAAGATCACTGATCGAGTGCGTCCCGGGAAATGTGGCGGTGTTTTTCACCTCTTATCCCATGATGAACAATTACCGGGACGTCTGTCTCTCATCCTCAAGGAAGGTTGGAAAGAAGCTCTGTGTTGAGCCCCGCAGCGCAGACCAGGTCCCTGAGCTTCTGGATCTGTTCTTCTCTTTAGGGGCCAGGGGCGGGGGGGTTCTGACCGGGGTGTGCGGTGGAAAGCTGGCAGAGGGGATCGACTATAAAGGCGAGGCCCTGAAAGGAGTGGCAGTGGTAGGGCTGCCTTTGTCGGCATACGACGAGATCCAAAAGGAGATCAACAGCTACTATACCATGAAATATGGCAAGATCAAAGGTATGCTCATCGCCTACACTTTGCCTGCGATAAACCGGGGGCTGCAAGCTGCAGGAAGGGTTATCCGGGCGGAATCCGAAAGGGGCGTCCTGCTGTTCTGCGACCGCCGGTTTGGATATGACGATCTCGGGGGAGTTAATCAGTTCCTTCCAGGCTGGGTGAGGGAGGAGTTGATTTTGGTGGATGCCAGAGAAGGAGGGGAATTGATCCAAGAGAAGATCGCGAAATGGCAGATGGATAATTATTCCGGAGGCAATCCAGAAAGAGACTCTGAAATCCTCCCTGCAGGCGATTTGAAGGGCGCTGCCCAGAAGAGAAGAGCTCAGGAGAGCGGCAGGAAGGGGGATGAATCCTCTTCGGCCAAGAGGGCAAGGCCGCGAAGGGGAGGCAAGAGGGATCTGAGGGAGCTGGCAAGATCTCTAGGCCTGGGGGATCCCGGTTCCAAGAGAAGCTGATACCAAGAGACCCAGCCCATGTGGAGGGATGAATCGGAGAATCTAGCCGATCTTTTCTGTCTCCAGCACCCGCAGGGGAATGGTGCCCAGGGCCTTTCCAACCGTTGATTTTGCGATCCTTCCTGCATGCTCCTCGCTCTCTGCATTGAAGATCTTGATCTCAAATAATAGCGCCACCAGTGCCATGCTGGCGACGAGGAAGACGCCGTCTAAGGGCTCATTGCATTCCGGGCAATCCCATTGGCCCACCTCTACCTCAACAAAGTCCATCTTTCTCTGGTTCAATCTCTTTCCCGCTTCAGAGATGGCCACACCGATAGCATCATTCTCGGTCTTGACATCTCTGACCAGCCAGGCACCCTCCAGCAAGACATTGAAATTCGGCATTGCTCAAATGCTAGGAGGATGTATGATATCTACTTTTTCCGCCAGAAATTTTCTTTCTATACTACTTATAAAATCATGTTGCCATTCTCAATAATATACCGCTTATAAAGAATCGTAATGCTATATATTTTGCGAATACATTATCATTACGGACGGATATGTTGTTATATTAGAAAGCTGAAATATAGAACCTGAGTGGAGTTGGAATGGTTGGTCAAGGTCTTGTTCATTATAGAGGTTGATATCTGATAAATGGCTCTTCGCTGAATTATTTGGGTGAGTTCAGGCAGAGAATATGGCTTCTGTTCCTCTGTGTCTCTGTGGTTGGGTCAGAGCATCGCGATTCACCACAGAGGCACAGAGAATTTCAGATTCAAGTTCACCCATACAAAATAGCGAGGAGCCTGATATATCATCTTAAATCTGATCCAAGCCGGATTCCTTGCCATCCCCCGTTCAGCTATACAGACGGGCGAATTGCACTCTGGATGATGATGATGATGATGATATTGACTGCTCCACATTGATGATGCCATCATTCAATGGAAGACGAAGATGAATAATGCAGCCGAGACGGCAATTGTCGCTACTGACAATTCGGAGAGCCATGCGGGCGAGCCGCCAGATTCATCCGAGCGGCGCGCATCCAGGCGGGTCTTTCCATTTCGCTATTCATTGGCCATCGCAAGCACAATTGTCATTTGTTATGCCCTGGTGATGTTCATCTTGAGGGATGATCCAGAGGCGACAGTTGCTTTCACAGACCTGGCGCTTATCCCAATAAACGGCATGGCTGCATTAGCCCTGCTTTATGCGGCTGCTTCTTCTTATCAGCAGAGAAAAAAAGTATATCTGACCTGGCTGATCCTCTCTTTAGCGACATTTAGCTTCACCATGGGGGATGTTATTTGGGCTTATGAAGAGACCATTCTCAAGGTCGACCCATTTTTTTCCATCTCAAACGTCTTCTTTCTGGCATACTATCCTCTATTTCTATGGGGGATCTTCGTCCTCCCCTCTTTGGAATTATCCTTAAAAGAGAGATTCAAGATGGCCCTGGATTTCGGAATAGTAATGTTTGCCGGGATAATCATATTCTGGAACTACATAATCAGTCCAGTTGTTCAGGAATCAGCAAACTACGACCTTTTCACATTGCTAATCTATATCATTTATCCTCTAGGGGATCTGATCTTGCTCTTCTCTGTCCTGGAGCTTCTCTTCAGGAAGATTCGGGGCAATGAACAGACCTCATTGCTCCTTCTTGCTGCCGGAATGATCGGTCTGATTATAACCGATTCCATATTTCTACATTTGTCATGGTCTGATTCCTATGCAGCAGGAGGTCTTCTCGATCTGGGCTGGCCATTATCCTATGCACTGGTAGGTCTTGCGGGCATGTCTCAGGCGGATGTTGTATCAAAGAAGAATTCCTTCAAGATACCTGAATTCGGGGAATTCCGCTCAGGAGGGCTGACCTGGCCACTCTACCTTCCATATTTATTCGCAGCGGGAGCATTTGCTCTGCTGGTCTGGAGCTATGAAAATCCGATTGGCCTTTCCTTCGCCAGCTTATCCTGGGCAGTGGGGATGATAATCGGCCTGGTCATACTGCGACAGATACTTGTTCTGAACGAAAATGTCAGCCTTTATAAAAAAGCTCAGAAGGATATTCAGGAGAAAGAGCTGGCCAGGGCCGAGGTCATCCGCCTCAACGAAGAGCTTGAAGAAAGGGTGGCCCGGCGAACCAAGCAGCTGGAGGATACCAATAGAGATCTGAATTGTGAAGTGCAAGAGAGAATACAAGCGGAAGCAGCCATGAGGGACTCGGAGCGCAGGATGGCGGATATCATAAACTTCCTCCCGGATGCTACCTTCGTCATCAATAAAGAAGGAGTGGTAATTGCCTGGAACCGGGCCATAGAAATGATGACCCAAGTCAAGGCAGAGGATATTTTGGGAAAGGGCGAATATGAGTACTCTCTGCCCTTTTATAAAAAGCGAAGGCCAATTCTGATTGACCTGGTCACAAATCAGAATCTTGATGTAAAGGGCTGCTATGAAGAGCTCAAGTGGCATGAGGATGGCAGCCTGGCTGGCGTTAGCTTCATCTCAAACCTCAATGGAAAGTTGACCTATCTGCAGGGTAGTGCAGCGGTTCTGTACGATTCAGAGGGTAATATCTATGGAGCAATCGAGTCCATTCGCGATATCACTGACCAGAAGATGGTGGAGGAGGACCTCAAGAACTCCAAAGAGAGAGCCGAATTAGCCACAAGGTCGAAATCCAATTTCCTGGCCAATATGAGCCATGAGATCAGAACGCCAATGAATGCCGTCGTTGGCATGACCGGCCTGCTCCTGGAGACCGATTTGAAGCCTGAACAGCGCGAATACTTGGAGACCATTCGAACCGGCGGAAACACCCTTCTCGCCATTATCAACAATATCCTGGATTACTCCAAGATCGAAGGAGAGAAGATGGAGTTGGAGATCTTACCATTTGATCTCCTGGGCTGCATAGAGGAGTCGATGGATATGGTGGCAGCGAATGCAGCGGAAAAAGGCCTTGAGATTGCGTATTTCCAGGACGATGATGTGCCCAGGTTTATATTGGGAGACCAGATCCGTCTGCGTCAGATCCTGGTCAATCTTCTGGGAAATGCCACCAAGTTCACTGAGAAGGGAGAGATCGTCTTATCCCTGAGCACAACCCCACTGGATGATGGAAGAATCGAGCTGCATTTTAAAGTTATGGATACTGGAATCGGCATCTCTCAGGAGAATCTAAGCCGTCTCTTTCAATTCTTCACCCAGGTTGATTCCTCAACCACAAGGCATTATGGCGGCACAGGTCTGGGCCTGGCCATAAGCCGCAGGCTGGTGGAGATGATGGAGGGAAGGATCTGGGTAGAGAGCGAAAAGGGAGTGGGAAGCACCTTCCATTTCACCATTCGCTGCCAATTGCATCATGATAATAGCCGCTCAGAGCCTGGAGATTCGATCCTCTCCGGCAAGAGGGTGCTGATAGTAGAAGGCCACAGGTCGGTCAGAGATATGCTCTTCAGGATGGCCGGCTCCTGGGGAATGGAGGCTGTAGCTCTAGCTAGAGCTGAAGAGGCCATAGAGCTCATGACCAGAGGGACAGCGATATCAGGGACCGGGCAATTAAAGAGCAATTCATTTGATTGTGTAATTCTGGACACCGTTCTGCCGGACATGGAAGGCCTGCTTCTTGCCCGGAGGATCAAGGATTTGAGCGTTGCCTCCTTTGTGGTGATGATAAGCCATATGGGAGAGGAGGTAGTGAAGGATGATTCGCTCTCCGGATGGCTGACCAAGCCAGTGAAACCGCGTCTGCTAAAGAGGCTTCTTATCGATCTAATATCTCCGCCTAAAAGAGAGCTCCAAGATATTGAAGGGTAGTGTGCCGATTATTCTGTAATTTGTTAGGCCCTGATATCCTGCCTCACAAGTCAATTCTCATCCATGGATAAATACCTTTTAGTCGTCATCCATTCTTCGTTGATATCAATCAGAATCGACACGCCTAATCGCATGAACGACTGGTCGCTTGGAAATGCTCCTACAACTCTTGTTCTTCTTTTCAGCTCCTTATTTATTCTCTCCAATCCGTTAGTGGTTCTAATCCTTTTATGATGAGAATTGTGAAATGACCTGTAGTTCCATAAGCTGAACAGGAAACTCCTGAGAGTGTCAACAGCTTTTGAATGACCTTCTGCTTTCAAGCCCGATAACTAGGTCCTGGTGTTCGAGCAGAACGTTGGTTGCATTCATCTTTTAATCAGGAAGAGCACAGATGTCATTGCTTCTTACCGATTATCTTCAGCCAATCAACTCTTGAGAAGTCACTATCAAATGTGGCAATCTTGGAGATCTCATGCTTAAGACAGGTGGAAGCGATCAATGCATCATTGGGCAATAAATTGTATCTGATCATGATACCCTTCCACTCATTCAGGTCATCATTAATAGGAAGAATTGAGACCTCCCGCTCTTCAATAAGCCTGAACAAGAGATCCAAATCCTCCTTAAAGGGACCATAACCTCTTTGAACAATGGCCTTGCGAAATTCTGAGTAGTTCTTGGTCCCATATCGTTCTTTGCAGAGCTTGCGAAGGGATATGAAGACTAGTTCGCTCAAAACCGTTGATGATGTCGCCAGATCGGATGGCATCAAAATGATCTCTTGGGCGGATTTGCTGAATTTCGTTTGCACTAAAACGCTGTATAGCACATTTGTATCTAGAAAGATCACATCTGGGCCTCTTCTTCAAACTCTTCAAACTCTTCTATAGAGCCTTCGCCAAATGCCCCGAGAAAATCGGAGATATTGAATCTCTTTATCGTGAGCTTCAGCCTCTCTCCCTCCTTAAAATCTACCTCGTGGAGCGGCTTTAGGACGCCACGTTCATAGATGCATTCGATGGTCTTGGATGTGCTCATAATTTGCCCATGGATCTATTTAGCTTGCCGGCTTAAATACTCTTCCCGCTCAAGGCCAGCTGGGGCAAAGGGCCGGGGGAAGGCAGAGGCGAGGATGGCCGGAGAGCAGAGAACGCTGGAGGCGTACTCGTGAGGAGAGTGCAACTCCTTTCCTGCCTCCAAGGCATTATCGCAAAGCGCGAGGAGAGTTCGGAGAGTGGCTTAAGCAGGAAGTAGCCAAAGCAGCCGAGGACCATGGATGCGAATTGACTTGAGGTATATCAGAGCCAGCCAATTTGCAGAAGATTCGGTACACTGCCTTATATCCTGAACCAGCCGTCCAGGCTTGAATGGCAAGCAAAATAATTTCGGGACTCTACAGAAGTTAAACACTTGCAAAAAGTTTTATATATTATGAAGTGATAAACAATGACGGTTGTAAAAAATCTTTGATGCTGGATGGAGGGATTGAGTAGCCCTGCAAATGAAAACGCTTGCATAGGCCCTATCTAGGCCTTTATTTTTGTATCGCTGCAGTGAGTCAAACACTCCCTGCCCAGAGGATAAGGCTAGATGTCAGAAGATCTCTAAGTTTAAATTTGATCTAAGTCATTGACACGAGATAGACACACAATGCATTGCTGAAGTCGGTTTCATCGAAGCATAGTGATCTCATCGCTCTTCGTCACATCGAGCAGATCGAGGTTATCAGTGAGTGGCTCTTGTCTCTGGGCATGAGGGATCCAAAGAATCAGTGACAACAGCAAAAATGGATTAGAGGATATCAGATGAGAGAGATATTATATGGCATATGATATTAAAAGTCATTCAAGAGCTATTAACAGAATAGTCTCCGACCGTTCAGAACGACGAGGAACAGTTTTCCTGAATTTCGCAAACGAAGATCACTACCGTTGCATTAGCGAGATGTTCGGTGGCGAAGACTACTTTAAGAAGGAATTTCCCCGTCATTATTTGCTTGCGCAGAAGACCAGGCAGGATCATGCAGCAAACAAGGCGGTAACAGCCGAATCCGACCAGCAGGGATTTAGAGACTATACAGAAGTGCTTGATGTTTCTTACAAAAAAACCGATAGGCAGCTTTATTCCTGTGGCTACGCGAACCTGGTTGGAAAGGCAGATAAGATATATCAAATCCTTTATGTCTTTAGAAATGATGAGCTCATTGACAATAATGAGTCTTTCAGCTTTGAAAGCAATTATAACTTCATAGATAAGACTACAATTGACATCGACCCTCTAGGCGGCCAGAAGGATGAGCTAACGATTATAATCAATACTACATGGATACCAGAAAGAAAAGATGTTCTCTTTTCAGCCATCAGCTATGATACCAGAGATTCACTCAAATCAACGCTGGACGAGGTAGTCAAGGATATTGAGGTCGTAGACCCGAGACATAAGGCATCAATTCCAGATGAAGACATTCTAGTGGCCTATGGCCGGAGTGCACCAAATCTTGATTATAGCTATCCCGAGCACCGTATAGAGCAAAATCAGAGTGTCTATCTTGAGAATCGCGGAAAAGTGACACTAAATGATGGCGTTAAATTCATGGGAGGCGAAATGAAGAAGACGCTTGTTGTGCTGAATCATACTGATAAAGGCTCTATCTTGTATTCGCCGCCTATCCCGGAGAATGCAATAAGCAGGATAGACGATACACATTTCGAATGGAATATCGATGAAGACTGGGATAATCAAATTCCAGAAAGCGTCATTGCTGGCACCAGGAGTTACAAATATGGATTACATTTATTTTTTTACGCGCTAGGACCGGGCGATGATATCCCAAAACTGTTTCAGATTCTTGTATCCAGCCTTGAGAAGCCCCCGAATCCCCATTACAAGCATATATCATGCATAAAACTTCAGTGGGGATGTTTGGCTGAAGACAGCCTTGTTAGGATGGTTGATGGCAGCACGAAAACAATTCGAGCTATTGCCATTGGAGACAGGGTTATGGGTTTGGGGGGCAAGTCACTGAGCGTGACAAATGTCTGGACCGGTATGGAAAAAGAGATCCTGCGAATTATAATGGAAAAAGGGAATGAAATAAGTGCTACCGAAAAGCATCCCTTTATGACAAGGGAGGGAATGAAACCTATTATTAGCCTGAGTATCGGCGATGAGCTGCTTATGGAAGATGGCAATTACTCCGCCATAGATCAATGTTATCCGGAGCCATACGGGCGCACTGTCTACAATCTGGATGTTGAAGGCGGCGGTCCATTCATCTGTAATGGCTTTGTTGTAGGCGACAACACGATCCAGAATTCATGTCAGATTCCGGCGAATGAGGCCGAAACGGATCCAGCTATCTTGATTGAAGCTGAAAAACTGAAATCGATATACAGCAGGATAAAATGAACAGGGAGGAAACCACAATGCCGGACTATAATGTAAACCGTAATTCCATGAATGCTTTAAAGACCACGAGCAGTAGTTATATGCAGCATAACGCGATTCCGAGCCTGTTCTTCAATGGAGAAAATAATTTTTCAGTTGAGGTATTCTTCTATCTTAAAAGCAAAGAGCCTAGGTCAATCCTATATGGACAGCAGGGAAAATTTGAACTTGGAGTTGACAATGGTCAGATATTTCTGAATGCACCGGGATTCTGCAATTTTATTGTGCCTGAAGATATAGTAACGCTCCTATCCGGAAACTTTTATTTTATTGCGCTCACCTACTGTACTTTCCAACTTTTCGCTTTATTTATAATATACACTGATTATTTTAAATCTTAAACGTGATCTTAAAATTTAAAGTTTTTATACTTGGATTGATTTTACTCGCATGGGAGTAGAATGATCAAAATAGTAAAGGCACCATTACAATTAGAGCCGTTCTTGAATAATTTTGAGGACCTCTTTACCAAACCGAGCTATTGCTCATTTCGCGACCTATGCGGGGCGCTGAGCGTATGTGATAAATCCAAGACCGTTGCCAACCTATGTGATACTATGGCGGATTGCAGTAAAGGTAAAAAATCACGTTCTTCGTATAATTGGTTTTTAAGCGATGCTAATTGGGATGAGAATGAGGTTGCGCAGCGCAAAGTAGATCTTTTCATCGATAAATTATGTTTAAAAAGTAATGATAAAATACTATTAATAATTGATGACACATATAAAGAAAAGAATGGAATCCAAACGGATGGTGTAGGTAGATTTTACGATCATAGTAAAGAATCCTACATTTGGGGTAACAATTTTGTTACATCTGTTATCCAGTCAAAGGGATTATTCATCCCCCATAAAGCTAAGATGTACTTCAAGAATAGCGACGAATGTGTGAATTTCAAGACAAAGCTGGAAATTGCCTTTGATGAGATAATTGAACCATTGAAGGTCCCAAAAGGAATGAACCTCTGTATAGTTTTCGATAGCTGGTGGTCATCCGAAGAATTAATTAATAAATGCATAAATTTAGGGCACAGCGTAGTTTGCCAAATCAAATCCGATAGAAAAGTTGGGATAAATAACATCATGAATTTCCAAGTTAGGGAAATGGCAAACCAAATTGATGAAAAGCATTTTACCAAGACAATTATCAATGTCCGAGGAAAGAAAAAGACCTATTACACATTTGAAAAGAATGTCATAATTGATCGCATCGGAGAGGTCAAACTTGTTATCTCCAAAAGAAAAAGAGACGGAGTAACAAAGTATATCATAAGCACCGATAAATCCCTTTCTCCGAAAGAAGTCATATCTATCTATGAGGATAGGTGGGATATCGAAACAGCCCACCGAGAAATAAATCAAAAATTGGGATTCAAAGATTATCAATTACGGGATAAAAACACTATTGAGAGATTTATCCAACTTGTCTTTTCAGTATGGGCTGCAATTCTCTTCTGGGAAATGGACAATCCACCAGCAAAAGACGGCTCAAATCCAAGAACAATGGGCGAGATGATCGATCAAGTAAAAATGCAGGCACTCGGAGAAACATTTGAATACATTATGATATATTTTAATTTGCCTGTGCCGAAAGGCGGACTACTTCATGTGCTTAAGGGTCTAGGATTAAAAATTTAATGTTGAATATGTTATGAATAATAAAAAATTAGGAGAAACTTGGAAAGTACAGTCACCTATAACGGTAGCAAGATATCGCTTTTTTTACAGGGTTACAAGATTTTTGAGACCGACAAAATTGGCGTCTCGGCAAGATCGCAGGACCCTCTCTGCATCGGGAGAGGAATATCGGGTTACATCTGTACAATAAGAGTGTTTTCAGAGATTTTGGCAGACGAACAAATTCTGTCGGATAATCTCAATGAGCTTGCAGGCGGAGATTCCTGCGTAGCATGGCTTGTGTTTTCAGATAATCAGCCGATTGATAAAAGCAAAAATAAGCTGGCCATTTCTCTGGTTGGCGAAGGCACCTGGGTTGTTAACTTGGTGGCCTGCTCAAGCTTCTCCGGCATGGGATGCGCCCAACTAAAAAACAAAGTGAGTAAAAATTATGATGAGTTTACAGTCCTGGGCAAGGTATATCCGCTGTTTACCTCAAACGACGAGATGGTGATCTACACTAGCCGGAGCGCTACTGATGGACTGTCTCTTATACACATCTGACGCTGCCGACGATCTACTCTGTGTAGATCTCGGTGGTCGCCGTATCATTAAAAAAAAAAAAACTATTCAACTACCAATCAATAAGTACCTACAACGTAACATTATACAACACACCTCTCACCATGTCGTACCCCCCATTCATGTTTGCTACAACCACTTCACCACCTTTCACACACACACGCCAACTCACACTATCCTCCACGTGTTTATAC
>ERZ1026814.458-NODE-458-length-23211-cov-4.466644_pt1 | contig 23211 bp, 20 predicted proteins | sample MGYA00520871_ERZ1026814 | MGnify/ENA primary metagenome ERZ1026814 (study PRJEB33270, sample SAMEA104284478) | anaerobic digester metagenome | biome: Anaerobic digester microbiome; feature: mesophilic sludge digester; material: Anaerobic digester biomass | place... | reverse complement strand
ACGGCATACGAGATCTAGTACGGTCTCGTGGGCTCGGAGATTTGTATAAGAGACAGTTCCAATCCCAGGTGATATGTCCCGGATCATCATGCTGGTCTGGGACAGGTCGGTCGCCGACGGTGGCAGTCCACAGGCTTGGCAGCACAAGATTGGACGCTGGCCAGAAAAAAATAAATCCAGATTGATTTACGAATTCAACAGCTTCTTCTTCAGATTTTAGCTGTAGATGCGGGGCAATTCGGAAAGTTTGACACCGATATGCGGATAGAATTTCAGCATGAATAAATGGCATGAATTAATTCTACTACATGTGACCAGGAAATTCGTATGCAGCTTATCCGGTACGAAAGATGTGAGTGATGATGTTGGATCCACTGCCGCCGATATTTTGTGTCATTCCAATTTTTGCGTCATCCACCTGGGTGCCGGCTGCCTCTCCCCGTAACTGCTGGATGACTTCGACAATTTGATACATGCCGGTGGCACCCACAGGGTGACCGCGCGCTTTCAATCCACCGCGGGTTGCAATGGGTATTCTGCCGGTTGGTCGAATTTCCCCATCTGCCGCCAATCTCGGAGCCCGCCCGCGTTCGACAAATCCACTGGCTTCCAGGGATAATGCAGCCATTATGCTGAACGCATCGTGGACTTCAAAAACATCCACATCCCCAGGCTCAATACCAGCCTGTGCGTATGCCTTCTTGGTGGAGTTTTCTGCTGCCAACAACCAGAGTGGATCCTTGCGGGCATGCAGTGCCAGTGTATCGGTGGCGGCTCCTGAACCTGTCACTCGAATCATCCGTGAAGCAGGCATTCCGCGCAGGAAACTTACGGGGACAAGTACGGCAGCTGCTGCGCCATCTCCCATGGCGGACGCATCCATCACACTGATGGGATCTGCCACCATGGGAGATCGTGAATAATCCTTTTCGGTGATTGATTCCTGGAACCGGGCGTTGGGATTATAAACTGCGTTGGCATGGGCATTAATCGAGAATGGAGCAAAATCCTTTTTTTCCCAGCCATAAACGTGCATATATCTGCGCATTGCCAAAGCGTTGATGGCAACGAATGAAACACCCATACCGGCTTCATAATCCGCATCTGCCGCGGTTGCCAGTTCAGCAGTAATTTCACCGCCTGGCGAATCGGACATTTTCTCAACCCCGACAGCGAGGGCGACATCCAGTGCGCCGGAGGCGACTGCCATCAAGGCGGATCGGAAAGCGGCTGCACCGGAACTGCAAGCTGTCTCAATATGAATGGATTCGATGAATCGAAAACCGATCCAGTCGGCAATATAAGCGCCAAGATGTTGTTGGTGGTTGGCTGATCCGGACATCATGTTGCCCACGAAAATGGCGTCCGTTGATTCCAATCCGGCATCATGCAGTGCAGCGAGTGCAGCCTCCCCGGCAAGCTCACGTAGGGATTTATCCCATTGTTCCTCAATTTTTGTTTGACCTATCCCCAATACGGCTACTTCGCGCATTGTCATTTACCTCTATGAAATGTTACCTTATTATAATATTCGATTCTCTCATTAACTATCAGTTATCTGTAGAAAACGGCAATTAAGCAATTCCATCGGGTATAATCCCAAAATGCCCTTCATTTCTACTCAAAAGAGAAGAACCAGCACTTTTGTAATGGTTTTACTGGTTTTTTTTACCATCGGTCTGCCTGGATGTACTGCCCAGCTTAATCCAGTCGGATCATCCGTTTCATCGACAGATTTGATTTCATCAACGACGATTATTGAGATCCAACTTACACCAACTCCATTTACCCGGCTTTCATCACCTTGTTCTATTTGGCTGGATCATACAGTTCCCATTTCATTGGAGACTCAGATTTCCAGCGAACCCGGATGTGAAATTTCAGAGAACCCTGGCGATGCGGCTTATCGGGTTGAAATCAAGGAATGGGATGAGGGAGGTGGATCCGACGGAGCCATCTGGGTGTATGCATTGGTCGCCCCTTTTCCCACAATTGTGGATGGAGTGACACAAAACCAACTTTTGGATTTCTGGCGTGGTGCTCATCGGGATATTTTTGACGGACATCCGATCTTTATGACGGAAGACACCCTGCTTGCCTTTACACAACATTGGGGAAAACCCGCGGATGGTGCGGTTCAGGTATTATTATCCGATGAAATCCTTACAATGGGGTGGGCGGAGCTTCCTTCCTGGGCGATTATCCCATTTGAGGATCTGCAACCCCGTTGGAAGGTATTGGAAATTGATGGGTTATCTCCATATGACACATCATTTGATTCGGGAAAATATCCACTATCAATCCAATTTGAATTAATCAAAAACATTGAAGGAGATATATCCAGTCGTCCACGTCTTCCACTGACCAACCGTGACCCCAGCAAATATACTGTTGTCCTGTTAACTGGAACTACAGCGCTGGTTCGTACCACTGCTGCCAGGATGGAACAAAAAGGAATTCCATATCCTGCTGAAATTATCGGTGATGTGCTGCGGGAGGCTGACATTCTGCACATCAGCAATGAAATTGCATTTTCTCCATCATGCCCGCCAGCCATTCCAGTGAGAACGGAAATGCGCTTTTGCAGTGATCCTAAATATTTCGAACTGCTACAATCCATTGGGGTTGATATTGTGGAATTGACAGGAAATCATTTGCGGGATTGGGGACCGGAGCCCCTGCTTTATACCCTTGATCTGTATCAGGATGCGGAAATACCATATTATGGTGGTGGTGAAAATGTCGAAGTGGCACGGCAGCCGGTCCAATTGGAACACCATGGGAATAAAATCGCCTTCATTGGGTGCAATTACCCGGGTCCAGAGGTGGATTGGGCGACAGAATCCCAACCCGGAGCTGCCCGCTGTGACATGGAATGGATTGAAGAAAAGGTGAGTGAATTAAAAAGTGAGGGATACCTGACCATTGTTACTTTTCAACATTATGAGGTGGATGATTTCAGACCTGCATCCGCCCAGCGGGTGGACAATTTACAGTTGGCTGCTGAAGCAGCACCGACAATCATTAGTGGCAGTCAGGCGCATTTCCCCCAGGCAATGACATTTGCCGGTGATACCTTTATTCATTATGGCTTGGGAAATTTATTTTTCGACCAGATGATGCCGGGAAATCGTGACGCCTTTTTGGATCGGCATATTTTTTATAATGGCAGGTATTTGGGAGTGGAATTGCTGACCACCAGAATGATGGATTATGCCCAGCCACGCTGGATGACGTTGGAAGAACGGCAGGATTTTCTTGACAACATATTTAATCATTCCATTTGGAACGAGGAGAAATGAACATGAAAATACATGATATCAGCATCCCGATCTCATTGGAGACGCCGGTATGGCCGGGGGATGAGGCTCTCAAGCTGAATCGGGTGGCAAAAATGGAAGAGGGTGCTTTATATAACATGACTGAAATCGCCTGCGGGGTCCATATGGGAACACATGTCGATGCCCCCTACCATTTTTTACAGGAAGGTTCAAAAATTGAGAAACTGGACCTGAACATCCTTGTAGGCGAAGTCCAGGTTATTGAAATACCTTTTGAAGATGGATTAATTACTTCAAATGTCATCCGTAAGGCTGGAATTTTTCCCGGGATGAAAAGAGTTTTATTTAAAACCAGCAACCAGGAACGCTGGAAGCTTGCTCCAAAATTTCAGGAAGACTACGTGGGTGTTTCGATTGATGGCGCTGAAGCCCTGGTAAAAATGGGAATAAAATTGGTCGGAATTGATTATTTATCCATGGCGCCATTTACAGACTCCGTATCACCGCATAAAATCTTGCTTGGCGCTGGAATTATATTATTGGAAAGTCTATATTTAAATGAAATAAAACCTGGAGTATATTTTCTGTGCAGCCTGCCCATGAACCTTGTAGGGGCTGAAGGAGCTCCTTCCCGGTCAATCTTGATTGAGATGGATCATCCCGGCGTGATCAATGTATAACCACCGTCCACGGTAATGATCTGCCCCCGGATCATCTCAGCTTCCGGGCTGCAAAGGAAGGCAACGACCCCGGCTACATCACGTGGGGTGACCAGGCGCCCGGCAGGTGTATTGGCTATGGCACGCTGAATGACTTGAGGATCACTCAAGGATGAGAAGTGTTGCAGAGCTTCGGTTTCCACCATACCCGGCGATACAGCATTCACACGGATGTTTTTCGGTGCCAGTTCAACTGCCAGGTATCGGGTAAGTGATTCAAGGGCGGCTTTGCTTGCACCAACCGCAACATAATCCGGCAATACTCTCCGTGAGCCCGGGCTGGATATGGCGACAATGGAACCACCGCCGGCGATTTCCATCAGGGGGACAACCCGCTGGACAGCAAACAGGAATGCCCGGGTATTTGTATTCATGGTGTAATCCCATCCATCCGGGCGTTGCTGCATTGCAGGACGGTTAAATCCGCTGGCAGCATTACTGATAAAGATGTCAAGATGATTGAAGTTATTTTGGATTTCATCGAAAAGACGGGTGACATGTTCCATCCGGCTTAGATTTGCCTGAAAAACGGCAGACTTGCGACCCATTGCTCGAATTTCGTCCGCTGTTTGATTTGCCTGGACTTCATTGCGAACAAATGTCAGGATGACATCCGAGCCCAGGCGGGCGAAATGAAGTGCTATTTCCTTCCCTATTCCACGGCTTCCACCGGTAATCAAAACGCTTTTTTTATCAAAAGGTTTATCCATGATGATAATCCAAATCTGGAGATAGTAAAATAATGCCGGGATAACAATGTTCCCTTCGCAGGGCTAAAGGTTAATGCGGGAATTTCTTCAGGGATTGTTGAGTAAAATTATAGCATGGTGGTGAATACCCCTGGAATGAATAATGACATTCCTCAGTAACAAATACCTCTACTTTTATGATAGGATTGAACCGCGTTGGTCTGTGTCCCAAAAATAATAATTAAAGAGGATCGAATGTACGAACTTCCCGATGATCAAATTTTACCGCTGGCATTGAAGCATAATTTTTGGACATGGTCTGCCCAGTCCAAGGTCAATCCCATTCCAGTAAAGGCAGCCAAGGGGGTTTATTTCTGGGATGTGAATGGAAAGCAGTATCTCGACCTGAATTCCATGGTCATGTGTGTGAATATTGGGCATGGCGATGAGAGGGTGATTCAAGCCATCGTTGACCAGGCAAGAGAGCTCACATTCGCTGGACCGGGCATGGCAACCAAACCCCGGGCAATGCTGGGCAAATTACTGGCAGAAATTACTCCCCCGGGTTTAACGAGGTTCCTGTACACACTGGGTGGAGCAGATGCCAATGAAAATGCCATAAAATTTGCCCGGGCTCACACCGGAAGACACAAGATTCTAACCCGGTATCGTTCTTATCACGGTGCAACCCATGGCGCAATTGCTGCCACCGGTGATCCCCGGCGGGTGGCATGGGAGCCAACCACAATGCCAGGCGTGGTCCATTTCTTGGATCCCTATCGTTATCGCTCCACTTTTCATCAACACAATCCGGACATTACTGAAGAAGAATTTACACAGGACTACTTGAATCACCTGGAAGAAATCATCCAATATGAACGCCCGGAGAGCATTGCCGGTATTCTGTTGGAATCGGTCACCGGGACAAATGGCATCATCATCCCTCCAAAGGGATATATGCAGGGTGTCAGGGATATATGCGACCGTTACGGCATCATGATGATTACAGACGAGGTGATGAGTGGTTTTGGGCGGACTGGAGAGTGGTTTGCGGTGGATCATTGGAAAGTATCACCGGATATCATGACCATGGCAAAGGGATTAACATCCGGATATGCCCCATTGGGTGCAGTTGCAATGCGTCAGGAAATTGCTGATTCTTTCAGTGACCGGGTCTATGAGGGTGGATTAACCTTTAATGGGCATCCAATCTCATTGGCGGCAGCTATTGGAGTGATCCAGGTCATGCAGGAAGATCACCTCGTGGAAAAAGCCCGTGAAACCGGTGAAGTTCTCTCCGATATGCTTCAGGAATTAATGGTCCGGCATCCTTCCGTGGGAGATGTTCGTTCCATTGGTCTGTTTGGGGTGATTGAATTGGTCCGGAATCGGAAGACTAAGGAACCGATGGCTCCATTTAACAGCAGCAGCCCTGAAATGACAGCCTTCCGGAAATTTATGCTCGACCATGGAGTATTTGTGTCCATTCATTGGCATACGGTCCTCATTATTCCCCCCTTGATTATCACACCGGATCAACTGGCACAGGGATTTACGGTAATTGATCAGGCATTGAAGATTACCGATGCCGCTGCCCAATAATGTGACTTTTCCAGATGGGATGCATCAAATTGCTTGAAAGAAACCTTCGAGGAAGGGAATAACCATGGAATTTTCATTGACCGGGTTTTCATCGCAAACCAATCAAGACCAAAGTGAATATGTCAAGGTGCTTATCCTGGGAGCAGGTCCCGCTGGATTGTCAGCAGCATTATATGCAGCCCGGGCAGAGTTGAAACCCCTGATTTTAACTGGCATGGCATTGGGCGGGCAGGCTTCCACGACCGACCTCATTGAGAACTATCCCGGTTTTCCGGAAGGGGTGGGGGGAGCTGAATTGGGTGAATTATTCCAAAAACAGGCTGAACGGTTTGGAGCCCGGTTTGAATATGACAGTGCGGTTGAAGTTGATTTATCTCAACGCCCATTTCGGATAAAGACCTATGCGAAAGAATTCCTGGCTGAAGCCTTGATTCTCGCAGTTGGCGCCAGCCCCAATCACTTGAATATCCCCGGTGAGGTTGAATTAACCGGTAAAGGTGTTTCCTATTGTGCCACCTGTGATGGCTGGTTTTTTAAGGGAAAACATGTTGCGGTCGTCGGGGGCGGTGACAGTGCTTTGGAAGAGGCACTGTTCCTGACCCGTTATGCAGAATTGGTTACAATCATTCATCGGAGGGATACCCTTCGGGGAGGTGCGATTCTACAAAATCGAGTCAGTAACAATCCGAAAATCCATATTATCTGGGATACCATTGTGACAAAAATAAATGGTGAAAAGGGTGTTGAATCGCTGGAATTGAAAAATGTAAAAGACAATTTAACTTCCAGTTTTTCCACGGATGGTGTATTTATATTTATCGGTAACAAGCCCAACACGGATTTATTTACCGGTCAAATTCAAATGGATGAGAGGGGATACATTGTTGTAAACTCCAGGATGGAAACCAACATTCCAGGAGTGTTTGCGGCTGGTGAAGTGTCCGACTCGGTTTTCCGCCAGGTGATCACCTCGGCGGGAATGGGTGCAGCGGCTGCCATTCAGGCAGGAAGATTTTTGGAACATATAGAAAAATAAAGCGAAAATAATAAAAGCAGCCACGATACTGGTGGCTGCTTTTATTAATTAAAAAGCGGGATTACTTCTTTTTGAGAATGATCCGGGCATCCACAACCTTTACGCCCTTGCCCTCTTCGTAAACCAGCACAGGGTTGGCATCCGATTCGCTGATTTCATCCGCAAGGTCGAGAATCATGGTGGAATAAGCACAGATGGTTTCAGCAAGTGCCTGCCGGTCGCGGGGTTTTTCACCACGGACACCCATCAGGATGGGTGCACCACGAATTTCACCCAACATCCGCTCAGCCTGTCCAGTGGGTACCGGAGCCACACGGAATGTTACATCCTTGAGAACTTCCACGAAGATGCCACCCAAGCCGAACATCATGGTGGGACCAAAGGTGGGATCATTCACGGAACCCAGGATAACTTCGGTTCCCCAGGGAGCCATTTCCTGAACGGCGATGCCATGGATGCAGGCATCCGCCCGGTATGCCTTTGAATTAGCCATGATAGTCTTAAAGGCTGCCCGGGCATCAGCTTCATTTTTGATGTTAACCTTAACACCACCGGCATCTGATTTATGGAGGATATCCGGGGAGACGATTTTCATCACAACAGGGTAACCAATCTTCTGCGACAGTTGAACAGCTTCATCTTCCGTCTGGGCGAGATGGGTGGCAGTCACATTCAAACCATAGGCAGCAAAGACCTGTTTGGCTTCAATTTCAGTCAGTGAATCCCGTCCGTCGGCGCGGGCATGTTCGATGATCTTCAAAGCGCCTGCATGATCATATTTCATGGCTGTTCCGCTGGGTTCTTTCAACATATTCTGCATCTGATGATATTCGTGCAGAGCTGCCATGCCGTTTACTGCCAGATCCGGAGCTCCATAGCTGGGAATGCCGTTATCCACCAGCCAGCGCATGGCTTTGGTGCAGCGTTCACCACCCACCATGGAAACGGCGAGAGGTTTATCGGTAACACCGGATTCATCCAATGCCTGCTTGACGCCCCTGGCAATTTCCATGGGGTCGGTCATGGCAGTCTCGCAGTAGAGGACCACGATGCCATCGACCCAGGGATGGGTGAATGAGTAGCGGACGGAATCATGATACCATTCCAGACCAGCCATTCCTGTCAGGTCGACTGGATTTTTGGCAGATCCAAATTCCGGCATGTGGTTTTTTAATTCAGCTTGAAGCTCGGGGGGAGCAAATTTCAGCGGCATGCCTGAATTTTCTGCCGCATCTGTTGCCAGGACACCCACACCACCTCCGTTGGTGATGATGAGAAGGTTGTCTCCCTGCATTGGGGGTTGCAGTGACAGAGCCAGGGTGCGATTGAACAGGTTATCCAGGTCGGATGCCTGAACAACACCACTCTGTTGGAATGCAGCTCCGTAAACCTTGGCAGCACCAGCCAGTGATCCAGTATGAGATGCTGCCGCGGCGGCTCCATGAGCGGAAACGCCAGCCTTGAGGGCAATGATGGGTTTTTTGGCTTTACGGCAGGAATCAATGAATTTACGACCATCCTTAAATCCTTCAATGTAAAGGGTGATGCAGGTTGTATCTTCATCGTCATTGAGCCAGTCGATGCAATCGGCAATATCAATATCAGACATATTGCCGATGGAGATGAGTTTGTCGAAACCAATCCCACGAGTATAGGTGGAAGCATCAATTGCGAGCAGCAGAGCACCACTCTGAGAAACCAGGGTTGCCTTTCCAGGAAAAGGAAGGAAAGGACCAAAGGAGGCATTCATTTTATTGGAGTTGGACATGGTGCCCACAATGTTGGGACCCTGGATGCGGGTACCGTAGCGCTTGGCAGTTTCGACGATACGGTCTTCCAAATCCCTGTTGCCAACTTCACTGAAACCTGATGTGATGATGATTAATCCCCCCACACCCTTCTTGCCGCATTCTTCCGTCACCTGTTCGACAAGGCTAGCGGGAACTGTGATGACAGCAGAATCGATTTCACCAGGTACTTCCAAAACACTTTTATAAGCTTTCAACCCCTGTACTTCTGGATCCTTGGGATTGATCGGGTAAATTTTACCCTCATATTTACTTTCCAAAAGATTCTTTATTACTGTGTGACCAATCTTGCCAACTGTGTTGGAAGCACCCACAACGGAAATTGATTGGGGTTTGAAGAGTTTGTTCATAAGTGTGTGATCCATCTATTCCTCCTAAACAGGATTTGATTTCTTAGTTATAAAGCCGAAAATTAGTATACCTCTAAATCAAAACAAATTTGAGGTACATTATTCATAATCTCGGGTGCAATTCGTCAAATATTGTGTCGGATCCAATAATGTGGCAGGTGGAAAATCCTGATAATAATTTCCTCCCAGGTAATTCGTTATATCCGGTGGAAAACAGGAGTGTAATTCGAAATGCAGCATTGAAAACCTTCCCCTCTCGCTTAATTCTTGGATATATATGGGGGAGTGGTGTGATATTTCGGCGGAATTAAGGACGCAACCGACCAAACCGATTAATGAACCAGCTATTAACTCATCACCTTGTTTACATGTTGGTTGTTCCAGTTCCGCCATCCTGAGGAAATAGCCTGAAATCGATTTTACAAAAATCGAATAGGTTAAATGCCAGTATTGTCGAATTTTCGGAGAGGTAAAAATTTCGACATCCAGGACAATACCATCTTCGGGTAAAATAACCTTGGATTGAGGTGGAGCATAAATATCCACGCCGGCATGGTGGCGGTCTCCCCGATCCTGCCAGAATGAACCATCCTCTCCATTTATCGGGAGATGTTTGGAATAACCAGCCGGGACTGGCCAATAATTTTTCGATTTATCCATGAATTGACACCCAAAATAATTGTATTCGTTTTTATAAATTCCACACCCTGAAATGCTGGTATATTAACCCATACATAATCTTTGGAGGTGCGGCAAAATGGATCATCAACCAATGATTTCACCTGGGATGTTATCCCAGGTTGGAGATCCCGATGTAACCGCCCGGATTCTCAATGCCGGGTTAATGGCTGCTGACCCGTATAAAGCAGTCCAAAGGAATGTCCATGTCAACAGGGATTGCCTTGTGGTTGGTGATTGTGTATTTGATTTACACCAATATGATCGAATTATTCTGACCGGTGTGGGCAAGGCTGTTTTTACCATGGCTGAGGGGATATTGGATCTACTTGGAGAAAGAATAACAACCGGTTTTCTGATCGGGAAACATTTACAACCGGGAAGGTGGAAATGGGGGAATATCCAAAGAGTGATTGGGAGTCACCCTGTGCCGGACGAAAGAAGTGTGCGCGCTGGTAAGGGGATGCAGCAGTTTCTTTGTGGATTGACATCACGCGACCTGGTTATCAGCCTAATTTCTGGTGGAGGCTCAGCGCTCATGATGGCTCTTGCTCCCGGAATTCAGTTGGAGGATATCCAATCATTAACCAGACAGATGTTGACTGCTGGGGCAAATATTATCGAATTAAATACCATCCGGAAGCAATTTGATTTGATAAAGGATGGAGGGATGATCCGGGCTTCTCTGCCCGCCACAATGATTGCATTAATCATGTCTGATGTGGTCGGAGATCGCCGGGACATGATTGCCTCCGGACCAACAGTTTTAGGCGCCAAACATCCCGAGGAAGCTGTGGAAATTCTACATCAATATGGAATATGGGCACACATGCCTGAAAATATGAAAGAATATTTAAATTTAAAAATGCACGAATATTCACTGTCAGAAGATATTCATATTTCTCAACATATGCCATATAATTTTATTGTCGCCAGCAACCGGCAATCTGTTCACGTTGCTGCGAACCAGGCTGAACTGGAAGGATTTCATGTTGAAATCCTCACGACAGAAATGCAGGGTGAAGCCAGAGATGTTGGGGAAACCCTTGCAACCCGATTTTTACACGCCGTCAGAGACTCAAACTTGAAAAATCGACCTCTTTTATGGGTTGCCGGGGGAGAAACCACAGTGACCGTCAGTGGATCAGGAACCGGTGGACGCAACCAGGAATTGGCGCTGGCAGGCGTTCAAGTCTTAACGGGAATGGATAATATATCCCTGATCAGCCTGGCAACCGATGGAGAGGATGGTCCTACAAATGCAGCTGGTGCGGTAGTCACTGGAAATACGTACCAGGTTGGAGCGCAAAAAGGATTATTTCCGGATCATTTCCTCTCCGATAATAATTCCCATGAATATTTTAATCAGGTAAACTCCCTGTTGATAACCGGACCAACTGGAACGAACGTTAATGATTTGTGTTTTTTGTTTGCTTACGCCTGATACACTTCGGGATTCACGCAATGGGGCAGGGGTTTACCGGTAATCCCTGCGATGAGATTATCGACCGCCATTTCAGCCATCCGGGCGCGGGTTTGTTTGCTGGCGCTGGCAATATGAGGGGTGATAATCAGGTTGTCCAGATCCAGGATGGGATGATCCGGGGGGATGGGTTCAGATTCGAAGACATCTATCGCGGCGGAGGTAATCCATTTTTCTTTTAATGCAAGATAGAGGGCATCCGAATCGACTACACCACCACGGGATGTATTAATGAAAATGGCAGAAGGTTTCATTAACTTAAATTGATCCATTCCGATCAGGTGATGGCTTTGAGTGTTCAAGTTGATGTGAAGGGTGATGTAATCAGATTGGCTGAGGACCATGTCCAGGGGTGCGTATTGGGCATGGCAGTCGATTTCAGCTTCCGGAAACCGCTTGAGATCATAGTACATGACCTGCATGGAAAAACCCATTGCCCGCCGGGCGACAGCCTGACCAATCCGACCAAAGCCTATTATGCCGAGATTGGCGTTAAAAACATCCATACCAGTCAGGACATCCGGACCCCATGGGCGCCAGATTCCCTGATGGACCTCGCGATTTGCTTCGGAGACACGACGGGCAGCTGCCATGAGGAGTGCCCAGGTGAAATCAGCGGTTGTCTCGGAAAGGATGCCTGGGGTGTTTCCCACAGGAATACCCTTGCGCGTAGCCAACGTTATATTGATATTGTCAAATCCAACTGCCATCTGGCTGATTACTTTAAGATTCTTTCCTGCTGCTTCGATGACCTCTTGATCGATGGACTCAGTCAATAGTGTCAGAATCCCATCGACCATTTCAATCCTATTCAAAAGGATCTCCCGGGGAGGGGGTGCAGGCGACTGCCAGACCTCCACATTGGCAAAGGTTGACAGGCGTTCCAAAGCAGGAGGATGAATGGTGCGTGTAACGAAAACCAAAGGCTTTTCCATGGATTGATTCCTTTGAAGGATATGCATATCACGAATTAATTATGGAGAAGGAAACTGCATTCTGCCGAACCAGGACATAATAAACCCGCATTACTCCCAGGGATGGCATGATTTGATTGACGATTTCAACATCATACAGGGGAATGAATAGTTCCTTGGTGAATTCAAGATATTTCCCCAAAGTAAATTGGGTTGAAATCCTTAATCCACCCTGAATCAGAAATGTGCCTGCCAGGACACGGATGGGCTCCATGATGCGATTGGGTTCAGTGGGATCATAATCCAGGGGTTCAGTTAATGGGGGCATTAAATGGTATGCAATCACCTGATTCGTCGGGATGTATAATTCGGAGTAACCGATGGGGCGGGGTGAATCTCCAGGTGAGGGATAAATGACCCTGGCATCATATAAACGGAAAAAATCCGGTGCAACATTGGTGCGCATCCAAGTGCTGACCCGCAATTGATCCTTAACAACCACATCCCCCCAAAAGAGTGTCTGGGAAGTGTAAACCATTATTTTGGAGACTGTTTCATCATCTCCAACAATATATGGTTTTCCAGCTGGAGTTTCAGACAAGATACACCTCCTGTTTTATTGTTAATTATGATTATTGATGGACACCGTACCTCTTGTTTACCGCTGGTATTAAGATCTCCTGGAATGAACGTTCCATATCGTAGTCCGGTTTCCATCCCCAATCCAGTCTGGCAGCAGTATCATCGATGTCACCAGGCCAGCTGTCAACTATCCCCTGCCGGCTGGCATGTGGGATGAAATTAATTTTTGCCTTTGGAAATGCTGATAGAACTACATTGTACAATTCGCTGGCTGTGGGATTGTAACTGGTTACATTATATACGCGTTGGGATAACTGGTCTGCTGGTGCGGATTCAAGCATCAAGAGGGATTTTACTGCATCGGACATAACCATGAATGGCAGGCGGCTGTCCGGACGAACAAAGCAATTATATGGTTTGTTCTGGGCAGCATGATGGAGCATTTCAGGTCCATAATCACTGGTACCACCTGTAGGTACGGTGATGGCACTGATCAAGCCCGGGAAACGGATACACCGGAAGTCAACGGGATTGGATGGCTTATCCGCAGCAAGTTGCCGATAATGGTAGGTAAAGTATCTTCCCAAGTGTTCGCAATACAATTTGTTGATTCCGTACATGGTGATGGGTTGCAGCCACTCATTTTCTTTTACCCGACCTGCCCTGGCTTTTTCTTCGATGCTTGGCAATCCATAAACTGCAATGGAGGAGGGATAAATGAATTTTATAGGACGACCCTGTGCGGAAGATTGTTCGACAGCAATATGAAGAAGATTGAGGGTGCCCTCCACATTGATGCGGTGAGCCATCTCAGGGTTATATTCGGCTTTTGTGGATAGAATTGACGCGAGGTGAATAATGGATGTAATGATGAATTCGGACCCCATCCGTCCAAGCATGGCGGCATCCAGTATATCTCCTTGAATAAAGTGAGAACAATATTGCTTCAAGGTTTCATCCAGGGGTTGCACATCCAATGCAAGGATGTTGACATTTCCTTGTTCACCCAGATGTGTTATCAGTCCATGACCGATTTCACCATTTGCACCGGTGATCAAAACTACTTCTTTACGCATGGGATGCTCCATTTCCAAATTGAGAAAGATTTGGGGAATGTTGAAATACCCTTATGTTATTGTACCAAATCGGGATAAAAAGCAATCCTGACAGGTGTCATCCAATCTGTTGATATCCGTGAGTTTTCCTCACAAATATTCAAAAAAAAGATCCAGGATATTTATTCATCCCGGATCTTTTATCGGACTCTGAATATATAAATGGTCAGGCAGTTGCGGGTTTTTTAAACCAGGTTTTCCATTCCTGATTTTCCCAAACTACCAACAGGGGAGCTGCGATGAAAATGGATGAGTAGGTACCACTCAACAGACCCACCAGTAAAATCACTGCGAATTCGCGCAGGGTAATGCCGCCAAACAATGCAAGTGCCAGGAGCATGAATTCAACTGTCATCAACTGGGTGTTGATGGACCGCTGCAAGGTCTGGATAATGGAGTGGTTGACCAGTTTTTCAAACGGCAGTTTCCGTAAAAAGCTTGTATTTTCACGGATTCGGTCGAAAACCACGATTTTATCCTGGGTTGAAAAACCAATCACTGTAAGAAGTGCTGTCAGGAATAACGAATCCACCTGCCAGCCGAATAATTTCCCGCCAATTGCTGCCAGGCTGAGAACAACCAAAATATCATGAAGCATGGCTACAACCGCGCAGACGCCATACCGCAGGGAGTGGGGAATACCTCGAAAGACTATGTAAATGTAAATTACAACTGCGAGTGCAGCAACGGCAACTGCCAATCCAGCCCGTTGAGTAACCTGTTGTGCGATGGATGGACCGACATTCTCAAAACGGTTCACTTCGGCATTGGGATCATTGGCTGCTTTACGAAGATCATCGACAATGAGGTTTTTCACTGCGTCAGCGTTTAATTCCTCCCCATTAATAGTCGTTACCAATTCTGGCGAACGAATGACAAGGATATTACGTTCCCCACCGGTTCCGACAGCAGTTTGGGCGCTTACTTCTTCAAAGCCATAATTGTTGTAGATTTCGATTACTTCATCGATGGAGGGAATATTATCAGAAGTGAATTGCACCTCCAACAAGCTGCCGCCCTTAAAATCAACTGCCAAGGGAAGACCCTGGATTGCAATTATGATCATGCCAGGGAGAATCACCAGCAGGGAAAAAAGAAAGTATAAATAACGTTTGCTGAGTATGTTGAGCATGGATTTCTATCTCCTAGAGACCAAACCAGCCAAGCCGTTTTTCGGGCTCTTTTATGGCACTGATTATCAAACCAAGGAAGGTGCGGGTGCCTACGATGGCTGTAAAAAGGCTGACCAAAACACCCAGGAAGAGGGTCAGCGCAAATCCCTGAACAATGCTGGCTCCAAAAGTTGATCCGAACCAGAACAAAATTCCGCTGGTAATCAGGGCTGCTATGTTTGAATCCCGAATGGAAGGCCAGGCGCGTTTCCAACCAAGGTCCATTGCCTGCATCAGGGTACGACCATTACGAAGTTCTTCCTTCATGCGTTCAAAAATCAGAATATTGGCATCCAATGCACTGCCTGTTGAGAGCATGAAGCCGGCAATACCAGGCAAGGTTAACGTTACAGGTATCAGGCGGAAGATTGCCAAAGTAATGACAGCGTACGTTGCAATCGAGATGACAGCGGCGATACCCGGAAGACGATAATAAATGATCATAAATAAAGCTACGATAATAAAGCCGATCAGGTATGCAATCAGGCTTTTATTCAATGAGTCCTGACCCAGGGTTGGACCGACCATACGAATTTGCTCAACGACGAGGGGAATGGGAAGTGAACCATATCGTAATTGAATCGCCAGAGCATTGGCTGTCTCACGTGTGAAGCCGCCCGAAATGGATCCCTGACCTTCTGTGATTGGATTTTTGATCACAGGGCAGGAAACGACCTGCTTGTCGAGGACAATTGCGAGGAATTTATTGACATTATTGGTGGTATAGTCGGCAAATATTTTTGCCCCTGAATCTTTAAGGACAAAATTAACCTCAAATTCGCCAAGTGAATTGGTTACAACTGCAACATCCTGCAGTTGGTCTCCAGTCATCACTGTATGATATACAGTCGTCTCCGTGCCGGGCAATTGACTGGTATCCGGGTTCAACCCTTCGGTTGGTTTGGTTGAGGTTGTCAGATCAGTCTGGACCTCAGTGCCTGGCATTAACTGGGTGTCTCCGGCATCGATAAATTCCAATTGACCAGTCTGCTTGATGACATTCACCACATCCTCTGTTTTGGAAGCTCCGGGAAGTTCACCGACAATGTAACGGTCTCCGGAGAGCTGAAAATTAACTTCAGCAACCCCCAAGGCATTGGAACGCCTCTCCAGGATTTGTTTTGCAGTCTCCAAATCTTCTTTTGTAAAGGTTTGAGTGAAATTGGGATCAACTTGCAAAATGACTTGCATTCCACCCCGCAGGTCCAAGCCAAGAACAGTGCGGATTTCCTTGTTTAGTTTGCCAATATTGATACCAGGATTATTGGGAAGATCCACCCAAATGGCCATGGCAAGGATGACAAGGATAATTATTAGGTTGACAGTGCGTCGCTTCATACGGGCTGAGCCTCCGATTCAGACAAATGCCAGCATTTGCTGGCGAATTATACGGATTATACCCTCAATAAACATGAATGAGTAGGGTGATGAATTATACCCCCATTCCATTTATTATTGGATTGTACCATTTTTCCTTGACATAAAACCTGAAGGTTAAGTATAATGGAGCGGTTTGAAGATCAGGATTTGAACGAATAGACAGGAGTTATTGGAATGGTTCCTCTACCAAAACGTAAGCACTCAAAAGCACGCCGGGACCGCCGTCGGGCACATGATTACCTGGATGCGATGAATCTGGTGCAATGCAGCCAATGTGGTGAAATGCGCCCTTCTCACACCGTGTGTCCAAATTGCGGACATTACCAGGGGCGTGAAGTGATTAATGTTGAAAAACAAAAGAAAAGCAAATAACTTATTTACCGAATAAAGTAACGGGCTGTCGATTTGAATCGACAGCTCGTTTTGCTATTTTAAAGCGCAAATGCCAGTAAAAACCCAACCAATGCGATAATAATTCCCACATGCAGAAGAAAATCATTATCCGCCAACCAGCCTGGAGCAACCAGACGGAGGATGAAATTCATCAGAATCAATATAATGCCGATGATTGGCAATAATCCTTTTCGGTTTGCCAGGAATTCTGAAAATTTATCCAATATCCGGGAAAACCATGTCAACATGATTTATTCATCCTCTGTCGCGGTATCAGGGTGGATGAAATAGGGTTGAAATTGTGTGAAGAGACGACCGGGCACACTGCCAACAATCACAACGCCATTTCTTTCGTGATCAAGTGAAATAACCCGTCCCTGTTCATGGATTAAGGAAATTAAGTTCCCCTCCTGATAAGGGAGACGGATATGAAGTGGGATCTGAGTTTCATAGAGTTGCTTTTCAACCAGACTCAATAAATCCCCAATCCCACTACCTTTTTTCGCTGATATTGCCACTGAAAGGGGAGTATTGGCGATAATTTCCCCTGCCATTTCCGGGTGGGGAAGCAAATCAATTTTATTCATTGCGGTAATTGCCGGAATATGATCTGCATTAATATCCACAAGCGTGTTCTGGACTGCTTTCCATTGCGCCAGGGCATTGGGATGAGTGATATCAACCATATGTACCAATAAATCGGCTTCGGTTATTTCTTCAAGTGTGGCGCGAAATGCTGCGATGAGTTGGGTAGGCAATTTTTGGATGAAACCAACCGTATCGGTAAATAAAACCCAATGATTATCGGGCAGCTGGACACGGCGGGTGGTTGGATCCAGGGTGGCGAAAAGTTGATCCGCCACATAGACGTTGGAATGTGAAAGGTGATTCAACAGGGTTGATTTGCCTGCATTGGTATATCCAACCAGAGCTACAATGGGGATTTGGGAACGTTTACGTTGGGCACGATAACGGCTGCGATGAGAGCGCACTTTTTCGAGCTCTGATTTCAAATGGGAAATTTTATTCCGGATTTCCCGCCGGTCAACTTCCAGCTGGGTCTCGCCAGGGCCGCGCAAACCCACACCCCCGGCACTCCCACTTCTGCCCGATGCGCCACCTGCCTGGCGAGCCAGGTGAGTCCAGGCACGCGTGAGGCGGGGCAGGCGATATTCATATTGAGCCAACTCCACCTGAAGGATGCCTTCACGGGTGGAGGCATGTTGGGCGAAAATATCCAGGATCAGAGCAGTCCGGTCGATTACCCGCACGCGGTTTTGGAAACGTTCTTCCAGCTCTCTTTGGTGCCTGGGAGACAACTCGGCATCAAAAATAATGAGATTGGACATTGTCTCCTCGGCGAGAGCGATGATTTCTTCGACCTTGCCGGATCCAATGAAGGTATCCGGATGAGGTTTTTCCAAAGTCTGGGTTGTTTCTCCTACCACGACCAGACCGGCTGTATCTGCCAAAAGGCGAAGTTCGGCAAGCGAGTCTTCCAGAGACAACAGTTGTGGTTCAGAGCGTATGTATATACCGACTAAAAAGGCGCGTTCTTTTTCAGGTCGAGTGGATTTAGGGTCTCTTTTTGCCATACTATCTTATTTGTTTTGCATCCATTTCTTAATACGTTCCATCGCTTCTTCTATTCTATCTGAAGCGGTACCCAACGAAATTCGCACATAACCTTCACCGTGCTTACCATACACAATGCCTGGAGTCATGGATACACCGGTTTCTTCGATCAGCTGGCTGCAGAAAGCAGTGCTGTCGGTGATTCCATTGGGAAGTCCTGCCCAAACATAGATGGCGGCAGGTGGAGTTTCCACAGAAAATCCAACGGATTTCAGGGCGCTGACAACGATGTCACGTCGCTGTTTGTAGATAAGATTACGTTCCTCCAACCAACTTTGGTCGCCACCAAGTGCCTCAATGCCGGCTTCCAAAATGGGCAGGAAATGTGAAGAATCCATCTGGCTTTTGAAGGTGCTTAAGAATTTGATAACAAGGGGATTCCCGAGAGCCATCCCAATCCGCCAACCTGCCATGTTATAGGTTTTAGACAAGGAATTAAATTCAACTGCCACATCCTTGGCTCCAGGAATCTGCAGGATGGATGGAGCAATATATCCATCAAAACAGACATCGGTATAGGGAGCATCATGGGCAATGACGATTTGATTTTTCCGTCCATATTCCACAACTTTTTCCAGGTAGTCAAGGCTGGCTATTGCACCGGTTGGATTGTTGGGATAATTGATCCATAATATTTTTGCGCGTTTGGCAATATCAGCGGGAATGGCATCCAGGTCTGGCAGGAATCCATTTTCTCGAAGCAGCGGCATGTAATGGATCTCACCACCTGCAATAATGCCACTGGCAGAGTAGACTGGATAACCAGGATCAGGCACCAGAGAGACATCCCCAGGATTAAGGAGGACTTCACTCAGGTTAAAAAGCCCTTCCTTGGAGCCGATGAGCGCCAGGACTTCAGTTTTTCCATCCAGGTCGACATTGAAACGCTTTTTATAATAGTCAACAATCGCCTGGCGGAATGCAGGTGTACCACCATTGGCTGTATACCCATGGACATTCGGTCTTTCAGCAGATTTTTGAAGCTTTTTGATAATGAAATCTGCCGGTGGGAGATCGGGTGATCCCATATCAATCCGGATTACATCCACACCTTTGGCTGTCAGGGCATTGATCTTTTGACCAAGAGCTGCAAAGAAATATGGTTTGAAAGATGCAATTCGGTCTGCTGGGTAAATGAAGGAAGTTGATGTATTCATGTTTCTCCGTTTTGTAGATTTATTGAATTTTGTTGAGTTAATGCCGCAAACAACCTGGCAGTTTTTTCATCAGGTGGTTCAGGATGAACAGGCAATAGAACATGAAATGTCGAACCTGGACATTTTTCTTCATCGCAACCGGGGGATTCCATCCAGATCGAACCACCATGTGCTTGAACAATACCTTTTGCGATGTGAAGCCCCAGACCGGGTCCTCCGCCCTTAAATTTGGTTTTACTGCTTGAGTGAAGTGATGAGTCGCCAAGTCTGCCAAATTTATCAAAAATCAAATCCTGGTCATCCTGAGCGATACCTATTCCAGTATCTGAAATAATCACCTCAACAAATCCGGGGAGTTTTCTCCCATTCACATCAATACTTCCGCCATCCGGGGTGAATTTTATGGCGTTGATCAGAATGTTGCGGAAAACTTGAGTCAAGCGTTCAGGATCACCATATGTCATTTCGTCACAGCCAGGAAAGATATGGATTATGAGGTTTTGATTCCTGGAATTTAATTTAGGTTTTAATTCAATTTCAATCACAGTGAGAAGCCGGTTAATCCATATTGGTTGAAAGGAAAGTTCTAGCAGGTTATTGTCAATCATGGATACATCGATCATATCATCAATTATGGATTGAAGGCGCCTTGTTCCCATGGTGATTCCATCCATCAACTCCATATCCCGATCGGAGGTTGACATCTGGTTGAGAGAATCCCTCAACATGGCTGAATATCCGTCAATGAGGGTGAGGGGAGTCTTCAGCTCATGTGCTGCTACGGAGATAAATTCTGATTTACGACGATCCAATTTTTCCAATCTTTGCTGAATGAACTCCAATCGCCTGGAATTATGATCCATCTTTTCCTGGGTTTCAAAACGGTTGAGAGTATGAAAGGCATAGGCGAAGCAAGGAATTAATAAGTCGAGTAAATCCAAAGCATCGCTGTCGCTCAATGTTTCCCTGCAAACGATTTGAGATGACAACATGATTGATTTTAAAAATGAAACCAGTTCACTTTCACCGGTCTCCAAATCTGTTTCCGTTTGAGATACCGCCCATGATTTTAAAATCGGATCCAGCCTGGAAGGATCATTGGCTTCCAAAGCCATGGATAGAGAGTTGAAGAATTCCTCGGTTTGATCGTTGATATTTTCTTCGATCCCCGATGTCTCAGTTATTGATTGAGCAACCCGGCTTGATAAAATGGGGCGTATTTGATGGAAATGGTTCACTCCATTCATGACTTTAGTTTACGCCAAACCAGCTGATTTTGACAATTGTCACTTGTCAGCGATCCAGTACCAAAGTGTCCTTCCAACAACTTCCAGACTTTCAGGTGATGTTCTGTCCACTGTATCGTCCACCGTATGCCAGTAGGGATAATCAAAATCGATGATGTCAATCGCGGGGATGCCTTTATTGAGAAAGGGAATATGGTCATCCAGGATTCGGTATTTGAGCTTTGCCAGGAAGATATCTCCATAACCCAACTCATCTGCCTTATTCCAGATATCATTTGATAACATCGGATCTGAATTTTGTTCCTGAAAAATATTTAACGATTTGTCACCGCTCATATCAATGATGACAACGGCTTGAGGGATTTCTGTGAGTGTTTCGACGAAGGCGCTTGATCCAATAATCCAATCCATTCCCTCAATTCTGCCTTGATCTTCAAAATCAAAGAAAACAAGCCAGATGGTTTGATCACTCCTGATTTGCAATGTTCTGGCTAATTCCAATAAAACTGCAACACCAGATGCGCCATCATTTGCTCCCGGAACAGGCAGAATGTGATTTGATTGTTCGGGATCGTGATCTGCCCGAAAACGCGAATCATAATGAGCTCCGAGGATGATTAAATCATTTCCAGAGCCCTTTTTTGCAATTATATTTCTGACCGGATAATTCATATACGTGGATTCCTGAACAGACACATCCCAACCAGAATCTGTCAATTGCATCCGAATCCATTCCAGGCATTGTTGATGTGCCTGGCTGCCAGGAGTACGCGGTCCGAGAGATACCTGGTATTGAAGGTCTTCATAGGATCGCTTTCCACTAAATTCCACATTTTTGTCTTCAAGATTATTCATCGTGGAAGCAAATATTTGTTTCCCAAACCTGAAACTGATCAGGATTATGGAACCCATGCCAATTACCAGGATCAGGATTGTTATTCGTTTACGAAGCAGGTGCATCCATTATCCAATTATATAATTTATGGTCAACAATTCTTAAAATGTGATTGAGCGGCTCGCTGGTGTTTTTACCAGTCATTATCTTCGGCAAAATATTATTAATTCTACCACTTTTGGGTAAAAATCCTTTGGCATAAAACTTGCATCCTTGACCATTTACAAGTATACTAAATCATCACCAGGGGTTCCCCATGCTACAGTATCATACTCAAAATCTTCGACCACTGACTACTGCTCATCTTGCCCAGACAATGACGCTTTTAAGTCTGACGGTGGCAGAATTACGCCAACAAATAGAATCCGAGTTATCCGCGAATCCCGCGTTGGAACTGGTTGAGGAACGTCGCTGCCCGATGTGTCATCGCCTGTTACCCAATGGGGGAGCCTGCCCGGCTTGCACCACCCCGCAAAATGACTCTTCCATGGAGCCGATTGTTTATGTTTCCCCCAGGGATGACTTCTACTCCATTGGAGATTCCATACAGGATGATATACCAGAGGATCAATTCTCATCGCAGGTGGAAAATTTGGCAGAATATGTCTTGCGGCAGGTTGTCCCTGAGCTGGGTCCGGAAGATCATAAAATTGCAGCTTTTCTTTGTGCTCATTTTGATGAAGATGGTTTATTAACTACAACTCCTATTGAGGTGATGAGATATTTTCATATCCCCCTGGAGCGGGTGATGAAAATCCTAAATGTCATTCGCCGGGCTGATCCCATCGGTGTGGGATCCTGTTCGACCCAGGAAGCCTTATTAATCCAATTGGAAGTTCTATCAGAAACGGGACCCACTCCTCCGATTGCAAAACAAATTATTGAAAATGGCATTTCTTCAATGAGCCGGCAGCGGTTTGGAGAGCTTGCACGACAATTTGGAGTATCCACCTCGAAAATTGCTGAGGCGATGAAATTCATCAGTGATAATCTGAATCCATTTCCGGCGAGTAGCCATTGGGGGGATTCCCAAAAATCACACCCTGACGCGGAAAGTGTCTGTCTATTATACACA
>ERZ1026814.442-NODE-442-length-23995-cov-8.380258_pt1 | contig 23995 bp, 20 predicted proteins | sample MGYA00520871_ERZ1026814 | MGnify/ENA primary metagenome ERZ1026814 (study PRJEB33270, sample SAMEA104284478) | anaerobic digester metagenome | biome: Anaerobic digester microbiome; feature: mesophilic sludge digester; material: Anaerobic digester biomass | place... | reverse complement strand
AGAGCAGTTTAACAATTAATTCTGACGAGAGGATCAATATCCATCTTGGTAGGGGCGAGAGCAACGAGACGGACGTCTTCTTGAACAGCGCCATCACCCTTAACGATACTGCGGGAAACATCACCCTGAAAGATGATACCGGAATGATTGTGGCCTCCTTCGAGTATAGGGTTGAGCCCGATGGCTCTATCACAGGCATAATGACCGCAGAGGGCGAGTTCAGCTATCCATCGTCGGGCCAAAACGAGGTGAAGATGGTGGTGAGAGAAACCGGAAGCGGCCCTTATGTCACCGAGAGGACTGAGTACGAACCTGAGGCAGCTAACTACAGCTGGATCAGAAACACTTCCCTGGAGAGGAGCGGAAAGGAGATGCTTTGATGGAGCCACTGAGTCAAGAATCAGCGGCAAGAGTCGTTTTTCTGCCGCTATCCTTGATGCTACTGTCATTGGTGATGATAACAGGCCTCTCAAGCCTATCCCTGGCAGAGGATCCTGCTATTGCCGCCCAGCCTCCGAACCTGGAGGGGATCTGGACGATTAACCTGGGCAGCGAGCAGGTCACCATGATGATCCGCCAGCATGAAAGCCGTTTGATAGGAGCCTGCACGGGAAGCGACTCTGGACCCTGGAATGCGGTGGTAATGGGCTCGCTTGCCAGAAATGAGGTTGAACTCCAGACTCGATCTATTCGCAGCGGCAGCGGGCTCATTGTGGAGACGGCGATATTTGGAGACGCAGACGGCGAGACCATTCGAGGCAGCTTCCTGCGAGGAGATAGCCAGGGGAAGGTCTCCAGCGGAGAAGCTACAGGGTTCAAGATCAATCCTGATACATCACAATACAGACCTGCAGCCACAATTCTTGCAGACGCAATTGTGCCCTCGAGTATGAATACGGAGACGATAGACGAATCCAGGGATAAAGCCGAGGACCAACAAGCTTCCGGGGCGGACAAGAGCCGGTTTGTGGATGTCAAGTCCCAAACGGACAGGGTCTTTTACCTGGGATGGGCCTGGACTCCTGGAGAGGCCAGCGATAAGGCGGCTGTGAAAAATCAGATCTGAACGTCGTCTGAAATTTTTTTGTTGCATCGAAAAGAGGTGAATGAATTGAACAAATGTCGAGTGGGGAAAAGACATAAAAACAGCAGGCTGTGGGCCGTTGCCCTGGGCCTGCTGGCACTGGTAACATTATGCGTTTCTGCTGCAGCACAGGAGAATACAGCAAAATACTGGATAGCAAAAGGAGACGACCTGTTTTTTAATAAAAGCAACCCTCTAGAGGCCCTGGAATCGTATGAAAAAGCCATCCAGATAAATCCTGACAATATGACCGCATGGAATGGAAAATCTATGGTTCTCGACACTTTAAGCGTACAGACTTATAGTAAAATTCTCAATTTGAGTGAGACAAAATTAGCCAAAAATCCCCAAGATATCGAGGCTTTGCAGACTAGTGCGATGGCATTGGCAAGTTTGGGGAATCAAGAAGAATCCAACCAGTTCCTAAAGAAAGCCATAGATGTCTACGACCGAGAAATAAAAGATAATCCAAAGAATGCCACTGCTTGGTTTCTCAAGGCTGGGCTGATTTCCATCTTAAATGGGAGTGAGGAGGCTATCAGCGCCTATGATAAAGTGATCGAATTGAACGGTTCAAAGATGATTGATGCCTTGATCACCAAGGGCAATATTCTTCTGAACCTTGGCAGGTACAATGAGTCCCTTGATACCATCGATAAAGCCATTCAGTTAGATCCAGAGAATCCCAGCGTATGGTATGAGAAAGCTACCTATTACAATGTCCTTGGGAAGTACAATGAGTCTCTGGATGCTTATGAGATGATTACTGAGCTGGAACCTGAAAAAGCTAGTGCTTGGTTGTTCAAAGGCAATGTTCTCAAGGCTTTAGGTCGTCAGACTGATGCAGATGCTGCCTATGCCAAGGCTAAGGAGTTGGGGCATCAGGAATGACCCCCAGCACTTTTTATGTGGGTGAGTTCAGGCAGAGAATACGGTCTCTGTTCCTCTGTGACTCTGTGGTTGGGTCAGAGCATAGCGGTTCACCACAGAGGCACCGAGACACAGAGAATTTCCGATTCAAGTTCAACCATACATAATAGCGAGGAGCCATAAAAAGAGGTCTATAAATGAAAGCAATATTGTCTACCGTCATGTTGGCGCTGGCCATGATATGCACCTGTACCCAGGCGCAGGAAAATACCACAGATTACTGGATGGACAGAGCCAACGTGCTCATCCATAAAGACCTGGAAGAGGAAGCCGTTTTTGCTTACGATGAAGTCTTGAAGCTCGATCCAAAGAATGAGACTGCATTGCTTCGCAAGGCATCAACGCTATACACTCTGGGAAAAGAGGACGAAGGGCAAAGGGCTTATGAGAGAGCACTTCTGCTAATGGAAGAAGACCTGAAGAACACTTCACAGAATGCTAAAGCCTGGCAGAATAAGGCCATAGCTTTGAGCGGTCTGGGCAGGAAAGACGAGGCCAAAGAGGCAAATAAAGAGGCTCTGGCCATCTTCAACCATAGCCTTGATAGGGATCCGGAGAATATCAGCCTCTGGAAGGGCAAAGCGGATGTACTGGCTTTCCTGGGCAGATGGGAAGAAGCCCTGCAGGCTTACAGCAAAGTTACAGATATCGATCCTGAAGATTACGGGGCCTGGGGAAGAAAAGGCGAATTTCTTGGTATGATCGGAAGGTACAACGAATCCCTGCTGGCCTTGGATAAAGCTATTGAGACCATACCGGCAGATAATGATGGAGACCTTCAAGCCTGGAGCCTTGCCAAAGTCGCAGTGCTCCACAGTTCAAACCAGATTGGAGAAGCTCTCAGCCTTCTTGATAACCTCACGGATCTCTATCCACAGAACAAAAAGGCCTGGAGCCTCATGGGATATGATATGGCAAAGCTTGGCAGATACAATGAATCATTAGAGGCCTATGAAGAAGTCCTTAAGCTGGACCCAAAGGACGCTCAAGCCTGGAGCACCAAAGCTCGACAGCTTGTCGAGATGAAAAGATATGACGAGGCTCAAGAGGCGTTCGATAAAGCCATTGAGCTGATGCCGGGTGATGATCTCAAAGAGCTTGAACAGATCGTGCAGATCTGGCTTGACAAAGGAGATGCTCAAAACGAGACCGACAATGAGGATGATGCTGGAAAAGCCTTCCAAAAGGCACTGGAAATCTCCGATGAAGCATTGTTGAACGATTCAGAACAGACGAGCTTTATACTGTTGAAAGGCAACGCGCTCTTCAAACTTGGCAGATACGATGAAGCTAGAAAGGCCTATGACCAGGCCATCAAGATAGCATCGCCAAACTCTTTCCATGTGCCAAATGCCTGGATTGGCAAAGGCAAAGCTCTTTTGGCATTGGGCAGGAACGAAGAGGCTCTGGAAGCCTTCAGACAGGCCTTAGAGATAAATCCAACTCTAGTCGAGGCCTGGAAGGGCAAAGGAGATTCCCAGAAGGCTTTGGGAAGGGCCAGAGATGCAAGCCTGTCATTTCACGTGGCAGAGAAGCTGGGGTAATGAGGGGTGAACTCATTGAGGAAGATTCAGTCTTCCTCCTTTTATTTCGGATCCTTTTGGACAATATATCCTGATCTGATGAGAATCTGAATCGCGTCCGCAATAGTCATCTCAGGCGATGAGGAAGGTCTGCCAGGCTTTTCTCGTTTGGATTTGTTCGTAATCTCATCGTCGAACATCTATTGATTGACTATCAAGTGATGGAGGATGCAGATAACCTTTCCAGCTAATGCGACGACAGCGACTTTGGCTCCGTAACTGCTCTTGATCCTGAAATAGAACTGCTTTCAGCTTTGAATCGGCTTTTGTCCTTGATATAGCATATGCGACCTTGAAATACCCTAATTTCAGCAGGAGTAATTGATGCGGAAGTCAATCCGATTCCAGGAATCGACATAGGCGATTGTGATATGCTCGCATGTACAGCATCCTGGATTTTTCCCTGATTGGCATTGAGCTTCTTTGAATGGATGTTGTCCAGAATATCCTCGATGCTCAATCCATTCAGTATGCCTCTGATTATGTAAATTCCTGATTTGCCGAAAATTAGCTTAAAAACCAGGTCCCCATCGTCTCTCCCTCAGGTCATTGAGGGGCGTGGATGGAAGTGCGGCAAGGAAGCTCAGAGATACCTTGGTGATCGATCAAAATTTATGAAAATTGTAAATTCTGTCTGCAGTGGAAGGATGAATAGGTCTTAATTTATCAATTGGACCTTTAATTGAAGCCTGATTTAGTCCAGATTTTACATCGCGATATTTGAGGATTCTATATGGAAATGTAAAAACTTCCAAAGTGTTCCGATTTTCTAATGTTGCTATCAGCCCTTGCCTAAATGCAGTTAATCTTAATCTGTGATATATATGGCCTTTTAGGCAGAACTCTGGCGTAATATTGGCAAGATTTATATTTGTTGAACATAACAACGTCAAATGCCGTATGTGGAAACGGCAGAGTAGGGTAGGATATGTGGAGAATGATCGGATTCGGTTACCTTATACAACATTACCTGAAAAGGAGGTTATTTTATTGAAGAAAAGATCAGTGAACATTAGGCAAATCAATAATAGGCAGCTAAAAATATTAGGGGCCAAATTCACTATTGGCTTGATAGCGATGGTTTTATTATGCATCTTTGCCTTGGCACAAGAGAACACTACGGAATATTGGTGTCAGAAAGGCCAAGAGTTGCAGGTAAATGGATCTTATGAGGAGGCTATTCAAGCGTACAATATGGCTATTCAAATAAATCCAGAAAATGCCGACGCATGGCTTGGTAAAGCCGGCATTTCCAGTCGCATTGATAAGCATGATGAGGCCAAAAGAGAGTATGAAATTGCTTTGGAAATCTTAAACAAACGTTTGGAGGAAAATTCTCAGAATGCCAGCGCTTGGATCAATAAGGGTGTGGCCCTCTCCTGCCTAGGGAGGGATATTGAAGCCTTTGAAGCTCGTGGGAAAGCACTGGAAATCTATAACCAGGCTCTTCAAAAGAATCCTAATGATGGCAATACATGGGAAAATAAAGCGCTTGTTCTCGTTGGGATGGGTAGGTGGGAAGATGCTGTTGAAGCCTATGACAAGGTTATTGAGTTTAGTCCCTCAAAGGCTGCATATGCCTGGATAGACAAAGCCATATGCTACTCTGAGGGTCTAAGCATGACCAATGAATCAATAGCGGCCTGGATCACGGCTGCTCAGCTTATACCCACTAGCGATATTAAGAATCAATCTACAATATGGAGCGGCATAGGCAAATCCCTTAGTACTGCAAGTAGGTATGAGGAGGCTATCAAGGCCTATGACAAGGCCATAGAGCTGAATTCAAAAGATGTAAGTAGCTGGCCAAATTGGTCTGGCAAAGCCTACGCGCTCTATGCGCTCGGTAGATATAATGAATCCATTAATGCCTTCGACATAGCCCTTGAAATGATGCCTGAGTTTCCCGATATCTGGGACTGGAAGGGCAATGCGTTGTTTCAGATAGGTAGATACGAGGAAGCCATCAAGGCCTATGACAAGGCTATAGCACTGAATCCAAAAGATGGAAGTGCCTGGAATGGCAAAGGTATGGTCCTTTATAATATGGGCAGATACGAGGAGGCCATTGAGGATTATGACAGGGCCATCAAATTTGCACCATTCAATGTAACCCCTTTAGCGGATTTGTATGCCAAGAATCTCTCCGCCACAGCATGGACAGGCAAAGGGAATGCCCTCAAAGCATTGGGTCGCCAGTCCGAAATGGAGGCAGCTTATTCAAAGGCCAAGGAGCTGGGGTATGCTGGCTAATACTACGGCCCAAAATTTATTTTTGAAGGACACCCTACTTGCTAATGGGTGACTCTGTTTGGTATATTAATCCCTTTGCAAAGGCATATGATTCCAATTTAGGGATTGGCTGACCTACTATCGGCTTTAGATGATGTTCAACCTACGTTCCGCACTTTTGGCTCGTGGTTTCTGAATTTCTCCTCTTATTATCAGAAACATTTTTAAATAAATATCCACTATGCTCTTCCGCAGGGATGTAGTGTGGATGCAGGCATCCAATCGTACAATATAGGTCATCTTGGAATCGTGGCTGGAATTTTGACGACTTGAAAATTGCTGAAGTGATAGATAGGGCCCTGCCAAAACAGGGTTCCAAGAACCTGCCTCATTCGATAACAACTAAAGCTATGATTCTCAACAGCTTAGGATTCACTCACCAAAGGTTATACCTGTTTCCCAACTTCTTCATGACGATTCCAACAGAAAAGCTGCTTGGAGAAGGCGTCACCTCCCTCTGCTCTCAACGACGATGTAGTTGGCAGGACACTTGATACGATTTATGAATACGGCGTGACTGAACTGAACTATTCAATGAGATCACTTTGCAGATCATGAAGACTCATCCTTTAGGAACACAGCTGATCCATGTTGATACGACGAACTTCAGCGTTCATGGCAAGTACGAAAATGATGCGCCGGATAGTACGGATTCGATAAGGATCACCTTTGGTCATGCCAAAGATGGCAGAACGGATCTGAAGCGTTTCGTTCTCGGTTTAGTAACAAACCAGTTTGGGTTACCATTTTTTACCGAGGCGTTCTCAGGAAACGAATCAGATAAGAAAAGCCTAATCAAGATGATCCAAAAAACACAGCAAGCGATCAATTTAGACGACAATAGATACTGGATCGTGGATAGCGCTTTGTATACAGAGGACAACATCAAACTTTTGGGAACAGATATGCAATGGATCACTCGTGCGCCGGAGACATTGGATGACATCGAACGGCTTCTTGATGCAGAACTGGATTTTACCCAAGGCACGGATCCTCGATATGCTTTCCATGTTTCTGATCTGAATTATGGCGGCGTTCCTCAGCGTGCTGTTGTTGTATGGTCTGAAGAAAAGCAAAAGAGGGACGAACAGACCTTCGAAGGAAGATCCAAAAGGAGACGATACTGGCTGAAAAGACCTCACGAAGCACATGGGCATAAAGTTCGCATGTGTCCCTGATGCTGAAAAAGAGGTAACAATCTGGACATCTACACATTTTCATCACCTGATCAAGAACCTAAATGTATTGTCGGTAGCTGAAAAGGTTGAGAAGCGACGGGGCAGGCCAAAAAAGGATGAGCCCCGTTAAGGTCCGCTTCAAAATTGAGGCTCAGATCGATCTGAACGAGCGAGGCTCTAAACGATGAACGCAAGAAGCTGGGAAGATTTGTATTTATCAGCAACGATACCGATCTTGATCCTGAGACCATGCTCAGATATTATAAAGGGCAGCAGACCGTTGAGCGCGGTTTTCGTTTCCTGAAGGATAAGTGCTTTCATGTTTCTGAAGTTTATCTGAAGAAGGAGGGAAGGATAGAAGCGCTATGCATGATCATGGCCCTCAGCCTTCTGATTTACTCTTTTGCAGAGTAGCGGCTCAGGGAGAGGCTCAAGGAATCGGGACTGACAGTTCCCAATCAACTCAATAAGCCCACGCAGCGGCCAACTATGCGCTGGGTGTCAACGCCGGGATAAAACTGTCCAATTATGGCGGAATAAAACTGTCCAGTTCTACTTAAGTCTTCTGCCCAGCCATATCTCAACGCACCTTATCCTGAAAAGCTCTGAGGAATTATCCCCTGCCTCTTGCGATCCTTAAGTCGATAGCTATCGCCTTTTATATTGACAGTAGTGCAATGATGGAGAATCCTATCAAGAATAGCCGCTGCAATGACATGATCTTTGAAGATGTCTCCCCATTCGCCATAGGACTTGTTTGAGGTGAAGATAATCGAAGCTCTTTCATATCGCCTGGAAACGAGCTGAAAGAAGCAGTGAGCGCCAAAGTCATCAAACGGCAGATAACCCATCTCATCAATAATGATAAGCTGAAACCTCGATAGTTCCCTAATCATCTCTTCAAGTCTCTTCTCTCGGTCAGCTTTTGCAAGACGCTCGATCAGAGCTGAAGCGTTGGCGAATTGAACTCTGAATCCCGCCCTGACAGCTTCAATTCCTAAGGCGATGGCAAGATGGGTCTTTCCCACACCAGGCGGACCTAGCAAGACCACGTTCTCTGCATTATGGATAACTTTAGAGATGCGATCTCATTGATGACACTCTTATCCAGAGACGGCTGAAATTCAAAATCGAAATCATCTAGCCTCTTCTCCATAGGAAAGCCCGCCTTTCGCGTTCTGAGAGCCAAAGACCGAGACTCCTTGCTTCTTAATTCCCGGTCCACCAGATAATCGAGGATCTCGATAGTTGATTTCTTCTCTTTAGCGGCGATCTCCAGATAGTTGTCGAGAACCGACTCAAAGGTCCCCAGTTTCAGGAGCTTAAGATTATGATGAAGTCTTTCGTATTCGAAATTTGTCATCTGCTATCTCCCCCACCAAGTCGATCATAAACAGAAAGCGGTCGATGCTCGACATCTGTGTCCACAAACTTAAGAATTGACGGATTATTATCTCGGAGCGTGCAGTTCTGCTTCAGGATCTCACTCAGAAGCCCTTTGAAGTGCTCTTTGATTCGCATCACTTTTCCATGGCCAGGTTGAATCTCGTGAGTGCAGATCTCATCAGATCCAACAATTATCTTAAAGGTCAAGTCAGAAATCTGCAATCGTGCGGTCATCCCAGCGTATCGATATGGAACAGAATAGAGGTTGCCCAGGTAAGAGACGAACGAGTCCCTGGAAATCTTTCGGCTCTCATCTCTGCGATTATGATAGGACGGAGCATTTCCGATCTTCTGGAGACCTTCCTGCTTAAAACGTTCAATCGGAATCTCATGGGTTGTGCCGTTAGGTATCGAGTTTACTCTGGACAGCCATTTCTGAAGCTGGGAGTTAAGATCAGTGAACGAAGTGAACCTGCCACCCATGAAGAAGTCCTTCTTCACGAACCCCACAGTCCTCTCTATTTTCCCTTTGGTCTGAGGTCGATAGGGACGACACAACCGGGGAATGAAACCGTAGTGCTCGAAGAAGTCCTGGAAATGAGAATTCCAGGTGGAATCCGATGATTTTGGGGCTCGCTTCTTCACGATTTGCGTTATGTTATCATATAGAAGCTCTTGGGGATAACCTCCAAAATACCCAAACGCATTTATGTGGCACTGGATAAGGGTATAAACGTCTATTCGCAGAGTAAATTCGGCATATCTCATTCGCGAATAACCGAGAACCATGGTGAAACAGTAGAGTCTCCTTTTCTCCCCATCGATATCGATGTAACCACATTCTGCCCAGTCAACTTGAGCCTGAACTCCTGGTTTGGTCTCGTAGCGGTATATCGCCGGAACTCCAATCTCAGGCCGGACTTCACGCACGAAATCCTTTACAATTGTATACTTCCCCGTGAATCCCCTATCTTGGATCTCACGATAAATACGGCTAGCAGAAAGAGGGAACTCTTTGAGTCTATCAATTATGTATTCCCTGTGACCATCCAGTTTGCTCGGCTTTTTGGATCGCTTCTGGGGTAATGGGGGAACCTGTGAGTTCAGATACTTCCGCACCGTCACCCGGCTGTGTCCAGTCTGTCTGGCGATCTCGCTGATGCTCAATTCTTCGTTGAATAAATCTCGCAACGTGAGGAACTCCTCCATATCTATCATCCACATGACCCCTGGGTTTCAATCCAGGGAATTGGCAGGTGGACAATTTTATCCCGCCACTATTGGACACTTTTAGACCGCCATTGACATGGGTCTTCGAGATCTTTATGGGGGTAATTTAGGCGGTTGTTACATCAGGTGGGACGATAATCAAAGTCAGCGTCAATCTGACAGGTACGCAGATCACAATTCTAGCCTGATGGGCAGAGGAAGCGAAAATTATTATGGGATGAATTGAAAGTGCGGAAACCTCATGAGCCAGGACGAGGGCTCATGACCGAAGAATGAAAAAACCGATATGCAATTCGGTTTTTTCATAGGAATGTGGATTCAAAATTATTCCCATTATGACCACTTTCCCTCGCTTGGGTCATAATTACAGAGCATTTTTCCATCTAATTTTCCTGTTAAGCTCTCTTCTAAAGATCTGCAATCTGCACACGAATATCTAAATTCACAACTGCAGCATTTTTCTATTTTATCTAAATTTAATTCCCAGAAGTTATCTATTCTTTCCCATTCACTTTTTAGGACTGCATAAAGTTCTTTGTTGCTCACATTGCCAAAGCTATGACCCCGCATCATAGGACATGGAATGACATTTCCATTAAAACAAATTGCTAATGTATGGCCAAGACAAGGGTGATATTCAATATTGTTAAAAAATTGATACATGCTCCCGGGTTGAATCTTCTTTTTGGATGTTATTGGTAAGTCCTTTGGCAAAAGGTTACCGCGTTCGATAATAAAATCTACCATAATATTCTTACCTTGTATCCCTTCTATATTTTCGAAATTTTCAGGCCTTGTCACTAATAAACTGGCTGTATCTAGAGATTGTACATCATTAAAATCCTCCGTTTGGATAATCATGTTAGCTTTGCCAGCTAACTCGTTAATTTTATCTATAGATAGGCTTTGTCTATGTAAGGTTATATATATATTGGTAAATTTCCTGTTTGTATAATCTAAAATATCTATCGTTCTATCCCACTCTAAGGTCAAATCTCCGCCGGTTATAAAAATATCCATACAATTTAGGTCTTTCAACTCATCTATAACTTCTTTCCACCTTTCTATGCTTAGAGGTCTACCGTTTTCATTCCATTTATTACAGCCCATACATCCTAGACTTCTCTTTATTCCGTTATGGCCACAGAACCAGCAATTTCTATTGCATGAATTATTTATTTCAATAAAAGCTCTATGAAGTTCTGGCGGATCGGACTGTTTTTCTATAGTAGGAGAACCGACTCGTAATTTTTGTATATATGATCTGTTGGAGTAAAAATTTCCTAAACAAAGCTGTTTAAGCTCATTTAAGAATTTTCTTTCTCCCTGAATAGAGTTATTTTTTTCACACGATGTTACAATTTCGGTTTCCAATTCATTCAGAGCATATATTTTATGATCTATTAAATCAAAAATTGCTCCAAGCTTCTTACCTCGTATGAGATAGCATTCTGGATTGAGCCTGAAATACATTTTAATCACCGTAATACTTTTTTGTGTTTGCTTTTTTAGAATTAATCTCCTTCTCTATAAATTGAGGATCTATTTCTGCTACAGCAAATGCCTCAGCAAAAGCCTTCTTCATAATTACCTCCATTTCTCTGCAAACTTCAGAAGAACATAGAAATAATCCGTTCATAGCAAACTTCGGATAACACTGGCTACAATTTCGTCTTACCTTGCAACTAGGACATTTGTCCATACTGCTGATATAATTACTAAGTAATTCGCATATATTCTCAAAATTTAATCCCTCATTTACATTTCCAATTGGAAAAAAACTATTTATTTTTTCACATATGTGGAAATTACCATCTACATCTACGAAAATCTTCCTCCCAGGTATACACGCGCTGGAAAACGGCATAAGTGGGTGCGGGGAATAAATTGATATGCCATTAAAAATAATATTTTTTAAATATTGACCGATTAAATAATCGAAAAGAGTTAACTTATCTCTCTGTTTTTGATGATCAAGATTCATAGAGTAAGATTTTTTTGCATTTTTTAATTGCTCTAAAAATGCATGATGATCTTCTTCTGTAAATTGATCAAAGTATCCACTTCCGGGTTCATTGCTAACAAGAGACGCAAATGATACCGGCGGGGTATCTTTTCCACTAAAAAATTCTTCTCGTTTGAATAAATCGCTCTTCCAATCAATAACTGGAAGACAATAGATTTTAGTGTATCCTGTCTTTAAAATAGAAGTAACGTTTCCCATAACTTCTCTAAATGTTCCTTTTCCATTGGGATAAACTCGAAGTCGGTTATGTTCCTCTTCAGGTCCATCTAAACTAACTGCTATAGAGAAATCATGTTCCATTAACCAATTTGCCTTTTCTTTGTCTAATAGACTGCCATTTGTGGTCAAAGTATATCGTGTTTTGCAGTTACCATATTCATTTTCTATATGTTCTACACATATTTTAATAAGGTTAAAATTTAATAGAGGTTCTCCTCCATAAAATGCTAAAGCAGGTTGTCTCTTAGGATTATATCTCGCTCCTTCTTTTAATAAAGAAAAGTAGTAATCTATTGCCCTTTTCGCAGTATCTGATTTCATATATTTATTAGATTGACTGCGGGTATATTCGTAGAGATCAGAAAATGCGCAATATTTGCATCTAAAGTTGCAGTCCTCGGTAACGCTTAATGTAAGTTGCGTAAAACCAGTTCTTAACAAAAGTGATCTTACTTCAGATGTGCTAGGTTTATAAGAAGTACTAGATTTCTGTTTCATAGGCCTAATTTTCCCCCATTTTTTTAACCAATTGTAGCAAAAAATGAGGTCCTCTTTGCTAAACTTATCTGATAAGTGAAAGACTATATCATCTAAAGATAACGATTTCCGATTTAGGGCCTCAAAAACCGCTTTCATAGTTGGAGAAAACGGGATGAATATGCCTGTTTCATCATCCCAGGCGTATGCGTTTCCAATCGGAGATTGAAATTCTAACATTTTTTTCTCACCAATTTCATATTTATCTTTAATTTCTATAATGAATTCTCTGGGTAGTGCAAAATAATAGAGATAGCAACATACGTACAGATCTTTATATGCTGTTATCTCTATGTATGATGCACTAATATCTACTTACTGAGTCAGGTGTGCCTGCCAATCCTGCCAGGCAGTGGCATTAGGGTAGGTAGAACCCTTGCAGCGAATATAGCATCTGCAATCGCACGCAGCAGGAGTCTCTATGCTAATCCCATATCCTTCTCCTTTAAATACCTCCATGTTCGTTTACACACTCCTTTTATTTTAGTCGAGGCTTTTACCCCGCCAAACACTAAGTAGACTTGCAAAGATATATATTTGCCGATTTTGATCACAAATTAGGAACATGTTGTTCAATTTTAGTGAATAATTTGTCCACATTCAGTGAATGATTTCCGAAAAACCGCTATCGAGAAGGCTTTAATCATAATTCGTCACCTATAGTTCACTGCCTGTATCTCGAAGAGCTGCGCATACTCTCCCTTCAAAGCCATCAGCTCCTCGTGAGTGCCCTTCTCTGCGATATGCCCATCATTCAGAAGATATATGCAGTCTGCCATCCTGACAGTGGACAGCCTGTGGCCTATGACGATGGCGGTCTTCCCTTTTGCCAGCTCCCTGAACTTGGCGAACACCTCCGCTTCGGCTTTAGGATCGAGAGAGCTGGTGGGCTCATCCATAATTATGATCTGGGAATCCCGGATGAACGCCCTCGCGAGGGCCACCTTCTGCCACTCTCCTATGCTCAGATCAGTGCCATTATCGAACCATTTGCCAAGAGTAGTCTCGTAACCAGCCTCAAGCCGCTTTAGAATCCTATCCACGCCAGAATCCCTCGCAGCCTTCGCGACTTTGCCCATATCCAAAGGCCCAGCGGCACTGCCCAGCCATATGTTCTCGGCCAGGCTGAGATTATACTGGGCATAATCCTGGAAGACCACGCTGATCTCTCGTCTGAGATCTGAGACCCTCATGTCCTTCAGATCCACCCCATCTATGGCGATCCTTCCCCTCTGAGGGTCATAAAGCCTGCAGAGAAGCTTGATCAGAGTGGTCTTTCCTGAGCCGTTTCCTCCCACCAAGGCGATTACCTGGCCGGGCTTGATCTTCACGCTAATGTCATTAAGTGTAACAGAGCTGGAACCGGGATAGCTGAATGATATGCCCTCGAAGGTGATGCCCTTCTCAATGGGACGGGGGACCTTAACGGGTTTCAGAGGATCTTTGATGTTGGGCTCCAAATCGAGGAAATCGTAGAGATTGGTTATGAAAAGTCTGTCTTCATATAGGCCCGTCAGGCTCGATAGCAAACTTCCTATGACAGCCTTGCCCTGGACCAGGGCTCCGAAGTACATTGTGATGTCGCCTATGGTTATGTTGCCTTTCATTCCTTCCATCGCTAAAAAGGCAAGGGATCCGAAGACGGCCATTGACTCTATTGCCTGGGCAGCCAGATTCGCTTTGGACTTGCTAACTGAAAGATCTAGCTTTTCTTTCCTCAGCTGCTGCCTTAGAGCCGTGTACCTGTCCCTGAAGATAGAGCCCAGATCAAAAAGCCGAATCTCCTTGGCAAAGCTCTTGTCCGTTAAAAGCCAATGGAGATACCACGACTTACGATCCTTCTCGGTACGAGAAACCTGCCACCTATAGAGCTTCCCTGAGTATATCATCTGAACCAGGATTCCAGGAATAGATGCCATCAACAGGGCTACCACGATAGCCCAGCTGGCGAGGAATAGCAAAGCCACTGTTGAGGCCATGGAGATAGCATTTTGCGCGAGCTGGGTCAGGCTCCTGACTATATGGATAGGCCGATAAGCTGCTTCCTGCTGAGCCCTGTGAAGAGTATCATAGTATTTTGGGCTCTCATAATATTCCAAGTCTATGGCCACCGATTTGGCATGGAGGATATCCTGGGTGTGGTCGGAGACTAAGGTCGATTGAAATTCGCTGGCGATATTTGCTGCAGACTGAATTAAGATAGAGAGCAGCTCTACCAGTATGGCCAGGGCCACGAACATCAGTAGTTGTCCTGTGACCGCCTCGCTATCGGCTGAGCTATAGCCAGTGGCCACGCAGTCTACTATTAACTTCATGACATAAAGGGACGCCAGAGGCAGGACACCTTGGGGAATGACCAGGGCTATACTGGCCACAGCCCAGCCTGGAGCACTCTTCCAGACTAAAAGCGCAGCTCGCCATAGATCTTTCAGGTCTTCCCGCCGGACATGAGGAAGCCTTTTTGAAATATGCAGCGCTTCCAGTATAATCGCCCTCATGCAGCCTATGGTGCCTACTCTGTGCTAGATTGATCTTTGGAGCTTTCATGAATCGAATTGGGCTTAAGGGCAAAGCGAACGCTGCTCTTGGAGATATCATTTGAAATTATGAGCATCTTCGATTCATTGGAGAACAGCATAGCTCCTTTGGGGGTAAGCTTATAGTAGCGCCACTTATTGTTCGTGGGCTCTTTGATTACCAGACCGGATTCAATAAGTATAGTCAGGTTTTTGTAGGTGCTTGACTTGGGAATACTAAGCATTTTGGATAAATTCGTTAGATTCATGTTCCTTAATTTAAGCAATTGTAGGATGAAGAGCCTGTTCGGAGAGGACAAAGCCCTCAAGGTTTTCGTATCGAGATCGACATTATTAGTGTTCATGGTCGGAATTTAGGTGTTCACCTTTTAATAACCATCAAAAATGTTCCAATTTTGTGAAAGTTCACTGTATCCACAATGAAGACATAAAAAATCAATATGTTTGCCATATTTTAGCATTTACGTATGATTCTGTCATATATTGGCAAAGGCATACATCACTAGATGTGTATATGCAGTTTACATTCAAGAGAAATATCATTAAGCCCACCCCAATCTCTGAGTTTCCAGTCGCAGTTGGGCGCATTAATCAGGATTTTCGAGATTTACTTCAGAAATCATTGACAACATATTTTCAATTTGCGCATTCATGCGCTAATTATTTCTTTTTTTCATCTGAATCATTCCATTAATTATATCTGGAATCTCAAGCTGTTTTTACGTAGAAAAATGTAAAATCTTAATTCTTATAAAGGGTCTGGATTCAGCATTGAGCTAAATTTGGCTTGGATTCAAGTTCGGATCAGGGAGTTAAGGTTTATCTGGACTTCACTTTCGAGAGACTTTACAGGAACTCTATTTTTCCTCAACGTTTTCTCCGATCACCGCTCTTCGCTTCAGGACCTTCTCGCCTTTTTTCCCCCCTGGGAGATAGACGATCTCGAAAATGCGTTTATCCAGCTTTCTCACCAGCTGCGAGAACTGAGACGGAGACAGGTTTAGATCGATTTGAAGCTGCTCGAAGGTCTGAGATCCACCGTAATCCTTTAGGAGTTCCTTGAGCTTCTCTATCCTTCGCCTCGTCTTCTTTCCGATGTGTTTCATCTCTTTTTTCGCTGTGGCGTCAATCCCTCGCCCCTGATGTTGAACAACATCATCCTGTTCCAATGCACTGGCAAGAAGCACAGGTGATGCATCCTTTTGCCTGGCCAGAGTTTCCTTAAGGCTGGGCCAATTTTTATCCTCAGGGATAGGACCATGATAGAGTTCATGGAGCGCTTCTAGGGCCTCAATTCTTGCTATTAGCCTCTGGTTCTCCGCTCTAAGATCCTGGACCTCTTGAAGAAGCTGCCGGAGGATTATACCAAAGTCCATCGCAAAGGCAAAAGTTTGGGATTGAATATCCTGCCGCAATGCAAAAGACAAAGAAATAAGCCCACAACCTTCATTCAAGGCCTCCTAAAGAGCAAATGCGTTTGCCATTGAAGTCCAGGGATATAGAGTTAGTCACAATCGATACCATACTAACTAAGCCAAATAGCATCATTAGATTGTGTATCATACCTTCCACATCCTAGGTTGAATTAAAACTCCTTGAAATTTTATAAAGCATTAACAACACTTAAGGTTTTCGATATAATCATAATAATCATATCTATTTTCATAACAATTTCGCCTATATTAATCTATTATGTTATTAAATAAAAATAGTAATAGAAAACTTAGATTAAAAGTAAAACTTATTTTTTTGCAGATCCAATGAAATGACCTTTTAGCGAAGTTATGACGGATCTGAGTGAAATGCCAACTCAGGGAGGGAATCACATGAAAAGAGAATTCAAGATATCAGTAGTATCCGAGCTTGAGTCCGGCAAACCTCAGATCGCCACCGAGCACGGCATCCATTCAAGTATTCCCTACCAGTGGCAATATGAGCTGGCCGAGAATCCCGAGAGAGCGAACAGCTTCAATGGCGACCGGTGCAAGTACGAGGCCAGGATCGCCCAAGCTTTGGAGGCTGGCAGTGCAGGCTCATGTCGAGAATGAGCTTGGCAGACCAAAGGGGCAGTCCCAACCTGCGATAGGGGCATCGAGATCGTTCTGATCAGGCCTCGTGCTGGCTGGATAGAGGCGGCGCTCTCAACGAACTTGATCGCAGGGAAGGGGCCAATGCTTCCTTCGCCAAAGCTTTAGGCAGAGCTAAACTGAAGGTCTCTTAAATTCCTTATTTAGGTAAATGGTGATACAAAATACATCAATGTACTTTGCCCAGCTTCGAAAAAAAGGCAGTCATTATAGTCTTCCTAGCCACAAAGCTAATTTCTTTAGCAGATTCCTTAAACATTCAATAAAGGGCTATAACTTCGTGGTAAGTTCTGAAGATGGGTGAGTTTTTCACTGATTGGCATTGAGCTTCTTTGAATGGATGATGTTGTCCAGAATATCCTCGATGCTCAATCCATTCAGTATGCTTCTGATTATTTGGATTCCTGAATTGCCGAAAATTAGCTTAAAAACCAGGCTCCTATCGCTCCTTCTTCAGGTCCTTGAGGGGCGTGGAGGGAGGTGCGGCAGGAGAACTCCGAGGGGGCCTTGGCGGTCGGCAAAATTTCTTGCAAATCGTAAATTCTTTTTACAGAAGAAGGATAAATAGACGTTAATTTCTCAATCGGGCAGTTAATTGAAGTCTGATCTTATCCAGTTTTTACATCGCGATATTTGTGATTTTGTATGGAAATGTAAAAACTTCAAGAGAATGTCAGTTTTTCTAATGCTGCCATTAGTTTCATCTAGATTCGATTGTTCTTAATTCGAAAATTTTTATAGCATAATTTCTAGCAAGGTTTATATCTATTGAACATAATACCACGCTATAGGGTAAGATGTTGTAGAGGCTTTCGAGATAATTGATTTGATTGCCTTATACAGATCTATTAAATAAGGGGGTGTGTTTAATTGAACAAGAGATATATATTAGCTAAAATTAGGCAAGTAGGTGATAGCTTGCCAAGAATATTAGAAAATAAGGTTTCCCTTGCCGTAATAGCGCTGGCTATCATATGTACATCTACTCTGGCACAGGAGAACACAACAGATTTTGGAATGATGAAAAGTGATGCTACATTCAATGTAGCCTTTGGAGAATCTTATCAAGCCGAAGATGATGCATTACAGAACGATCCAGGAGATTATAGCCTCTGGATAAATAGAGCATTGAACCTAACATACCTTGGTAGGCTTAATGAGTCCATGGAGTCTCACCAAAAGGCGCTTGACCTAATCGATGATATATTGAAGAAAGACCCAAAAAATATTGATGCTTGGAAAATGCAGGGCACTGCTTTGGCTTATCTTGGCCAATATGATGATGCTATAAAATCATACGAGAAAGCTATCGAAATCTCCAACCAGACCTTGGAGAGAAATCCTAGAGATGCAGATGCCTGGTGGCACAAGGCCGAGAGTCTCGAAATATTAGGCAAAAGCATGGCTGCTATAAATGCCTACAATAAGGTCATTGAGCTAAACTCTTCTAAGGCCATTGGTGCCTGGATAAGAAAAGCCGACCTTTCGGAGTATAACGATTCAGTCGAGGCTTTTGATAAAGCAACGGAATTGATGCCCAAGGGAGCCTCGAGGAAACTGGAATCCGTTTGGACCGGGAACAATGCCTCCATTTTAGTGAATTTGTGGTGCGATAAAGAACAGATCCTAAGCGTTTCAATACATGATGTGGAAGGCTTGGGAAGCTATAACAAATCCTCTAAATCTTACGATCGTACCTTGACAATAAATTCAAAGTCTATTTCTAACTGGCTTGTAGATCCAGGTCTTAAATATGCCTTACAGCAGCACCAAAAAGACGAAGCTACGCAAAATATAAAATTGCCCCCCAAATAGGAGGGCAATTTACATCTAGCACCACCAATACTCAGTACTATTAGGATAACAGTCCTTACTATATCCCGGTGGGGGGCAACTAGTTGCGTTCTTTATCTTTGTGAAATCGTATATTGTCCCATCAGGTTCTCGACATGCTGCACAACAATTTCCCATTTTTCTCACCTCCGTTAATTTTATTCACCTGTCGTAGTATGGCGCCATCTTGGTGACAATGAAGGGGAACTCTTCGGTTAAGTCCACCCTAACGAAATATTTCTCTACTGCACCAGTCTCTTTGTTAGTGAATGATTGGATTACAGATACGATCTTGCGGTTATCGCTCAACCTTGAGAAGATAGCGTTCACTGATGTCAGCAAAAAGTTGCGCTCTAGCTCTTCTGCTGCTTTGACGTAGATCGCTGGATAGCGTACAGATAGATAATTCAGTGCCCGATGTTTATCTGTAGATCCTATGTTGTCTGCCAATTGCATCATTCTTAGGAATGTCTCTCTTGCGATTGCTTTGAATTTCTCATCGGTGACCGATTCGGAACGAATAGACTTGATAAAGTCATTATATTCAAGGGAATAGAGATGATCAACAAGCACCATGGGCACTTCTAGCCCGCACATCTCTGGAGGAGCTACTGGGCCTTTACGACCTACTACCACCTGTCTATCCAGGGGGCATGCAGATGGTCGGATGGCTTCCAATAAGATATCGAGATCCTCAGGGCCGGTTGGTAACAAAATATAAATTGGCACTCCTTCCTTGGTGAGAACCCAGGATAGCTTGCGAGCTAGATACCTGTTTTCGGGCTGTGACAGAACAGAGTGGAAGGCCTGCTGATGCTCAAAATTAGTGGACTTCGATCTTTCAATGATCTGAACGAACTCTTTTTCTATCGATCGATTGGGGAAACGAGCTTCAACCTGGCCCAGAACATAGACAAATGGGAGAGATTTCAAACCGCAAGTTCCCTTATTTTCGCTCTTTTCATTTCCACTGGTCTTTGAGCCCTCTGGAGAGGATTTCGCCGAACAGGCTGAGCATTTCTTTTGTGGCTGTGCTGATGACGATTCTTGGACTGATTGATCCATATATTTCATCTCCGTATTGTGATTCTTGCAGCCAAGAGGAGACTGCTATTCACGATTTTTGCTCCATTCGGTTTAGTCGGGGTTTTACCCCGCCAAACACTAAGTAGACTTGATAGATTAAATATTTGCCGATTTTGTTCACAAATAATAAACTATTTTGCTCATATTTGATGAATAATTTGTTCACATTTAGTGAACGATCTCCGAAAAACCGCTATCCGAAAGCTTTAATCGTAGGTTATCATCTGTAGTTCATTGCCTGTATCCCGAAGAGCTGCGCATACTCTCCCTTCAAAGCCATCAGCTCCTCATGAGTGCCCTTCTCTGCGATATGTCCATCATTCAGAAGATATATGCAATCCGCCATCCTGACGGTGGACAACCTGTGGCCTATGACGATGGCCGTTTTTCCTTTTGCAAGCTCCCTGAACTTGGCGAACACCTCCGCCTCGGCTTTGGGATCGAGGGAGCTGGTGGGCTCGTCCATAATTATAATCTGGGAATCCCGGATGAACGCCCTGGCCAAAGCCACCTTCTGCCACTCTCCTATGCTCAGATCCGTGCCGTTATCGAACCATTTTCCTAAGGTAGTCTCGTAACCAGCCTCAAGCCGCTTTAGAATCCTATCCACGCCAGAATCCCTCGCGGCCTTGGCTACCTTGCCCATGTCCAGAGGCCGGTCGGCACTGCCCAGCCATATGTTCTCGGCCAGGCTGAGATTATACTGAGCATAATACTGGAAGAGCACGCTTTTCTCGCATCTGAGATCTGAAAACCTCATGCTCTGCAAAATGAACTGTCAGGTCTGCGGATTATACATGCTCATAGGGACTGGATATTGATCCTCTGCGACAAGACGACCAGATCATATCCATTGATGCAACTACGTTATCCTCGCGTGTGCATTCTTCAGGTCCTTGAGGGGTGTGGAGGGAGGTGCGGCAGGGGAACTCCGGGGAGGCCTTGGCGGTCGGCAAAATTTTGTGCAAATCGTAAATTCTTTTTACAGAAGGAGGATAAATAGACGTTAATTTCTCAATCGGGCAGTTAATTGAAGTCTGATTTAGTCCAGGTTTTACATCGCGATATGCGAGGTTTTATATGAAAATGTAAAAACTTCCAAAGAGTACCGATCTTCTAATGGTGCTATCAGCCCTTGCCTAACCGCAGTTAATCATAATCTGTGATATATATGGCATTTTAGGCAGAACTCAGGCGTAATATTGGTATGATTTATATACGTTGAGCATAACAACGTCAAATGCCGTGATATATATCGGCAGAGTGGGGTGCGGGGCAGTGAGAGCTTTGCACTTGGGGTAATTGATTTTTCAGTCGCCCTGCGGGTGTGTACTGAAAACGGAGGCATTTAAATGAAAGAAAGAATTGGGCGAGTGGGAGCGAGAGGAACTGGCAATAAACCGCCGAAATTCGCAGTAAGAGCCAGATTTGCTCTTGTCATGATTGCGCTGGTCATCCTTTGCGTTTCTGCTGTGGCGCAGGAGATGATTGCTGAAGATTGGTATAAAAAAGGCCAAGAGCTAGAGAGAAAAGGATCTTATGAAGAGGCCGTTAAAGCATATGATAAAGCCATCGAACTGAATCCAAAGGATATAATGGTTTGGCTCTCGAAAGGCATTATTTTAAGCGGCTTGGAACAGCATAATGAATCCATAGAAGCTTATGAGACCGCCATTGAAATCGATCCCAAGAGCATTCAGGCTTGGGGTACAATGGCAGATGAGTTATATCACTTAGGCAGATACAACGAATCTCTCAATGCATACAATAGAGTTCTTCAAATGGATCCCCATATGGCTAGAGCTTGGGTAGAGAAGGGCGATATTCTGAATAAAACAGGTAGGCACGAGGAGGCTATCAAGGCCTTCAATAAAGCTCTGGAGATCTATGATAACACTATCCAGGAAAACCCCGAGGACATCATAGCTTGGCAGGGAAAAGGCATTACTCTCGAAAAGATGGGCAGATACGAAGAGGCGATAAAATCTTATGATAAGGTTATTGAGATGTCTTCACCTGATTACGCTCTCGGCGCTTGGACTGCTAAGGGCGATATATTCAAGGCCATAGGCAAGTACGAGGAATCAATTAAGGCCTACAATAAGGTCATAGAAATAGCTCCAAAAGAAGCTTCTTATGCATGGGAAGGCAAAGGCCTTGCACTGGAGGCTTTAGGTCGAAATTCTGAAGCAAATGCAGCCTTCTCGGAGGCAAAGATGCTTATGCATCGGTAGTGAATCAATTATGGGTTGAAATTTAGATCTGCCGCTGAAGTTCGCTTAACTGGATACCGATCTTCTCATGATGTCTTCCTCGGAACATATTTATGAGATCGTTAACAACAGGCACATTCTGAAAACCATACCCTATTTCTGGATCACTAACTATGCATCAGAGCTAATTTTTTTATTTTTCTGATGTTAGTGATGAACGATTGCTGAAATTATTAGCAGAGATAGTCAAAAAATGATGAAAGGAGGATTTCCCTCCTTTCGATTTAGATACATCCTTCCTGGCGGACGCTAGGCCAGGAAGGTAAGGTGCACGGCACACCATAGGAGTATGCGTGCGTTCTAGCATACCAACAGGCTTCACCTGTTGTGCTAAATCCATTTCCATAGCCTTCGCAACTGCCTTCGGCTAGGCGACACCAGCAATTTGCCATTCCTTTTTCACCTCCGTTTATTTATTCACCTGTCGTAGTATGGCGCCATCTTGGTGACAATGAATGGAAACTCCTCAGTCACGTCCACTCTAACGAAATATTTCTCCATGATACCAGTCTCTCTGTTAGTGAAAGAGAATACCACTGATATTATCTTGCGACTATCGCTTAATCTGGAGGGAATGGCTTCTGCCGAAGTTAGTGAAAAGCTATTTTCAAGCTTTTCTGCAGCCGTAGAATATATGGCGAGATAGCGTACAGCTAGGTAGTTGAGTGCCCGATGTTTTTCTGTGGATCCAGTGTTATCTGCTATCTGCATCATCCTTCGGAACAGTTCTAACGCAGCAGCTTTGAATTTCTCATCGGCGACCAGTTCTGGATGGATAGACTTCATGAAGTTGTTGTATTCAAGGGAATAGAGATGATCAACAAGTACCATGGGCACTTCTTGCCCGCACATCTCTGGAGGAGCTACCGGGCCTTTACGACCTACTACCACCTGTCTATCCAGGGGGCATGCAGATGGTCGGATGGCTTCCAATAAGATATCGAGATCTTCAGGGCCTGTGGGTAGCAGAATGTAAATCGGCACTCCTTCCTTGGTGAGAATCCAGGAAAGCTTTCGTGCTAGATACCTGTTTTCGGGCTGCGACAGAACAGAGTAGAAGGCCTGCTGATGCTCAAAATTAGCAGACTTCGATCTTTCGAGGATCTGAACGTACCCTTTTTCTATCGATCGATTAGGGAAACGAGCTTCAATCTGTCCCAGAACATAGACATATGGGAGGGATTTCAAACCGCAAGTTCCCTTATTTTCGCTCTTTTCATTTCCACTGGTCTTTGAGCCCTCTGGAGAGGATTTCGCCGAACAGGCTGAGCATTTCTTTTGTGGCTGTGCTGATGACGATTCTTGGACTGATTGATCCATATATTTCATCTCCGTATTGTGATTCTTGCAGCCAAGAGGAGACTGCTATTCACGATTTTTGCTCCATTCGGTTTAGTCGGGGTTTTACCCCGCCAAACACTAAGTAGACTTGATAGATTAAATATTTGCCGATTTTGTTCACAAATAATAAACTATTTTGCTCATATTTGATGAATAATTTGTTCACATTTAGTGAACGATCTCCGAAAAACCGCTATCCGAAAGCTTTAATCGTAGGTTATCATCTGTAGTTCATTGCCTGTATCCCGAAGAGCTGCGCATACTCTCCCTTCAAAGCCATCAGCTCCTCATGAGTCCCCTTCTCAGAGATGTGCCCATCATTCAGAAGACACTGGCTGGACAGAGGCGGCGCTCTCAATGAAATCGATCGCAG
>ERZ1026814.440-NODE-440-length-24074-cov-5.234100_pt1 | contig 24074 bp, 23 predicted proteins | sample MGYA00520871_ERZ1026814 | MGnify/ENA primary metagenome ERZ1026814 (study PRJEB33270, sample SAMEA104284478) | anaerobic digester metagenome | biome: Anaerobic digester microbiome; feature: mesophilic sludge digester; material: Anaerobic digester biomass | place... | reverse complement strand
GAGAGTGTATGCGAAATCATTAGATTATGATGTTGTAATGGTGGTTGATGTGTGATGTATACTACGGAGTAGTTTGTTGTGTTAATGACGTATGGTTGAATTTATGTTGTTGCTGATTTGTGTTTGTGCGTGTGGAGAGCAGTGTCTGCGTTTAGGGTGTGATTGTTTTTTTTTTAATGATACGGCGACCACCGAGATCTACACAGAGTAGATCGTCGGCAGCGTCAGATGTGTATAAGAGACAGGCTTTTAAGGAGGTGAAATCCGCCGATATCCAAATGAACAGCATTCCATCCTTTACAACCCATCGTTTCATTTTTTTCACATGTAAATAAGGAGTATCCCATGAAGAAGTGGTCTGTTCTCATTGGTGTATTGATGGTCATCAGCCTGCTGCTCGGCGCCTGCGCCGGCGGCGGTAAAACCATCAAAATCGGTGTGGTCGCTGAACTCACCGGTGACATCCCCGCAGTAGGTGCTTCCTGCAAGAACGCATCTGAACTGGCGGTCAAGGAAGTGAACGATGCCGGTGGTCTGGAAGTCGACGGCAAGAAGTACAAGGTCGAATTGTTTATCGAGGATAATGCCGGTAAACCAGATCAATCCGCATCAGCGGCTCAGAAACTCATCACCCAGCAAAATGTGGTCGCCATCATTGGACCAAATGCCAGCCGCTATGCCATCCCGGCTGCTGAAGTGGCTGAGAGCTCCAAGGTCATGCTCATCACCCCCTGGTCAACCAACCCAAAGACCACCGTCAACGCCCAGACCGGCGAGTCAAAGAAATATGTCTTCCGGGCATGTTTCATTGATGATTTCCAGGGTTTGGTGGTTGCCAAGTTTGTGCTCAACAACCTGAAGTTGACAAAGGCAGCTGTTTTGTATGATGTGGCATCAGACTACAACAAGGGCATTGCAGAAATCTTCAAAAAGACCCTGGAGGAAAATGGCGGAACGGTTGTTGCCTTTGAGACCTATACAACCGGCGACAAGGACTTTTCCGCTCAGCTGACCAAGATCAAGGATGCCAATCCGGAAGTCATCTTTGCACCCAACTATTACTCCGAAGTTCCCCTGCAAGTTCAGCAGGCGCACCGGTTGGGCATCACTGTTCCCTTTGTTGGTTCGGATTCCTGGGGAAGCGCACAGATCCTGGATCTGTGTGGGGCTGAATGTGAAGGATACTATTTCTCCACCCACTATGCTCCAGACGCCGCCACCCCGGTTGCCACCAAGTTCATTGAGACGTACAAGACAACCTATGGTGCCACCCCGGATGATGTCGCAGCCCTGACATATGATGCCTTCGGGCTCTTATTTATGGCTCTCCAGAGCTCAGGCAAAATTGACGATCGGGAAGCCGTACGCAATGCCATGGCAGTCGTTGCAGGTTACGATGGTGTAACCGGAACGATGAAATTCCAAGAAGGATCAGGCGATCCCATCAAGAGTGCCGTTATCCTGCAAATCAAGGATGGTGCATTCCACTGGTTCGCCAATGCCAATCCCTAGCCGACACCGGCGCATGACCCTCCCGCAGGGAGCTGCCCTGCGGGGGGGATTTTTGTATTCAGGATCCGTCCCATGATAACTTTCCTGCAGCAAACACTCAATGCGCTCCAGCTTGGTAGCATCTACGCCCTGATAGCCCTTGGATACACCATGGTGTATGGCATTCTCACAATGATCAACTTTGCCCACGGCGATCTGTTCATGGTGGGTGCATTTTTCTGCTTTATTGGAGCCACATTCCTCAAATTAACATTCATCCCCTCCCTGCTGCTCTCCATGATTGGCGTGGCGATGCTTGGTGTCGTAATCGAGCGGGTGGCATACCGCCCGCTGCGGGCAGCGCCGCGCGTCTCCGCCATTATCACCGCACTGGGAGTGGGTATCTTCCTGGAAAATTTTACGCTGGTCTTCAGCCCTTATCCCCAGAGCGTTCCCACCCTCATCAAGACAGTCATCTGGAATGTTGGCGGGGTAACCATTTCCAACCTGCAAATCCTCATCATCGTTGTGGCAATCCTGATGATGATCATGCTGGATTTGATCGTCCGAAAGACAAAGGTTGGCATGGCGATGCGCGCCATTTCCTGGGATAAGACAATCGTGCCGTTGATGGGTGTCCCGCTTGACTTAATTATCTCCATCACCTTTGCACTTGGAACCAGTCTGGGTGCCACCGCTGGAACCCTGTATGCCATTGCCTTCCCGGTCATTGACCCTTACATGGGCATTCTGATTGGCTGGAAAGCCTTTATTTCCGCAGTGGTGGGAGGCATCGGTAATATCCGCGGCGCAATGATCGGCGGATTCATTCTCGGAATTGTGGAGATCATGGTGGCTGCCAATATGCCCTCCACCTACCGGGACTTTGTTGCCTTTGGGCTGTTGTTGATCCTCCTGATCTTCCGACCCTATGGCATCCTGGGCAAACCCAGACCTCAAAAGGTGTAGCCATGACGCAAACATCCCGTCTCCTCACCTGGCGTAAAAAACTGGCGCAAATCTGGGAAAAAATCGCCACCAACCGCAAGTTAATGCCCATCCTGTTGGTGGTTGGATTTGCCCTGGCTTTTCTTATTCCCAAATATAACCTGGTCAACCCCTACATTCAGCTCGTTATGATGTATGTGGGAATCAACATCATCCTCACCATCAGCCTTAACCTGGTGAACGGCTACATGGGTGAATTTTCCGTTGGTCATGCTGGATTCATGGCAATTGGCGCTTACATTTCAGCAGTACTGACCACAAAGATATTCCCCTGGGAATCCAATACCCTGCTGTTCCCGGTTGCAGTTCTGGCTGGCGGTGTCGGTGCAGCCCTGATCGGCTTGATTGTCGCAGTTCCCTCCTTTAAAACCCGTGGTGATTACCTGGCAATTGTCACCCTGGCATTCAATATGATTGTTAAATCCGTCATTGAGAATATCGAGGTAATCGGCGGGCCGCGCGGCATCCCGGGCATCCCCAAGCTCACCACAATGCCCTGGGTCTTCTTCTGGACAGTGGTTGCCGTCTGGGTCATCCGAAATTTCATCTATTCCAAGCACGGTCGTGGAGTTCTATCCATCCGCGAGGACGAGATTGCCAGCGATTTGATGAGCGTGAATACCCGCCAATCCAAACTGCTGGCGTTTACCGTCTCATCCTTCTTTGCCGGGATTGCCGGGGCACTGTTTGCCCACCAGCTCATGTTCATCAGCCCCAAGACATTTGATATCCTAAAGTCCACCGATATTTTAATCATGGTCTATCTCGGTGGAATTGGATCGATCGGCGGTTCCATCCTGGGCGCCTCGATCTTTACCATTATGCTGGAAGTACTGCGTCCGCTGGGAATGTGGCGCATGGTGCTGATGCCGCTGGTTCTCGTTCTGCTCATGATTTACCGCCCGCGCGGGATCATGGGCATGCGTGAATTCCGCTGGTTCATCCCCATCGAAGACCTGGAAGTCACCAAGCGTTGGCGAAAAAAGAAGGAGGCTCGCGATGCCGCTGCTTCAAGCTAAATCCGTTACACACTACTTTGGCGGTCTGTGCGCAGTTTCCGACTTCAATCTGGACCTGGAAACAGGCGAGCTGGTTGGCATTATCGGTCCCAACGGAGCTGGCAAAACGACCGTTTTTAACCTGATTACCGGCGTGTACAAAGCCACCAAGGGCAGCATCACCATGAACGGCACGGAACTGGTGGGTTTGACACCCAACCAGGTCACCGCCCAGGGAATTGCACGGACTTTCCAGAATATCCGCCTTTTCAAAGACCTGACGGTTTTGGATAATGTCCGCATAGCCCATTACTCACAGGTGAATTACACATCCTGGGAATCCTTTTTCCATATTGGTCGTTACCGGAAGGAGGAAGCCCAGGTCACCGAGAATTCCATGGATCTGCTGGCAGTTTTCAAGCTGGATTCCTTTGCAGATGAACTTTCCAAGAACCTGCCATACGGTCTGCAGCGCCGCCTGGAAATTGCCCGGGCGTTGGCTACAAAACCCTCCCTCCTGCTGCTGGATGAACCCGCGGCGGGCATGAACCCCAATGAAATCATGCTGCTGATGGATTTCATCCGCTGGATTCGCGAGGAATTCAAGCTGACCATCATCCTCATTGAACATCAGATGCGCCTGGTGATGGGTATCTGCGAGCGCCTGAAGGTGTTGGACTTTGGCGCCACCATTGCTGAAGGTCTCCCGCAGGAAATACAGGCAAATCCCCGTGTACTGGAAGCTTACCTGGGAGAACAGGAGGTCACATGAACGACATACTTCTCTCCGTGCAGGAATTATGTGTCTCCTATGGCAATATTCGAGCCATTCACGGCATCTCGTTTGATGTCCGGGAGGGAGAAATTGTCACCCTGATTGGCGCCAACGGCGCCGGCAAGTCATCCACCCTGCGAGCCATCTCAGGTCTGATTCCGTACACCGGTAAAATCCTTTACAAGGGACAGGAATTGCGGAAAATTTCCGCGGATAAAATTGTCGGAATGGGCATTGCCCAGGTCCCGGAAGGGCGCGGCATTTTCGGCAACCTGACTGTACTGGAAAATTTGAAGCTTGCCACCTGGCAGCGCAAGGACAAGGCTGAAATTCTGAAAGATTTCGATCGTGTCTTTGGCATCTTCCCCCGCCTGCTGGAACGGAAAACCCAGTTGGGCGGAACGCTTTCGGGTGGTGAGCAGCAAATGCTGGCTGTCGCCCGCGCCCTGATGAGCCGCGGCACAATGATGTTGCTGGATGAGCCTTCGATGGGTCTGGCACCGGTTCTGGTACGGGAAATTTTCCGTGTGATCAGCGACATCAACCAGAGCGGGACAACCGTCCTGCTGGTGGAGCAGAACGCCAACATGGCGCTGCGCGCTGCCAACCGGGGTTATGTACTGGAGACCGGCTCGATCACCCTCACCGGCAGCGGTGCGGATCTGCTGGGCAACCCCCGCGTAAAGGAAGCCTACCTCGGCGGTTGAGTTCCTCCCCGGGATCATCCCCTGCATCAAAGGCACGCGTCTGCACGCTGACACGTGCCTTTACATTTCATGTCATGCAAGATTTACATTCCCGGGAGGTTCATGCCACGACACATTCACTCCCCGGTTGGATTGAAATTGACCTGGACGCCATTACCCTCAATATCCAGCAGATCTAAAAACACATCGGCGATTCGGTGGGGCTGATTGCGGTCGTAAATGAAATCATGTCCTCACTTCTGCCCAGACCGGGCAGGTTTTACGGTTCAGGCGGTGAACAGATGGATCAGAATACCCTGGGCACCCCGGTGAGTGACCTAATTCCATCCAATTTGTGATATATTAATATCCGTACCCCCGGAAGGATATTCCGGATGATCTTAAAATTTTTACAAAAGGAGTTCCTCATGTCTGAAACCCTTAAGAACCTGGCTGATGCGTTTGCCGGTGAATCCCAGGCAAACCGCCGTTATCTTGCCTTTGCCGAGAAAGCTGATGCCGAGGGTCACCCCCAGGTTGCCCGCTTATTCCGCGCGGCAGCCCATGCTGAAACCATCCATGCCCATAATCACCTGCGCGCCATGGACGGCATCCTCTCCACGGTTGAAAATCTCAAGGCTGCCGTGGCTGGTGAGACTTATGAAGCTGTGGACATGTACCCTCCTTTCCTGAAAAACGCCCAGGACGAGGGGAATAACCGCGCCGCCCGAAGTTTCAAGTATGCTTTGGAAGTGGAAAAAGTTCACGCCGAGCTGTACAGCACCGCCCTGGAAAATCTTGGCAAGGAAACCGGGGAATATGACTATTATGTCTGTCCGATCTGCGGTTACACCCATGCCCGTTCCGCCCCGGAACGCTGCCCGGTTTGCGGTGCACCGGCTGCCAGGTTTGAAGTCATTCACTAGTTAAAACTTCATCTCCAACCCCTGTCGGAGCAGGATGTGAATGTTGGAGGCGTGCCGATGATTTCGTTGGATTCTCCTGTATAATTTATTATGAAGGAGATGATCATGAAATCAAATTCAACCGAAGCGCTGAAAGCGTTGTTAAGTTTTCCATTCCGGGATCCCAAATCCGGAAGCAAGCTGCTGATTGGCGTGGCATTGATTATTGCCGGATTCATTATCCCGGTTTTTCCCTGCCTGTTTGTAACGGGATACATCGCCCGGATCATGCGGTCCGTCGCCAGTGGTGATGACCCAGCCATGCCTGAATGGAATGATTGGGGCGGACTGCTGAAGGACGGTTTCCGCCTGTTCGCCGTATCGCTGCTTTACATGATCCCGATGATCGCCATCTCCATTCTGACCATTGGAATCATCTACGGACCCATGATTTTCCTGGCTCTTTCGGATTCATCCGGTTATGGCACCGAACTCCTGGTTTTTTTGAGCACCATGCTTTGGACATTCGGAATATTCTTTTTCGTCGGGATTTTCATGTTCTTCATGCTGGCTTATCTTGTGATCCTTCCGCCCATGATGATCCATACCGCCTGCAAGGATGACTTTGGTGCGGCATTTCAAATCGGCGCCTGGTGGCGCATCCTGTGGAAAAACCTGGTCGGTTTTCTGGCAGCAGCGGTCATCACGATTGGTCTTTATTCCGTCCTGGCATTTGGGCTGCAAATTCTGTACATGACGATCATCTTCTGGCTGCTAATTCCCCTGCTGTTTGCCATAATCGGTTTCTACATGGCACTCACGAGCAGCGCGGCATTCGCCCAGGCGTATTTCGCTGGCAGGTAGAAAATCACCCCCCGACCCCCCGAGCCGGTCCCGGCTCCTTATGAACCGATTCCCGCTCCATCCGGTGAATAAGGGGAGACATACAATAATTCAATTAGTGAATTCAGCCGGGCGGTTTCATACCTCCGCCCGGTTGATTTATTAATCAAACCATCTACAATCGCAGAATTGCCTGGGCAGCCAGTTCCAACAACCTGCCTGGAAGCAGGCTGAGCAGCACGACCGCAGCAGCCAACCCGGCTACAAGCACCCTGCCCCATGGATCCGGCGCAGCTTCAGGATCGCCGGCTTTCATGAACATTACCATCACCACCCTGAGATAGTAATATGCCGAGACCACCGAGGTGATGAGACCCACAATTGCCAGCCATAAATAACCGCCGTCAATTGCTGTTTTGAAGAGGTAGAACTTGCCCCAAAATCCCAAAGTCAGGGGCATGCCGGTGAAGGATAGCATGAAAATCAACATCGGCACCGCCAGCCAGGGATATTTTCGCCCCAGACCGGAATAATCATCCAATTCCAAACCCCGACCGCCGGGTTTCTCCAGGGCAATCACTACCGCCCAGGCACCCAGGCTGGTCAAGGCATATGCCGTCAGGAAGAACAGCATGGAACCCACCACCTGGCTGGCTATTTCTGCTTTTCCGTAGGAGGAAAACGCCATCAGCAGATAGCCGGCATTGGCAATGGATGAGAATGCCAGCAGGCGCTTGATGTTTGTCTGTAAAATTGCCAGCAGATTGCCCACAATCATGGTCAATGCTGCAAGAACCGCCAGAACCGGAGCCAGGCTGGCTGCCATGCCCGGGAACAGGGTTAAAAAGACGCGCATCAGCGCCGCCAGCGCCGCCGCCTTGACCCCCACCGACATGAAGCCGGTCACCGGTGAGGGAGCGCCCTGGTAGACATCCGGTGTCCACATCTGGAAGGGAACCGCCGCCACCTTGAAGCCAAAACCCACCACCAGCATGCCCATCCCAACCACAAACAGCGGCTGGTTGACTGCCCCCGTCTGGACCGCATTGATGATTCCGGAAAAATCAGTATGCCCGGTGGCGCCAAAGATCAATGCCACTCCATACAGTAAAAATCCGGCGGTGAACGCCCCCAACATGAAGTATTTCAAACCCGCTTCGCCCGAGTCCGCGCGGGAACGGTCAAATGCCGCCAGAATATAAAGCGGCATGGATAATAATTCCAGGGACAGGAAAACAATGATGAGATTGTGGGCTTGCGCCATCAGCATCATGCCGGCAACACTCAACATCAACAGGACATAATATTCGCCGCGTTCCATTCCCATCCGCTTGAGGTAATCATACGCCAGCCCCACGGCTGTCATCCCCGCCCCCAAAATAATTACATCCATATAGATGGAAAAACCGTCCAACACCACCATGCCGTCGAAGCCCGCCAGAATATGACCGCCTTGGGAAAGGGACAGCCCCATGGCGGCTGCCATGCCGAAGGCTGCCAGGGAGGCGGTCATACTTTTATGATCCTTTGGAATCCACAAATCAACCAGCAGGAGGAGAAGCGCCCAGGTGATGACCACCATCACCGGCAGCAGGACTACCAAGTCAGTCAGGTTCATTCGTCCTCCTCTTTACGGCACCAGGTTCATCAGCGGAGCCAGGATATGCTCCACCGTGGGATTGAGGTAATTCAGGAATATGTTGGGGAAAACCCCAATTACAAACATCAGGATAATCAGCGGCGTCAAGGTTATGATCTCACGGGTGTTCAAATCCAACAGCCCCCGGTTCTCATCCACGGTCACCGGACCCAGGAAAACCTTCTCAAACATCTTAAGCAGATATGCCGCTGCCAGAATCACACCCAGCGCTCCCAGTCCGGCGAACCAGAAGGTCCCCAGAGCGGTGGAACCAAATGCGCCAAGTAAAATGGTGAACTCACCCACAAAACCGTTCAGCCCTGGCAGACCGGCTGAGGAAAGCATCACAATCAGGGTCAGGGCAGCCAGGATGGGCATCACCTTCCATAAGCCGCCAAAGGCTGCCAGTTCGCGGGTATGGCGGCGCTCATAAAGCATGCCCACGAAGAGGAAAAGGGCGCCGGTGCTGATGCCGTGATTCGCCATCTGCAGCACTGCACCCGCCATGCCCTGTTGGTTAAAGGCAAAAATGCCAAGCATCACAAACCCCAGGTGGCTGACCGAGGAATATGCCACCAGTTTTTTTAAGTCCTTTTGGGCATACGCCACCGCCGCGCCATAGAGGATGCCAGCCACAGCCAGCCCTGCCATCCAGGGGGCAAGTTTGACCGCCATTTCCGGGAAGAGGCTGAGATTTATACGAATAAAACCGTAGGCACCCATTTTCAACAAAATCGCTGCCAGGATGACTGAACCGGCTGTGGGCGCTTCCACGTGGGCATCCGGCAGCCAGGTGTGCAGCGGGAACATGGGCACCTTGATGGCAAATGCCAGACCGAAAGCCAGGAAGAGCCATAACCCTGCCCCGGCAAACGCGGCACGGTTTACAACAAGCTCCGGCAAAGCAAAGCTGCCGGAGGCATTGCCCAGATACAGAATTCCCGCCATCATGAAGATCGAGCCTGCCATGGTAAACAGGAAGAACTTGATCGCAGCGTAAATCCGCTTTTCCCCACCCCACACGCCAATCAGGAGATACATGGGGATGAGGGTGAATTCCCAAAAAAGGAAGAATAATACCAAATCCAGCGCCAGGAAAACTCCCAGCATGCCGGTCTCCAAAAGCAGAAAAAAGATCATGAACAACTTGACATGCTCCCCCACTGCCTTCCAGGTGGAGAGGATGGCGAGCGGGGTCAGCAAGGCGGTCAGCAGCACCATCAGCAGGCTCACACCATCCACACCCAGCAAAAAGCGCACGCCCAACCTGCCCAATTGAAACCAGGGCAGGTCAACAAGCAGTTGGAAATCGCCCCTCCCGGGATTGAATTGCGTCAACAGCCAGATGGAAAGCCCCAGTGTGATCAGCGTTGTGCCTAGCGCCAGCCAGCGGATCAGGCGCGCCTGCTCCCGGCTGACCAGGGCAATCAGAATGGCGCCGACCATGGGAAAGAATGTCACCATCACCAGCGGATTCAACCACCAGTTCATCATTTAACCTCTTTCGTCAGATTCCACAAGATGAGCATGTCCAATCCGCTCCCGTCATTTCTGTAAAATTAACGCCAGCAGGATGGCAACCACACCGAATACAATCGCCAGTGCATATGAGCGCACAAAACCATTCTGGAACCGCTGGAAAAAGCCCGCCAGTCTGCGTGCCAGCCTGCCAAAGCCATTCACAGCGCCGTCAATCCCGCCCTGGTCAACCGGACCGGCAAGCTGCTCCGCCAGCCAGGCGGATGGTTGCAACAAAATGGCACGATACACCTCATCAGCCCACCACTTTCGCTCCATGCCCCGGTAAACGCCGCCCAATGGCTTCGCCAGGGGATCCTTTCCGGCAGCGTCAGCCAGGGGTTTGCGCCCATACACCAGCCAGGCGATAAGGATGCCCAGGATCGCCACTCCCAGGGATGTCAGCGCCACCTGGAGGATGAACACTGCCGGTTCCCCTCCGCCCAATGTGTGTTCCAGCCAGGTTTCCAGCGTGTGGACACCCGGCAGGTTCAACGCGCCACCCACGGTTGAGAGGATTGCCAGCACAACCAGAGGCAGGGTGATGATTGGCGGGTTGTCCGCCACTCCCTGGGCAGCCCGGCTGCGGGGTTGACCGAAGAAAATCAGGAGAATTTGCCGACCCATGTAAAACGCCGTGAAAAAGGCGGCAAGGATCAGCAAACCAAAGATGATTGGAAACTTTGTACTGGCGGCTGCCAGGATTTCATCCTTGGAGAAGAAACCCGCCAGCGGAGCGATCCCTGAAAGCGCCAGCGCACCCGCCAGGTACACCCAGAACGTGAGAGGCATCCGCTTGCGCAGACCGCCCATGTTGCGCATGTCCTGGGGGTCAAAACTCGACTCCCCGTGAATAGCAGGCTGGTGCGATGCCCCGGCATGCCCCTTTTCCATCCCCAGGATAACCGAGCCAGCTGCCAGGAAGAGCAGCGCCTTGAAGAAGGCATGGGTCACCAGGTGGAACATCCCGGCGGATGCGGCGCCCATGCCCACCGCCGCCACCATAAAGCCCAGCTGGCTGATGGTGGAATAAGCCAGGACTTTTTTAATGTCATTTTGCCCAATTGCGATGGTGGCGGCATAGAGGGCGGTCAAGCCCCCCACCCAGGCGACTGCAGCCTGTGCCTCGGGCACAAGTGTATAGAACGGTTGCGCACGCGCCACCAGGTAAACGCCTGCCGTGACCATCGTGGCAGCATGAATGAGAGCGGACACCGGGGTGGGACCTGCCATGGCATCCGGCAGCCAGACATGTAATGGAAGCTGGGCGGATTTACCGGTCACGCCCAACAGCATGAAAAGTGTGATGGCAATCAGGATTCCCGGAGCAGCTGCACCGGCACCGCTGAAAACCACATCAAAATCCAGCGAACCGAATTGCCAGAAGATGAGAAACAGAGCGATCAACAAACCAAAATCGCCCACCCGGTTGACGATGAAGGCTTTTTTGGCGGCTCTGGCATTGGCAATACCGTCCGCGCCCTTTTCAAACCAGAAGCCAATCAATAAATAAGAACATAAACCCACACCTTCCCAGCCGACGAAGAGCATCAGGAAGTTGTTGGCACTCACCAGGATCATCATTGCCATGATGAACAGGTTGAAATAAACGAAAAATCGCCGGAAACGACCCGGATCGCCATTGTGCCGCACATCCTCGTGCATGTAACCAATGGCATAAATGTGAATCAGCGTGCCCACTCCGCTGACCACCAACATCATGGTCACCGCCAGGGTATCCACCCGGAATGCCCAATCGAGTTTGAGGGTTCCGATGGTGATCCATTCCACAAGGCTGACCACCACACCATCCGGGTGGCGTTTGAGGGTCAGCGCCAGGACGACGGAAAGGATGAAGGAAATCCCGACGGCGCTACTCGCCAGCCAGCCCTGACCTTTTTCTCCGAGCCATTTGCCAATCCATATATTTAAAAGCAGACCCATCAACGGCACCAGCACCACCCAGGGCGCCAGGGCAAAGGCTGGATCCGGTAATGTATCGCTCAAAAACATGAATGCACTCCTTCCCGTTTCTCCAACATGCCTAGCCCTTCAGGCTGCTGATATCATCCACGCTGATGTTCTTTTTATTGCGGAAAATTGCCACAATCAACGCCAGACCGATTGCCACCTCAGCAGCGGCGACTGTCATGACGAAAAAGACAAACAACTGTCCGGTGAGGATCTGGTAATACGCCGCATATGCCACAAACAGCAAATTGGCGGCGTTGAACATCATCTCCAGGGACATGAACACCACGATGGCGTTGCGGCGGATGAGAACACCCAGAACCCCGATAATGAAGAGGATGGCGGAAAGAATGAGATAGTAAATGATCGGCATCCCGGATTCCTCTACTTTCCCGCACTGCGGTCCTGTTTGGTAAGGATGATTGCACCCACCAGCGCCGCCAGCAAAATTACCGAGGTGATTTCAAAGGGCAGCAGATACTGGTTGAACAACATGATGCCCAGTGAAGCCGGGTTGCCGGCACTGGAGACTGCCTCCGGCAGCGGCGTCAACGATCCACCCCGGTAGATCATATACAGTCCTATTTCCATCAGGAAGGCAGCCGCCAGCAAAAACGCCAGGGCTCGCTGCCCCTTGAGGTGTTCACCGCCGGGCATTTTCTCGCTGCCCAGGAGCATGATGACGAACAGGAACAAAACCATGATTGCGCCGGCATAAACAGTCACCTGGGCAAGGGCAATGAAGGGCGCCCCCAGGATCAGGTAGAGCAGTGCCACGGTGGCAAAGTTAAGCGCCAGGAACAGCGCCGCATAGATCGCATTACGGCTTGCCAGCATCCCCACCCCGGTTCCCACGATGATCGACCCAAGGGTGGCAAAAATCAGGATCAATCCAATACTCATCACTCCTCCCCTCCGCCCGTCAATCGGGATCCTTCATGACCGGGATGGACCGTGTGAACACACCCGGGGGCGTCACCTGCGGGGTGCCGCGGCTGTCACCGGTGGGCGGCTCCAGCAGCATATCCTTGGTGTAAATGGACACTTCCCGCCTGGTGAATGAAAGCTCATACTCATGCCCCAGCACAATCGCTTCTGTGGGGCAGGCATCCTCGCAAAAACCGCAAAAAATACAGCGCATCATGTTGATTTGATAAGTGCTGGCATATCGTTCACCCGGGGAATAACGCTCAGCGTCGCTGTTTTCCGCCGCTTCCACAAAAATGGCATCCGCCGGGCAGGCTGCCGCGCATAATGCACAGCCGATGCACTTTTCCAATCCGTTCGCATAGCGCTTGAGTATATGCCGACCCTTGAACCGCTCCCGCACCGGACGCTTTTCCTCCGGGTATTGGATGGTGACCGGCTTCTCGAATAGCATCGATTTCAGCGTTGTCAGCAAACCTTTCAGCATCAAAACCTCCTCATCAAGCCAGCAGAACCACAACAACCGCAGTCACCAGCACGCTGAGCAGCGCCACCGGCAGCATCACCTTCCAGCCCAACGCCATCAGCCTGTCATAGCGGATGCGGGGAAGCGTGGCACGGATCCAGATCAACACGAACAACCAGATTGCCACCTTGATGAACAAATACAATGGTCCCAGCCAGGGGAACTGATCCACAAAGGGACCCCGATACCCCCCCAGGAAGAGCGAGGAACCGATCATTGATATGGCGATCATCTTGATATATTCCGCCATAAAGAACAGGGCAAACTTCATGCTCGAATATTCCACGTGATAGCCTGCCGTCAATTCCTGTTCCGCTTCCGGCATGTCGAACGGGGCACGGTTGACCTCCGCCACAGACGCCAGGAAGTAAACGATGAACGCCGCCGGCTGCAGGATGGCAAACCACATGCCGCGCTGGGCTTCCACGATATCATTGATGCTCATCGAGCCTGCCAGCAGGATGGGACCCACGAAAGCCAGCCCCAGCGCCAGTTCATAGCTGATCATCTGGGCGGTGGAACGCAGCCCGCCCAGCAGGGCATACTTGTTGTTGGATGACCAGCCCGCCAGGGTGATGCCGTAAACCGAAATTGAAGTCACCGCCATGATGTACAGCACCGCCACGTTGATGTCCGCGATGTGCAGGGCAATCTCCCGCCCGAAGAGCTGGATGGTACCGCCCCAGGGGACGACTGCCGTCACCACCAGCGCCGGCATCAGCGTGATCACCGGAGCCAGGATGAAAATCAATTTGTCAGCCCCCGCCGGGGTTAAATCCTCCTTGAAGAACAATTTAATCCCATCAGCCACCGGCTGTAAAATTCCCCAGGGACCTGCCCGATTGGGACCCACCCGCACCTGCATGCGCGCCAGTACTTTTCGCTCGTAAAGAGTTGCGTAGGCAAACCCCCCCGTCAGCACCAGGATCAAAATCACCGACTTGATGATCCATTCCCATATCATGATGAACACCTCATCCGTTTCATCCCTCGCTCCCTAGCGAACCGCCAGCGCGCACGCCCGCGGCAGGTTTGAATCAAACCGGACCTCACGCTCCAACAAGCTGCCATCCACCTCCAACCGGATGATCTGCCCCTCCGCGAGATTGAAACGGGCAGCCAGATCCGGGTGCATCCAGACGGCATTGGGTGAAAGCCTTTGATGCAGGAGGGTGGAATGTTTCAGCATGGAGCCGTGATCATACAATCGATTAATGCCCACAACCGGCAGACTTCCCTCCGGCTGGGGTTCAACCGGTTTGGGTGCGGGGATGGATGCCGGCTCCCCGCGCTGCACGGCAGGTTTCAACTGTACCCCCAACCCCTGTTGATTATCATAACCGGCGCCGGAGTAAAACATCTTTTTCCGGCTGACCGGCGGATCCTGGTCGGAGACCTCCGCCAGCCGGGTGTAGCTGAGCCCGGCAAACGCCTGCATGGTTTCTGCAAGATCTGAAAATACAGCCGTTGGCGAGTCTCCTGGCAGGTTAACCTTCATTGTATTTCCGATCCGGGCAGTGATGGCGAAATCGGGAAGTGTGCCGGACAGTGGCGGGACCGCCGGGTAAAAACGCTGTACGCGGCGCTCTCCATTGGTGTATGTGCCTTCACGTTCGGTAAATGCCTGGGCAGGCAGGACAAGATCCGCCTGTTTTGCGGTTTCAGTCAGGAAGATATCCTGCACCACGACAAAATCCGCCGAACCCAGCGCTTCCGCCAGCTGGGGATCGTCGCCCGCCGGATCAGCCCCGGCAATTAACACCGAAGCAGCTCCCTGCAGCACACCTGCCAGATCCGCCGCAGGGCGGAAACCCATCTCCCAGGCTCCCTGGGTGTTGCCATTTCGCCAGACGGGGATCAGCCCGTTATTGGCGCGCCCGGCATGACCGGTTTTCACCAGCAGGTCGGCAGCCATCCCTGCCACGAATTCCGTCCCCGCCAGGTCGAGACCGTCATTGCCATAATAGATGATTGCATTTTGCGCCTTATGGAAGGCTTCCACCATGTCACAGGTGATGCCGCAATCCCCTTCTGAAAGGTCAGCGCCGGGCAGGAATTTTCCCAATGTGACCGCTGTCTCCCCATAGGGATGGCGGACGACAAAGGAGGCAAATTTTTCCAACCGCGTTTCCCGCCCGCCCAGCACAATCAGGGCTGCCCCGCGTTGGGCGGCTTGCTTCACCCGCAGCCACCAGAGGGGAGCTTCCTGGTGCAGATCCGTGGCGACAACCAGGATGGCGTCACCCGCTCCCAATTCCTTCAGGTTGGTGCCGGCACCAACCCCGACCTGCATTACCAGGTCTCCACCTGCCATGTTGGAATACAGCAGCGGCATGCCGCCGGCTGCCCGTGTGAACTGTGCCAGGTTGAACAAATCCTCGTTTGCCAGCCTGCCCCCCACCAGCGTGACCGGCTTCTGCAGTTTTTCCGCAGCCAGGTTAATTGCCTCATCCCAGTTGGATTCCACCAGGATATTATTTTTACGAACCAGCGGTTTTGTCAACCGCTGCAGGCTTTCGGTGTAGTGATAACCAAACCGCCCTTTATCGCAGATCCAAATTTCATTCACCCACTCGTTCTGCCTGGGTAATACCCGCTTGATTGCCATCCTGCCATCCGAACGCGCCTCGCGCCGTACATTTAAGGTCAGGTTGCAGCCCACCGGACAGTGATTACAGATGGATGCTGCGGAATTCATCTCCCAGGGGCGTGCCCCAAAGCGAAAGTCCACCGTGGTCAGCGCACCCACCGGGCAGATGTCAGTGGTATTGCCTGAGAAGATCGAATCAAAACCCGGCTCGGAATGGGACTGGATTTCAATTGACCGACCCCGGCTGTAAAAACCAATCACCGGATCATCCACCACCTCGCGCACAAACCGGGTGCAGCGGGCGCATTGGATGCAGCGTTCGCGATCCAGGATGATCAGTTCGCCCAATGGCACCATCTTGGCAAGGTGTTGTTTATCAGAATATTCAAACCGGCTTTCACCGGGACCAAAACGCATGGTCAGGGTCTGCAGCGGACATTCACCGCCCTTGTCGCAGACCGGACAATCCAACGGGTGGGAGGTCAGCAGAAATTCCAGCACATCCCGTTGGGCTGATTTCACTTTTTGATTATTGGTGATGACCACCATCCCGGCGCTCACCGGGGTGGTGCAGGCGGTCTCCAGCTTCGTTCCAAAATTAATTTTCGGAGTTCCATCCACTTCCAGCACCACGGCGCCGGTTGCCCGATCCACCACCGGTCGCCCCACTTCCACCAGGCACATGCGGCACATCCCCACCGGCTCCATCTTGGGATGATAACAAAAGACGGGGATATCAATGCCTGATTTCCGTGCCGCATCCACCACCAGGGTTCCTTCCGGAACGGTGATGACTTGATTATCAATCGTCAGGGTTACCAGCCTGGGAGATGTCATTCCTGGACCTCCTCCCTGGCAGACCGGGCGACCTTCTCTTCAAAGTCTTCGGGGAAGAGCTGGATTGCACTTAATACCGCCATGATGGAAAATTCTCCCAAGGCGCACAGGCATTTATTTTGTATCTGGAGCGCCACACTTTTCAACAGGTTGATATCCTCCTCAGAAGCCCTGCCATTCGCCAGGCGGCTGGTGATATGCGCCATCCAGTAGGTTCCCTCCCGGCAGGGCGTACATTTTCCACAGGATTCATGCTTGAAGAAATGCGCCGTCTCGTTGATCATGTCCGCCATGTTGACGGTTTCATCCAGTATGATGACGGAAGCGGAGCCCAGCTGGGCGCCCAGGGCGGAAACTGATTCGTAATCCATGGGTGTATCCAGGGCGGCATCATCCGCCCGGATCAGCATGGAGGAAGCGCCTGCCGGCATGATCGCCTTGATTTGTCTGCCATCCGGAATGCCTCCGCCATGCTGATAGATCAATTCCCGGAAGGTGGTGCCCAACGGCAGCTCATAATTGCCGGGCTTGTTCACCCGACCGGAAAGCGAAAATATCTTCACGCCGGGGCTTTTTGGGGTGCCGGTTTCGCTGAACCAGGCTGCCCCATTGCGGATGATCAGCGGTACATTGGTCAGTGTCTCTACATTGTTGATGACCGTCGGCTTGCCAAACAAGCCGTACACCGCCGGGAAGGGCGGGCGCAGGCGGGGCTGCCCCAGCTTGCCCTCCAACGATTCCAACAGGGCGGTTTCCTCGCCGCAGATGTAAGCTCCCGCACCGAGGTGGGTGTGCAGGCACAGGTGATAGGATGTGCCAAAAAGATGATCACCGAGCAAGCCCGCCTTTTCCAATTCTTTGATTTTTTCATCCAACCAGGCGGCAATTTCCCAGAACTCGCCGCGCAGATAAACATAGGACAAATTCGCCTGGACGGCGTAGGATGCCAGCATAAGACCTTCCAAAAATTGGAAGGGATTGTATTCCAGAATTTCACGGTCCTTGAATGTGCCGGGTTCGGATTCATCAGCATTGGCAACCACGTAGTGCGGCATCAGGTCGACGGGCAGGAAACTCCACTTGACCCCGGTGGGAAAACCCGCCCCGCCGCGCCCGCGCAGACCGCTTGTTTTTACTTCGCCAAGGACATCTGCCGGCTGCAGGGTGGTGATTGCCTTGTAAAATGCCTCAAACCCACCCAGTGAGCGGTAACCCGCCAGGCTGGTGATTTCCGGGGTATCCCGGTGCCGCAGAAGAAGGTGTTCAGTCATGATCCCCTCTCCCTTCCCCCTGCCGGCTGCGCAGGGTTTCCACCAGCGCCAGCGCCAGCTCCACGGTTTGATTTTCATGGTACGTGATACCATCGCCGGATTGGAGTTGGAACAGGGGCGCCCGGTGGCAGGCAGCCAGGCATTTCACCTCCTCCACCGTGATCAAGCCATCCGGGGTGGTCCCGCCCGGTTGGATTCCCAGGGCATCACACAAACCCGCCAGAAAATCCCGGGCACCGCGCAGCCCACAGGGCAGATCAGTACAAACCTGGATGCGGTAGCGCCCGCCGCCCTCAGCTTCTTCATGGAAGAGGGTGTAATATCCCACAATGGATGCCACATCGGTGGTGGATATGCCGCAAATTTCGGCAATATCCCGCATTGCGCCGGGGCTGACCTTCCCGGATGTGCGCTGTGCCAGGAACAGCAGCTGCATCACCGCCGCACGGTTCCGCTCTTCGGGGTATCCCGACAGGATTTGTTCCACTTCCTGCGGGTATTGATTCAATAACTCATTCACCGGTCACAATCTCCCAGAACTATGTCAATGCTTCCAATGATCGCCACCACATCCGCCACAAAGTGACCCCGGGTGAGCAGGGGCATGGCTTGCAGGTTGGCAAATGACGGCGTATTCAGGTGGACGCGCAGCGGCTTGCTGCCACCGTCGCTCTCCAGGTAGACTCCCAATTCACCCCGGGGTGATTCCGTGGCGGCATAAACCGCCCCTTTTGGCAGGGAAAAGCCATCCGTCCACAATTTGAAGTGATGGATGACCGCTTCCATGCTGGTGCCAAGCACGGAACGCGGCGGGGGTACATATTTGCGATTATTGCTGCGAACCGGTCCCCCGGGCAGGCAGTTGAGTGCCTGCTCCACAATTTTGACCGATTCGCGGATTTCCTGCACCCGCACCAGGTAGCGCGAGTTGATGTCACCACCTGTCCAAGTGGGAACCTGAAAATCATATTGTTCATAACCCGAATAGGGGTGCGCCTTGCGAATATCATGCGGGATGCCGGTGGCGCGCAGGACCGGTCCGGTCAACCCATAACGAATGCAATCGGCGGAAGAGATTTTGCCAATTCCCACCGTCCGCTCACGAAAGAGCAGGTTGTTGGTCAGCATGCTCTCATATTCGTCCACCCGCCGGGGCATGACCGCCAAAAATCTGCGGACGGCGTCCTCAAATCCCGCCGGCACATCCCGCCAGACACCCCCGGGACGAATATAGGTGGTCATCATGCGCGCACCGCTGACCATCTCGAAAATATCGAGGATGATCTCACGCTCGCGCATCCCGTAGAGGAAGACCGACATCGCTGCCAGGTCAAGACCGGAAGTGCCCAGCCACAACAAATGCGAGGAAATGCGCTGCAGTTCCAGCAGGATGACCCGCAGCACCTGCGCCCTTTCGGGAACATCCAATTCCGCCAACTTTTCAACCCCCAGGCAGTAGGTGAGGTTGTTGCCCAACGGGTTGAGGTAATCCAGGCGGTCGGTCATCACCTCGGCTTTCTGGTATGTTTTGGCTTCCATGTTCTTTTCCACGCCGGTATGCAAAAAGCCAATATCAGGGATGCAGGTAACGACGATTTCGCCATCCAGTTCCAGCAGCAGGCGCAGCACGCCGTGGGTGGAGGGGTGTTGCGGACCCATATTGAGCAGCATGGTCTCCCCCCGCAGGGCGCGTTCACTCACCAGGTGGCGCAATTCCTCGATATTTACTTCATGGACATTTTCAAAATCACTCATCGTTTATTCCCCCGGCTGTGGTTTTGTGCGCTGGATCTGCTTGAAATTGAAGCTGAACTGTGGTTCCTCGTAACCCAGCGGATAATCCTTGCGCAGCGGATGTCCCTGCCAGTCCTCCGGCAGGACGATGCGCCGGGGGTCGGAATGACCCTCGAAATGGATGCCAAAGAGATCCCAGATTTCCCTCTCCTTCCAGTTGGCATTGGGGTACACCGTCTCCATGGTGGGGATGACGGGGGAATTTCCGTTCAGGCGGACTCGCAGTCGCAGCAGCCGGTTGTGGTCCAACCCATATATTTGATAAATGATATGAAAACGCGGGGATTGACTCGGGAAGTAATCCACCGCGGTTTCGTCCATCAGCATGTTGTAGCCAAATTCATCCCGGGCTGCCTGCGCCGCGGGGACGATTTGCTCCAGCGGGATGAAGAGCGTCAACTCGCCGCGGAATTCCAGCGTCTCGGCTGCAAAGCGCTCCTGAAAGGTGTTCACCATCTGCTGAGTAAATTCGTCCATTTATGCCCAATCCTTCAGTTTTTCCTGTTTGATTTTTTCATGCAGGGTCATCAGACCGTGAATCAGCGCTTCCGGGCGCGGCGGGCAGCCTGAAACATATACATCCACCGGCACAATCTCATCCACCCCCTGCAGAATGGCATAGTTGTTGAACACACCGCCGCAGGATGCACAATCGCCCATTGCCACAACCCACTTGGGATCCGGCATCTGGTCATACAGCCGCCGCAGCACGGGCGCCATCTTGCGGCTCACCCGCCCTGCCACGATCATCAGGTCGGACTGGCGGGGGCTGGCGCGCATCAATTCCATTCCAAAGCGGCTCATATCGTAACTGGAAGCCTGCGCCCCCATCATCTCAATGGCACAGCATGCCAGTCCAAAGAGCATCGGCCACATGGAATATTGGCGGGACCAGTTGATCACGGACTCGAGGGTGGTGGTCACCACACCCAGATTGCCGGCTTTCTGCTCTACTCCCATTCCAGGGCTCCTTTCTTCCAGGCATAGATGAAGCCAATCGTTAACACGATGACAAACAGGATCATTTCGACCAGACCCGGGATGCCCAGTTCCCGCAGAACCACCGCCCAGGGCAGGAAGAAGACGATTTCCACGTCAAACAGGATGAACAGCATCGCCACCAGGTAGTAACGCACCGAGATGCGCCTTCTGCCCTGACCGTAGGGCACCATGCCCGATTCGTACGGCGCAGCTTTACGCTGCGTTGGGCGCCGGGGACCTAAAATGGCGCTCATTCCCAAAACAAGAAAACCAAGCGCCAAAGCCAGTGTGAAAATGATGATGAGGGGAAGATAATCCTGCAGCATTGCCACCTCTGGTATACTGACTATTTATATCTTATTAGTTTGATAATTATATCATACCCAAAGGAAGGTGATGACGATAATTGTAATATATCTGGACAAACAATACAAATCAAATCCATTTGGATCATTATCTTGATATGCTTCTCTCGTCCGGGTGGATATCACCCAAATGGCGATCGTCCGGAAGGATCTTCGTGGTCCTCCATGTACACGCCTGGGGATATCCCACGATTCCAATGCAGCAGACCCGTCCTGATGCGAAAATCCCAGCCGGCTGCCCCAATTTCGTTATTTTATGCTAAAATATGCGCACGGAATCGCCAAACTGGGGCGTAGTGCAATGGCAGCACACCAGACTTTGGATCTGTGGATCTTGGTTCGAATCCAGGCGCCCCAGCCTGACCTTTTCAACAGTATGAACCCTGATCCTGATCCTCTTAGACCTCATACGACTTCACCTCTTCCAGCGAGCTTCGCACCTTTTTACCTGGTGACGGGGCTTTGCTATTTTAACAGGAGTATGCCATGAAGTGTTCCATTATCATCCTTGCAGCCGGACAGGGCGTGCGCATGAAATCCAGCCTGCCCAAGGTGCTGCATCCCCTGGGGGGCAAGCCCCTCATTCATCATGTTCTGGATACCGCCCGTGCCATCAGCGACAATCTGCCGGTGGTTGTCATCGGTCACGGGGGTGATCAGGTGCGCGCCGCGGTGGGGGATGCGGGGCAATGCGTCGTCCAGGAAGAACAACTGGGCACGGCGCATGCTGTTCAGACTGCGCGTCCGCTGCTGGAAGGCAAGTCGGACCTGGTGCTGGTGATGAACAGTGACATGCCCCTGCTCACCACCCAGACCCTGCAGCAGATGATTGAAGTTCAAACCGCCAACCCCGGTCCCATCACCATGCTCACCATCCTCTCGTCCGATTCACATGGATTTGGCAGGGTTGTGCGCGATGGGCGGGGCATGGTGCAGGCAATTGTGGAGGAAGCCCACGCCACACCCGAACAGCTTGCCATCCGCGAGTTGAACGCCGGGGTGTACTGCTTTCGGGCGGAATGGCTCTGGCAGGCGCTGAAGCGCATCCCGCTATCCCCCAAGGGGGAATATTACCTGACTGACACCGTCGGTTTGGCTGCCGCCGAGGGCATGCCCATTGAGGTGGCTGCCACCGATGACCCGGCAGAGGCGCTGGGCATCAACACACGCATCCATCTGGCGGAAGCTGAAACCCTCCTGCGCCAGCGGGTTAACCGCCGGTGGATGCTCTCCGGGGTGACCATCATCGACCCCGCCACCACCTACATCGAGGCGGATGTCACCATCGGATCCGACACGACCATCCATCCCAACACCCACCTGCGCGGTCAAACCACCATCGGCAGCGGCTGCCGCATCGGACCCAACTCCATCCTGACGGACACCCGCGTGGGTGATGGCTGCCTGGTGCTGGCTTCCGTTTCCGAAAGCGCCATCCTGGAGGATCATGTCAGCATGGGACCCTTCTGCCACCTGCGCAAGGGTGCCCATCTCGGTCCGGGTGTGCATATGGGTAATTTTGGCGAGGTCAAATCCTCGTATCTTGGTCCCGGCACCAAAATGGGACACTTCTCCTACATTGGTGACGCCACCATTGGCAACAATGTGAACATCGGCGCCGGAACCATCACCTGCAATTTTGACGGCGAGCACAAACACCCCACCGTAATCGGTGACGATGCCTTCATTGGCAGCGACACCATGCTGGTGGCACCGGTCACCATCGGTGAGCGCGCCCGAACCGGCGCCGGCTCCGTGGTGACCCACGATGTGCCGCCCGATACCATCGTCGTCGGCGTACCCGCCCGACCGTATAGAAAGCATAATCCAAGTGAATAGTACAACCCCCTGGATCCTCCTGGCTGTCCTCCTCATCATGGACGCCATCTTTGCTGGTGTGAGAGCCAGCCTGATCAATGCATCCGTACCGGACTTGCTGGATTTGCGCATCCGCAATCCCCAATCCGTGGACAATACACTCAAATTGTTGGAAAAAAACCGCACCCGCGCCACCCTGCGGTTTTCATTGGCGCTGGTGCATGCCCTGATTGCCGTTACCGTCATCTGGCTGCTGCTGCTGCTCTCCCCCGCCCTGGCATTGGGCTGGCTGCTGCTGATTCTCGGTGGTGTGACCCTGATCACCCTGCTGGTTGAATTCCTGGTGGAGCGTCTGGTGCTGGCTGACCCGACTGTCTGGGCGGTGCGCTTGCTGCCCTGGGCGCTGTTGATGGATTTCCTGTTCAGCCCCTTTTCCGCCCTGCTGACCCTCGTCCTCGGCTCACCCGCTGGACTGGAGCGCCGCATCGGGCGTGTCACCGAGGATGAGTTGAAAACCTGGGTCGAGGAGGGCAAGCCCGAAGGCGGTGGACTGGAAAAAGGCGAGCGCCAGATGATTTACTCCATATTTCAGTTTGGCGAAACCATCTGCCGCGAGATCATGATCCCGCGCATGGATGTGCTGGCGCTGGATGTGGAAGACTCGCTGGCGGAAACCCTGCAGGCGGTGCGCGAATCGGGTCATTCCCGTTTACCCGTTTACGAGGATAATATCGACAACATCATTGGCTTGTTGTATGCCAAGGACCTGCTGCTGCTGGACCTGCAGGCAGGCGAGGTGGGGGATTTCTCGTTGCGCTCGCTGCTGCGCCCGGCGTATTTCGTCCCTGAAGCCAAAAAAGTGGATACCCTGCTGGAGGAAATGCAGGATCAGCGTTTTCACATGGCAATTGTCATCGATGAATATGGCGGCACCGCCGGTCTGGTCACCCTGGAGGACATCGTCGAGGAAATCATCGGGGAAGTGCGGGATGAATATGATCAGGGGGAGGAGCTGGCATACGAACAAATCAATCCTGATGTATACTTGCTGCAGCTGTCTCTTATACACATCTCCGAGCCCACGAGACCGTACTAGATCTCGTATGCCGTCTTCTGCTTGAAAAAAAAAAA
>ERZ1026814.435-NODE-435-length-24332-cov-13.449246_pt1 | contig 24332 bp, 19 predicted proteins | sample MGYA00520871_ERZ1026814 | MGnify/ENA primary metagenome ERZ1026814 (study PRJEB33270, sample SAMEA104284478) | anaerobic digester metagenome | biome: Anaerobic digester microbiome; feature: mesophilic sludge digester; material: Anaerobic digester biomass | place... | reverse complement strand
GGCGGACGGGTGGCCCTCAGGCTCCGGCACCGGATACTCCCTTCACCTCCCAGCACCGGATCCGGGCACCCTCAGGGTGTCCAATGTCAACCGGCGCTTCTGTCCAATCTAGAACCGGCGGCGAGACTACCGGCGCCCCGCGACCGCGAGCGCCTGCACGAGGATCACGGCTGCAATCGAACGGGCCTCAGAAGGCCCTAGGCGATCACGTGTGCGATCTTCGTCCCATTGACCATGTTGTCGGCGATGGGGCAGCGCTCTGCAATGCGGGCCACGAAGGCTTCTTTTTCAGCTTGGCTCATGTCGGCGTCGACTTCGATACGCGTGCGCACCTCGGTGAAGCCGGCTCTCCCCTCGCGGGTTTGCCCCATGAGGTAATCCTTGTCGATATCGCCTTCGAGAGACACTTTCAAACCGCGTAAGGGTAGCTTCTCCTGCTGGGCTATGATCCGCCCGATGGCACAGATACAGGCCCCGAGCGATGAGAGAAAAACGTCGAGGGGATTGGGCCCTGCACCCATACCCATGGGCTTGGGCTGGTCAATGACAAAAGGGTACGCACCGGACACTTGGGTGTGAAAACGCTCGCCCAGCTCAGCTTGCAGTCTCAAAGTACTCTTTGCCATGATTCCTCCGAATTATGCACCCCAAAAATGATCGGGGCTATTCTGATTCGTCTACTTCTTTTTCACCTTGGCCAACTGTTCTAGCTTGCTGCGTCGAACACGTTGGGCCTGATGGTAGAGAGGGCAAACGCAGAGGCCTTCGACGACCTCACGAGCCTTTCGAGCTTTTGGATCTTGTTCGACTTCAGCTCATACCACCCGCGCCCGAACACCCCCAAGCACCGTTCTGAGTATTTCACGCCGTGTGTGTGCCCCACCCCCCACACCTCCCACAAGGCCGACGACGAGCGGAAAATTCCTTACCCAGGTTCCCGGTCGGTGCTGGTGCCGATGCCCCCGGTCGTGCAGCAACGACCATCGGCGAACGACCATCGCCAGATTTTCAGCAGATCTCCAACCACTTGAACCACGTGGGGTGGTTCTGCTTGTACCAGGTGAGGACCTGGTGGATGAACGTTCTTTTCTCGGGGGACATGACGGCATCGTCGACCTGGTCGAGACGGAGCCGAATGCCGTCGTCGTCGAAGAACTCGAGCGCTTCCGAGCACCAGGTCTGGAGCTCGTTGCGAATGCGGCCGGAGTCGGAGATCTTGACCGGGCGGGTGCGGTAGTCCTGCCCGCGCCAGAAGCGGTCGAGCAGTGGCGAAAACACCTGGCGGCTCTCCTCGAACGACTCCATGAGCCGCAGCGTGAACGCCACCTCCCTGGTGCCGTGCTCGCTCGTCGCGTGCGCGGTAACACGGTAGACGCCATGGCGGAGCTGCTCGACACCCGGAGTGCCGGTGTACGGGTCGGGCAGCATGAACCCGCCGAGCGCCAGCCCACGCCACTTCTTGTTGGGGAAGAAGTCATCCACTCGCACGCTGCGGGCGTGGCACGGCATCCCTGCGCGCCGGGCGTGGAGGATGATGTCGCGGTACTCCTTCACCTCCTCGGGCGGTGCCTCGCGCCCGAGCACCTTGCCGAGCTGGTGCCCGAAATCCTCGGAACCGGGGTCGAGGTGCAGGATATTGGCCTCGCGCGCCCACGAGACGTCGAACTTGGAGGAGAACAACGTCATCGAGGTGGTGACCCCGAGCATCGGGTCGAGCGAGGCGGCCTGAATCGCCTCGGCCGAGGCGGCGTAGCCGTCGAGGATGAAAACGTGCTGTGCCCTGTCCTGATCGGAATAGGCGCCGATACAGCGCATCGGGGCGTAGGTCCCGGACTCGTTGAACGAGGCCATACCGTTGGGCAACAGCCACCCATCCTCGACGACGTGGGCGCCGACGTTGCGCCACTCCTCCCAGAGCGAGGCCAGCCGCGTCTCGCGCGCCTTGCCACCGAGCGTCCAGACGTGCACGTGAGCGGGTTGGATCCCCGGGTAGGCATCTTGGATCGCTTGCATGACCATCGCCCGCGGCGTCAGGTAGGTGAGCAGCGTCGAACGCTTCTCGGCTGCCTCGACGACGCGATTGGGCAGCGCCAGACAACCCATGTACCCCTCATAGGGCAGCGCCACCTGCAGTGGCTGGTCGAAAACGTGCAGCACCGCGAGCGGGCCGGTCGGCGAGCCCTTGGCAAAACGCGAGGTGTTCTCGAGCGTGTCGATGGCCGCACCCCAGACCGTGAGCCCGGCGACCTGGATCTCGCGCCAGAAGTCGTCCCAGTGGTAGTCGGGGTCGTTGATCATGCGGTGCACCCGACGGTCGAGGAACTTGGCGACGCCGGGACGGGCGTACACGCGCCCGAAGCCGAGGAGCGGGTTCGAACCCATCTCCGGTGTTTCGCCGGCCTTGGGCATGAGCCCCTCGCCGAGGCTCACCATCACGGCGTGGTTCTCGGGCAACCGGCGGGTGAGGTACCAGAGTGCTTCGCTCATGGCGTACGCCGACACCGCGTCGGCGTCCTTCTTGACCTGATTGATCCCGGCCTTATCGAGCCCCTTGCCTTCGCCGTAGCGGCCGAACAGGCGGGTACCAAGCGCCGTCACGGCAGCGGTCATGATGAAAGCGTCTTCGAGCGCCGGACCGACGAACGAGAACTCCTCGTCGCTGCCGCCCCCGAGTCTCCGCTCCTCCACATCCTCGAGCCAAAGGTGGAAGCGCCCGAGAATCGGGCTGGTGTTGAAGGCCCACTGGGCGATCAGGTTCTTGCGGTCCATGCTCATGTGCTGGCCTCCTTTCGGGACGAAGCCCGTGAATGCGGTCGGACCTCGCGGGGCATAGCGCTGGCATCGCGCCCCGATTGTACCCTGCGCGACGTGGCCCCAGCACCGTGACACCGCCGCGGCTTCGAGCACCCACCGAGCTAGCCGGTGGCCCACCGGGGGCCGCGTGAGGCCCCCGAGCGTGACGACCTCGGCGCCACACCGGGGTCGCCCAGGACCGCCCCCTGGCACCCACCGTCACGCTTTTCCGGACAGTGCGAGCCATCCACCTGCACCGACGGCAGGACGTGCCATTTCTCCCTTCCGGCGCCGGGCGTCACAGTCTCAGGTCGATCCCGACGTAGAAAAGGCGCGTGGCAGCCGCGATGAAGCGGGGGTCGAGCCGTCCCAACTCGTCGTCCCACTCGACGTAACCGAACGTCGTGAAGCGGCGGTCGAGGAGGTTGTTGACCCGCAGCACCAGCTCCGAGGCGCCGAGCCCAAAGGCGCGCGTCCAGACGCGGGGGACCGGTACCGTCGCTGCGAGGTCCACGGTCACGAACGACGGATTCACCCGCTCCACATGCCCTGGGACCGCCCGCTCCGCTGGGGTGCGCCGGTTGTCCTCGGTGTTGTCGAGATAGAACCGGCCGACGAAGCGGCCGGTCAGCGCCAGGCGCATGCCTCCCAGCTCGGTGCGGCCGGTGAGCGACGCCATGAGGTCGGGGTAGCCGGCGATGCGGTTGCCGTCGTACACGATCGAGGCCATCTCGTCGAGGTGCTCACGGTAGTCGGTGAAGGTGTTGCGGGACCACGTCAGCGCGGCGTCGAGGCTGAAACCCGTCGCCGGCTGCCACGAGCCGTCGAGCTCGACCCCGCGGTGGCGGGAGCGGGCGCCGTTGCCATACACCGGCACACCGTTCTCGTCGAGGGTACCCGCCCACACGATCTCGTTCGAGAACGCCATCCAGAAGAGGTTGGCGCGTACCCGCCACGAGGCGCGCCGCAGCGACACGCCGGCCTCGTAGTCCCACACGTCCTCGGGGTCGAGCTCGACGCGCGTGCCCCAGTAGTCCTGCGGGTCGTAGATGGTGCGGAACGCCGGCTCGCGCATCCCCCGTGCCACGGCTGCATACGCCTCGCGTCCCTCGCCCAGGCTCCACACGGCGCCCGCCCGCGGCAGCAGAAAGCTGTAGGTCTCGGAGAAGGTGACACCTTTGACGCGGTCGTCCGACATCTCATAGCGGTGGCGCGTACCCTGCAACCCGGCCGAGAGCGTCAGGCGCGGGCTCATTTGGTACGCCGCTCCGAGCGACAGCGCCGCGGTTTTTTTGCCGACGCGGTAGTCGTAGTAGTGCCGGTGGATCGGCACGCCGGACGGATAGTGCTGCGCCCACCGTACCTCGCCAACGTGGTGCGCCCGGTGGAGGCGTGCCTCACCGGAGAGCGTGAGCGTCCACCGACCGGCCGTGTGCGTCAGGGTCGGCACCCATCCCCAGTCCCACTCGGAGACGTTGCGGCGACGCACGAGATCGGTGCGGGTGATCGTGCTGCCGTCGGGCAACGTGATCACCGGCAGGTTGTACTCCACGAGCTTGCGACCGGTCTTGTACTGGTCGAAAAAGCCCTCGCCCCGAAAGGCGTACAGCGTCTGGTCGAGCTCGGTGGAGGGTCCGAGCGAAAGCTCGTGCAGGAGCTGGAAGTGCGGCTGCGTGAACTCGTCGATCTCACCCGTCCAAGTCAGAGGGTTGAAGCGACGGTCGCGCTCGGCATCCCCCGTCAGGCCGCCGTCGAGGACGCGCTTCGAGACACCGTCGTACGCGAGGTGGGTCCGTTCGGGGCCACCGAACAGCACCAGCCGTGTACGCGAACGCTCGCCGAAGCGGGCCAGCGAGAGAAAGTAGTTCCACTGCTCGACCCACGACTGGTCGCGGTAGCCGTCGGTCAGCACCCGCGAGTAGCGTGCGGACAGCGCCCAGGTGCCGTCGACGAGGCCGGAGTCATACGTCACCGCCTGCCGCTGGGTGCCGAAGCTGCCGAAACCAGCGTGCAGGCGGAACGAGGGTGTCATCGCCGGAGCCGCGGTCGTGACGTCGAGGGCGCCGCCGATCCCCGACAGCCCGTACACGCCACGACGGAGCTGGACGTCGCCGGAAGTGGAGAGGAAGTCCGCGAGGTCGACGAAAAACAGCTCACCCGACTCGGCATCGTTGAGCGGCGCCCCGTTGAGCGTGACGCGCGTGCGCGCCTGGCCGAACCCGCGGACCGTGAAGTACGAGTAGCCGATACCGTTGCCGTTGTCGTTGTAGGCGAAAAACCCCGGTACGGTCTCGGCCAGCAGCAACGCCGGATCCTGCCCCCAGTAGGCCTCTTCGACGCGCTCGCGCGGGAGGTTGGAAAACGAGGCCGGGTCGGTGCCCTCGCGGGCGCGGGTGGCCGTGACCTCGATGCGGTCGGCGAAGCTCACCATCGGCGCCAGCACGACCACGAGCGGTCCACCACCGGACTCGACGCTCAGCCGCACCACCTCGTACCCGGGTCGCGACACCGCGAGCGTGAGCCACCCGTCAGCCCCGGTCTCGAGGGCGAACGTGCCGTCATCGGCCGTCTCGCCGCTCTGCCCGGTCTCGACCACCCGCACGCTCGCTCGGGGCAGCGCCTGCCCGGAGACGGTATCCCGCACCGTGCCGGTGACGGTCCACCCGGCCGCCGTGGCGACGGCCGGCACAAACAGCAAAAGCGTCGGGAACCACCTGCGCATCTCGACCTCCTTCCAGCCCCGGGGAGGGGCGAAAAGGGGTTGCGCACGCAATCCCCGACGCGTCTCCGTTCCCTCCGCCGGCATGACCCGGATCAGGTTCCAGGGTGTGATCTCAGCCCCACGCGCGGGGCACCCCTACGGACCTTGGCTGCCAAAGAACCGACTGTCACCGTCATCGTAAGCCCCGGACCCGGCTGCGTCAACGCCTCGAAGGCGTTTGATGGTTGTTGGTTAATGGATGCTGAGGATCTGTCGGCCGACGGCGGGCAGAGGCAACCGAAAAGCACCGGTCTGGCGGCGGATATCGCGGACACGCAACTGTCACGGACACGTATTGACACTTCGCCACATTCAAACTACTGTTGCGGAGACCAAGGAGGTGAGTATGGTATGGACGCAAGGGCATCGTTTGGCGGCGCTACTCGTACTGGCACTCCTGGTGTTCGTGTCGACTGGAGCATCCAGCGCCGAACCCGAGGACCTCAATTTGGCAGTCCGAGTGCAGGGCACAATCGGGAAGGGCGGTAGTCTCCGCCTGGCTGTGGAGACCGGCTCCGTCGCTACGCGCTCACTCATGGTCTTCTCCGAGCCAAGCCACACACTACTGCTTCTCATCGTAGACGAGGTGTTCGCGACAACTGACGTTGGCCGCGATTGGCTAGCGGGATTGCGTACGAGCACGAAGCCAGTCGTGACTGTGACGACGACACTCCCCAACGGCGAGCCACTTGTCGAGATAAAGGGACGGCCGGCATCGGATGACCGGATCGTCGTTTGGGCTCTTGGGAGGGACGGCACAGGGAAACCAACGGAGATGTTGGTTGCAGACGCTCAAGTTGGAAACCGCGGGTTCGGGTTCTCGACGTTTGTCGAGCGGGGTACCGACGCGCTCTACAGGCATTGTTGCGACAGTGAGGTATGTGGAAAGAACTGCGTGGAGTGCGGCAGCCCCAAGTTCACGTGCTGCCTGAACGCTCCACCGATGGAATGCTGCTGGATCGGCTGCAACCACGTACAATGCCCTTGCTAGAAAGGTGGTCGGGTCGCTGAGGGCGGATTCACTCCTCCAGGACCCACACCACCGTACTTCAGGTTCGGTGTTGACCGGCACTTGATATCGCAAAACATAGATTGTGAAGGATGTTGCTCATCTTGTGACGGACACGCAGCACGATCGACGCTACGAATGTCCTGGAACTGTCAACCCTCGCAAGATGGCTCGATGCGCAGCCCGGCCGGCAGGCCTCCGCCCCGCGCTGCAACTCCCGGCGCCCGGACTCCGGATTCCAGATCTCAGCCCCTTGCTGCGCGCATGGACGCACTTGCTGACTCCCGACCCAGAGGCCTCTCCTGGGCGGGCGGAGGCGATTGACGGGGCCGGAGCGAGGACCGAGGATACGGGCAGGAGGCGCCCATGCAAATCGAGGTCGGGGGGGTCCGGCTGGCGGTGGTGGTCGGGGGCGAGGGCGTGCCGGTCGTGCTGCTGCACGGGTTCCCGCTCTCCTCGGCGATATGGGACCCGATCCGGCCGTCGCTCGAGAGCGTCTGTCGCCTCGTTACCCCAGACCTGCGCGGGATGGGCCGGTCGGAGCGCCCGGCCGGTTCCTACTCGCTCGAGGTCCTGGCTGAGGACGTGCTGCGCTTGGTGGACGCCCTGGCGCTCGAGCGCTTCGTGCTGGGTGGGCACTCGATGGGCGGCTACGTGGCGCTGCGGTTCGCCGCGCGCTGGCCGGAGCGGCTCGCAGGGCTCGTGTTCGTCGGCTCCAAGGCCGAAGCCGACCCACCCCCCGGCCGCGTCGTGCGACAGGAGGCGATTGCCGAGATCGGTCGCTACGGCGCCGAGCGCTACCTCGAGGGGTTCGTGCCGCGCCTGGTGGGGCGCACGACCCACCAGGAGCACCCCGAGCTGTTGCCGCGGCTGCGGGCGATCGTCGCCGGCACCCCCGCCCACGTGCTGCAGGGCTGCCAGCAGGCAATGCTCGAGCGGCCGGACAGCACGTCGCTCCTGCCGACACTCGACGTCCCGGCGCTGGTCGTCGTCGGAGAGGAGGACAGCTTCGTGCCGATCGCGACGGCTCAGGGCATGGCGGCCGAGCTGCCGCAGGGGCGGCTGGCCGTGATCCCGGGGGCCGGCCACACGCCATCCATGGAGCGCCCGGTGCTCACGGCGAGCGCCTTCTTCTCGTTCGTCGCCTCCCTCCCGGTGAGCTCCCAGTCTCCGGCGCTACCCAACGAGCGTCCGCGATCCCGATGACGCCCAGGTCCTCGACGACCAGTCACGGGTTCGGAGGCTGGGTGGGGAGCGAGGGGAGGACTCTCGGCTCTCCACCGGACGGGTGGGCAGGTCACGCCTCCGTCTGTCGCCGCAGCTTCTTCAGCACCTTGAAGAAAACGACCGACCCGAGGCCCTTGACAACCGGCACCATCGGGTGGGGACCGCCGAGGCACAGTTGGCAGTAGGGGTGCACGGGGCGCAGGCGCTCGAACCCCGCGAGCGCGGCTTGCACCGGCTCGGAGTCGAGGTAGTCGAGGATCGAGAGGTCCCGGAAGCTGGCGGTGGAGGTGCGGCCGTTGTGGTCGGCGCAGCAGAAGGCGTAGTCGCCGTTCCACAGGATCGCGATATGCTCGGTGATCCCATGGCAGACGCCGCGCTTGGCCGGCACCCACGGCCGGCCCCAATCGCGTTCCGGCATCGGCCACATCCCGACCGGCCGGGTCTCGAGCATCAGGCGCGGGTGCAGCCGCACCTGGTTGCGGTGCAGCACACCGGTGCGTCGTACGGCCGTGTGGATCGCGGCCGGCGACGGACCGTCGGCCAGCCCCTCGGCGAGTCGGCCAGCCCAGCGTTCGAGCAGGAGGTGGAGGTCGCGGTTGTGCTGGACGAGCTGCCACGTGTGGCCGACGTACGGCAGCGTGAGGCGGGGCCAGGGCTTGGTGAGTAGCGCCACGCTGACGCTGGTCGGCGCCTCGGCCGCTAAGACCCGCCGCACCGCCCGCACCACGCGGGCCTCGAAGGTGGGGTAGTCGAGCCCCCTGGCGCCACGGATGGCGAACGACTCGGGGTCCGGGGTCTGGAGCGAGATAACCAGGTGGCTGAGCCCGGCCTCGAGCAGGGCGTCGACGCGCCGGTCGTCGAGCAGCGCCGCGTTGGTCGTCACGGAGGTCGCGAGACCGAGTGTCGTGGCGTGCGCCACCCCGTCGGCCAACCGCGGGTGGAGCAGGGGCTCGCCTTGCTGATGGAAGTGGACCTCGCGAGCAACGCCGGAGGCGGCGATCTCGTCGAGGATCGCCAGCAGCAGCGCGAGGTCCATGAGGCCGCCGGGTCGCTCGAGCGTCGGGTTGGGGCAGAACTCGCAGGCGAAGTTGCAGTGGCTGGTTACCTCGACGTGGATCCGCTCGAGCGGCAGGCGCGGCCGGTCACAGCGGCGCACGGTCGTGTTGCGTCCCCCCATCGCCGTGAACGGTAGCATGCCCGGGAATCTCGGGTAGCTCCCGTGCGTCGACAATCGAGCGGCGTTGTCGCCGTCGGGGGTGGGAGATGCACGTGCTCAACGCGGTGGTGCTGGATCGGCAGGAGCTGTCGCCGTACACCCTGGTGCTGCGGGTAGCGCCAATCGGGTGGGAGCTGCCGGAGTTCCGACCGGGCCAGTACGCGGTGTTGGGGCTCGTGGCTTCCTCGCCATCGAGATCCGGTCACCCCGATGAGCAAAGCCTGGTGCAGCGCGCCTACTCGATCGCCTCCGGCTCCCGGCAGCGCGACCACCTGGAGTTCTGCGTCACCCGCATCCGCTCGGGCGAGCTCTCGCCACACCTGTGCGAGCTGCAACCCGGCGATCGGCTGCACCTGCGCCCGTACTTCTCCGGGACGTTCACGCTCGACCGCGTGCCCGCCGACCAGCACCTCGTGCTGATCGCCACCGGCACCGGCCTCGCCCCATACATGAGCATGCTGCGTACCCATCTCGAGGCCCGCTCCGGGCGCAACCTCGCAGTCGTGCACGGCGCGCACCTCGTCGCCGACCTGGCGTACCGCGACGAGATCGAGGCTACGCTTCGCGACCACCGGCACCTGAGCTACCACCCGGTCGTCTCGGCGCCCGAGCCGGAAGCGAATTGGTCGGGGCGCGTGGGTCGTGTCCAGGACGTGTGGCGGGCCCATGCGATCGGCACCCACTGGGGGTTCGAGCCCTCTCCGGCCAACACCCACGTGCTACTGAGCGGCAACCCGAAAATGGTGGACGAGATGACGGTGCTCCTCCAGGCCGAGGGGTTCCGCGCCGACCGCCCCGGCTCGGCTGGCGAGGTCCACGCCGAGCGCTACTGGTGAGCCGAGCATGCGGCTTTCCGGCTGGTGTACCTTTCGCGGGTGCTGTGCTACCGGTCTTCCGAGAGTGATCGAGTCGCCCTGTTGGCCGATGCGGCTGCCCACGTCTGCCGCGAGCTGCTCGCCGCCCTACCCGAGGCTGTCGGTGTTCCCGTTTCCGTGCGCGTCCGCCACAGCGTGTGGGCGACGCACTACCGTCCTCCTCACCCGTCGTGCCCACACCGGCCACACGTGATCCAGATCGGCACCCGAATGGTCGCCCACCAGCTCGAGGCTGCTGCAGCCTCCGACACCGCCGGGCGCGAGCGGCGCCGGTTCGGCCTCGACCGGCCGTGGGGCGACACCCCGCGGGCCCGCCTGGCCTGTGTGCTCGTGCACGAGATCGCCCACCTCGTGACCCACCTCCGGCACCAGCCCGAGCGGCGTCTTCGTACCCACGGGCGGGAGTTCCAGGCGGTTCTGCTCGAGCTCCACGCCCGCGGCTTCGCCCGCCGCGCCTGGGAGGGCCTACGCGATCTGGCTCCGGCGCCCGAGCTGGACCGCCCGTTTCCGCCCAACCACGGTGCCCCGACGTTGCGCCGGCGGCCGTCGCGGCCGACCCGGTCGCCGCACCCCGCCACCACCGCCGTGGCACCGGGGGACCGGGTGGTCTGGCCCGACCACCGCGGCGGCAGCCACACCGGGACGGTACGGCGTGTCAACCGGCGCACCGTCACGGTAACCGAGGACGGACGACCGCCGCATCAGTGGTGGCGTGTCCCTCCGCATCTGTTGCGTCGGCGGGGGTAACCCGCCGCAGGGTCGAGAGTCGAGAGCCTTCCCCCACACCCCCCACACAGCACGGCTTTCCATCCCCCTCCTCCGCCCCTCCGCCTGAACCGACCTGATCTTGAACGTGGCCCTGGACTTGGTCGTGGAAGTGGTCGTCGACAGGGCCTGGCGGGAGCCTCCGCGGCCACTCCTGCCGCGGCGGTAGAATCTGCCCATGATCGAGCCACACATCGACCGCGCCGACCTCGAGACCTGGGCCCGTATCCTCCTCGACCACTCGCTGGGCGGGATCTCGCCCGGCGATCGTGTGATGATCAAGGGCGAGCGGATCTGCTGGCCGCTCATGGCGGTGCTCGAAGAAGGCGTGATCGCCGGAGGCGGCGTGCCCGACGTGCTCGTGGTCCCGCCCAACAACGAGCGAGGACGGGTGTGGTCCGCGACCATGGCGCGGCTCGGCACACCCGAGCAGCTGGCCGCCGTACCCGACTGGCACCGGGCGCGCTACGAGAGCATGCAGAAGTACATCGAGGTGCTCGGTGCAGAGGATCCCTCGACGTACGCCGACCTCGAGCCCGGACAGCTCCAGGCACTGGCCGCGTCCGACCGGCCGTTCGCGAACCTGCGCCTGGCTCGCACCTGGACGCTCACGCTCTACCCGACGCCGGGCTTCGCGGCAATGGAGGGGCTGCCGCTCGAGGAGTACGTGCGCGAGATCGTGGCCGCCTCGACGACCGACCCGCGCCCACTACGCGACGCCGAGGAGCGGCTGGCGCCGTTGTTTCGTGACGGCACACGCATGACCGTCGTGACGACCCGCCCCGGCGACGACCGCGAGCTCGTGCTCTCCCTCGGCATCGCTCCGTCGCTGCCAGCACTCTCGTACGGCTTGCGCAACTTCCCCGATGGCGAGATCTTCACCAGCCCCGACGCCCGCGCCACCGAGGGAGAGCTGTACCTCGATCTGCCGGTATCGTACGGCGGCCGCGACATTCAAGGGATCTACCTCCGCTTCGTCGGCGGCCGGATCGTCGAGCACTCCGCCCGCGTCGGGGGAGACCGGCTGGCGGCGATCGTCGAGACCGACGAGGGCTCCCACCGCCTCGGGGAGGTCGCCCTCGGCATGAACCCGGGGTTTCGGCGGGCGTTCAAGCACCCACTACTGGTCGAGAAGGTCGGCGGCACGCTGCACGTGGCGATCGGTCAGAGCTACGAGCGCGCCTTCGTCGAGGACCCGGCCAGTGCCGAAGGCCGGCAGCACATCGCCGAGCTCGAAGCGGCCGGGGTTTTCAACCGCTCGGCCCAACACGTCGATATCGTCGCCGACTTCCGCCCCGGCGGCTGCGGCCGCCGCGTGCTGGTCGACGATCGTGAGCTGGTGATCCGTGACGGCGTGTGGGCTCCGGGCTAGATCCTGGGGGCCTCTCCCTCGCACCCTGCTCACCCGACCCGCCCCGTGATCGGTGGCTGACGGCTGGTTTTCCCCCTCGCCCCCCACACGGCCAGGCCTTTCACCCCCTCCGCCGCCGCTCCGCCCGGCGTAGTCTGGACCCAGCCGTGGTGCTGGGCGTCGACACGGTCGTGCAACTCGACCGAAACCCGAGTTCAGGACCACGCCCAGGTCTTGGTTCGGGAGCGCTACCCCCGCTTCTTCACGAAAGTGCCGGCGCGGTACTCACGGAAGGCGGTCTCGAGCTCCTCCTCGGTGGTCATGACGACCGGGCCGTACCACGCCACCGGCTCGCGCAGCGGCTTGCCGGCGGACAGCAGAAACCGCATCCCGAGCGGGCCGGCGGCGGCGGCCACGGCGTCACCGTCGCTCAGCACGGCGAGCTGCCCGTCGGTGAGCGCTCGACCGCTCGACGCCCCGAACCTTCCGTCTCCGTCGATCACGTACGCCAGCGCCGTGTGGCCATTGGGCACAGCGTGCTCGAACGCTACCCCGGGCGCGAGCGTCACGTCGAGAAAGGTCGGCTGCGCCATCACCTCCGTGACCGGCCCCACGGCGCCGCCGACCACCCCGGCAATGACCCTGACCTTGACGCCGGTGGTCGGGGTCACCTCCGGGATCGTCGCCGCCACTACCTCCTGGTAGCGCGGGTCCATTATCTTGGCGGCCGCCGGCAGGTTCACCCATAGCTGGAACGCCCGCGCCCGCCCCTCGTAGCGCTGCGGCATCTCCTGGTGGACGATGCCCGAGCCGGCCGTCATCCACTGCACGTCGCCGCCCGAGATCGTGCCGCGGTTGCCGAGGCTGTCGCCGTGCTCGACCGAGCCGGCCAGCACGTAGGTGACGGTCTCCATCCCGCGGTGCGGGTGCCAGGGAAACCCGGCGAGGTAGTCGGCCGGGTCCTCCGAGCCGAAGTCGTCGAGTAACAGGAACGGGTCAAGCGCCGCGTCCACCTGGCCGAAGACCCGCTGCAGGCGCACCCCGGCGCCTTCGACGGTCGGCCGGCGGGTGAGGATACGGGTGACGGCTCGGGCCTCTGACATCGTGGTTTCACCTCCAGGAAACGACAACGTGGGCACGGGCTCGGGCATGCCCGCGGGTTGACGCCACGGGCGGGGAAGGCTGTAATGCTCGTCCCGTGGTGGGAGGGAGGCTTCCGATGACCGTTCCGACGACAGGCACACCGAGCACCAACCCGACCCTGGCCGCGTGGGTCGATGATTGGGTCAGTCACTGCCAACCCGACGCTGTCCACTGGTGCGACGGCTCCCCGGCCGAGTACCAGGAGATGTTGCGCCTGATGGTGCATGCCGGCACCGCGATTCCGCTCGATGCGAGCAAGCGCCCGAACAGCGTGCTCGTGCGTTCGGATCCCGGCGACGTCGCACGGGTCGAAGACCGCACCTACATCTGCGCGCGTTCGCAGTCGGACGCCGGGCCGACCAACAACTGGACGGACCCCGAACAGATGCGCGCCACCCTACGGCAGCTTTACGCCGGCTGCATGAAGGGGCGCACCCTGTACGTGATCCCCTACAGCATGGGTCCGGTGGGCTCGCCGATCGCCGGTATCGGGGTCGAGATCACCGACTCGCCGTACGTCGTCGCCAACATGCACACCATGACCCGCGTCGGCACTCGGGTGCTCGAGGTGCTCGGCGACAGCCCCGCTTTCGTGCGCGGCATGCACTCGGTCGGGGCACCGCTCAAAGAGAACCAGCCCGATGTACCGTGGCCGTGCGATGCATCCAACAAGTACATCACCCACTTTCCCGAGACACGCGAGATCCAGTCGTATGGCTCCGGGTACGGCGGCAACGCGCTGCTCGGCAAGAAGTGCCACGCCCTGCGCATCGCCTCGGTGCAGGCGCGCGACGAAGGGTGGCTCGCCGAGCACATGCTCATCCTCAAGCTCACGAGCCCGGCGGGCGAGGTGCGGTACATCACGGGAGCTTTCCCCTCCGCCTGCGGCAAGACCAACCTCGCGATGCTCATCCCCACCGTCCCTGGATGGAAGGTCGAGACGATCGGCGACGACATCGCCTGGATGAAGTTCGGGCCTGACGGCCGTTTGTACGCGATCAACCCCGAGGCGGGGTTTTTCGGTGTCGCTCCGGGCACCTCGATGCAGTCCAACCCCAACGCGCTGCTCACCGCGCGCGCCAACTCGATCTTCACCAACTGCGCCCTGACCACCGACGGCGACGTGTGGTGGGAACAGATGACCGAGAGGGAGCCGGCCTCGCTCATGGACTGGATCCGGCGGCCGTGGCAGCCGGGGTGTGGGCGCAAGGCCGCGCACCCCAACGCCCGCTTCACCACCCCGGCGCGGCAGTGTCCGGCCATCGCCCCGGAGTGGGAGGACCCCAAAGGCGTGCCGATCTCCGCCATGCTGTTCGGTGGCCGGCGGGCCGGCGTGGTACCGCTGGTGTGCGAGGCGTTCGGCTGGCAACACGGCGTGTTCCTCGGCTCGATCATGTCCTCCGAGACCACCGCGGCCGCCGCCGGCAAGGTCGGCGAGCTGCGCTTCGACCCGTTCGCCATGCTGCCGTTCTGCGGCTACCACATGGGCGACTACTTCGCCCACTGGCTCAAGGTGGGCCAGCGCACGAGCCCCGACAAGCTCCCGCGCCTGTACTACGTCAACTGGTTCCGCCGCGACGCCGAAAACCGCTTCCTGTGGCCTGGCTACGGCGAGAACTCCCGTGTCCTCAAGTGGATATTCGAGCGCTGCACGGGCGGTGGCGCCGCGGTCCAGACGGCGATCGGCACCGTTCCCGCTCCGGGTGCCATCGACACCGAGGGGCTCGCCATCGCCCCCGGGGCGATGGAGGAGCTGCTGCGCGTCGACGTGCCCGGGTGGCTCGCCAACTGCGAGCAAATCGACACGCACTACGCCCGCTTCGGCGACAGGCTCCCGCAAGCCCTGCGCGACGAGCTCGCCGCCCTGCGCCGCCGCTTGACGGCAGTTGTTGGTTGATGGTCGTTGGCTACCCCTTCCACCACGATAGGCATGTCGGGAGCCGATGCACCGGCTCCGAGGATGTACACGGTCCGGGTGCCGGCTAGCGCATCGAGCAAAGCCAAAACCGCAGGAGGTGTTGTCACGCCGTACGTCACAGGGCGAGCACCTCGACCAGCTCGGCGACGACTTGGAGCTGGTCTGCTTCGTCGGCGGTCAGGATGATTGGGGCGAAGGCGGGGTTGAGGGGCTTGAGCGTGATGGCGGTGTGGCGCCAGGAGTCACCTTCGGTAGTCTTCGCGCTCTCGTAGCGCTTGACGGTGTAGCGGTGGCCGGTCTCGGGATCGACCTGGTCGCGGAGCTGGACGAGGACGGTCTTGCCGTGGCGGGAACCCTCGACGGGGGCTGCGAAAAGGCAAAAGGAGCCGTCCGGGATGGCAGGCTCCATTGACGTGCCGACGACCTGGGCGACGAACATTCCCCGGCGCAGCCGACGCGCCGAGCGGATCTCGACCCACTCGAAATCGTCATCATCGACGTGCTGTGGATCGCCGAAGGCGCCGGCGGCGGCCTTCAGGGGGACCAACGGCACGCAGGTCACGTACCGCGATTCGGCGTCCGGGACGACGACTCGCGGGCGGAACGGCGCCGGTGCGACGACCTGATCGGTAAAGAGCTGCCCCTGCACGGCAGGGCGCGTGAGCTGCCAGGGCTCGGGCTCCTGCTTCTCTCGCCGCCGGTTCTAGATTGGACAGAAGCGCCGGTTGACATTGGACACCCTGAGGGTGCCCGGATCCGGTGCTGGGAGGTGAAGGGAGTATCCGGTGCCGGAGCCTGAGGGCCACCCGTCCGCCGTTGCCTGCGCGAGCAGGTGAGTGGCGCCCGCAGATGGGGTCAAGGCTGGCAGCCCGCGAAGCGGGTCGACGCGCAGCGTCGAGCCTTGACGCCGGCGAGCACGGCGCTATGCACGGTCTGTGACGGCGGGCGGGTGGCAGGCGAGGGCGGGGGACCCTTGGGGTGTTGGGAAGGGCGACCACGCAGTGGTGCGGTTGCAGCCTCTTGAGAGAGTGGCTCGCCGAGCCAAGGAGGTCGCCCAAGAGCATGATAGTCACGGAGCAAGGTGTGATGGAACGACTGCTGAGAGAGAAGGTACCGGTCGCCGAGATCGCCCGGAGGCTCGGGCGGTCCCGGCAGACCGTCTACAACTGGAGGAAGGCGAAGGAGGCGAATCGGGAGAGACGACAACGAGCGAGCAAGCTTGATGCGTTCAAGAGCTACATCGAGAGCCGGCTGGAGCGCTTCGACCTGCCGGCCACGGTGCTGCTACAGGAGCTTTGCGCTCAGGGCTACCAGGGCGGCATCACGATCCTGCGGGAGGTGGTGGCGGCCATCAAGCAGCGTCACGTGCAACGGGTGGTCGACCGCTTCGAGACCGAGCCAGGCCGTCAGGCCCAGGTGGACTGGGCTTCCTGCGGCACGATCCTCCACCAGGGTCGCCGGCGGAGGCTCAGCCTGCTGGTCGTGGTGCTCGGGTACTCGCGGACGATTTGGGCGCGCTTCGTCGTCTCGGAGCGACGACCGGTGTTGATGACGCTGCTCGAGCAGGCATTTCGCGAGCTCGGTGGTGTGCCCCGCGAGCTCCTGTTCGACAATCTCAAGCAGGTCGTCGCCACGGTCCGCTCGGCGGATCACCCGGCGAGGCTGCAGCGTTCGTTCGCCGCGTTTGCCGAGCACTGGAGTTTCGAGGTCCTGGCCTGTCCCCCGTACTGGCCTCGAGCCAAGGGCAAGGTCGAGCGGGCGGTCGGCTACATCGAGACGAGCTTTCTCGAAGGCCGGGAGTTCACCTCGTTGGACGACCTCAATGCCCAGCTCGTCGTCTGGCTTTCTGAGGTGGCCAACGTCCGGATCCACGGCACGACCGCCACGCGTCCCATCGACCGGCTCGAGGCCGACCGCGGGGCAATGCTGCCGATCGACGGCATTCGCGCCTACCCGGCGATAGAGGTCACCACGCGTCAGGCCGACCACGACGCCAGGCTGTCGTTTCGCGGCGTGTCGTACTCGGTCGACCCGACCATCCTCGGAGGCCGTCGCGGCGAGAGCGTCGAGGTCCACCTCGGCGCCGACGAACGGCTGCGCTTCTACCACCACGGCCGCCTCGTGGGTGAGCACGCGATGGCCCCAGCGGGCAGCCCGCCCCAGGACGATCCGGAGCATGCGCGGCTCCGCCGTCTGTTGCGACAGCCGGCGCCGTCCAGGACGCCTTCCAGCCACCAACCGCATTTCGAGCAGCGTGTCGAGATCACGCCATACTTCAGCTTTCTCAGGACATCGGCACCGGTCGTCTCGGCGCGCTCGCTGTCTGTCTACGAGGTGGCCCCATGAAGGCGCAACTCGCGTACGAGACCGTCCGCAAGGCGCTGGAGGACCTCCGTCTCACCGCCGCCCTGGCGATCCTCGACTCGGTGCTGGAGTCGGGCCGGGTCGAGGAGCTGCCTCCCGTCGAGGTGCTGGATCGCCTGTTGGCTGCCGAGCTCGCGGCCCGCCACGATCGGAGGGTGGAGACCAACCTCAAGTTCGCTGGGCTGCCGTACCGCCAGCGCCTCGATGACTTCGAGTTCGACGCGCAGCCGTCGATCGACCCGTCTCTCGTCGGCCGCCTGGCCAGCCTGCACTTCCTCGAGGAGGGGACCAACGTGCTCGTGCTCGGTCCTCCCGGCGTGGGCAAGACCGCCCTCGCCGTAGGATTGGGGATCCGTGCTCTGGAGGCCGGCCACCGGATCTACTTCATCGCCTGCCACGACCTGGTCGGCCGCTTCCGCCGCGCCGTGCGCATGGACCGCACCGACCGCTTGCTGACCACCCTTCTGCGCCCACGCCTGCTGATCCTCGACGAGATCGGCTACACACCGCTGGAGCGTCCCGAGGCCACCTTCCTCTTCGAGGTGGTGGCCAAACGCTACGACCACAGGAAGTCGATGATCGTGACCTCCAACAAGTCCTGGGGAGCCTGGGGCGAGATCCTGCCCGATCAGGTGATGACTGCGGCTATCCTCGACCGGCTGCTGCACCGCTCGGTCACCATCAACATCCAAGGCGAGTCCTACCGCCTGCGCCAGCATCGCAAGGCCGGCCTCGCCCCACTCCCGCTGGTCGCTCAGCAAGGAGGTGCGGCACCCCCCGACCAAGTGTCAAATCCAAACCGGTGATTCTGTCCAAAACGAAACCGGTGTTGACACTTGTGCCTGCCCAGCGAAACCAGCACCCGCTCAGATCACCCTTCACCGCGACGATCCGGCCTCACATCCCCGCCATGGCGCATCACCGAGCCCTTGATTCCACCTCTACCGAGCCCCACCTTGGCTCCGATGAGAGGGGTAATTCCTATCCATCTGCCTCTGATTAAGAAGATAGGGGAACGCGGCGACAAAAATCAAAAAACGCGAACCAGAGAATCATTAATCATATTGTGCGCGGCAAAGCTTGATTTCATCCTGCCAAACCTTGCTACGAATATACAATAAAGAGCGTCAGCACCGCAGCCAGAGTAAGAAAAACATTCTTACGCACTCCCACAAAAATCAATCCAAGAAGCAGGCTCGGGAGCAAGCCCCACACGCCATGCGCCAATCCCCAAGTCAGTGCCAATCCAACTCCGCCCCAAGGGATAGCTGTCTTTTGAGACCACACTTCTCCAGCGCGCTGCCAAGCTGCGAGTAGCAAGACCACCATGGCTGATTCTACGACATAGTAGAGATGTTGCATCAGCGTTACCGCAATACCGTATCCTGGATACTGCTGCTCAAACACGGCATACTCGTGCACAACCCTTAGCCACACGCTATCCTGGGGAGTATCAAATCTAATAGCGAAAATCAAAACAATTACACCCAAACCAAAATACCAGAAGGCTCGGTTGTCAAAACGTGAGCCAAACAGCTCACTCCACACCCCGCGACGCTTTGCCCAACGGATAATCAGAAGTACCGAACCCACCCACAAAGCTGTAGAGAACAGATTTGTACCAGCTCTTGCATACCAGTGGACAAAAGGCATGGCCGCATCAGACAACGACTGACCGTCAAGTATTGAACCGACAACAAACCCAAGTGCATCCATGCCGAGCAACAGAAAGATCAGAAGGGCTAAGAGAACATACATCCAGCCCGATTCAACCTTTTCCTTCGTCTGCATTGTCATCTCCCTGTTCAGATTCTCTGCCCAACGGCTGATGTACCAACAAGCGCGGAACTTGACAAATAAAAGTCAAAAGGCGAAAAATGCCTGAACGTGAATCCCCTAAAAGCTGGTGCTCGACGAGAGCGACCTCGACGGCGCCCGCGCCAACGCCCGCGACCGGTTCGACGGCGAGCCGGACCGCCGCTTCGGCATCCTCGCGAGCTCGAAGGCGAAAAAACTCGTCAAGCTCGGCCTCGACCCCGGCTTCCAGGCCACGAAGCGGATCCAGGTCGGCCGCTGGTTCAACGACGGGCCGGAGAGTGCCCACTCCTGCTGCCGCCTGGAGACGGTCATCACCGAGTTCCAGTGCCAGGGCCTCGAGCTCGACCTGCCGATCGTCTGCTGGGGCGACGACTTCCGGCGGTTCTACCCGTACATCTCCGACCTGAGCTATGCGGCGGCGCCGAGCGATCCGGCGGCGATGGCCGCTCTCCAGGCGAACATGCCCGGGTTCGGGGCGCGCTACGATCTGCCGCTCGCCGAGATGCAGGCGCTCGACCTGCCGGTGGTCAACATCGGCCCCTTCGGCAAGGACGCCCACCGCTTCACCGAGCGGCTCGAAACCGAGTACTCGTTCCACGTCCTGCCACGGCTCGTGGCGAAGGCGATCGGCAAGCTGCTGGGTTAGCCCGATCTGCCTCTGTCCGCGGGCTGGCCGCCGCAGCACCAGCGGGCTCAGCAACTCCGAACCTGTTTCGCCCGACCGGCCAACCCGAAAAGCCCGAGGAACAACCCCGCGCCGAGCCAGAGGCCGACGGCGGGGCTGGCGTTGGCCCCCGTGAAGTCGAGCGGGGGCATGCCTTTGTGCGCGCCGTAGACGAGCAGCGGCAAGAGCATCTCGAAGAGGCGGGTACTGTTCGTCCAGGTGCCGCAGGCGAGTGCGAGGCCCGTCAGGAAAAGGGCGCCACCGACGACGCCGAGGGCCGCCAGAGGGCGGGCCGCGGCGAGCTCCCGCACCGCCACCGGCAGGCCGAGCGCGATGAGCAGGGCCGCGCCGGCGGCGAACGCCGCCGGCAGCTGGCGGGTGAGCGGGCGCGGGGTCGCGAAGACGATCTCGCTGGTGCGGGCGACGATCTCCCGCGCCCCGAGCGGGGCGAGGCCCGGAAGCTGCCAGAGCCAGAGCACCGGCAGCAGGAAACGGTGGGCGGCGGGGAGGGGGGCGAGAGCGCTAGCCAGCAGGAGGCCGGCGCTCACCAGCCACCAGCGGCGTGAGCGCCCATGGAGCATCAGCTGCAGCTCCGTGCCGAGCCGGGTCAGGAGGGGCGAGCCGGGGGCGAGGTCCGCGAGCGCCCACCGGGAAACGGGGGCCGCGAGCGTCTCGGCGGGGCCCGGCCGCGGCCGGTGTGCGGGGCCGGCCCGCTCCGGGTCGAAGCGGTGGAACGAGATCGCCGCGAGCGTGACGAGCAGCGCCGCGATCCCCACCCAGACGAAGCGCCAGAGCCAGGCCGGGAGAGGGTTCCGGAAACCGCGGAACTCGAAGGTCCGGGTCGTCTCGGGAAACGGGAAGGTGACCTGCTGGGTGGGCGGCTCGCCGGCGGAGGCGACGGTGGGCAGGTCGGCTTCGAACGCGGTGGCCACCGTGCCGAGGGCGAGGAGGTCAGAGATCTGCGAGCCGGCGGAGCTCGGGGACGCGTTCTGGAAGACGGCGAACGGGAACGTCATGAACCCGATCCAGAGCACGAAGTGCGCGGCGTGGACGAGCATCCGCCCGCGCCGGAGGTGGATCTCGGCGGCCACCGCGAGGGCGGCCACGAGCGTGAGCGACGGGGGTACGAGCAGCCAGAGCGGGAGGAGGAGCGCGCCGAGCCCCCCGCCGACGCCGCTCTCTCCGGCCTCCCCTTTGACGAACAGGAGCAGCACGAGCGTGAGGCTCACCACGACGAGGATGGCGAACAGCACGGCGAGGTTCGAGAGGGCCTTGCCGAACAGATATGCCCCCTTGCCGACCCGGGTGGTGGCGAGGATCTCGCCCACGCCCGTCGCCATGTCACGGCGGATCGTGTTGCCGACCAGGTAGAAGCCGGCAAAGAAGAGCCAGAGGGCGCAGAGGAGGGCCACCGAAGCACCGATCCCGGCGGCGGTGTTCAGGGCGCGGAAGCCGCCGATCCGGATCGGCGCCGCCGTCGCGCCGGCTGGCGGCACGAGGTGCCAGGAAGCGAGGACGGTCAGGGCGAGGATGATCAGGAACGAGTGCGAACGGGCGCGCTGCCGGAAATCGGCGAGCGCGATGGCCGCGACGGCCCGGAGTGTGCCGGTGAAAGAACTCATCCCTCGGGCACCGTGAGGAGGAGATAGGCGTCTTCGAGCGTTGCCGGGGTGGCCGTCGAACCAGGCTCCGGCGTGCCCCCCGCCGGCACCAGGTAGCGCACCGTCCAGCCGCCGTCCGCCCCGGCGACCCGGCTCACGAGCTGGCGCCGCTTGACCTCGGCGAGCTCCTCGGCCGCGACCTGGCAGGAGAAGACGCGGTCCGCGGCGGTGGCGCAGAGGCTCTCCGGAGTCCCCCGGGCGATGAGGCGTCCCGCAAGCATGATCACGATTTCGGTAGCGATCGTCTCGACATCCGACACGATGTGCGAGGAGAGCAGTACCGTGCTCTCGCCGGCGAGGTGGGTGAGGAGGTTGCGAAAGCGCACCCGCTCCTGCGGATCGAGGCCGGCGGTGGGCTCGTCGAGGATGAGGAGCCGGGGCTCGTTCAGCAGCGCCTGCGCGATCCCGAGCCGCTGCCGCATCCCTCCCGAATAGGTCGCGATCGCCCGGTTCTGCACCGCCGTCAGGTTCAGCTCGGCGAGGAGCGCTGCGATCCGCGCCCGGGCCGTGCCGCCGTCGAGGCCCTTGAGCGCGGCGAGGTAGCGAAGGAACTCCACCGCCGAGAGGTTGTCGTAGACACCGAACTCCTGGGGCAGGTAGCCGAGGGTGCGGCGGACGTGATCCGGGGACTGGACGAGGTCGACACCATCGGCGCACACCGAGCCACTGCTTGGCCGGCTGATCGTGGCGAGGATCCGCATGAGCGTGGACTTGCCGGCGCCGTTCGGGCCGAGCAGGCCGAGGATGCCGGGGCCGATCTCGGTGGAGAAATCGGTCAGCGCCAGATGCCCGCCGGCGTACCGTTTGGTCAGGCTGCGGAGCGAGAGGTGCATTCGGTTCCTCCTGAGAGGACTTACGTCGTGGGCCCGATGAGGTTTCTTCCCGTCGGCCGCTGCTGCTCGTGGGAGCCGTCGCCTGCGGCGGCGGCAGCGTGCGGACGATCGCCTCCAGTAGGTCGTCGATACCGGTGCCCAGCTTGGCGGAGACCGGGATCGCCTCGAACGGATTGAGGGCGAGGTCGCGGTCGATCCCCTCCATCACCCGCTCGACGTCCGCCGAGGGCAGGTCGATCTTGTAGATCACGGGCACGATCGCGAGGTCGAATTCCATCGCCAGGTAGAGGTTGTCGACGGTCTGCGCCTCCACGTGCAAATTGAGGTCAGGCATTGCGCACAAATTGCACTTGCTAGGCTATATTATCTTGATGGAAGGAAAGGTGATTCATTTGAGACAACAAGGAACCAAATAATGAGCATCTTGGATCCCCGCAGCATCGTTGTCGCGCTCACAGTCTCAACCGCAGTGATGGCACTGGTGCTCGACTACATACGGCGCCACTATCCGCTGCGTGTCAGCGGGCATGGTAGCTGGGCAGCGGCCGGAGCGCTTTTTACCATCGGTGCCTTTCTTTTCAGCGGCCGCGATTTATGGTTACCGAATTCTATCGCCTTGATGCCACCCAATATCCTGCTGATCGGTGGTGCAATTCTGTATTACGTTGGATGTAGGAAGTATTACGAGCTACCTGTCCGCTGGCGGTCCTGGCTTATCCTTTTGATTCTGTTTACCTTCGGTATGGCCTGGTGGACCTATGTAACACCGAGTTATGTAATTCGAACGATTCTCTTTACCGGAACTCAGATAGTCATCTATTCGGTCAATCTGCTGATGCTGCTGCAGCGCGAAGGAAGGCGTTTGCCCGTGCGTCTGGTAGAAGCGTTTATGGTACTGCTGATTGCAGTCGCGCTCATGCGCATGATCACGATCTCGGCAAGAAGCGCGGGAGGATTGATCTTTGAGCCGACGCTCATGCAGACAGTCTATGCCGGCGCTCAGTCTGTTTCGCACTTCGTTTTCATCTTCGGCGCCGTGCTCATGGCGACAGACAGGCTCGTGATGGATCTGAACAATCTGGCGCAACACGATTATTTGACGCAATTACTCAATCGTCGCGCTCTGTTTGGACGTATGGAGAGCGAAATCGCTCGCGCCAAGCGCAGCGGCAGCGGTCCAGCCCTGATGATTCTGGACCTGGATCACTTCAAAACCATCAATGACACCAAGGGGCATCAATTTGGTGACAAGGTTTTGATCCATTTCGCCAAAAACCTGCAAGGACACCTGCGTGAAACCGATTACGTTGGACGTTACGGTGGAGAAGAATTCATGGCCATGCTGCCGGATACTGACCAGGCTACAGCCACACATGTCGCCCAGCGCATTCATGGCTTGACTAATGACGCTCACCCCTTGGCCTGCCAAGTCAGTATTGGCCTTTCCGTCTGGGCCGGCCCCGGGGACAGCCTGGAGGCTTTGATTGCCCGCGCTGATAGTGCTGTTTACAAGGCGAAAGAGCAGGGCCGCAACCGTATTTGCATCGCCTGAGCGTTGACAGCATTTCTCTCGAGCTTGCTTCCTGCAAGGGGAGGGGTGGCTGTCGGAGGAGCGCACGCGGCTGCTGCTGTCGTGGCGGCACTCGGGCTTTTCGGTCCACGCCTCGGTCACGCTCCCGCCCGATGATCACGCCGGGCTCGTGCCTGTAAAGGCGCACCGGCACCTGCTCAAATCACCCCTCACCGCGACCAGCCGGCCTCACATCCCCACCATCGGCGCATCACCGAACCCCCTGTTGCCTCACGTAAGAATCTACGCGAGAGAGTAATCGTTGCCTCATGAAAAATCTACGCGAAGTGAGCGAGGAGATCGTTGTGTAGGAGTCGTCGGGGCTGTGGAATCTGTGGGAATCCTGCGGGAGGGGGGTGGGAGC
>ERZ1026814.431-NODE-431-length-24513-cov-7.301238_pt1 | contig 24513 bp, 17 predicted proteins | sample MGYA00520871_ERZ1026814 | MGnify/ENA primary metagenome ERZ1026814 (study PRJEB33270, sample SAMEA104284478) | anaerobic digester metagenome | biome: Anaerobic digester microbiome; feature: mesophilic sludge digester; material: Anaerobic digester biomass | place... | reverse complement strand
ATACTCCATATCGGTATTATGAATACCAATCAAAAAATATCTCACAAGTAAAACACTTTGCTGATAGTAACAACATTGAAATCATGATTATGACAGTTGGTGCTTTTAATAAAGATGCCAATGTTTTATATGATGAAAAAGACCAAATGCAAGGTGAGCAACCAATTAAATATATCCAGAAAACTCAACCAGTATTAATTTTAGATGAACCTCAAAACATGGAAGGTCAAGCGACTAAGGAGAAACTAAAAGAATTCAATTCGCTCTGTCGTCTTCGCTATTCTGCTACCCACAGAAATCCATACAATTTAATGTATCAACTAACCGCTTATGATGCTTATCAGTTAGGATTAGTAAAAAAGATTGAAGTGTATTCGGTAACTGATGATGATAGTGGTAGTAGTATTGCTATTGATGCTAACGGAAATAGCTATGTTACAGGTGTATTTGCAGAAAGTGCAACCTTTGGCACTACTACATTGACCAGTAGTGGTGATTATGACATCTTTGTTGCCAAGCTGGATAGTAACGGTAACTGGCTATGGGCTAAGCGAGCCGGGGGAATTTATGAGGATTCTGGCTATAGTATTGCTGTTGATGACAATGGTAATAGCTATATTACAGGTTTTTTTAATATTAGTGCAACCTTTGGCACTACTACATTGACCAGCAGTGGATATTATGATATCTTTGTTGCTAAGCTAGATAGCAGCGGTAACTGGCTCTGGGCAAAGCAAGCAGGTGGAACAATTTGGGATACTGGCTATAGTATTGCTATTGATGACAATGGTAATAGCTATATTACAGGTGTTTTTGCAGAAAGTGCAACCTTTGGCACTACTACATTGACCAGTAGTGGTGATTATGACATCTTTGTTGCTAAGCTGGATAGCAGCGGTAACTGGCTCTGGGCTAAGCAAGCCGGTGGAACAAGTACGGATAGAGGCTATAGTATTGCTGTTGATGCCAATGGTAATAGCTATGTTACAGGTTATTTTGAAGAAAGTGCAACCTTTGGCGCTACTACCATAACCAGTATTAATGATGATGGTAGGGAAATCTTTGTTGCAAAATTAGGAGAAGTAAATAGTATAGATTTACCTGACATTATATCCTTTAGTGGCATCCGTTCTATCTATCCTAATCCGTTTAATCCCCTTACGACTATTGACTATGAAATAAGTATGCCCGCAGATGTTAAAATTGAGGTCTACAATAATCGGGGACAATTAGTGCGCAATTTTATATTGGGATATAAAGAGCAGGGTAGCTATAAATTAACTTGGGAAGGAGAGGATAATAATGGCTGCCTCTGCAGTACGGGTATTTATTATATTAGAATGCAGGCAGGCAAGGAGATTTATATCAAGAAAGCAGTCCTATTGAAATAAAGAAGGGGGGATACCATTCCTCCGCTTTTTTTCTCTCACAGATTACACAGATTACACAGATTTGATTTTTGAAACAAGGATTTAATAGGTCTGGGATGAACAGGATAAAAGGGATTTTGGAGATTATTATATTGTAAAACAACTTAAGCTATCCAGAACTCAAAAGTTATTTCAAAAGTGAAAGTTATCAAGGCACAAATGTAAGTCAGGAGTCGTCACTGCCATCAATATTTATACACATCCCACAAATTCGTTTGGCAGTGAGGACTCGTGACGACTATCTCTCACAGATTACACCGATTTGATTTTTTATTGGTCTACAGTACCGTCATGAGTCATATGTGCCACAAAAGTTATCTCACAGGGGATAGTTATCAAGGCACAAATGACTCCTGACTTTTATGGTTGACCAGGAGGTCAACCTTCCGGAAAAACGACATCCTTGTCGTTTTAATCACCCTACGGTTACATTGTTGTGTAGTCGGAGCTCGCTGTAGCTCCGCTATTTTTTCTTGCGGAGGAACGGCGTTCTTCGTCTACCAAAAAAAACTTGACAAGCTGGTTATAGGTGATTATATTATTAATTAAAAAGAGAAGTGAGAGAAATGTTTAGCTTATCTAACCAAAGCAAATTGCTTTATTTACAAAATAGAGATATACTAACATTAATCTTTCATTTTCCTCAAACCAATAAGAAAAAGAATATCGTGGAGGATATTATGAAAAAGTTATCTCTAATCATTATCTTGGCTCTCTGCTCCGTAGCACTCTTTGCCCAAAATGTGGATTGGCTCTGGGCAAAGAAAGCCGGAGGAACTGCTTTAGATTTTGGTTGGGACATTGCTGTTGATGCTAATGGAAATAGCTATATTACAGGCAGTTTTTATGATAGTTCTACCTTTGGCACTACTACATTGACCAGTAGTGGTAGTCAAGACATCTCTATTGCCAAGCTGAATAGCAACGGGAACTGGCTTTGGATTAAGCAAGCCGGTGGAACAAGTGAAGATTATGGCAGTCGCATTGCTGTTGATGCCAATGGAAATAGTTATATTACAGGTTATTTTGAAGGTAGTGCAACCTTCGGCACTACAACATTAACAAGTAGTGGATATTATAACATTGACATCTTTGTTGCTAAGATTGACCAAAACGGTAACTGGCTCTGGGCTAATCAAGCCGGTGGAACAGATACTGATTGTGGTTATGGCATTGCTGTTGATGCCAATGGTAATAGCTATATTATAGGAGTTTTTGCAGAAAATGCAACCTTTGGCACTACTACATTGACCAGTAGTGGATATGAAGACATCTTTGTTGCCAAGCTGGATATTAACGGTAATTGGCTCTGGGCTAAACAAGCCGGTGGAACAAGTGATGATTATGGTTATGGCATTGCTGTTGATGCCAATGGAAATAGCTATGTTACAGGTTATTTTTATGGTAGTGCTATCTTTGGCACTACTACATTAACTAGTAGTGGAGATAAAGACATCTTTGTTGCCAAGCTGGATAGCAACGGTAACTGGCTTTGGGTTAAGCAAGCCGGGGGAACAATTTATGATTATGGCTATGAAATTGCTGTTGATGCCAATGGAAATAGCTATGTTACCGGTTATTTTTGGAGTAGTGCTACCTTCGGCGCTACTACATTGACCAGCAGTGGACAATATGACATCTTTGTTGCTAAGATGGATAGCAACGGGAACTGGCTTTGGGCAAAGCAAGCCGGCGGAACAAGTAGTGATAGAGGCTATAGTATTGCTGTTGATGACAATGGAAATAGCTATGTTACAGGTTATTTTGAAGAAAGTGCAACCTTTGGTACTACTACATTGATGAGTAGTGGTAGTCGGGACATTTTTATCTCCAAAATAGGTATATCTGTTTATCAGGTCTTAGCTCCGAACGGGGGAGAACAATGGCAGACAGGAAGCACAAAGACCGTTTACTGGAATTTTATTAATACAGGCAATTATGTAAATATCCAATTATCTTTAAATAATGGAGTAAATTGGATAATGCTGAATTCCAGTCCGGTTGAGGCAGCATTAGGCAGATTTTCCTTCACTGTCCCTTATGTAAGCTCCAATAATTGTCTAATTAAAGTGGTAAGCACAGAAAATAGTAATTATTTTGATATATCAGATGCAACATTTACTATTAGCAGTTCTGTGCCCTATTCTTTATCATTAACGGCGCCCAATTATTCTAAGCTGCAAGCAGGAAGGAACTATTCTATTAATTGGACAGCAGTGGGAATCGCTATGGTAAATTTAGCTTATTCCTGTGATGCCGGTGTTACCTGGAATAGTATTGCCACTGCTCTTCCTGCCAATCCGGGAACTTATGAATGGACTGTTCCTGATATTAGTGCTGCTAACTGCTATTTAAAAGTATCCGCTTCTGCCCAGCCCGCTATCTATGATTGGAGTGACCAGCCATTTAGTATTTGTAAATTAAATTTACTCAGTCCTAATGGTGGGGGAGTATATGCAATAAATACTAACTTATACATAAGCTGGAATTCAGAACTTATTGGAAATGTAAAAATTGAATTCAGTTCAGATAACGGTAATTCCTGGTTAACGATAGCTAATAATGTTTCTGCTGCTGCAGGTAGCTATAGTTGGACTACACCCGATATTAATTCCAGTCAATGCCTGATAAAAATCTCGGATGCTAGCAATAATACAATTTGGGATATAAGCGATAATCCCTTTACCATCCGTCCGCAAATTATTGTAATTGACCCCAATGGGAATGAATATATAACTGTTTATAGTATTTATAGTATACTTTGGTCAAGTATGGCAGATGTGTCCTTTGTTTTGATTGATTATAGTATTGATGGAGGAGTAAATTGGCTGCCTGTTCAGACCAGTCCCTATCCTGCTTCAATAGGGAGATATGACTGGTTAGTGCCCAATAATCCTTCTACTAATTGTCTGATAAAGGTTCGCAATTCTGCCAATAGTGGCATTTTTGATGTATCAGATGAAGTTTTTACTATCACTCCGGTACCTTTGCCACCTACGGTGAATTTTACAGCTGATGTCACTTCCGGGTTACAGCCCCTGGAAGTTCATTTTACAGACCAGTCCACTGCTGGAACGGGAAGTATTATCTTTTGGAATTGGGAATTTGGCAACGGCGATAATTCCAATGAGCAGCATCCGGTTTATGTATATCAAGACCCGGGTGTGTATTCGGTTACGCTAACTGTTACCAATTCAGCCAATTCTACTGCTTCCCTAACAAGAGAGAATTATATAACTGTTATTCAACGCGTTCCCGAGATAGAGGTTAATCCGCCAACAATGCTGAATTTCGGTATTGTGTATCTGGGCAGTAGTTCAACTCTCTATTCCGTTGTGATAAGCAATACCGGGACAGCAGAGTTGCTTATTGACAACCTTAATTTTGAAGAATCCAATTCTTTTTTCAGTTTTGTGAACACAGTGCTGCCTTTAGCTATACCCGCAGGAGAAGAGACCGAAATATCTTTGCTTTTTACTCCGCAGGTAGCAGGAACAGTTATTGATACCCTTTATATTCACAATAATTCAGTAAACTCTCCGCTTTATACCTTAGAGCTGAGAGGCACGGGTGAATATGTTCCCCCGAAACCGCCCAATAACCTTGTCTGCGTAATGGATGGCTACAATGCTGTGCTCACCTGGGATGCTGTAACTGAGACCATTTTTGATACTCCTATTGTTCCAGATTATTACCTTGTGTTTTATAATGGCTCAGCTAATCCCGAGGGGGAGTTTTATTTTCATGGTGCTACACCGGATTTAACTTATACGCACTCATTAGTGGGTTTGCATTCTCCTTATATGTTTTATCGGATTGTTGCCTATAAGTTCTATGGCAGAGAGAAAGTCAGCATTGAAGATTTAGGCTTGACCAGAGGAATGACCGAAACCGAGGTTAGGAATATATTACAAGCAGTAGAAACAAGGATTAAATAGCTCTGGGTTTAGTTGGGTAGACACAAGTCAGGAGTCGTCACTGCCGAAATAACTTTTACGCTATGAACTAATTCGTTTGGCAGTGAGGACTCATGACGACTATCTCTCACAGATTACACAGATAACACAGATATGATTTTTTGATTGGTCTACAGTGCCGTCATGAGTCATATGTGCCACAAAAGTTATATCTCAGGTGAAAGTTGTAAAGGCACAAATGACTCTTGACTTACATTCCGTCTACCCTGCTTCCCTACTGGAGGGTTGTCTGACTGTAAACAGTGTATTGAAGAGTTCTCAAACTTTGTTTTAGTGTGTATAAACAAACATATTGGTGGTATTTGAGAGGGTAGTAGGGAGGCAGAGAGGGGTAGGGGATAAATTCGCCGATAGGAGCTAGATAGACCTACACAAAGGCAACCTCAGGCAGAGAGGGGTAGGGAATAAATTAGCAAATTGGGGTGAAATTATAATCTCCATAATAGCAATAGGTTGGGCTAATGACGGAGATAAATTAGCAAAAGGAGATAGAGTTATAACTTTCATAATGTCAATGGTTTAAGAGATAAATTAGATAAATTAGCTATTTTGGCGGGTGTCATAGGTAGGTAAGTAGGTATCAGATTATATTATTATTATACTAATATTTATTATTATTATATTAATTTATTCAAAAGGAAGTTTGTCCATAGTAAGGGGGTTCCAAAACCTTCTAATTTATCTAATTTATTAGTTAACAGCTTGTGCTACAATGAGATATAAATTAGATAATTAGCATATAAATTAGATAATCAGCATATAAATTGGATAAATGAGGGCAAGAGCGGAGAGCGGAGAGCGGAGAGCGGAGAGCGGAGAGCGGAGAGCGGAGAGCGGAGAGCGGAGAGCGGAGAGCGGAGAGCGGAGAGCGGAGAGCGGAGAGCGGAGAGCGGAGAGCGGAGAGCGGAGAGCGGCTCTACGGCGAGCACCTTTACCACCAGCTATCTACTGGCAGACGCGGTTTCGCCTATTTCTTAAAACTGTGCTATGGCGAGCGACCTTAGCTACACAGCGAGCTACCAATATCTACACGGCGAGTGGCTGAACCCCAAACTATCGTGAGCAATGAATTATGAGGCCATTTTTCTCTCTACACTACGGGGTGAAATAACAGGCAAATTATTTATATCGGGAAAGTTCTTGGGCTTATTTGGAAGGTTATAAATATCCCAGCCATCAGATAAAAGAATATAGCATTCAGTATTTTTGTTTGCGTTAGAGGATTTCCTTTTACATGCCATAACAACTTCTTGTTGAGTAAGAGTTTTTATAGCATTATCAAATTCCCTAGCGGAAAGTTTGGTATTTTGTAAAATTAGAGACCTTGTAACCCATTGTTTAGAGTATCTGGCAAGTTGGTTTACAATTTTGGCTTCATTACTAAGTTTACTGGTATTAATGATGTTCATAAATATTTTAGTATCATTATAAATAACACCGCATAAGTATAATGCCTGTTCTGCTGTTTCTACGCTCACCTGCAGGGTGTCAAAAAAGTCCTTACATTTATTTTCCACTTCGGCTTTCTTCAGTTCTTCAATGTGTTCCATAAGAGTAAAGATAATACAAAATTTTAGAAAACCTTGGATATATATTCTGATTCCATAAGACCAGGCATCTGAGCCATCAGTTTGTTCAATACTGTTCTTAATAATATTTATTTTATCTTGATAATAGTCCATTGCTTCGGGACTTAATTTTAGTTCAAAGGAGCCAGGTATTTTTCTTAAAATATCAAGTTTATTATCCAATTGCTTTAATTTTTCAGCAGATTCTTTATCAGACAAAAATGCTATATTTTTACCCTTATTGGTAGTGGAAATGATACAAGGGAATATTCTTTGAGCAAAGCCGAATTGGCGGTCTTCTTCCGTATAAAAGATTCTCTGGACGCATTCCTGAGTTGCACAAAACAGCATAGATAAGGCACAATCCTTAATCTCTATAGTATTATTCATTGAAGAGTAGTTGAAAGGTCCGCCATCATATAAAGCAGTTAATTCTTGTTTCATTCCCTTATTGTTCTTATTATTAAACATTTCCGTTAGAATACTTATTTCTTCTAACAGGATTAAGGGGGAATTATTAACTTTGAGCATTGATTCCAGTTTAGTTAAAGTTACTCTATTTATGATAGGATTTGCCTTCTGTCTATCTTTTTCATTCATAGCATCCAAGCTATTAAAAAACTGCTGCATAGTAAGTTTAGCTACATTAATAGTAGTGCTTTTCCGGGATTGTCCAGAAGGACCAATTAGACCGACCCAAAGATTAGAAAATACTTTTTTCAGCTCATTTATGATGTAAACCCTATCGCCTATATTAACTGCAATAATAGGTAACCAAGCTTCAGCTAATGCTTTGGGAGAAGCACTACAGACACGGGTAGCCGAGTTTAAATATTCTCTTAAAAAGGGCGGTAAGCAATCAATATCCACTTCAGTTGTTTCCATTTTTGTTTTACTCCTCAATTTATTTTCCTTATTATAGTTTTCCATTTTTGTCTCCTTATTATTTTCGTAATTGTTTTTACTTTTTATCCTGATGCATTCTAATTTTCTTTTCAGATTATTCATATTAAGCAACTTTATCTTTATTTTCTTGGACAAAGCTTATTTTTACCCCTAAATATTTTTCAGCCAGATAGTAAAAGCTGCCCAGTTTTGCAATCGGGTTCTGAAATGAATTCCATTTTTTTTGGAGGGAGGGGTTATCATCACTATAAGCGGGATTATTGGCAAACATCAGCCATAAATTCAATCCATCATTACCAAAAGCATTTTTTATTGCATATCCCATTTTTATCCAATCAGAATACTCTATTTTTAGAGCTTTATCATTATAGCTTTCAATTAAACACTTAACATTTTGATAATCAGAGGGGGAATAGCTTTTCGCTACAGTTGGGCTACAATTACTGATAATAGTTTTTTTATAGCTTTCATCTTCATTGGGGTTGGGACAGTTAATATTTTGCATAATGAACTGTTTTTTAACTGGTGCTAAAGGGTTAGGATTATTATATTCAAATATAGCATCCATAAGCGGGATGAGCTTACTTGGGTCGTAATCCAAATCCCTTCTGTTTACAGGATAATGTATCCACTCATAATTTCCACCTCCTATAACAGTAGAAGGCGGAGCAAAAATGAGACCGCCGTCAGCTCGGATATCAATACCTATATTGCTATTTGTAGTGGTGAGGGTTTTACGCTGATAACGCTGTTTCCATAGTTCTGAATGTGACCAATCCAGATAAATATGCATACCTCCCGAAGGAGAAAGGGCACAACAATATTCGGCTATATCCAGCCCATATTCATCCAGCACATCGGAAAGAGTAGTATCAGTTTTATCAATGTCAATGACCATCAGTTGCGACACCTCTCCGGTGATGATGGCTATCGCATTATGGCATTCTTTAATGGCTGTGGAAGTAAACGATTGGTTCTTCCACGGCGGAATATTCGTGGTTACTTTTTTGCCGTTTTTCAATTGCAAAGTAAGCGAAACCATTTTAAATCCCAGCTTCTCATAATAGAGCCAAGCATTAGATAAATCCACGAAAACAATTGCCTGGCTTTTCTCCCCATTGTTTACGCTTATTGGCTTATTGCAGGTGTGCGAATAAGCTGTTGTTTTGGCTTTTAGTTTAATCATATAATATATCATTTTTTAATCTCCTATATACTAAGATTTGCTATCTTTTCCATAGCCATTTTATATATCATTTTGAGAAAAACAGTATTTTCTCTTGTTAGTGTTAACCTTATAATCTTGTTACCTCTCATACTAATATTTACTGAAATATATATATTTCATTTATATATCCAACCTCTTTCCTGTTTTATTTACTCTCTGCATATATTTATAACCATAAGAAATATTTTCTGATTTTATGTCAAGCGTTCTGTCAACACTAATAATTTTATTTTATTGATAGTTGGAACTTTACATCTTATTCCCGAGATACCTGTAATTTCTCACTATCATATTAAATATAGAGGAGTTAAAAAATATGGCTTGGTTCAGCTCATCCATTTTTACTATTCCAACACATCATTAAGCCCCGGCGTAAACAGCGCTTTACAATAGCCACTGCTTCGCTGTAACCATCCTTTTCAGCTTGTTTCAGCAGGGTGTCTATATTTTTACGCAAACGGTCGTAGGCACTGGAATCATCATCGTTAAAGCACTTTATTTTACCGGTGGGGAGAGTGGTTTCCTGACGGTAACGGATAAGGGCTTGAATTTCTTCGTCATATTCGTCTGTGGCATTAAAAGCTTTCAATTCTATAAGATGATTCAGACGCTTATCTATGTTTCTTAAGGTCTTAGCATCGGTCATCAAAATAGGTGCAAAGTGATAGCGATTACGAAATACAAACTCCGGAGGGATTTGCAGATTAACAGCTAATTCCATATCGGAAGCTGAAAGCGGAGTATCAGGATAGGCATAAAGCAGGTCTATCACCTTGCTACCTTTATAGTTAGGGTAGTTGTTCAGTAGTGTCCTAACGGCTTTATTGTTCTTTGTCATTTTTTCACCTCTGTTAATAACTAATATATTGATACCCATATATGATAGCTGATTATTGTCAAGTAGAAATATTACGCATCACATTGGCATATCTTATTGGAAAATAAGGTGTTATTGACATAGTGTGAGGTAGCGAGGTGGCGAAAGGGTTAGAGGGTTTTATTTACAAAGAGAAAAAGAGAAATAGTTAGAATGTATTTAGATGGTGAGGTGGCGAGATGGCGAGGTGGGGAGGCAGCGAGAGGCCAAGGGGTCGAGAGGTCAAGGGGTCGAGAGGTCGAGAGGTCTTGAGGTCGAGAGGTCAAGAGGTCGAGAGGTCGAGATGGGTGACGACTCCTGACTTGTAGTTCATCCCAGACCTATTCCATAATCAAATCTGTGTAATCAGTGTAATCTGTGAGAGATAGTCGTCATGAGTCCTCACTGCCAAACAAATTAGTGGGATGTGTATAAATATTGATGGCAGTGACGACTCCTGACTTGTAGTTCATCCCAGACCTATTCCATAATCAAATCTGTGTAATCAGTGTAATCTGTGAGAGAAAAATTATTTTGAGAAGTGGGGGCAAATTTCCGGCGTATATATATGAGGACAAAATTATGATAGTAGAATCCAAATTGGAGTTACTCTTCTGCGGTAGTTGTGAGGGAATGGTGTATTATTACAATAAACGCTTAGGCAAGATGATTGCTCGGAAATGGGTGAAACCCAAAACAACAGCAGCGAATAGGCGTTTAGGAGCAATTAGCCGTAACCTGAAGAACTTGCAGCCATCAGAAGGATATATCAAAGACCTGCGAGTTTATATTGCACTATATGATTATTCTCCCGGCGAAAGACATTATATGAGCTGGCAAAATGTATATCTAACCCTGATGTATTCGCTGGCAAAACAAAATCCGGCAGTTGATTTATTAACAATTAACAGAGAACAAATTACTTCCGATAACCTGCCCTGCAAATGCGTTAAAGATGCTATTGAAGCAGGACTACTGCGCGAGGTTAACGGATACGAGAAGTTGACGCAGGAGATTTAAAACCCCAATAAATAATAGGAGGGCTTTCTATTATGAAGGTCAAATTAAAGTACGGCATTAGAACCTATAGTGGAACTCTGGATGAGTTAACCTTTGGTTCTTACTTCCAAGACCGCGTGTGTATTGCACGCAAGTATGTAGTTCCGCGGCTTACCGACCAAAACAGTTTAATGGGTAACAAGATGAAGAACCTGGCAGTTATTTACGAAGATGTTTCTGATAGCTACAAGCTAGAGCTGAAACAATATGCTTCCTTGCATTCCATCTTAACTCCCAGAGGTAAACTTCCAGCTACGAGCTACGCATTGTGGGTGAAAATGATGTTCCTGTTTGCCAAAGCAGACCCTGAACACATTGACCTAGTGACACTTACCTATTCGGATTTGCAAACTATGGGCGACGACATTCTGTCCATTGCATCCGCTGTGACTAACGGATTTATGGATAATGTGCCCGGAGCAGAAATGCTAACGGCGAATATGTAAACAAGAGCGGGAATTCGTTCCCGCTTTTTTTTTTCTCACAGATTACACAGATAACACAGATTTGATTTTTTAATTACCAGAACCGTTGTTTCACGCAGATTTCGCAGATTACGCAGATTTGATTATTTAATAGGTCTGGGATGAACAGGATTGGAAGGATTTTGGGGATTATTATATTGTAAAAACAACATAAGCTATTCGGAACTTAAAAGTTATATCTAAGGGGAAAATTCTCAAGGCATAAATGCAAGTCAGGAGTCGTCACTGCCGAAATAACTTTTACGCTATGCACTAATTCGTTTGGCAGTGAGGACTCATGACGACTATTTCTCACAGATTACACAGATAACACAGATTTGATTTTTTAATTACCAGAACCGTTGTTTCACGCAGATTTCGCTGATTACGCAGATTTGATTTATGATTGTTCTTAAGTGCCGTCAGACTTGTAGTTCATCCCAGACCTATTAAATCCCTAAAATCCTTTTTATCCTGTTCATCCCAGACCTATTAAATCCCTAAAATCCTTTTTATCCTGTTCATCCAGACCTATTAAATCCTTACTTCTAAAATAAAATCTGTGTAATCTGTGTAATCTGTGAGAGAAAAAAAGCTGATGAACGGCGACCTCTGGCTACACGGTTTCGGTTACAAAGAGTTATAAATGGAATGTTAATTGCATTTAAAAAGATTGACACTTTCTGCATAGCTAGGTGCGACGCTGGAGGTGTGTGAAAAAAAACTTATTAACAGGGGAATAGATGACTGTTCTGATAATTGTGACTATGCTGCTAATAGCTCATTGGATTATAGAATATCAAAGACATACCAAAAATGTGCTGTCAATTCCGATTCGGATTCATATTAACGGGACGCGGGGAAAATCCAGTGTAACTCGCCTCATAGCAGCCGGCTTAAGGGAAGGAGGAAAAGTAACGGTGGCAAAAACTACAGGAACTTTACCCAGAGTTATCCTTCCGGATGGAAGAGAAGCAGCTATTTTGCGTTTAATGGGAGCTAATATAATTGAACAGAAATACATATTCCGTCATGCTGTAAAGCATAAACCGGATGCCATAGTAATTGAATGTATGGCAGTAAATCCTGTTTTGCAGTGGATAACCGAAAATAAATTTATTCGTAGCACAATCAGTGTTATTACCAATTGTCGGGAAGACCATCTGGATTTAATGGGTTCAACATTGGAGAGCGTAACAATGAGTATCAGTAATACAATACCTAAAAAAGGGATATGCTACACGGCAGAAGAAAAAGAGTTTCCGCTTTTGGAAAAAGTAGCGAAAAGCAGGCATTGTAAAATACAAAAAATAAGACCTAAAGATGTAACAGAAGAGGAATTGCATAAATTCAGATACATTGAACATAAAGAAAATGTCCAGTTAGCCCTTGCCGTCTGTGCTGAAGCGGGAATTCCCCGAGATGTAGCTTTGAGAGGAATGCAAAAAGCGACTCCCGACCCTGGTGCTTTAAAAAAATACCGGATTGAGGATAGAGGGAAGACCATAATATTTTATAATGTATTTGCGGCAAACGACCCACAATCAACAGTAGAAATTATTAAAATGGTTACTGGTAATCTGCAGAATATAGAAAAGATAATTATCCTTAATAGCAGAGCGGACCGACTTTTTCGCAGTCATCAATTAGTGGATGCTATCAAGCCCCTGGATTTTTCTTATTTATTGCTAACGGGAGAAATTCCTGATAAGATAGAATCCTATGCAATTCATTCAGGTATTCCCCGGGAAAAAATATTCCCCCTGGGTGAACCTTTACCGGATGTTATCTATCAAAAGGTGTGGGAGCTTACAAAAACTGAATCTCATATTCTGGGAATCGGTAACATCGCCGGGACAATAAAATACGGGGCACAAATAGTAGCCCACTTCAGACATAAAATGAAAGAGTGTAATGAAAGGAGCCGGATGTGATTGATACAATAGTTCAAGCCGCGGTCGGGATGGGCGTAATAATCTCGTTGATGTTCAGTGAATTACTAGGCGCTTCTGCGGGAGGAATAGTAGTTCCCGGTTACATTGCTTTATATTTGGATAGGCCATTACAGATTTTAGGCACTTTGGTAATCAGTTTGTTAACCTGGGCTATTATACGAATTATTAGCACATTCACTTTGCTTTTTGGTAAACGGAGGATGGTGCTGAGTATTTTGATTGGCTTTATTTTGGGTTGGGTTTCCCGAATTATGGTTGTTCAGGATATTACTATTCACCAATTGCAAATGCAATCTATTGGTTACATCATTCCTGGGCTTATTGCTAACTGGTTTGAAAGGCAGGGATTTTGGAAGACAGTATCTTCTATGGGGATAGCTGCGATAGTAGTCCGCTTAGCTTTAATGGTTATTTTTAACGGAGAATTGTAAAATGATGTATCGTCCATCTTTGAAATCCAATCGTTCTTTAATCATTCTTTTGTTGTTAGCCATAATTCTTTTTTATATAGCACAAACCAGTTATGTGCAAATAAAAAGTGATAATTATGAAGTCAAGATAGCTGCATCTCAGTTAATGAAAGCGGCAATGGATTCATTAACAGCTGAAATAAATAAAAGAGGAATAGATATAGACCCAATAGATGACCCGCTGCAAACCGGTTTAATTGGAATGCGCTTAAGTTCTATTACTACGGACAGAGGGTTGCTTTCGGAAAAGAGAGCTGCTCTTAATCCCAATCTGGCGGCTATATTTGTGGAAGAGCTTTCCCAGCTGAAACTTATGCCTGGGGATTATATTGCTGTAGGAATTACGGGAAGCAATCCTGCAGTTAATATAGCTCTTTATTCAGCTATTAAAGTAATGGGATTAAACCCTGAAATAATTGTTGCTTTATCCTCAGCATCTTATGGAGCAAATAGACCGGAACTTACCTGGCTGGATATGGAAAGCATTCTGAAAGAAAAAGGTCTGTTTGATTTTGGTTCTAGTTATGCCTCCCTGGGTGGGAAAGAGGACCTGGCAATTGGCTTATCGGATAACGGTATTAAAGCCCTTCGGGACGCAATGCAGAGAAATAATGTTCCGTTTTTAATAGGGAATGACCTGGAAGATAACATCGCTATCAGGATGGCGGCTTATGAAGAACTTTTGCCTGAAGGAGAACGCTATAAAGCATTTGTAAATATTGGAACAGGTATAGCGAATGTAGGTAGTGAGCCCAATGCCAATCTTATTCCGGAAGGTATCAATCGCAATTTGGCTGAACACAATTATGAAAATGAAGGTGTGATGATTAAGATGGCAAAGAACAATGTTCCCGTCTTGCATTTTCGCCGAATTTTACGCTGGGCAAAACGCTACAACCTACCTACTTCGTTTGACACAATGCCTAAAGTGGGAGAAGGGAAAATGTTCGTTTCTCGTATCCACAATCAAACAGTCACTATTATATGTCTGGCTATCTTACTTATTGCCATAATAGTAGTAATTATATTTGACCGTCATGACCGACAGTTTATGGCTAATATTGTAGACCTTGATGAAGAACTGTAAGGAAACTTAACAATGCAAAAACACATTATATCCGTCTTATTGATTATTCTGGGAATCAATTTGCTATTTTCCCAAGCTGTAAATAGATATAAAGTTCTGCCATTTGATAATCCTGGTACTAAACGCCTGCTTCAAACTGAAGCGGGAAACTATTATTATTATCGTAGTTTACCTGAAAGAGCATTAATTTTAAATACCACCGGTGTGGAGAAAATTGAGCTACGCAGTTTCAGCAAAGAAGCAATTCGTAAACCGGAAATTGTAACTGTTATAAATAAAGAGCAGAAGACATATCCGCTTTCCTTAAAAGAAAAGAAAGGGGATTATTATATCTATCAGCCCATTATCATAGATATTCCGGAAAACACTAAGGACATACAGATAATTTGCTATGACCGTTCAACTTATATGCGTGCTTTCAGTGTTTTACCTCCCAAACAGCCAACAGCAACAAAACAACCTAACATTGTTATTAAAGCTCACAGTGGGACAGTAAGTGTGCAACATAACAGCTCTAACAGCGATTATTACACTTTTTTGCCCAATCAACCCTTTAAGTTTACACTCCATAATGGCAGAAACGCTTATGTTTATGTGCGTCCGCGTTTGCTTGACCGTTCCATACCTAAATTGGGATTATATGCTAACGGGGATTTAGTTGAGGTTATAGAATTTACCCTCAAACGCACAACAAAATACCGCAGTCAGGGAATAAGCAGTTTGGGAATTGCCAAAAAAATTGTTTTACCTGCCAACGCACAGAGCACAGATTATGAATTAAGAGCTTTGAGTGAACATTTATTCCTTGCCAAGCCGGTTATAATGAAGAAGTAGAGTGGTCTATGGATAATACTAAAGTAAAAGAAGTTCCTTCTAAACCAAAGTGCAGAGAGAAATTAAAGGAAAAAGAAACAACCGCTGCTTTTGAGGTTACATCCTCAAATCATACAGGGAAAACTAAAACCGCAAAAAAAAGTAAGATAAGAAGAAAAACCAATATCCGCCCTATAATTCTTCTGATTACTTTCTGTCTATTTTTCAGCTTTTCCCGAGTTGCAGCACAAATAACCGGTTCTGTAAAAGTGGAAGCCGTTTATTCTGATAATTCGTTTCACCTTTCGGAATATGATATTGACCGTTTTAATGATGGTCATCCGAACCTAGAATTTGTAGATACGATAGATGATTTAACCTTAAAAACGCGCATTGAACTACAATATCCTTTTTCTTATCGCTGGTGGAAATTTACACCCTCGGTAACTGGTAATTTTGCTCAAAATATCAGTAATGAAGATAAATACCGCACTGATTGGGCATTAAAATTTAAGGTTTACCGCTATTACTGGAATTGCAGTATCCAATATACCAGTAATCCCTATATTTATTTCCGTCAATTTGTAGATACCGATGGAACGGGTGAACTGGAAAAATACTGTTACAGCCGCGATACATATCGGGGTGATATAGCAATAAAGCCCCTTCCTAAAACTATTGTGAAAGCTAATCTGCGCTATGAACTTTATCGCTATAATGAATATTTTACGGAAGGTGACGGCACAGCTATAACCGGAGAAGCAGGAATCAGCTATAAATTTCCGTTTTTTACAGTAGAAGGTTCTTACGGCTATCAGGATTTCAGCTGTGATAAACGCCTAGAGAATAAAGATTGCTCCTATCAAAGTAATATATACAAAGGCGCTTTAACTTTGCCCAAAATGCCTCTTTCCGAGAAAGGGAAAACCCTTTGGCAACCTTCTTTTGCTCTAAATTATGAACAGCGTTTTTACCAGGGAAGTGGCTCCTGGTATGGTGGTAGGGCTTACTATACTTATAATTTATCTGCCGGTTGTGATGTATTTTTTTCCCCGCAATGGAATTTATCTCTTGACTACTCTCACTATTTCAGGAATGTAGAAACAGATAATGAATCAGTGCAGCGCTTGAAAGAATATGGTGAAAATCGTATAAGCACTGCATTGCGCTACAAGTTTTAATTTTAGAGGTGAAAAATGATTTTTAAAAAAGAGGATAACCCCGAAAAAATTAATGAATTCCTTAATTTAGTGGAAAATCCTAAAGTGGAATTGCGCCACTATAAAAAACCCGTTTTGGTCTGGGCTGTGGATGAAGGAACCGTCTTTTATTCCTTTTGGGAAGAGGAAATGCTCTCGCGTTACGGACTGGATAATGTAGATGGTTGGGATTTTGAAGAAGACCTTCTTTTTTGTCCCGACTGGATTGGAGAGGCAGAAGAAGAGGATTTGGATGATTTTGATTTAAATGATGAGGATATTGAAGACCTGAGTAATTTTCTTCACCATAACCTGAACGACAAGGAATAACATTGCATATTGCCATTCTGGGAGGCGGAGGATGGGGTTTGGCATTATCTTCACTGCTTTCCGAAAACGGGCATCAAGTTCTGGTTTGGGAATATAATCCCGCATACTTGCAGCTATTAAAAGAGACGCATTCCAATCCGCATTTACTGCCTGGTGTTACTATTCCTGAGCAAGTTTGTTTTACTAATGATTTTAATGAAGTTTCCGTTTTTTCCCCGGAAATTATTATCCTGGCAACACCTACCCAATTTTTGCGTTCCACTTTGCATAAAACTCCTGTTTCTTTGTGGAATGGACAGCAGCTTTTAGCTGTAGTAAATGTAGCCAAGGGAATAGAGGAAAAGACCTTCAAAACCCTTGATGCCGTTATTAAAGATGAACTGCCCTTTTTACCTGAAAGTAAAATTTGTGCTTTATCCGGTCCCTCCCATGCCGAAGAAGTCGCCCGAAAAATACCTACTACAGTTGTTATTGCCGGTAGCAACGAGAATTTACTTTGCCAACTGCAAACTGTATTCAGTAATGCTTATTTCCGCGTTTATCGCAATTTAGACCTTATCGGAGTGGAAATTGGGGGCGCAGTTAAAAATATTATTGCTATCGCAGCAGGTATAATTAGCGGTTTGGGCTTTGGAGATAACACTATCGGAGCTCTATTAACCCGGGGAATTGTGGAAATCCAACGCCTGGGAGTAGCTTTGAATGCCTGCCCCGAAACATTTTTAGGGCTTTCAGGAATCGGGGATTTGATTACTACTGCTACTTCCCTTCATAGCCGCAACAGATTTGTTGGCTGGGAAATTGGCAAAGGCAGAAAGCTTTCTGAAATATTATCTAAAATGGAAATGGTGGCTGAAGGAGTTGCTACTACCCGCAGCGTTTATTTGTTAGCTAAAAAACTTCAAGTGGAAATGCCTATTGTAGAAAAGGTCTATCAAGTCCTTTACGAAGATAAAGACCCCAGGCAGGCAATCATAGAATTGATGACTCGCGACCTCAAAGCTGAATAAATGTGTTTGTTTCACGCAGATTACGCTGATTACGCAGATTTGATTATTGAATAGGTCTGGGATGAACAGGATAAAAAGGATTTTAGGGATTATTAAATAGAAAAAACGATTTAAGCATAGGGAGCTTCATAAGTTATTTACCCTAAGACATAACAGTTCTATTTTGATTTCTTTTAATTGGGAGATAATTTATGAAGCATATATAACACATAATGGCTCTGGCAATCAAAATAAAATCTGAAAAATCTGCGTAATCTGCGAAATCTGCGTGAAAATTGTCTCTTTGTTACCATAGATAAGAAACCCTAATTTCTGGTTTAGAAATTGCTTAAATATAGAATAATAGCAATAACGACTGAGAGGATATGATGCTGAGGAAATTATTATTCAGTGCAATCATCTTTTTCGGACTAAGATTTACTTTAGGGGCAGTTCGCTATACAACTTTGGAGGATTTTGAAAGTGGTTTTGTTTCTTTAAGTTCCTGGAACGCCGAAGAAGATGTGCAGCCCGATGCCTGGACTCTTGATTCTGCTACTCCCGATAGCAGTTTATATTGTCTTAAATTAACAGGTAATTGTTACAAATTACAGCAAATAACTCCTTATGCTATAGACAGCACAGGTATCATTCAGGTTCAGGTTAAAACCAGTTCTGAACCGAGGATTCAGGGTATTGGTTTCACAGATGGGGTGCATAATATTCTTTATAGTTTTGCAGGAACTAGAATTTTAGATATTGAGGTTTGGATACCGGTTTATCAAGGTGCATTTAGTAGTGGGGTTTGGAATACTTATCAATTACCTGTGGCATCCGACTGGGAGGCATTTTGGGGTTATCTTCCTGTTATCAACGGTATCATTTATATCAACGATTTGGACGGTATATCTTCGCGCAGTGTATGGTTTGACAATATAATAGACATCAGTTCTGACCTTCCTGTTGCTCCAGCGGTTAGCATTACTGCTTCTTATTCCGCTAAAAATACCGGTGTCTTTTTCTCTAGCACTGTTTTTGACCCTGATAGTGATACATTTACTTATGAATGGTCTTTTGGAGATTCCACATACAGCAATTTGCCCAATCCTTATCATTTATATGCTGTTGCTTCTGCTTATCCTTACACCGTAACCTTAAAAGTGACAGACGATACAGGCAAAGTTGGTTTTGCTGCAACGGAAGTTACTCTGGAAACAGGCACATCCGGATTGCCTGTAACTCTAAATTTTGTTGGTGATATAATGCTTGCACGAAAATATGAATATCCTGGAGGTATAATTCCAACTTTAGGAGTAAACGCTATTTTTGCTCCTTCAAAACCTTATTTTGGGGATGCAGCTGATATCAATGTAGCGAATCTGGAAGTTGTTTTAGCCAATGTAGGGGTTCATCATCCTACGAAAAGTGTTTATTACCGAGGCAATCCTGCCAATGTAAACGGTCTTGTTTATGCTGGAATAGATGTAGTTAGCACTGCCAATAATCATACTATGGATTATGGCATTGAAGCATATCAGCAAATGCAGGGTTTGTTAAATAACGCCGGGATTCAATATAGCGGATGTGGAGCTAATTCTTATGAGGCATATTTACCTACTTTTTACCATTGCCGCGGCTTGAATATTGCTTTCTTAAGCAGTTCGGATAGAACCGGTCAATACAATAATGCGCAACCTTTTTTGCAAGCGGGGTATAATAAACCAGGTTTTGCCTATATGACACCCTATTATATAGAACAGCAACTTCAAGCGGTGGAAGGTATTGCCGACCTTAAAATTGTAGAAATGCACGGGGGCAGTGAATATTCTCTTACTCCTGGTGCAGGTTATGATAAGGAATTCAATCCTTTTTTAGAAGATACCGAAGATGAGGATTATTTCTATCGTAACGATGTTCCCCATCAATGGGATATAGCCATCAGACACAGCGCTATTGATAGTGGTGCCGATTTAGTTATTGTGCATCATCCGCATATTATTCAGGGCTTGGAACTTTATCAGAATAAACTGATTGCTCATTCGCTGGGAAATTTTGTTTTTGATTTGGATTATCCGGAAACGATGCCCACTATGATTCTCTATGCCGATGCCTATTTTGATGGCTTTAGAAACTTTCGGATTAAACCCTTTTATATAGACCAATATATTCCCCAACCAACAACCGGCCAATTGGCTGTTTACATTTTGGATTATATTGCAGGAAGGTCTCGCGATTTTAACACTCGCGTTATGGTGGATAAAGAAAATCTGGAAGCGAGAGTTTTAATGGAAGATGAAAATCCTTCTATAACTGCTAATGCCTTCAGTTCCTGGCAACAATTACTAATGCATAGCGGGGAGATGAGTTATACTTCACCAATTAAGTTACCCCGGAGAGGTTCCATTAGCGATATAACAAATGTTGAGCCACCTGCAGAATATCAATTTCGTTTAGGTCAGGAACATATTTGGTATGGTAATTTTGAAAACGAGGGTTGTAATCTTTGGGTTCCCCCGGCTTATTCTACAACGGACTTTATAGATGGAGAGCGCAGTGCAAAATTGACTACTACCGGAGATGGTTCCGTAACTTCTACAATTTCCCAGCGCTGTAAAATATATGACAATACTAAAAAATACACTCTGCATGGCTGGCTAAAAACCGAAAATGTAACTCTTGCTAATATTACAATCAGATTTTATACATCCAGAACTGCAGCAGTTCCATCCTATACCGATTATGTGACGGAAGACCTTACAGGAACAAATGATTGGACATATTACTACAAAGAATTGAACCTTCCTGCCAATGTTTTTTATTATGAAATCCGTTTACAGATGACAGGCAGCACAGAACTAACCGCAACTGCCTTATTTGACAATGTGGGCTTGATTGAATGGACTGAATGGACAGCTACAGAGGACTTGGTAAATATACCCTGGCCTAATAATTATTACTGGATTCAAGCTCGGACTGCCGAGACCCCTAAGTCAATGAGTTTTTCCCTTGTAGAGCGCAGTTTTGGAGTTCAACGAGCAAATATCCCAAACAATTTTACAAAAGTGAAACCGGAATTAAAAATCAGCCCCAATCCTTTTAATCCTGAAACTGTTATAAATTGTGTTTTACCCGTGTCCGGTAAAACTGCTCTAAAAATATATAATATTAAAGGGCAGTTGGTGAAAGAATTATTTAAAGGAGAACTGGAAGCAGGAAGTCATCGCTTCAATTGGAATGCAAAGGACAATACTAACCGCTCTGTCGGTTCCGGAGTATATTTCATTTACTTAAAAAATGGCAATAATAAGGTAATTCGGAAAGCGGTTCTAATGAAGTAAAAGGAAATTTTCTTGACGAAATTAACCTCTAAGAATATGAGGAAAGAAGATAACACAAAATTAAGGAGCTGAAAAGTGCGTAAGTTTCTTTTAACCCTAGTTCTCGTAATGCTTACTTTTTGCCTGATGGCTGAAGAAGCAGACACGCTAAAGATAAATTTTGCCCTGCTAAACCCTCAAGAAATTAATCTTGAACTTCGTGTCTATGCTCCTATGCAAAGAATCTATGTTACTGCCAATTTTTCTGTGGAAAAGGATTCCCTGCCCGAAGCAGTGTATCATAGCTTATTTTTAACTAAGGATGCCAGAATTGAATACATTCTGATTAACGATAAGTTTATTCCTCCGGTTTATTCTTCTAATCTTGTTCCGGAACACTTCAACCCTGTTTTTCCCTATCCCGAAATGCTGAAAGAAAATAGTAACCTGAATTGCTACAGCTTCTATCTGCCTAATTATGAAGGAAAAATAAACTTCACTCTACGCTATTCTATTCCTATCCCGGATTGGATAAAGGAATCAGATATTCGCGGTTATGTTACTTTCTCCTCCAGCCAAAATTGGTATCCCCGAAATTTAATAAGCCCCTGCAAGGTCTATGCTCGCTTGCTAAGCTCAACCTATTATACAATGGAACTCGGAACCCAATGCACAATTAAAGAAAAAGATGGAGTCCGCACAACTGAGGGTTATTTTATTGATTCCCCTACAGAACAGACAATATTGAAAATCATTAAGGGCTAAATTAGCTCAGCTGGTAGAGCAACTGATTCGTAATCAGTAGGTCGGGGGTTCAAGTCCCCCATTTAGCTCCACTGTTTTTCATAAAGCGAAAAGTAAGAAAATTCACGGTTGAGACGGTAAAAGCAAAGAGCTAAGGGCAGAGAGCAGAGGGGGAAAAACGACATCCCTGTCATTTTATTATGGTTGACCAGGATGTCAACGTTCCGGAAAAACGATGTCCTCGTCGTTCCACTTGCAACCGCGCTATTTCTTTATCACACTTTTTTCAGTAACGAAATAGAACAACTATGTTGGTTGGCCAGGAGGTCAACCATCCGGAAGAACGACGTCCCCGTCGTTCCACTTGCAACCGTGTCTTTTCGTTACTGCTTTGCATTTCGGTAAAGAAATAAATCGCAAGAGGTGGGTTGACCAGGAGGTCAACCTTCCGGAAAAACGACATCCTTGTAGTTTTAATCACCCTACGGTTACATTGTTGTGTAGTCGGTGCTCGCTGTAGCTCCGCTATTTTTTCTTGCGGAGGAACGACGTTCTTCGTTTAACAAAAAAACTTGACAAGCTGAGTATATGTAATTATATTATAAATTGAAAAATTCAAAAGGGGAGTGAGAGAAATGTTTAGCTTATCTAAACAAAGCAAGTTGCTTTATTTACAAAATACAGCTATACTCATTTTAAACTTTCATTTTCTTCTAACCAATAAGAAAACAAAAATATCGTGGAGGATATTATGAAAAAGACATTTCTACTCTTTATCTTGGCTCTTTGCTCTATAGCACTGTTTGCCCAAAATGTGGATTGGCTTTGGGTAAAGCAAGCCGGAGGAACAAGTGTAGATATTGGCAATAGCATTGCTGTTGATGCCAATGGAAATAGCTATATTACAGGTAATTTTGAAGGTAGTGCTACCTTCGGCACTACTACATTAATCAGTAGTGGTAGTGATGACATCTTTTTTGCTAAGATGGACATTAACGGGAACTGGCTCTGGGCTAAGCAAGCCGGGGGAATTAGTTATGATTATGGTCGTGGCATTGCTGTTGATGACAATGGAAATAGCTATATTACAGGTGAATTTGAAGAAAGTGCAACCTTCGGCACTACAACATTAACCAGTAGTGGTAGTTATGACATCTTTGTTGCCAAGCTGGATAGCAGCGGTAACTGGCTCTGGGCTAAACAAGCATGGGGAATAGGTGAAGATGTTGGCTTTAGTATTGCTGTTGATGCCAAAGGAAATAGCTATATTACCGGTGTTTTTATGGAAAGTGCTAACTTCGGAACTACAACATTAACCAGTAGTGGGGATTATGACATCTTTGTTGCCAAGCTGGACATTAATGGTAACTGGCTCTGGGCTAAGCAAGCTGGGGGAACAGATGATGATTATGGCAATGGCATTGCTGTTGATGCCAATGGAAATAGCTATGTTACAGGTTATTTTTCAGAAAGTGCTACATTCGGCACTACAACATTGACCAGCAGTGGAGATATAGACATCTTTGTTGCTAAGCTGGATAGCAGCGGAAACTGGCTCTGGGCTAATCAAGCCGGGGGAACAGATTATGATATTGGCTATAGTATTGCTGTTGATACCAATGGAAATAGCTATGTTACAGGTTATTTTTATAGTAGTAGTTGTTCCTTTGGTACTATAACTTTAATAAACTGTTGCCCCGAATATTGTACAGAAATCTTTGTTGCTAAAATTGATCCCAACGGTAACTGGCTATGGGCTAAGCAAGCTGGGGAAAGTTATTTGAATTGTAGTTATGGCATTGCTGTTGATGCCAATGGAAACAGCTATATTACAGGTTCGTTTTCTGGTAGTCCAACTTTTGGCACCATAACTTTAATAAACAGTAGCAGTGAATATAATGAAGAAATCTTTGTTGCTAAGATTGACCATAATGGTAACTGGCTGTGGGCAAATCAAGCCGGTGGAACAAGTACGGATAGAGGCTATAGTATTGCTATTGATGCCAACGGTAATAGTTATATTACAGGTTTGTTTGGAGTAAGTTCAACCTTCGGCACTACTACCTTAAACAGCTCTGGTAGTTGGGACATCTTTGTTGCTAAATTAGGAGAAGCAAATAG
>ERZ1026814.429-NODE-429-length-24562-cov-11.721793_pt1 | contig 24562 bp, 19 predicted proteins | sample MGYA00520871_ERZ1026814 | MGnify/ENA primary metagenome ERZ1026814 (study PRJEB33270, sample SAMEA104284478) | anaerobic digester metagenome | biome: Anaerobic digester microbiome; feature: mesophilic sludge digester; material: Anaerobic digester biomass | place... | reverse complement strand
AGAAAAAAATGGAAGAAGAGATAAAATTTTTTTTTTAATGAAACGGAGACAACCGAGATCTACACAGAGTAGATCGTCGGCAGCGTCAGATGTGGATAAGAGACAGGGTCTTGAGAGTGTCCCATGCCGTCGACGCCGTGCCGGTGATCCGGCTCCAGGCGGAGGCAGCGCTCCCGGCGATCCAGTCGAAGGGCGGGGAAATTAACGACCAGGACGACTGGAACAGTGAACCGATCCGGTTCCATCCACCTTGGAGAAGGTTGGCGATTCCATCCCAGGCCGCACCGGCGGAGGTTTTGACCTTGTCCCAGGCCGCTCCCGCGGAACCGGCGATCCACGAAAAGGGCGTGCTGACGAGCGACCAAGCCGTGCGCCCGATGTTCCCGAGGCTCCCCCAAAATCCGGTTGCGGCGCTTGCGATGCCGTTCCAGGCGGTCCCGGCTGCGGACTGCATCCATTTGAAGGGCGCGGCCAACACGTCCGCAGCTCCACGACCGAGCGTTGTGATGCCGTTCCAAGCGCTCGATGCCGCAGTGCCGACAGTACGCCAGACGGCGGACGCGGCCTCCGCTCCTTTTCTGAACGGCCAGGTGACCGCGGAGAGGATGCCGCCTCCCAGGCTTTTCAAACCGTCCCACACCCAGCGGACCGCGTTCAGCATTCCTTGCAGCGCCAGACTCAGAACCTTGCCCGGCAGGGAGAGGACGCCGAGCATTCCCTTGGCCAGCGTCTTGAGAAGGGACGCGCCGGAAGCGGTGAGGTCCGACAACGGGCCGGTCTCCGCGTCTGAAAAAGGCAGCAGTCTGCGGAGCCACCCGAGAGCCTTCTTGAGCATCTCGAACGGATAGGTGACCGCCGACCAGATGCCTTTTCCGACGGATACGAGAATCGCCTTGCCCGCCTCGAAGAAAGTCGTGTCGCCGGATAAGAATCCCCGCACCGCGCCGAAGACATCGGCCAGCGTCCGGACCAGAGGCAGGTTCATGAAGGCTGCAGCCAAAGCCGATGCCGCGGAAGCGAAAAAACTTCCGACGGCGGAGAAGAGTCCCTTGATGAAATCCCAGACACCGACGATCACGTCCCGGGCCCAGCGGAACGGCGTGGCCAGGAAATCGAAGACCGCGCCGCCGATGGCCTTGAGCCCGTCGAGCACGGAGAGGTCACCGGTGAGGACCTGCCAGACTGTATGGACGACCCGGGCCGCCATGCGGAGCGCCTCGACCAAAAGCCGGACCGGCAGGAAGAACTTGTAGATGAACTTCCCCGCCTCGATGAAGGCGGTGACGATGGTCTTGCCGAGCCAGACGACCGCGCGCACCACCCAAGCCACCACCGTGATGACGGCCGCCAGGTTGTAGATGACGAACTTGAGGAGATACGCGCCGACCTTGGCGATCACACCGAGCACCGTGCCGAGTGTCTCGCCGAGACTCCGGTAGGAGGAGGCATCGGCGGAAGAGGCCGCCAAGCCGAAGATTTCAAGGACCGAGAAGATCGCTTTGTACAGCATGCCGTAAGCCTGCATGAGCGCCCGGACCGCGGGTTCGAGAATCGCCCTGATCTTTCCGAACGCGTCGGAGAATGCCTCCCACAAGCCGGTCAGAAACTGGCGCACCCGGTAGTAGATGCGGAAGACCGTGACCACCAGTCCCATCAGTCCGGCCTGTTCGAGCTTCTGGGCCAGGTCGGCCGACATGGTTCCGGCTCCGCCGGAGAGCGAGGTGACGAGCGCCCGGATTCCCTGGAATACGAGTTGCACCTTTTCCCATGCGCCGAGGATGGTGTCCCTGATGCCGGCGAAGTTGGTCTCCCAAGCCCGTTTGAGGAGATAAACGGCGAGCACCACACCGCCGATGATCGCGACCACCGGAAGGAAGTACGCGGCGAACGTGCTTCCCACACCGGCGATTGCCGCGCCCATGGCGGCAAGCCCCGCCTTGATGGCGGGGAGCATCAGGCCGATGGTCCCGGCCGCGGCGATCACTCCCCCGACGACGACCAACACGGCACCCAGGGCCATGGACAAGGTCAGGAGGACCCTGGTCAACCCCGGCATCGAACGTGCGAGCTTCTGGAAAAACAGGACGGCCTTCGATATCCCCTGGATGATCGGAGTCACCACCGGCAGGAGTGTGCGGCCGAGGATTTCAGCGAGGTTTCCGACCTGCTGGCGCAAAAGCTGGAACTGACTCCCGATATCCATGTTCATGGCCTTCGCCATTTCCTCGGTGACGGCGGTGCCGCTCTTCATCGCTTGTTCGATGGAGCTGATGTTGCCCTCCAGGGACTCCATTCCCTGGGACATCTGGAGCAGGAACTTCACCGCCTCGTCGGAGCCGAAAGCCTTCTTGATCTGCACCTGTGCGGCTGCCTGGGACAGGTCCGGGAATTGTGATTTGACCTCCTGGAGGATGGGGATGATCCCTTTGAGCCTCCCACTCGAATCGATGAACGAGAGCCCCAACTGCTCTCCGGCTTCGGCAGCCTTCATGATGAAAGCCTTGTAGAGCGTTCCGGCTTCCGAACCGGGCATCGTGGTCTGCAGTTGTCCGAGAATAGCGAGTTGTTCATGGAGAGGAATGTTGGAGGAAGCGGCCACCGCACCGATGTTCTTGATCGCTTCCGCCATCTGCGCGCCGGTGGTCTTGAAAACGGCCACGGTCTGCGCCATCGCACCTGAGAATGCCTTCGCCCACTCCATGTCGGTCATGTTTGCCATGATCGGCTTGAAGATGCCGTACCCGGTGGTGAAGGTGCCGACCATCTCCTGGATGCTGGCCTTGGTGGCCTTGGCGGTGAGCGCGGCCATGGCGGAGAAGGTTCCCACGGCTTCGTCGCTCAAGCCGGCGAGCGCCGACTTTACGTCGTAGGCCGCCCCGATGAATTCGGCCTTGCTGTATCCGGCCCAGGTGTTGGTGAAGCTCTCGGCGGCGTCCTCGAGAGCGCGAAGGTCCTTGGTGCCGAGCGATGCCATCTCGCCCAGGGCTTTCTGGGTCGCGGCGGTGGAGGCGATGAGCCCCGCGGGCACGGCCATGAGCGCCAGCCCCGCGCCGATCATCATGGTGCCCTGTTGGATGCGGTCGAGGTTGCGCGTCATCCGCTCGCTGGAGGCGGCCACCGTCGCGTCCAGGGACTGCATGGACGACTGGACCCGGGCCGCGTTCTGCGAGAACGCGTCCTTCATCGAGACGATGACGCCGAGTCCGAGATCTCCGTTCATGTGCGCCTGCGCTCCATTTCTTCACGCTCAAAAGCAAGCTGCCGCTCCAGTGCCTCCACGAATTCGCGGCGGACCGAGAGCGGCAGCGCCCGTGTTTCCGAGAAACTCCAGTGGAGCCCGCCGTAGGCGAGGAAAAACGCGTCCCTTACAAGCGAACTCCGGGAAACAAAAAACCCGGTTCCGCCTCCAGCCGGGTGCGGATGCGCGTCCCGCACGATTGGCAGTCGGTCTCCACGGTCGTGTCGATTCCCGCGTCCACCCTCAGCATCTCCTGCCGGAGGGCGCCGCGGTCCCGCATCGACATATCGTTCATGATCTTTTTGGTCGGCGGAGCGCCATCCACGTCGATGATTCGGATCAACATGGCCGAGGAGATGGAAGGCTCTTTGAGTGCGGCCAGCCGTTTCTCCTTGTGGCCGTCCAAATAACCGAACCGGACCTTGCCTCCGGAACCGGGCAGCGTGAACGCGAACTCCCGTTCCTCTCCGTAAGGCGTGACCTCCAGTTCCTCGAGGTTGACCGTGACGGCGTTCGCCGCCCGGCAGGCGGTGTTCGGGCAGGTCAGTTCCAGCTCGACCTCGTCGCCGAGCGAGATCTGACGAAGGCGCACCAGAATGAACAGCCGGTCCCCGGAGAGGAGGTCCAGCACATCCTTGACCGTCGGTTCGTCGTTGTCCCCCAGCCGCACGATGCAGTTCTTGAGCACCTGGTTCACGGCGTCGCCGGTGCGGATGAGACGCTGGTTGGTGAGCAGCTCCTCCTCGGCTCCGGTCATCTCCCGGAGCTCGATCTCGATGCCGCTCGGCAATTCAAAGGTGTGCATGATCTACCTCCTCGGATCAGGTCCAATACTGGAAGCAAATGCTGAGCTTCTCGATGGTGTTGTCCGTGTTCGCGCCCTCGAGTTCGTCGTACTCCAGGACCTTGATCCACGCGCCGTGCAGGGTCCACCGTCGCGTTTCGTTGCCGGTTCGGTCGTAGCGGACGAGGTCGATGTCGCGCATGTAGTCGTTGGGCAGGCCGCCGACCACGGCGTTGACGTCCACCTGTTTCTTGATCCACTCCCTGGCGGCCTCGTCGGAACCGTCCTGGAGAATTCCTTTCTCCAGGGTGATGTCCTCGAACTTGACCCGTCCGGCCACCTTCTGGTCGAACATGGAACCGGCGGGCGCGAAGGCCACCTCCTCGAACTCGGTCTTGGGTTCCTGGCCCTTCTTGAAGAGCGCCACGTCGAAACCGTTCACCTCGACGGCGAATTGCCAGTTCTGATACAGACTCTTGGGCATGTTGCCGCTGCGCATGACTTACCTCCTTACCCGGTCTTGAATATCTCTTTGAAATCTGCCCCCGTGGCGGTGAGCACGAAGTTGAGCTCGATGAATTCCGCCGTTTTGGTCGGCTTGACGAAGACGCGCGCCACGAGTTCGTTGCGGTCGATCACGGCCGGGGTGTTGGTCTCCTCGTCGCACTGGACGGCGAAGTCGTAGAGCCCGCCCTTGTCCTTGATGTCCTGCATGAAGGGGTTGATCAACCGGATCAGCGCCCGCCAGGTCTGCGGGTTGTTGGGTTCGAAGACCACGAAGCGCGAGGATTCGGCGATGGCTTCCTCGATGAACATCATCAGCCGCCGCACGTTGACGCGGTCGAGGGCCGAGGGCTGGCTTTGCAGGGTCTTCTGTCCCCAGATGTTGATGCCGCTGTCGGGGAAGGAAGCGATCACGTTGACGCCCTCGGGATAGAGGACGTCCCGCTCGCCCCGGCTGGTCTTGTAGCCCAGGGACAAGGCGTTGAAGACCCGGCCGCGGTCGATGCCCGCGGGCGCGTACCAGACGTGGGTCTTCTTGTCGCTGCGGGCGTAGCACCCGGCCACGGCTCCGCTGGGCGGAACGAGCTTGCGCTTGCCGGTCACCGGGTCGTTGATCTCGATCCAGGGATAGTAGAGCGCGGCATAAGACGAGTTGAACGCCCCGTGGGAATACATTCCCTGGCCCTTGCGGAAATCCACCGCTTCCAGGGGTTCGAGGTGGATGGGCGCTTCGGCCAGAAGCATGAGGTCCTGGCGGTTTTCCGCATAGGTGATGCCGGCGTGGATCACCTCGGCGGTCGTGACGCCCGGAACCATGATCAGGTTCAGCGCGTCGATCTCGTCGAAGGCGTAGAAGCCTGTGTGCTGGGAGGGATCGCCGGAGTAGTCGGCGTCGTCCAATCCGGTGAGACCATCGTTCCCGCCTGAGAGTTCGAATGCTCCGATGACGGGACGGTCCGCCGGAACGCCGGATGCCGCGCCGAGGTCCTCGACGATGATGAAGTCCGACCGTTCGTTGACGACAAGCTCGACATGGTTCGGAGCCGCTTCGTCCATCGAGAGGTCCTTGAAGACCTCCACAACCTCACCCTTGTGGCGGACCACCAGGTTGAACGCGCTGGTCGGATCGAGGGAACCGTCTTCGACCTGAACGGAGAGACGCTCACCCCAGATTCCTTCGTCGGCCGCCCGCACCTTGAGCGTGTCCAGGGCGTTTTGTCCTCCGGACAGGTTTGCCGAGGCTGCGGCTTGGACGATGCCCGCTTCCTGCGTTTCCGCAGTGACCCGCGCGGAGGCATCCGGAGACCCAACGACCGCCGCGGCCACTTGGTCCGCTGTGGAAACAGGATCGCCCGCGCCGTCGGTCGCCAGGTTGACGGTGATTGCTTGTCCCAAGACCTCGACGGAGAGCGGCGTATCGTTTCCCGAAACGACGAGTTCGACGGAAACGGCGTTTCCCGCGGCCCCCGGCTGAATCGCCCGCCACGCGATGCGATCCGTGCCGACGGTGCCGGTTACAAGTGACGCCGTCGCCACGCGCCGGTCCTTGAGGACGACCTGGGCTTTCACGGCGGTCAATGTGTTCCGATCCGTGGGGTCGGTCAGATGGGCGATGCGGTTCACGAAAAGGACGGAGCCGCCGTTGTCGAAGAACGCCCTTGCGGCGTAGGCGAGGTATCCGGCCTGCAGGTAGGAGCCGAACTTGTTGATGAACTGCTCCCAGCTCGTGACCAGAACGGGCTTGTTGATAGGGCCGCGTTCGGCCACACCCACCATGCCGCAGGAGGAGGTGGATATTTGCTTGACGTAAAAGCTGAAGTCGACTTCGCGGGTATAGATGCCCGGTGAAAGATACGTGCCCATGGGTTACCTCCGTTTCCGACGTTTGCCGCCGTTTGCGCCGGTGTGTTCCGTCTCGGTCTCGACCGGCTCTTCCCGCGGCGTCTCGGGTTCGGGAACGGTCGGCGGCGACGACGTCAGCGACACGAAGCCCCGCTTTGCCGCGGCATCGATCTCGGGGGAAATGTCGTCCTCTTCCAGCGTTCTGCGCTCGCGGGGATTCAGATGAAGCCCCCGGCCGCCTCCCGCCAGGTGGAACGTGAGCGGTTGGAACAGAAGATTCTTGATTTCGATCACAGTGGTTCCTCCTTGTTTCATGGGGTATGGAGCCGATCCTCCTCGACGCCGTCCCGGAACTCGAACCGGCGGTCTTTGATGAGCGGGCCCGTTTCGACGAGGCCGTCGTAAACCGGGCAGTCCTCGATCCGGCAGCGGCCGCTGCTCTGGCGCAGGTTGGACAGGTTCACCCGTCGCAACCCGCCCAAGGGGACGATCTCCGTCAGGTTGAGGGAGCCACGGTCTTCCACGACCAGGACCGGGTGGAGCTGATAGAAACGGGCCACCCGTTCCTGGAGGTCCAGCAGATCGCCTTCATGGCCGGCGGTGACGATGACGTCGAAGTCGAGGTGGTAGAGCCGGGGATGCCGACACTGTTCATAAACGAGGTTCGGGACATCCTTCTCCACTATGTGGGCCATGGTGCGGCGGTCGCCGTTTTCCGCCAGCGTCGGTCCCTGCAGGATCAGGCTCGGCACGTTGGGCACCTCGAAGACGTCGTCCGCGGCGACGAGCACCGCGTCCGGGTCGATCTCCGCCTTGACCAGGCGGATCAGGTTTTCAACGACTGTGCGAACGGTTTCCAATTCCGGTTCCTCCGGCTCAAGCGAACGTTTCCGCTGGATACCTACCGGAGCCGGACGGGAAGTGTCGGCGGGGATCAGAGCGCGGCGCGGATGGCCTGGCGGTAGTTCTCGATGATCTGCTCGCGGTACTTTTCCATGGTGGGATGCAGGAATGGACGGGGCGGGATGACGATCACCGCGCCGTTGGGGTGCTGGATGGTGGCTCCGTACTCCATCACCGCGCCGATGTTCACCAGGTCGTCGCCGTCCTTGTTGACAGTGCCGCGCAGGAGTCCCACGAAAGCCCGGTCCGAAAGGATGCGCTGAGTGATCGAATTGACGAGGAAGCCGGTGTCGATCAGGGCCTTGCTGGAGCCCTTGCGCGCGATGGTGCTCTCGGCCAACTTGACGAACGCCTTTCCGCCGGGAGCCTGGGACCGGATGCCGCGTTTGATCTCGCGGACGAGGAGAAGGGCGTTCTTGATGGTCGCCTGCCGGATCGCCAGGGCGAGCCGGGCTCCGGGATTGGCGGCCAGCTTCGCTTTCGCCTTTTCCCAATCACCGAAACGCTTAACTCCCATGGATGCGCACCAGCTTCAGCACCTTGTGGGTCACGACGCCGAAAAGGCGCTCTTCCACTACGGTCTGAACCCGAAAAACGTCCGCCCCGCTGCGCACCCGGTCTTCCGGTCTCACATCCAGGGCGGGGAGCACGCAGGCCGTGGCGTCGATCTTGTTGGCGAGGTCCTCCGGCGGCGTTTCGATGAACTCGAGCGGAAAGGTCTCCACTTCAGTGAACGATGCGTCGTCCGATCCATACAATCGCTCGCCCGGAACGGCGCGCAGCAACGCCGCTTCCTGCCCGCATGCAAGGATCAGTTCCTTTACGTCCCCGGCGGCCGCCGCTTTCTCGGGATCGCTCAAGAGGGTCACAGCTCAAGCTCGCTTCCTTGATCGTAGATGACCGGCGCGAGTCCTCCGGGGGTGATGATGTAGTCCTCGGGGGATGCGGCGGCTCCCGGTTTGATTTCACTCAGCCGCTGCTTGTACACGGCCTTGAGGTCTTCCTCGAGTCCGGCCCAATGCTCGGGTTGCTTGGTCTTGTCTACCCGCTTGTCGCCGCTGGAAAAGGAAAACGCATTGGCGGTCTGGGCCCGCATGACCTGGCAGGCATGTATTTGGCCAAGTAAAAGCAGCAGTTCACGAGTCTCGCCTTCCGGCTCCGGAACCACCTCTCCGTTCACGACGGACAGGGAAAGCTCCAGGTCGCGCGCCAAACGATACACGCCCTTCAGGATGCATCGGGAAAGGACGTCATCGGTGAACAGCTCGCCCTGGGGATCGGACAGATCGGTCCGGAGAACGGCGACGAGATCAGCCAGCGCCACCTTCCACCTCCGTCAGCCGCTTCTTGAGGGCGTCGATCACCGTTCGTCGTTTCTCGCCCGCCAAGTGGGCTTTAAGTTTGTCAGGGTCCCTTTCGACGCCGATCCGGGAAATAGCCTCGGCTGCGGTAAGATCGGTGATGTCCTCTCGCCGCGGCTCGGCCGACGAGGTTGATTCCTCTCTCGGCTTATCATCTCTGCCGTCCATCCGCGCGAGCCTTCCCGCGGACAACGCCGATTCCATTTGGGGGGAAAGCGCGTCCGTTTCAAAGGTCTCGCCCGGATCGAGACGCAGCTTGGCGTCGGCGATGATCAGGACTCCCGGTCGGATGTTCTTCAGTTTCACCGTCACGGTTCACCTCCGTCAGCCGAGAATCTTGATCTTGGCGAGAATGTCCGGGCGGGTGATGCCTTGCCCCAGTTCCGACCAGACGAGCCAGCCCGTCTTGAAGCGGGTCTTCTGCTCGATGGCTTCGGTCTTGAGGTTTTCGCGCACCGGCAACTTGCCCACTTCCTCGTCGGGGATGAGCAGCACCTCGTCGATGGCCTGCGCGGCGGTCAGCAGAATGCCGCCGGTCCCGTAGTTCTTGATGACGCCCTTGGCCCGCAGTTCGGCTTTGGTTTCCGGGTCGAGGTTCCAGCCCCGCAGGTCATTGAAACGCCGGCCCCTCATGACGATGTACTTCACCGTCAACTCGAGGTCTTCGATGATGGAGATCGCCTCGTTGAGCGCCTCCTCGGTGAGGGTCGCGCCGGTCACCTCCACGGTGTTGGCCGCGGGAACCGCCGCCGAAAGCACCGTAATGGTCCGCTTGTCGATCTCCTTGCGGATTTCGTCCGCGGCCGAGGTCTGGATGTCCATCAGGGTGCCGATGTTGCCGTTCTTGAGCACCGAAACGTCGACCATGGGTGCGGAGTGGATGCGGTTGGTGGGAAACTCCACTTCGTCCTTGCCGACTTCCTGCTCCTGAGCCTCGCCTTCGGTGGAAATCCAGTAGGCCTTCACTTTGGGCTTCTTCTGGTAAAGAGGGCGCTCTCCCTTGGGCAGAGTGTGCTTCGTGAGCAGGAGCGAAGAGATCTCCTTGCGCTTGATTTCCTGTTCGATGGGTTCGGCGATGGCCGCGGCCAGTGCGCGCATCCCTTCCGGGGACTCAAGCGCCTCGGACATCAGGCGCGCCATCGTCTCCATGTATTCCTGGCTGTGCACGTTCATGCGGATCGTCTCCATATCGTTTTCCTCCTGTAATCAGATGAGCAGCCGGAACTTGATCGTTCCGCCGGAGACGGAGACGGCCCGGGCGATGACTTCCTCGCCCGCCTGCACGCCCGCGGTGAGTTTGCCGTTGGCCGAAACCTTCAGGTCGTCGCCGGGATTCACGGTCCCTTCGAAGACGTCGGTCTCGTAGACGCCGCCCATGCAGTAGATGCCGGGCATCTCTCCGTTCTTGTAGTCCTTGATCAGAATGCCGAAGGACTTGGCCGTCGGCGTGGTGTTCACGGCGAAGAGGTCGTTGCCGACGATCCTCACCACCTGGCCGAGTTGGCCGTCGCCCTGCAGGTAGCCGTCGCCGTATGCGAGGCCCCGGTGATTGGGATTGATGAAAGCCATGGTCATTCCTCCTTTGTCAGTTGGTCGAAACCGGTTCGCCGGTCGCCGTCGCCACTCGTTGCCGGTAGGCGGCCATGAAGCCGCTCTTCAGCCGGTCCTCGAGGCTCGTCTTTTTGTCTTCCACGTCCTTCGGACGGACGCCCGCGTCGCTGCGCAGGGGCGGGTCGTCGCAACCGCATGACGCCTTCGTGGTTTCCGCGCCCGCTCCTCGGTCCTTCGCGCCCTTGTCCTCGGAGTGACCGCGGGAACCGGCCTTCATCATCCGCTCGAAAGCGGCTTCGCTGGCGGCGAAGGCGTCGTCGGAAAGACCGGCCAGACGGCTCAGCTCCTGTTCGCGATCCTCGTCGCTCTCGAATGCCAGCCCGCTCTTTTCGATCTTGCGCAGGAGCTTCTGGGCCCGGCTCCTGTTCGCGGCGGCCTTTTTCTCCGCCTCCAGTTCCTCGAGCTGCTTCTGCAGCGCGAGAACCTGCTGTTTGAGTTCCTTGTTCTCCCGCTCCAACTCCTTGAGCCGGGTCTTGTCATCGGGCGCGGTCCCACCGCCGCCGTCATCCTTCTTCTTGGCGGCTTCCGCCGCCCGTTCCTCGGTATCCTTTTGTTTCTCGTCCATTGTCGGACCTCCTTCAGAGTGGGTTGTCGAACCATCGTTTTCCGCCGCGGCGACTTTCAGGATGCGGGCGTTTTCGTCCGCGCCTTTGCGGTCGAGGAGCCCGAGCCCGGTGAAAGTGACGCCGTGGAGGATTTCGTAGACGGGCTGCCCCTGGAGCTCGCCGCCTTTGTTCTTGCGCAGGTGGACGCAGTAATCGCTCTTCGAAACGACGCGTTTGCCGCAGATCGAGCACTCGCCTTCCTCGTAGTCGCATTCCATGGAGACCTGGGAGATGATCCCTTTGCGGATGAGCTTGTAGGCCAACTGCGCGTGCGGGCTGTCGGAGACATAGAGTTCGCCCGCGCACTCGATCCGGCCGCCGCTTTCGTCCTCCACGTAATCCGCCCCCACAATGCCGCCGACGATGTCGGTGAAATCCTGGGAATGCTTCAGGTCGATCTTCTTGTTGACCGCCGTCATGTAACGGGCGGCCAGTTCGTCTGGGGTGAAGTGGTCGCCGTTCTTGTTCGTGCCGGCCCGGCAGAGGATGAAGGTGAACTGCGGATCGCCCGCGGCCTGGTCCAATGCCGCCGCTTCGGTCTGGAGCCCGGTGAACGTATCGAGCGACAGCTCTACAGGGAACGAGGTGTGACATGCCGCCGGTGCCCGCGTATCCGCTTTGGAGCGCGCCGCACCGCGTGATTTGGAAGCGACGAAGAGCAGTTCCCGGGCGTGTTTACCTTCCCGGCCGATGTCCTTGGCGATGTTGTAGTCCACCTCCATGCCGCGGACACGGACGAGACCGTAGTGCTCGGCGAATATCTCCTTGATTTCCTCTTCCCGCGGGAAAGCCCGGTCGCGGTACGAGAGGAGCACCGTGCCGTATTTGCCCCGGGCGTCGGCTGCCATCGTCTCCATCAGGGAACGGATCGATTCCTTGGTGTAACGCGTCCGGGACGGATAGTTGCGGCGGGGATTGTCCTGGAGTTCCTTGTCCGCCCAGCGGGTCATGAGACCCTCGATGAAATGCAGGGAGTCCTCGTAATCGTTGCTGCCGAACTCGGTGACGTAGGGCGGGTCCAGATACAGAACGTCCGCGCCGAATCGCCGGACCGCTTCGGCCGCATCCAGGTTGAAGGCCTTGCACTCTTTGCCGTTGTCGAACACCAGCCGGTTGAGCTGGCCCACCGAGCGCCGGAACGACTCGATGAACTTGGACAGCGGCGGATTGGAGAGCTGGGATTGCTCCAGGCTGGCATCCGTGTCGAGGTCTGCCTTGCGGTGCATCTTGGACCGCGAGAACTGACCGAAGGCGCTCTTCGCCTTGACGGTGGTGCCGAGCGCGGCCAGCGCCAGATCTTTCTTGTAGCCGTGAAGCTTCTGGATGTTCGCCCAGACCTGGTCGAGCCACCGGAGCACCGGCTTGGTGTAGTAGTAGCCGTAGAAGTGATCGACGATAAAGGTGCCCGCGTCCGCATTGGGGGCGAGGATTCGGTCCACGTCCTCGTCGCTCAGAGTCTCGCTGGAGTTCTCCACCACGGCCCGCGCCAGATGGTGGGGATACCGCAGGAGATCGTTGGCGATGACTTTCAGCCCTTTGCGTTTGAAGTGATAGGCGACGTTGGCCCCGCCTGAAAAAGCATCGAGGATGCTCTCCGCGTCCTTGGGGACATGGCTTTCGATCCAGCCGAGCATCAGGTACTTGCTGCCCATGAAACCGGTGACGCGGACCGATTCCGCTTTCCCGGCCTGGCAGCTCAAGAGGTCCAGCGATTCGCCCAGCGGCGCATCCGCCAGAGCGATCAGGTTCTCCTCCACGCGCAGGGCGGCATCCACGGCCCGTCCGGCTTCGTGCTTGTCGATCCACTCCTTGGCTTTTTCCATGGTCCAGCCGTCCGGGTTCTTCTCCGTCTTGCGGACGAACCGGTAGGCCTGCAGCACCATGGAGCGCGGATTGCCGCCTTCGGGCACGAACTCCTTCTTCAAGCGTCCGATGATGATCGCCACGCCGTCGACGCCCTCCAGGGGCTTGCGGCGGAAGCTGTCGGGTTCGAACTCGTCCGGGTTCCGGACGCGGTAGCGGACCTCATTCTCGGTTTCCTCCCAGACGGCTTCTGCCCGCAGGCTGTCCTCTGTGGACGCCTTGGCGGACCGCTCCGCGCCCTCGGCTCTGCGGCAGATGAACAGACGTTCCTTGGCGTGGGACGCCTCGCCGTGCCGGGATGTGATGGCGTAATGGTGATCGTGGGAGCGCATCGACGAATCCCGTCCCAGGGAGGCGATGATCCGTCGCATTTCCGATTCGTTCGGATAGGCATGGTCCCGGTAGGAAATGAGCCAGTGCGGGAAGTGCTTGGCATTGCCGAGGAAGGACTCGAAGAACTCCGCGGCGTTGGCGCGGGTCACGGTCTTGTGGTCGGTCTCGTAGTGTTTGGTCTTGGAGTCTTCGACAAGGGTCAGCCCCTCCCAATAGGTCATCAGTCCTTCCACGAAGTGGTAGGATTTCTCGTAGTTGGTGGTCGAAAACTCCGTGGCGTAAGGCGGATCGAAATAGGCGAGGTCGGCCTTGGCCTCCGGCAGGAAGTCGTTGATGTCCTTGCGGGATGCCTTGCACTCCTTGCCGTTGTCGAAAACGAGGGCGTTGATGCGGGCCACGTTCTTGCGCAGCCGCTCCTTGAATTCCTCCGGGGTGTCCTCGCGCTTGCCGTAGCGGGTCGACGACGAGAAATGCCCGAAGCCGCCCTTGCCGGACATGCAGGTCTTGCCCAGGGCGAAGAGAGCGATGTCTTTCTTGAAACCCGAGAGTTTGTCGATGTTCGACCGGATCGTGTCGATCAGGCCGTGGACGCCCTTGGCGAAGAAGATGCCCTTGAAGTTGTCCCGGACGAAGGTTCCGGCCTTCGCGTTGTCCGCGAGCAGCGCCTCCAGGTCCTCATCGGAGAGACGCACCTTGTCGTTCTCGATGATCGCCCGGGCCGCGTGGTGGCAGTAGCGCAGCCGGTCGTTGGCCAGGACCCGCAGGCCCTTGGTCTTGTACATGTAGGCCACGACCGCCGAACCAGAGAAGGCGTCGGCCGCGGATTCCACCCCCTCCGGCGTGTGTTTCCAAATCCAGTCGACCAGCTTCTGCTTCGAGCCGATGTAGTTGGTGATGTATTTAGGCCGCTCTTCCGGCGACGGCTCCTCGGCAGCCGCCTCGGCCTGGGCCTCGAGCGCCTCGAAGTCCAGGTCCAGGGCGGCGTCCGTTTCGAGGAGGAACGCCAGCCGTTCACGGTCGGTTGCGAAAAGCTCCATTCGGTTCTCCGGTCATGTCGCGACAAATCCGGTTGATGCCGGGGAGCGGTCGGCCCGTGCCCCGGGACGAACCCCGAACTCAGGCCGAGAGCCCTGTCGCTTGGATACCTACCGGAGACCGTCGGAAAGTGTCGGAGGGGGGCGGTTTCAGACGGTGACGAAAAAATCCAAATTGGGGTTGAGAGGCCGCCAACGGCTGTGGTATATTAGTCAATGTTACTTGACGAATGAGCGGACTTGCTGGAAAAAGAGATTAATGGAAACGAAATGGCTGACAGTCATTGAAGCGGCGCAATATCTGAAGATGGGTAGATCGACCGTCTATAAGCTGGCTCAGGAAGGCAAACTTCCGACGCACAGGGTTGGACGGCAATGGCGGTTCGATGTGAAGGAACTCGATAAGTGGCTCAAGTCCGGCAAGTTGGCCCCCCTAAGGAGCGTGGATAATGACTTCGTGTACTAACACGAGCCAGGCTCGCATTTCTGTGAGAGATGGCGAATCTCTGGCGTCCACGGTGGATAAGCCGGCGAGTCGGTCCCGCCCGCCCAAGCTGCTTGACCAGATGCGCGAAGCCTTACGTTCCCGCCACTACAGCCGCCGCACGGAACAGACCTATTGCCAATGGGTCAAGCGCTACATCCATTTCCACCGTGTCCGCCATCCCGCCGAGATGGCCGAACCGGAAATCAACGCCTTTCTGACGCACTTGGCGGTGAATGAGAAGGTCAGCGTTTCGACGCAGAACCAGGCGCTTTCTGCCCTGCTTTTCCTTTATCGCCACGTTCTCAGCCGCGAGGTGGGTGATCTGGGCGAGGTGATCCGCGCCCGCAAGCCTAAGCGGTTGCCCGTCGTCATGACCCGCGAGGAAGTCAAGGCCGTGCTGGCGAATCTCCCCGGCGACAAGTGGCTTATGGCCTCGCTGATGTATGGTTCAGGGTTGCGTTTGATGGAGTGCCTCCGCCTGCGCGTGCAGGATATCGACTTCTCCCGCAACGAAATCATTGTCAGAGATGGAAAAGGAGCGAAGGACCGAGTCACCATGCTGCCAGAGTCGCTCAAAAGGGCGCTTCTGGATCATCTGAAGAAGGTTAAAAGGTTTCACGACCGAGACCTGGCCGACGGCTGGGGCCGTGTGTTGCTTCCGGACGCCGTGGACCGGAAATATCCGAACGCCCCAAGGGAATGGCGCTGGCAGTGGGTCTTTCCGCAGGAAAACCGCTGGAAGAACGAAAGAACCGGAGAAGAAGGACGGCATCACGTTCACGAATCGATCATCCAGAAGGCGGTGAACAACGCGGTGAGAAAGGCAGGTTTGGCCAAGCGCGCCACATGCCACACCTTTCGACATTCGTTCGCCACGCAGCTCTTGGAAAGCGGATACGACATCAGGACCGTGCAGGAACTTCTCGGTCACAAGGACGTGAAGACCACAATGATTTACACCCATGTCCTGAACCGTGGCGGCAAGGGCGTCAAGAGTCCGGTGGACGATTTGTAGAGGAGAAACGAAGGTGCCTTATACAGAAACCATATATCCCCTTGGCGTAAGCGACGCGGACGGCCATGCCATATGCAATAACAGGGCTTGCGCGGATTCGAGCGCAGGGGTGTTATGTCGCGATTTCACGGCCCAAAGGTGTTATTAAGAAACCATATAATCATTGTTAGCCAGACCCTTCGGGCGGAGGATATAATGAAACTAGATGGTTTTGGCTTATTCGTTAAAGACATGTCAGCAATGATTCGATTTTATCGAGATGTTTTGAATTTTGAAATTAAAGAAGATGAAAATACAACAAATGTATATTTAGTAAAAGATGGAACAGTATTTTTGCTTTATAGAAGAACTGATTTTGAAAAAATGGTTGATAAAAGATTTGAATATACAAAATCATTTAATGGTCACAGCGAAATAGCCCTGAGCGTAGAAAATTATTCTGAAGTTGATAAAACATATCTAGAAGTAATAAGAAAAGGAGCTATTTCAATTCTCGAACCAACAACCGAGCCATGGGGACAAAGAACGTGTTATATAGCTGATCCAGAAGGAAATTTAATTGAAATTGGTTCATTTAAGGAATAATAAAAAGGTCAATATGTCAACCACTCAAGATCTTATAGATTTTCTAATAGATCAAATTGATAATAACTGGAATAAAAGATATAGAAAAATGTTTGGTGAACATATGGTTTATATAAATGATAAACCAATATTACTTGTTTGTAAAAATACAGTATATGTTAAAGAATTAGATTGTAGTAAAATTTATTTTCCTGAAAACAATAAAGGCTTTCCCTATAAAGGCGCAAAAGAACACTTTATTATTGACATAGAAAATTAATCTCTCTTAAATGAAATAATTAGTGTTTTAGAAATAATTATTTCAGTGCCAATAAAAAAAGCAAAGAAAAATGGCTAACAACTGCTTCAACTTGACAACGCTATGTCACGGTTTTTGCTGTCGCTGCGCTTGGCAAAAACCGCGCCATATACGCGTTGCAAGTTAAGCAAATGTTAGCTGAGGTGATGAAGACATGAGCGGAATTGACCTACTGCTAAGGACCGCAATCGACTACGAGCGAACCCACCATATAGTACTATATACCCTCCTTACGAAGTCGAAGATGTCAGAAATGCTACTCAATGTAGCAACTCCAAAGGAAATCCACTGGGAACCAGAGGGGCAACTGTTCGATCTCGCTGTCGAGCAGGGCAAGACTACCTACATCGAACTCAAGATGTGGTCCTCGTTGACTGATAGCCAATTGAAGAGGCAGGTCACCTTTCTGAAGGAGAAGAAGTCACGGGGTGTCTACATCCTGCTTGGAACGTCCTGGTTCGAGCACACCGGAAAGAGCATCAGTGACGCATCAGAAGGCACAGCCTCACGAATCGGATACGATGAAATGATATCGTCATTGAACCAACTCATGGTTGCTACAGGTCAACCTCCTGAAGTATACGAATTGGCTCTCGCCTACAGGAACGCGGTTCAGGAACAGTACAATCGTATTCATGCCGCTTACACAAGCAAGCAGGACGAGAAGCTCTACTACTATGCAATCTACCATGAGATTCAGTCAAGACTGAAAGACATGGAGACCAGTATCTACACCGTGAACAATCCAGGCGGCCCGGTGTACATCTTGAACAACTCAGACTACTGGCTGGATTTCAAGTATGACGGGGCCGAAGGGCAACTTTACTACGAGATCGTAAATGGCCGTCTGTGTATAAAGTTCTACGTTGAAGCACCTAACGAAACCAAGTACAAGCTACGTGACAGTCTTCGCGAGGCCATCCACAAGGTCTATGGCACTGACTACAAGATTGTTGATTCCGGCAGGCTCGGTGCATACATGACTGCATGTCAAGTCGAATACGACTTCACCGACATAAAGAACTTCGAGGAGTCGGCGAGAATCTTCTCGGACATCGGGTTGAAGTTAGAGAAGGTTCTCAAAGGCATCAGCTAACAAGCGGGTCAAGCGGACGCCAAAAAGCCGGCGCCGCTTACCCTTTTCGTTAGGCCACCATGAAAAGCCGCCTCATGATGGTTTAGCGCAAAAAAGCGCGGCAAGAAAAGGAGATGCGAAAATGGCTCAAGGTTATCCGAAAAGTTTTAAGAATTGTGCGGTATGCAACTACTGGGGCGGAAGTCGTCAAGTTGACACATTCGGGCAACGAGTGACGGTTGATTCTTCCAGCGCAAGAGGGAAATGCCTGCTTCAAGGCGGCCCGTGGAAAGGACAAGATAAACAGGCCAGCGCCACATGCAACAAATGGCAAGCTTGGGGAGCATTAAAGTAGGAAAGGCTTTAACTCATGGACATTACAGAAGTAAAATATTTGTTTGAAAAGGAGTTTTGGGCGCATCGAAACAAGTTCGAGGTATACGACTTACCTTTAGCAAAAGCAGAGAATTCTCAGGAACAGCATATTTGGAAGCCAGGTGTTTATGTATTTTGGCATCCTACACGGGGCGTTATAAAGGTGGGTAGGCATTTTACAAACTCCAGGAAGCGCGCTTTTGAGCACTTGAGGGACAATACCGGTGGAGTAATGACTGCCCTTAAGGGTGATGAAGGGACGAGACTTCTACTATTTAATGTGAAGGAATCAGAAGACAAACACTGGATAGCAGCTCTCGAAGTTTTCTTTGAGGAGCAGCTATCACCTGAAGTTAAGTCGGGAAGGCTGGGATAATTTCCCTGGCCTAACAACCGCATGAACTCGGACTGTCAAATCCGCTGCGCTCCTTTGCCAGCCGGTTATGCGGGGCGTTAGACAACTTTCTTTCCTTCTTTCTTACCAGCTTCAACGGCTTCCTTCTTGGCCTTTTCCGCCAGTTCCTCACCGGCCGCCTTTTCCAGCGCCTTAACAAGCTGCTGCTTGTTCTTGAGCGGGCCGATGTGGTGCTTCTTCTTGGCGTCGATCAGGGTCGCGCCTTGGAGCGCCTTGTGATCGACGCCGGGTTCCAACTCGTCGAGCAGGTCGATCACGTCCTGCTTGGTCATGTTGAGGGAGACGCCCTTGGCTTTGGCCATCTCCTGCAGCTCGACCACGGTGAGGTCATGCAGCCCGCCGCTCGGCGGAATCTTCTTGAGCTGGTCCGCCAGTTGCTGCGCCTGCTTGAGGGACGCCTGTTTCTGCGCCAGGAGTTGGATCAGGTCGTCCTTGGTGCGGAGCAGGCCGATCTTATGTTCCTTGAGCTTGGCATCGAGCGCGGCTCCGGCGAGGCTGGAGTGGTCCACGCCCGGCTCCGCCGCGTCGAGCAGATGGATGAAGTCGGCTTTGGTCCGGGCGATGGAGACGCCGTTCTGCTTGGCCAGGGTCTGGAGTTGCTTCACGCTCAGAGTGTTCAGGTCGGCGATCTGTCCGCCTTCGAAGGCTGCCTTGAGCTTCGCGTCTTCCGCCGCCTTGGCCTTCGCCTGCTCTTCGATGGTCTGGGGCGGGATGATGCACGCGGCGGGTTCAGCCGCGGCTTTGGCCCCCAGCTCTCCTCCGCAGATCGCCAGGGGCCACGCGACCACACTCGTGCAGCGACAGTTGGGATGGGCCGGTTGCTGGGGAAAGCGGTTCGTGTCGAACACCTTGCCGTCCAGCGGCCCGCAGACCGGGCAGACCCGCTCGTCCTCCATGGTCATCCATTCGAGCTTCCGAACTCCGACCTGGTCGTGGAACTTGAGTCGCCCCTGGTTATGGGCGCGCAGGACCTCCGTGCGGGCGATCACCTCCATGCGGTACTGGGCCTTGGTGAACACCTTGGAACCGGCGTAGCGGAAGGACTCCGGGTCTTTCACCACGCGCCCGAGGTCGCGGACGATGTCCTCGACGCCCTTGCCGGTGGCGACGCCGCCCATCACGACACGCTTGATGCCGTCGGCCAGCTCGCGGTTGACGTCGCCGGCCAGGACCAGGTTGTAGTTGGTCATGAAATCGAGGGCATCGGTGTCCACCAGGGTGAACACTCGGGCGGCGAGTTTGTCGATGCCCTCCGGGGTCAGGTCACGATAGAAGGGAAGCTGGGCCGCGGCGAATTCGTCGATGCCGCGGTAGACGCCCTGGCGGAAGGATGTCTTGGCCGTCTTCCGGAAAAGCAGCGTCTGCTCCCGGTGCAGCCGGCTCGTGGTCTCCTGGATGTCGGCTTGCAGTTTCTTGAGGCCTTCGAGAGCAGCGAGTTTGTTATCGGGAAGGGAACCGAGGCTCTTGTAGCGGAGGATGGCGCGGCGCACCTCCTCTTCGGCGGCGGCGAGCATCGCGGTCAGATCGGCGACCGTTTGCTCCGTATAGAGATTGCGGGCGCGGACGCTCTTCTCCGTGGCCAGGCGGATGGCCTCGGCTTGGGAGAGCGGACGTTCTGCCGCGAGCGCACCGATCATCCCCCGCACTCCCGGCACGCCGCCTGCCGGGACGTCGGTTCCTTCTCCCGGTCGGAGCCGCGTTCCATCGCGGCGGTCTTCGGGTCGAAGAAACGGCAGACCGGTGTATCGAAGGTGGTTTCGTTTCGTTGGACCCGGCAGTGGTTGAGATCGCCGTCGAAATGCGCGCAGTCGTCGCAGACGGCGGCGATGCTTGCGCGGGCGAACGGTCCGGCCCACGATGCCTCGGCGCGGCTCCCAGCCGGGTTCTTCGCCGGGTCGAGGCCGAGCATCTCCTGCGCCGTTTCGATGCCCATGATCCCGGCCGTCACCATATCGACGATGGGCTTGATCTGCTTTTCGTCGAGCATGTCCACCGAGCGCTTCTCGGTCTCCCGGTTGGCGGCCTCGATGTCAGGGTCGAGGTCCATCTTCAGTTGCAGGCTCGAACGGCTGATGAGCTTGCGGTCGTAGAGCTCGATGAGCAGGCGCTTGAAATCGACTGCGTCCGAGGGATCGAGGTCGTTGAACAGGAACTGGAGCGTCTTGTCTTCCCAGCCTTTGAGCTCCAGCCAGTCGTTGAATATCCAGTTCAGGATGCTCCGGGCGGCCTGCTTGATCTCCCGGATCATCACCAGCATCTTCTGGAGGCTCACCGAGGCCGTGGCGAAGTTCGGGCCGTCCCCGGTCACCAGCGACCGCGAGAGGCCTAGCGCCACGACGATGTCCTCCTTCACCTCCTTGACCTTGTCCTCGACGTTGAGGACCTGCCCCTCGGTGCCGTGGGTCTCGACCGTGACGTAGAAAGGGACGACCAAGCCGCTCTTGAGGTCCATCTTGTTGACCATGTCCCGGACCTGTTCGAGCATCTTCTGGTCGGGCATGACCATCTTCTGGCCGAACGCGCCGCCGACTTTGAGAAGCCTGAAAGGCGTAGCCCAGCGCTTGGCGATGGCCTGTTCGGCCCGGCGGTAGTCGCGGAGGAGTTCGATGGACTGGAACGCGGGAAGGACGAGCGAGTTGCCCCGTGGCGAGAAGGCCGGCGCGTCCCACTTGAGATGGAGCACCTGCTCCACGGGAAGGTCCAGTCCCTCGTCCGCGGCGGGATTGTCTTCCGGCGTCTGCCGGGCTTCGACGAGCCGCCCTTGGGCGTACTTGACCCTGACCGACACCGGGTTGACGCAGACCAGTTCCTCCAGGTCCTTGCCGTCCTTGGTGTAGCGTTTGAATCCGACGGCGTCGCCCTTGACCAGAAGCTGGAGAATCATGTCCTTGACGAACTCGGAGACGCCCAGGCGGTCGGCGACATCCACGGCCTCCCATTTCACCTTCTCGTCATCGCCCGCGATCTTGATTTCTTCGCCCACGGCGAAGGTGCGCCAGGAGTTGACGCAGTTCTTCACCAGCGGCTCTTCGAGGTAGTACTCCCAGGCCTTGCGCGCCCGGTCCTCCCAGGAGGCCGGGATCGCTTCGGAGGCGTTGACCTTGCTGAACACGGACGGGTCCAAGGCCGCGGCGGCTGCCAGAGGAACGAGCACCAGACCGTCCGCTGAAAGCGGCGTCGGCTCAGCGCCCGATCCGGACGCCGGGCTGTCGGGTGTCGGGTAGCTTCGTGTTTCCACCGGGGTCCTCTCTGTTTCTTGCCCTTGTGGGCGCGACATTCGCGCCGTGTGGCGGGGAAAGCCCGCCCCTGGGGTTATCTACCGGAGGCGGGGAAGGAACGTCGGTGGGCGGGTTGTTCGGGCTGGGGAGGTCAGACCGTATCCGGAAATATCCCTTGACACTTAGAGACCAAACCGGCTATATTTATTCCCGGATAAGGCAGAAACCGGAAAGAACCATGGCCAGGAGTGACCCTATGATAGAGACGATCAAATCCATCATCCTGGATTTCCAGGAAACCCGACTGGAGACCGGGGTGCCCCGGCGTTTGCGTATCGAGGCGGTCCACGGCAAGGCCGCCGTCTGCATCGGGGTGCGGCGGAGCGGCAAGTCGACATACATGTTCCAGGTTATCCAGCGGCTGTTGGACGGTGGGGTTCCCCGGCAGAACATTCTGTATCTGAACTTTTTCGACGACCGCCTCCACAACCTGCGGCAGGACAATCTCGGCCTGATCGCCGAGGCCTATTACTCCATCTACCCGGAGAAGAAAAACACCGAGACGATCTACTGCTTTTTCGACGAGATTCAGGCAGCCCCCGGTTGGGAGCCCTTCGTCGACCGTTTGATGCGCACGGAAAAATGCGAGGTGTATCTGACCGGTTCGTCAGCCAGAATGCTGTCGAAGGAGATCGCCACGCAGATGCGCGGGCGGGCGCTTTCGTGGGAGATGTTTCCGTTTTCGTTCAGGGAATTCCTGGACTACAAAGGAATCGCGAGCGAGGGCGCGCTGTCGACGAAAAAGCGGCTCCTCGTTCAAAAGGCCTTCGAGGAATACTGGGAGGCCGGCGGCTTCCCCGAGGTCGCTGGCCTTGGCCGGAACCTGCGGATCAAGACCCACCAGGAATACTTTCACACCATCCTGTTTCGGGATTTGGTCGAGCGCCACGACGTTTCACACCCGAAGGCGGTGACCGATCTGGCGCACTGGCTGGTGGACAACACCGCTTCGCTTTACTCGGTCAACAGTCTCACGGGCTATCTCAAGTCGCTGGGCCATAAGGCTCCGAAATCCGCGGTGTCGGACTACCTGGAATGGTTCGAGGACGCATATTTCCTGTTCACCGTGCGCATATTCGACCCGTCCCTCGCGCGTAGCAACACCAATCCGAAAAAGGTCTACTGCATCGATCACGCACTGGTCATTTCGGTGTCGTCGGGAATTCTGGTCAACTCCGGCCATCTCCTTGAGAACCTCGTGTTCACCGCGCTCCGGCGTCTTCATCCGGAAATCTACTATTACAAGACCAAGACCGGCCGGGAGGTCGATTTCATCGTCCCGATGCGAGGCCGGCCGCGGATGCTGGTCCAGGTGTGCGAGTCTCTGGCGGAGCCGCAAACGCGGAAACGGGAGACTGCGGCCTTGAGTGAGGCGATGGCAGAACTGGGTCTCTCCACCGGAACCATCGTGACCCGGAACGAGGACGAGCGGATCGAGGCCGGCGGCGGGACCATCGAAGTGGTCCCGGCATGGCGGTTCCTCCTCGAACTGCCGGAATCTACGGAATAGCTGCATGAGATTCTTGCTGATCAGCGACACACACGGAAGGCTCGGGGTGATCGACGAACTGACCGACCGGGTCCGGGCCGATGCCGTGATCCACGCCGGGGACTTCGGGTTTTTCGACGAAGGGAGTTTCGAGCGCCTCTCGGACCGGGAGCTTCGTCTTCACGTCGCGCATTCCGATCTGCCGCGAACCGAACGGGACCGAATCCTGGCGCTTTCCCGAAAGGACATGATCAGAACGGCGAGGGAGCACCGTTTGCTTGGCGCGTTTCAATTTTTCCTCGAAGGGATCGAATCGTTCCATGTTCCCGTTTACGCCGTCTGGGGAAACCACGAGGACAAGGAGGTCGTCGAGCGGCTCTTCCACGGCGATGTCGCTGTAACAAACCTCCACATCCTGCATCACCGGCGTGGGTACCGGGTCGGACCGGCGTTTATCTCCGGGCTCGGTGGAAATGTGCTTCCCGGCTCGAAGATGATGCAACGGCCCATCGCAGGCGGCGGAGGGAAGATATGGAGCGCGCTTTCCCAGTTCTCCGATTTGATACAAACCGTCGAAAGGGATGCGGCCCCGGCCATGGTGCGCATCTTCGTTTCCCATGTCAGCCCGGGAAAGGAGCCTTTCGTGGAACTTATCGGTGCCAGGACGAGGGCGGATTTCACCGTCAGTGGACACATGGGAGCGCCCGCCAGCATGGTCTGGAATGCGTTCGCGGTAAGCACCGTCGAGGAAGCGGAAAAACGGCTTCGGGATGGTTTCGACGCCGTAAGAGAATCGTGTCTGGACACCGCCAAAACGGATGCTTCATGGGTTGCCGAGACACTCGAATTCATCGGCCGGGTTCCGGAAGATACCATCGACCTTGGAAGGGGCGTCAAAGCGCCCCGCTGGTATCGGCGGATGACGCATATCAACCTGCCAGACGCTCATGTGGGCTACGCCGTCCTCGATATCGACGAGACCGGCTCGAAGCTCCAGACCTTCCTCAGATAAAGACCGGCTCGGTCGTAAGCGGTACCAGAGAGACCGTCTCCTCGCCCACTTGGTTGAGGGTTGACTGCTCCCGGGCCAGCATGGCGCAGCGCACGGCGTCGATGACGTGGTCGTTGCCCTTTGAGTAGACGATGCGTCCGTCGTGCAGCGTGTAGGTGTGGGTGATGAACTGGTCCTCGATCTCCAGGTCCTCGATGGGGAACACAAGCTGACGTCGCTGGAGCGCCCCGGCGATAAGACTGGTCATGAATTCCTTGGTCCGCTTCCTGACCTCGTGGCCGTCGCGCACGGCCAAGGTGGTCATGCCCCCGAAGTCATAACCGCGCAGCCGCCCCTGAAGAGCCAGGTCTTTGTACTTGTCCAGGGTCAGCAGTTCCTGAACGACGGCCATTCCGTTGCCGCCGTTGTCCACGCCGATGCCTGCGGCGGTGTAGTACCTGTCCAGGATTGCGATG
>ERZ1026814.428-NODE-428-length-24586-cov-7.581299_pt1 | contig 24586 bp, 20 predicted proteins | sample MGYA00520871_ERZ1026814 | MGnify/ENA primary metagenome ERZ1026814 (study PRJEB33270, sample SAMEA104284478) | anaerobic digester metagenome | biome: Anaerobic digester microbiome; feature: mesophilic sludge digester; material: Anaerobic digester biomass | place... | reverse complement strand
AAGAATACGGAGTAGGTGGTCGGCAGCGGCAGATGTGTCTAAGTGACATTCCTAAACCGTATGTACGTTCTAAGCCCTATTTCCGGAGGGGCTTACTGCTCCATCACTATCATTGTGTCGTCGTAAGGTGCTTGTGGCGGCGGGCGTAGGGCAGAGTGTGGAGCAGCAACTCTGTATCAACCCTCTAAACCCTCTAAACCTTCTAAACCTTCTCAACCTTCTAAACCTTATTTCCCGAGGGGCTTACGCCTCCATCGCTATCATTGTGTCGCCCTAAGGGGCTTTTGGCAGAGGGCTGAGGGATGAGCCCAAGTTTCGGTGTATTGCAAGAAATGTAGTTGCTAAAATGAGGGGTATCCATAAGAATGGCATACAGTTAAATGCACATTTTTATTTTGTAGGATTAAAGTGAATAAAAGCGGAGGCAACGAAACCTCCGCTTGCAATGCACAACTGGTTATGTTTACATAATATTAAAAGTTACTATCAAAGCGAAAACCTACCAGGAGTTTAATGTTTTTATAAAAAACATCGTCTATATATTCGTTATCAAACACAGGAGTAATGCTTCTTTCATATCTGAGTTCGCAAAAATACTTATCATATTCCATACCCAGATTTAGTTGATAGCCAAGAACGAAGGAGGAAAGTTCTGCAAAATTTTCATCGTCATAATCGAAATCTTCATCTTGTCCACCAAGTTCTACCGAAAAACCTGAGCTGATAGGAATACTTGCTGAAAGTCCTGCTCCCAAATATGGTTTGACCGGTAATTCAGGAAGATTCACAGTACAAATTGCGGAGACAGGAACCTGCAGCATATTTATACTATGTTTCCAAGTTGTATCATATTCATAGCCATAATCATCATAATAATATCCTTCCCATTTTGATCCATTCATACTAAAGGTAATTTCGCCTTGCAAAGCAAGATTTTGTGCTATAGCTGCTCTTCCGATAATTCCAATGTGACCGAGGGTTCTTCCTTCAATATCATATCCTCCGTCATCCAGAACCTCAATGTCATCTCCAAGGAAATTAGCAAAATTTAACCCTCCAATTACACCTAAGTTTACTTGGGTTAAGGTTTGGGATTGCAGTCCTGCCACTAATAGCAGTAATAGCAATACTAACAGGTAGACCTTTGTTTTCATCATCTTTCTCCTTTTTTTTCAGTTCACTTTGTTTCGTCACAAATGCTGATGTCCATTCCAAATCGTTGTTTTTCACAAACTATGTAAGGTTAATCTATCAATTGCCTTATTTCCAGTTAGTCAATCCAAGTCAAGTATTTTTTTATAAACGGTTCACCTTGTTTCAATCTGGCGCGTGTAGAATTAGAAAGTAAGATACAGGGCTGAGAGAGAGGATGAAGCTTCGGGATATAATTATGAATTTCTGCTGAAGCTACTCTTTCTTAATTGCATTGCTTACTCATTGCTCACCCATTACGGATGGCATTGACAATGAGTCCGTAATGGGTAAGCAATGCTAATAGGAAGATAAAAAATGGAGAATGACAGAAAAAATAGATTGCAGATAAAATAGTTGATTGGATTTATTAAAGTCGTCATAAGACAAAAGCGCTAAAAAAAGCTAGCGTATAGAATGAATTTATGACAGCGCTAATGAGTTCTGACTTGATGATTCGGATGCTGAAAAATCTGCGTAATCTGCTAAATCTGCGTGCTTTAGCCCTTTATCAGTGTTATCATCAATAAAAATATTTTCTTCCATCGCTAATTCTCTAATAACCAAAATAATAGAATTTTACAATAGAATATGCATAAAATCCGGAATAGAATTCTAACCTTTTCCTAAATAAGGGGATTATCAATTTCAATTTCTCTCTAATCTATTTTATTCTTAGCATTTAGTTGCTTGACAAATCAGAGTGAAGATTTTTTGTGGTGAAGTTGGTTTTTTAATAAAAATGAAAAGTGTATAAGAGCAAGTAAGAAAAGGATTTTAAAATATGCTGTGGATAAGTTGTGGATAAATTGAGTTCAGGTAGTTGACCGGCTGTCTATAATTTAGTTGTAACTTTTTAACATTGAATGAGATAGTAATTTCACTTCCGTATCTGATATAGCGGAATACGGTTTGTGGATAAATAAATTTTACAGGAAAGTGACTTATGGATCAAGATATTTGGCAGAACATTCTGGATAAACTGGAGGAGAATATTAATCCTCAAAGTTTCAAAACCTGGTTTTCAGATACAAGATTGGTAGATATGAATGACCGGGAATTGATGATTAGAGTGGCAACCCAATTTTCGGCTAACTATTTGAATCTGAATTACAAAGAGGTCTTAAGTGAAATTTCTTACGGTCTTTATGGTCGGAAGTATGATGTTCAGTTTATAACGCAGCCGCACCGTAATCATAATGAAGAAAAAGAGGTTCAGGATTACTGCAATAAAAGGGTTACTGCCAATGTAAGATTAAATGAGCGTTACACTTTTGATGAATTTGTAGTAGGTAAAAACAACAATTTTGCTTATAGTGCGGCAAAAGCAGTGGCAGAATCACCCGGCTATACATATAATCCTCTTTTTATTTATGGTGAAAGCGGAATGGGAAAAACCCATCTGATGCAGGCAATTGGCAATTATATATTGAAAGAAGAAAGAAACTGTTCTATTTACTATATAACTTCCGAAGCATTCACCAATGCAATGATTGATGGCATTCGCAGTAATAAAATGCCGGAATTCAGAGAAAAATTCAGAAAAGTTGACCTGCTGTTAATGGATGACATCCATTTTCTTTCCCGTAAAGAAGGAACTCAGGAAGAATTCTTCCATACCTTTAATGCCTTGTTTGAAAACAAAAAACAGATTGTGCTTACTTCCGACCGACCTCCCAAAGATATTCCCGATTTGGAAAAACGCTTAGTTACGCGTTTTGAAAGCGGTCTGTTGTGTGATCTGAAAAGTCCTGATTTTGAGACCAGAGTTGCCATTTTACGAAAAAAAGCCGAACCGGAAAATGTGGTTTTAAGCGATGAGATATTTAATTTTATTGCCGATAACATAACCAGCAGTGTGCGTGCCTTGGAAGGTTCATTAATTCGTATTTTGGCATTTTCTTCCTATAGTAAACTGAATCCCGAAGATATTGATATTAATCTGGCAGCAGAAATTTTATCCGATATGATTTCGGAAAAAGTCCATGCTATAACTTTAGATGCTATAACTGAGAGGGTTTGTGAATGTTATGGCATTACACCTGTTCAGTTACTGGAAAAAACCCGTAAACCACAAGTTGCTTTTCCCCGTCAGGTAGCAATGTATCTGGCAAATTATTTAATTCCACAGCTCTCCTTAAAAGATATTGCCGAATATTATAACAGGAAAGACCATACTACAGTTATCCATGCTAAAAAGATGGTGGAAAATCAGTTTCGGGAAAAAGAGGATTTCCGTATTCAACTGGAAGAAATAATTAAAAACTTGAAAAAATAGGACGCTGATAACTGGTCGTCATGAGTCCTCACTGCCATAATAACTTTAACTTTAGATATAACTTTTGTGGCACATATGACTCATGACGGCACTGTAGACCAAGCAAAAATCAAATCTGTGTAATCTTGTGTAATCTGTGAGAGATGGTCGTCATGAGTCCTCACTGCCAAAACAAATTAGTTTATAGTGTAAAAGATATTTCGGCAGTGACGACTCCTGACTTTCCGGAAAGTTGATGTCCTCGTCAACTATAAAACGACGGGGACGTCGTTTTTCCGGAAAGTTGATGTCCTCGTCAACCAATATAAACGACGAGGACGTCGTTTTTCCGGAAAAAGTTATCCACAAGTGTGGATGAAAATAGGTGGATGGAGGTGAATAAGTTGAATATAAATGATTTGGGTAAATTTTTCTGTGGATAAGCAAGGGTTATAGACCGGAGTTATCCACAAGTTATCCACAGAAAAATACTTTCGGGAAAAGCATACAAGGCAAAGAGAAAAGAAAAAGCTTGACCAAATATCCCCCTATCCACAACGCCTACTTATAATACTATATAAAAGATTTAATTAAAATAGGATTATTATTATGGAATCGTTCCAAGCCATATTAAAGCTGCTTACCTGTCTTATACTTATTTTAATGACGCTTAGCGGTTGCACGGATAAGAATAATTTGACAGGTGATAATTTTAGTGACATAAGAGCTATAACAGTTAACGATGGAACAGGAATAATATCTGGTTTCAGTTTTCCTGCTGAAACGCAAGTAACAATAACGGGAAGTGAAACAAAACTCCTTTCTGGTAATTATCAAAATGCTGTTGCAATTAGTTTTTTAAGATTTACAGGGCTTTCTTCAACAATAACAAATCCTGACAGCTGTTTTCTAAAGATAAACATCAGCAGGCGTTCTCCTCTTCCCCGTAATCCTCTTATTTTGAAACTTTATAAATTAAACAAGGTCTGGTCTGATTCTTTAGACCTCAGTAATATTTCAGAAAGTGATTTAAGTTCTTTGGCAGAATGTACAGTTCCTGATTCTATTGGTAATTCCGGCCAAGAAATTACCTTCAATATTCCTTCTAATGAAGTTCTTGAATGGAATAATCCTGATTCTACCGGTTGGAACTTTGCTCTTAAAACAGAAAATACAGGTTGGGTAGAAATAAGCTCTCGGGAAAGCAGTAACAGTCCGAAATTAAATATCAAATATAAAACTGAAACTGAAGGAGAATGGATAACCTATAATCAATCCCCGGCGAAAGATACTTATACCTTAGAAGCACAGGAGACAGATCCCTCAGAACTATGGAAAATCAGCAATCTTAATTCCACTTGTCTCTATATAAAATACCAGCCAAGTTATACTCTTTTCAAAGATAACGATGAAAATCAATTATCAGAAATACAAATAAAACGGCTGACCGTTAACAAAGCGGAAATAGTGTTACATATTAAAAACAATGATTATTACAATGCTACTACCAGCTATTCTCTTTATCCTTTCAATGTCGTAAAAGATTCTATTACCGATCCTGTGCTTTTGTTAAAGAGTGATTATGAAACACTTGTTTATACAGTAACTAGCAAGGGAACTATAACCGGCGATTCTTTAACAGTTGATATTACTCCTATAGTTCAAGCCTATACATCAGGCGAAAAAATCCCTAAAGGAATAATGATTCAGTCCACTCAGGAACGCAAGAATTTTGGAACGCTGGAATTTTGGGATTGCAATGCAAGCACTCCTGTTGAGAAAAAACCTTATGTTAAAATAACTTATACTCCTCCTTATTTATAAGATGAAAAAATTTGCTTTAATTCTGATTGCCCTTATATTATTATTTGCCTGCACAAAAAAAGAAGAAAAAGGGGTTGCCTTAGCTCAGGTAGATAAAGAAATTCTCTATCTGGATGACTTTAAGTCCACTTTTGCAGTTGAGGAGTGGGAAAAACTTTCTCCTGAGACAAGGAAAAAATACATTGAGGATTGGGTAAACCTTACTCTTTTAGCTCATTATGCAGATAAACAGGGCTTAGATAAAGATAAAGCAGTGAAACAAAAAATTAACTATGCTGCCAAAAAAGTGAAAGCTAATGCTTTAATTGCCAAAGGTCTTTCTGAAATTGAGGTTTCGGAAGATCAGCTCTTTAACTATTTTCGTCTGCATCAGGCAGAGTTTCAAAAAAATGCAGTGGAGTATAATATTCAGCGTATAGCTTTAATGGATAAGATTTCTGCAGAGAATGTTCTACAACAATTAAATCAGGGGATGAGTTTCGCTGAAGCTGTGCAGCGCTATTCTACAGAAGAACTTAAAAACAGAGGTGGTTTTATGGGTATGGTTTCTGCCAGCGGTCCTGATTCTCTTTTTTGGTTAAAAGCGCGAGAATTGAAAGAAAACGAGTTTGGCTTGGTTTATAAAGAACCGATGTGGTATGTTTTTCGTGTTTTAGAAAGTAAAATTACACCTCAGGAAGCCAATTTTGAGGATTACCGGGAAGAAATAAAACGTAAGGTTTTACTGGAAAAACAAGACCAGGTGTATCAGGAATTAATTAAGGCAATAAAATCCCAAACCAGTGAGATTTATTATTACTAAAAGGAATTTTTAATAATGCAAAAAAAAGCAATAACCCTTATCCTGTTAGTTCTAACTCTATCTTTAAGCGCAGAACTAATAGATAAAATAGTAGCCAAGGTAGGAACCGATATTATTCTGCTTTCCGATTTGCAGAAAGAAATGGCTCAAATGCAAAGTGCCGGTTTATTAGAAGAAAATACAAACCCCAAAGATGTTCTGAATGAAATGATAAACCAGAAATTAATCATCCAGAAAGCTAAAGACCTGAATCTTACGGTTAATGATGAAGAAATAAAAGCAATGGCAGAGAATTATCTGAAGAAAGTAAAAGCACAATATCCCAATCCCTCAGCTTTTGCTGCTGACCTTAAAAAAAGTAACCTTACAGAATCTGATCTTCTGAATTTGTATAAGGACTTGTTAAGCGAAAGAAATCTCTCCGAACAGATTTTGAATAAAGAAATAATTAAAAAGGTATCCGTTACTGAAACAGAAGTAGTAAATTTCTATAATGCTACTAAGGATTCCTTAGCTGTAAAACCTGTTTCCTGGGATTTAGGAATTATTTTCAGAGAAATAAAACCCAGCCAGAAAAGCAAAGAAGTAAAGCTAGCGGAAATAAAAGAAATCCAAAAACGCCTGAAAAACGGAGAGGACTTTGCTACCCTTGCCAGCACAGAAAGTGACTGTCCTAGTAAAGAAGTTGGAGGTGACCTCGGGTTTTTTGAAAAAGGACAAATGGTTAAGCCCTTTGAAGATGCTGCCTTTGCTTTACAAATTGGAGAAATAAGCGACATCGTAGAAAGCGATTATGGCTATCACATAATCAAAGTAGAAGAAAAAAGAGATAAGGAAATTCGTGCCCGGCATATTTTAAAAGCCCTTTCTCCTACAGCAGAAGATTCTTTACGCGAAAGACAACTAATGGAAGAAATCCGTAATCGCTATGCAAACGGTGAAAGCTTTGCTGCTTTGGCAAGAGAATATTCTATGGATAAAGAAAGCAGAGAAGATGACGGTTCTTTGGGAGAATTTACAGAAAAAGACCTGCCTCCTCTTTTTGCTACTCAGATTCTACAAACACCTGTCGGCGAAATGACTCCTGTTCTGGAAAATCAGGGTATGCTATATATCTTCTGCCGTTTAAAAGAATACCCTCCCCGCATTTATAAATATGAAGAAGTTAAGGACCAGGCACGGGAAATGTTACTTAGACAAAAACAAGCTGATGCCTTTAATGCTTGGATAGAAAATTTACGGCGTGAGGCATTTGTCCAAATAACCTTATGACTGCTAAAAAAACCAAAAAGCTGAATGTTTATACTTTTTTAGCCACACTTTGCGGAATTGGCTTTATTCCATTTATGCCAGGAACTTTCGGTTCCCTGGCGGGCTATGGAATTTACCTGCTTTTACCCGATTCTCCTTTTCAAGGTAAGACATTATTTTACACTATACCTATTTGGCTGGTGTTTTGTTTGCTTTCAGTTTACTTGAGTTCTAAGGCAGAAAAGACCTTAGGTAAAGATAACGGCAGCATTGTGATAGATGAGGTCTGTGGCTATTATGTAAGTGTTTTATTTTTACCGCATAATTGGTTAATAGGAATTTATGCTTTTGCGCTTTTCCGGGTTTTTGACATAGCCAAGCCCTTTCCGGTTAAGAAAGTTCAAGAACTTCCCAGGGGTTGGGGAATTGTTGCTGATGATATCATTGCCGGAATTTATGCTAATATACTAATTCAAATACTAAATAAAATATATCCAAAATTCTTTGGATTATAGGAGAAAAAATGAACTACATATTACTGCAAGCAGCACAAAAAGGCACTACCCAACAAGGTGGAGCAGGAACTACTTTGATCTTTATGATCATAATGTTTGTTATTCTGTATCTTCTGCTGATTCGTCCCCAGCAAAAGAAAGCCAAAGAAACCCAAAAAATGCAAGAAGCACTTAAAGTTAACGATAAGGTCTTAACCAGTTCCGGAATCTATGGTCGTGTCGTTTCTATAAAACCCGATAAAGGAATAGTAGTTTTGGAAATTGATGATACCAACAAAGTGCGGATAGACATTCAAAAAAACGCTATCGTGGGAGTTGTTACAACCCCTGAACCAAGCTCCGAAAAATGATCTATGAACCCAAAAATCTACCTGTGCGTCTCTACGGAGATGAATTCTTAAGAAAGAAACTTCCGGAACTTGAACTCAATACTCCCGGTTTGCAAGAGTTTATTCAGGATTTCATTTATACAATGTATGCCAGAGATGGAGTAGGCCTAGCTGCTAACCAGGTTGGCTCTCTTTACCGAATGATAGTTATAGACCCAGACAGGGAAAATAAATGGGACAAAAAAAACCCGATAGTGATGATTAACCCTGTAATTGAAAGCAGAGAAAGCGAAGTTGTTTACGAAGAGGGCTGTATCAGCTTACCGGAGATATTTGCAGATATTTCTCGCAGTAAAAGAATTACTTATTCTTACACTGATCTTAAAGGTAATCGGCAAACAGAAAGTGCTGAAGGATTAAAGGCAGTTATTATTCAGCATGAATGTGACCATCTGGATGGTATTCTCTTTATTGATCATCTGGGAACTATTTCCCGCTTGAAAATAATGCATAAACTAAAAAAACTACAGGCGAGAGCAGTTGACGGACAGAATATACTGGAAGGATTTAATTTATAATGCGTTATCTGTTTATTGGTTCCTCAGATTACGGTTTGCAAACACTCCAAAGATTGGTCCAAAATGGATACAAACCCTCTTTAATAATCAGTCAACCCGCTAAACCTGCAGGACGCAATTTACATTTAACTCCAACGCCTGTTGCACAATATGCCCTAAAACAAAAGCTGCCGCTTTTTACACCTGAAGATATAAACTCTGCAGAAAGCATAGCTAAAATGGCAGAACAAAAAGCCGATATTATTATTACTGCTGCTTTTGGTCAATTTCTGAAGAAAAAAATCCGTCTTCTCTGTCCTTTATCAGTAATAAATCTGCATCCTTCTTTACTGCCTAAATACAGAGGTGCCAGTCCTATTCAAAGTGCATTATTAAATGGGGAAACTGAAACCGGAACTACAATTTCCCGTGTTTCAGCCAAAATGGATGCAGGACCAATTCTGGCTCAGACAAAGCTATCCATAGCTGAAAATGAAAACTACAGCGAACTGAAAGAACGCCTGGCAGAACAGGCAGCTGATTTACTACTCCAATTTTGGCAGAACCTGATAAAGGAAAATACCCTTTGCGAAACAAAGCAGGATGAAAGCCAGGCAACTTATTGCTATAAAATAACAAATAAAACCTGCCAAATTGACTGGTATAAAAGTGCAAAAGAAATTCATAACCAAATACGGGCTTTTTCTTTAACTCCCGGTGCCTGGACTCTGTTTAGAGGTAACAAACTGAAAATTTTAGCTTCCGAAAAGACCTCTGAACCGGCGGAAGGTGAACCGGGATTTATTTGTGGTATACATAAAAAGTGTGGTTTTTTTGTTAACTGCTTGGACTGTAAATTGCTTATTACTAAAGTTCAGCCGGCAGGCAAGAAAGTAATGGAAACAATTGCTTTTATAAATGGTGCCCGCCTTAAAGAAAAAGAATATTTAGGAAGGGAAAAATGAAAAAAGAATACTTCGCCATAATCAAATTCCCTGCGTTCGTCAGCTTTTCTTTGCTTATTCTAACGCTCATCTTCTTCTTCATAGTGTTAGGCAGTTATCATCGTTTAGGTCTTTCTGCCTGGGGAAATATACTCTACACTTTACTCTTTATAATAATTGTAATTCTAATCGGCACTTGGATTTTAGCTCTGCTTAGCACGCATAAAAAAATAAAACCGCGTTGGCTGAGACATTATCTTTCCTGGATGATGGTGAATATCTATTACCCAATAGCGAGAGTTTTTAGCAGGATTTGTTTCCAGAAAACTGAAACTTTACAGGAGTCCTTTCTTTATTTTAATAATGAAATTGTAGTTACCAACTATCAGGGAATGCATTCTACTAATATGCTTTTGCTTTTACCTCATTGCTTGCAAAGTTCCAATTGCAAGATTCGCATTAATAACAATATTGTTGAATGCCAGGAATGTGGTGGCTGTGATATGGCAAAAATGAAGGCATTAACCAAGGACTATCAAATTAAAGCAGCAGTTGCCAGTGGAGGTTCTTTGGCAAGGAAACTGGTAAATGATACCCAACCGGATATTATTATTGCTGTTGCTTGTAACAGAGATTTAACAGAAGGAGTCCGTGAAAGCTGGCGTTATCCTGTTTATGCAGTTCTGAATGAACGCCCTAAGGGTCCCTGTTTTGAAACCACTGTCAGCTCTGCAGTAATTAACTTTGCCATTCATAAATTTATTTAATAAAGGAGAGAAAACTTGAAACATATCAATCTCTTCACAATAATCCTTATTTTGTTGCTTAATGCCTTTATTACAATGGCTTTAATCAATAAATACGGAAATAAAACACCGGAAACCGATACCTTTGTAACGCAGGGAACTTCACAACCGAGTAAAGCATCTTCTGCCAAAAGGATAAATTCTATAACTGAAGCTGTAAAAGCAGTAGAACCTGCTGTTGTCAGCATTAATGTTATTAAAACTGAATATGTGCGAGCTATATCTCCTTTTAGTTTAGGTTTTTTTGATTTTTTCGGTGCTATACCTTTACTACGACAGGTGGAATCAATTGGCAGTGGTGTTATATATGATCCTAAGGGTTACATTATTACCAATGCGCATGTAGTTAGCGGAGCTACTCAAATTAAAGTTATTTTACCTGATAAACGCGAATTTTCCGGAACTGTTGCAGGAATTGATGATATCCGCGATATTGCCAAAATAAAAATCACCGGTAATAATTTGCCGTATGCCGAATTGGGAAATTCCAACGATTTAATAATCGGAGAATGGAGTATTGCCTTAGGAAATCCTTACGGCTTTTTATTGAATGACTCCAAGCCCAGTGTTTCCGTAGGTGTAATTTCCGCTGTTAATCGTAATTTTGCAGCTCGTCAAGACAAGCATGAATATAAATCTATGATTCAGACCGATGCTGCTATCAATCCGGGAAACAGTGGCGGTCCTCTTGTTAATATCAACGGGGAAGTAGTTGGTATAAATACTTTTATTTTCTCTGAAAGCGGAGGCAATATTGGTATTGGTTTTGCCATTCCGATAAATTCAGTTAAGACCATTTTAGCGAAAATATGAACAGAAAATATTCCTTATTCCTGTTAATATTGTTTTCCAGCATATATCTTTTTGCGCAAACAGCTCTCAGTTGCTATGATATTCAGTATAATCCTGAAGGAGGAAGCGATTCACCCTATATAGATCAAAGTGTTACTGTCCAGGGAATTGTAAGTGGTGTTAATTATTATTCCGGCAGTGGTTATAATAATTATGGTTTCTTTATCAGTGATCCGGCAGGGGGTCCCTGGAGCGGTTTATTTATTTATAATCAGACCTATCATCCTACCGTAGGGGATTTAGTTCGCGTAACCGGAACGGTAAATGAATATTATGGTTTAACGGAAATTTCTTCTGTCACTTCCTGTCAGGTTTTAAGCCAGGGCAATCCTCTTCCCGCTCCCAGTGAAATAAATACCGGTTCACTGGATAATTTTAGCAGTGGAGAACAATGGGAAGGCGTGTTAGTAAAGGTTTTGAATGTTTCCGTAACAGTTGAACCCAATACTTATCAAGAGTTTTATATTGATGATGGTAGTGGTGCTTGTCAGATAGATAATCAATTCTTTGGCTCAAATCACAGCTGGAATAATGTAATTTTAGGACAGGTCTATAACGAAATAATCGGTATTGTGGATTATTCTTACAATTACTACGCAATCAATCCGCGTTCGGAAGCGGATATGATTTTAGGAGCTAATACAGTAACTTTAGCTATTCCCCCTCAGTCCGTGGGCTTACACAGTTCTGTTTCTGTTCCTGTAAATGCTTATGGCATAGATGTTTTGCAGAACTATCAGTCCTATTCTTTTAGCATCTCTTTTAATCCTAATATTCTGAATTATGAATCAATAAGCACTGCAGGAACTTTATCACAGACAGGAAATGTAAATGCCACTGTAGAAAGTGGAGTGTTATCTCTTTCTTATCAAAGCAACACAGCTTTAAACGGGCAGGGAGTTCTTTTAACCCTTAATTTTTATTCTGCCAATACCGGAACCACTTCTCTAAATTTTTCTCAGGGAATATTTGGAGCCGGTGTTATTCCGAATTGCATTAATGGAAGCGTAACTGTTAATAGCAGTTATAATTCCCCGGGAGATACTTTAACCGTTATCCAGCGTCCTATTCTTAATATTCCGGAAATTGTTGTTCCAGGTGAAACATTTAAAATAACTTGTTTAGCTCCTCAAAATACAAGCAATTGGAATGCCTGGCTGAGGCATAACAGTAAACGCCTGAATTTACCTGTTATAAACTCTCAATGGTTAAATTTACCCAACAGGTGGGAACTGACAGTAACGGTTCCAACTGTTCCTGTTTATGAATTATACGATTTGGAGATATCTGCCGGCGGAGGTATAAGTGACATTACAGCTAATGCCATTCAGGTTATTCCCAGCCGGAAAAACAATTACTATTTTATTCATATAACAGATGCCCATACTCCCAATCGTTTGTATTATCCCAATGCCGGTTTTGACACCGACTCTACTGCAGTAGATGATTTTAGAGCCGTTATGGAAGATATAAATATCATTCATCCCGAGTTTGTTCTTTTTACCGGTGATTTAGTTAATGAAGGAGAGCTGGAGGGTTTTGCCAATCAATATTGGTATGGCTGGATACAAAAATTGCTGACCGAATTTGATGTTCCCGTTTATGTTACTTCCGGAAATCACGATATTGGCGGATGGAATCAAACCCCTCCTCCTGCAGGAAGTGCACGAAAAAACTGGTGGAAATATTTTGGCTGGAGCTGGCTGGATAATGAAGACCCTTTGTTTCCCTATCATACACAGGATTATTATTTTACTTACAATAATACTGTTTTTATTGGTTTGGAAAGTTATGACAATTATGATTACTGGCGACCAAATATATATGGCAATATGAGTTATACCAATCAACAAATTGCCTGGTTGAATAATACTCTGTCTCTTTTTCCGAATTATAAAAAGGTTCTTTTCCATCATTACGACTTTCAGGAACAGCTTTCCCTTTCCGCTTTAGGAATAGATATGTCTCTTTGGGGTCATATTCATTATAATGATGGCTCAATTTCCGTTCAGCCCTATAATTTAGCTACGCGTAGTATTTGTGATGGAAATCGTGCTTATCGTGTAATCAGAGTTAATAACGGTCAATTAACACCTTATAATACAATTTATGCCGGAGCGACAGGAAATAACCTTTCTGTTCAATACTATCCTTCCAATTATGGAGTAGCGGATAGTGTGAAAGCAATTATCACTAATAATCAACCTCTAACTTTTGAAAATGCGCTGCTGAAATTTATTATGCCTGCACGAGATTCCGGCTATAATGTTTCAGGAGGGACTTTAATCCAGGCAGATAAGAGTAGTGATTATAATATTTGTTATGTGCATGTTTCACTTTCTGCCAATAGTTCTGTTATTGTAACTATAGCCGAAAATGGAATGGCAAATTCCGATCCGTTGCAAGTTCCATCGGTATTACACATAAAATCCGTTTATCCCAATCCTTTGAAAACGCAGGGAAATTTACTGCTCTTTAGTGATAAGGCATTTTCCGAGTTGACCTTACAGCTTTTTAACCTGAAAGGACAGATAGTATATCAGGAACCCCTGAAAGGAATTTTACAGGGAGAAAGCAGTTTTTCTTTTTCATTGCCCGCAGAATTAAGCAGTGGAATCTATTTTCTGCGTTTTAAAGAAGATAGAACCCAAATTCGGAAGATATTGGTTTTACAGTAGTAACATCTTATGCCACAAAAAAGACCCCAAACCTCAAAACTCCTCTATCTGCCCTGGATTATCAAGCACCTTTCCTATTACTGGAAACTGAATACCCACATTCTGAAAAAAGGTGTTCCCTTGAAGGAAATACTGATTCTGAAATATCCCTTCTGGTTCAAAGATGCCAAAAATCCTCCTTTACTTTCCGTAGATATTACTGATGCCTGTAATTTACGCTGTATCTACTGTAATAATCCCTTTTTTCCCTATCCGAGGACGATGATGAATCAGGATGTTTTTGCAGCACTAATTGAGCGTCTGAAACGCCATCCTGTAAGCAGAATCAGAATCAGCGGCGGTGAACCGACCCTGCATCCTCAATTTGACCTGATGCTGAAAGAAATGTCCCGGTATTGCAAATATTTATCTATTATCACCAACGGGCAATGGCAGAATCCTGAAGTAAATGAAAAACTGCTTAATTGCGGACTTAGCTTTATTGAACTTTCTATGGATGCCGGAGGAAAAGATATCTACGAAAGAAGTCGTCCAGGTGCCGATTATGACCTGTTTCTCCAAAACCTGAAACAGCTGTATATATTGAGAAATCGCTATAAAGTTGACCTCATAATTCGTATTCGTTTAATGGTGCGGCCTTCAACTTTAGATAAAGAAAAGGAGGACAGCCGTTTTTTACGCCAATTCTGTGATTGTGTTTTACCGCAACATATATTGCAGCATCCCGAAACACCTCCTCAAGATGATGTTTATCTGCAAAATTCTATACTTCAAAATTCCCTTCCTGTTTGCACTGTTCCGTATAGAGACCTGCAAATCAGACCCGATGGTTTGGTCCCTCTTTGTCCGGCAAAAGGATGTGCCATCAAACCTGAAGACCGCATTTTTATTGGAGACATTCAAAAAGATGAAATTCGTGACCTGTGGAATGCACCTTTACTACAACAAATGAGGGAGGCACATCGTAACAGAAATGGAGAAATATTAAATCTTTGTCGGAATTGCCATTACAGCTGAAAAAAGTAAACGACGAGGACATCGTTTTTCCGGAAGGTTGACCTCCCCGTCAACCAAAGTAAACGACGAGGACGTCGTTTTTCCGGAAGGTTGACCTCCTGGTCAACCAAAAACACCGGAAGGTTGACCTCCTGGTCAACCAAAATCACAGAAAGGTTAATACTATAAAAAGTCCGGCGAGCAACACAATACTAGCGACGGGTGTGTAAACCCCAATAAAAATTACAAATCAGAAATTATACATAAGAGAAACCCCATTTATTTCAGGTGTTACTTTCAGCATTAGACGAGGTGTATCTTTCAACACCAATTTTGCTGTTACATAGCCAATAACGGCACCTGCAAAAACATCGCTGGTCCAATGCTGATCATCATTCAAACGCGATAGGGAAGTTAAAACAGCAATTGTATAAACAGTTGGAGGCACCCATTTGGTCTTTTTGTATTGTTCTGCCAGCACAGGAGCCAAACTCCAAGCCAAAGTTGTATGTCCCGAGGGAAAACTATTTCTGGAAAAAGAAATTCCATTTTCCTGCCAAAATTCTTTTCCTTCTTCTTTATATGGTTTTTGCCGTTGAGTTGATAATTTTATGGCTTGAGTAACCCCCAAAGAGAGAAGAGAACTTTTCCAGCAAAGCAGAGAGGTATCTATTGTTTTTTCATCGTTAGTTAGATATCCTCCCAAAGCAGTTACAGCCATAACCGGAAATATAATTTTTACTTCTCCGAAATATTTTGCCCCTGTAAAAATTCCGTCCGTAAATTCATTTCTGTTCAGTTGGTAGTAATTCCGCAAGTTATCATCCAGAAAATATAAACAACCTCCGGTAATAACTACCGCACTTGCTTTCAGCCAATCATCTTTTTGCCAGCTGCCAGGTGCCGTAACTGCTGAATAAATTGTTTTAGGATAAGATAACAGATAATCCTGCAAATAGTTATCTTCGTCCGCAGCGGAGAGCGGAATTGTAATCAGCACAAAAATTACGGCAAAACAGAAGGTCCAAATTTTGTTCATTATTCTATCTTCAAAAATTGCAGACAATTGTCAAGATTAAACACCACATCGTCCTTAATAGCATTACTTACTCATTGCTCACCCAATACGGATGCCATCCGTAATGAGTCCGTAATGCATAGGTAATGCAATTAAGGAAGCCAATTTAAAGGAAAAATATTTTACCCGAAAACTGGAATACGCGGAAAAGAAAAGGCAAAAACCTAAGCTTGCAGATATATTAAGGTGAATTCTGCGCTAAAACACAAAGGCATATTACCATTCTTTAACGAAAATATGAAGCTTTACAGTGCACTGCTAATAAAAAACTTGACATTTTAGAAGAATAAATTTATAAACCACAAAAAAAGTTATGACTTAAGGAAATCTGCTATGAAAAATGTAAAAACAATTGCACTAAATCAACTGATCAATTACATAGCCACTGATCCGCTGAATAAATTACCCAAAATAATGGAGTTGGCTAAAAAACTTGACCGCAAGGGTAATTATTTACAGTTATTTAGTGTTATTTCTGCTGCTCTTTCAGATGAAAATAGCCATTGGCACAAACTTGTGGAAAACTTATTCCATAATGTTGATTCCAAAGTTATCCGAAAACTAGCAGAATGTTTTGCCATCAATACTACCCTGGTTGGCAAACCGATAAGAGAGAAGTATAAAGCAAAATATTCAATACAAGTGCCCTGGGCTATTCTGATGGACCCGACAAGTGCCTGTAATCTTTCCTGCACAGGTTGTTGGGCTGCTCAATATGAAAAAGAGCAAAATTTACCTTATGCAGTTTTGGATTCTATCTGCCAGCAAGGGAAAAAAATGGGCATCTATTGGTATCTCTTCTCCGGAGGCGAACCCTTAATCCGCAAAAAGGACATAATTAAACTCTGCGAAGAACATCAGGATTGTTTTTTCCTGGCTTTTACTAATGGCACACTTGTAGATGAAAAATTCTGTGAGGAGGTTCTCCGCACAGGAAATTTAACACTTTGTTTTTCTATTGAAGGAATTGAACAGGCAACCGATATGCGCAGAGGAAAAGGAAGTTACCAAAAAGTTATAGAAGCAATGGAGCTGATGAAAAAATACCGTTTATTTTTCGGTTATTCCACTTGCTATCATCGCTATAATACAGAAAGCGTTGCTTCCGATGAATTTGTGGACGAGATGCTTGCTCGGGGCTGTTTCTATGCCTGGAATTTTACCTATATTCCCATTGGTAAAAATGCTCAAACAGATTTGATTGCTACTCCTGAACAACGCGCTTATATGTATAAAAGAGTTAATGAAATTAGAACTCATAAACCCATCCTGGCTCTGGATTTCTGGAATGACGGAGAACTTGCCGGAGGTTGCATTGCCGGTGGACGCAGCTATTTTCATATCAATGCCGCCGGGGATGTTGAACCCTGTGCTTTTGTTCATTATTCCAATGTAAATATTAAAGATGTTTCCCTTTTGGAAGCATTACAATCTCCAATCTTTAAAGCATACCAAAAAAGACAACCCTTTAACCAAAATCAATTACAACCCTGCCCACTGATGGATAATCCCGAAAGAATTAGAGAAATTATAGCTGAATCTAATGCCCGGTCAACAGATATAATATCCCCTGAAAAAATTGAAGAACTGTGCGCTAAAACAAAACCGGCTGCTGAAAAATGGGCTCCCGTGGCAAAACAACTCTGGGAAAACAGAAAATAAATTATGTAGCCACCGAATACACCGAACAAAGATAGAAGCACGCAGATTGGATTTTAGGAACGAGGATTTCAGGATTTAAGGATTAAAAGGATTTAATAGGTCCGGGATGAACAGGATTATAGAGATTTTGGGGATTATAAAAGAGTAAGAATAATAAAATATCTATGGAGTTTCAAAAGTTATTTTCAGGTGAATGTATCAAAAGCACAAATGTAAGTCAGGAGTTGTTACTATGCAAGTCAGGAGTCGTCACTGCCGAAATAACTTTCAAGCGACCCACAAATTCGTTTGGCAGTGAGGACTCGTGACGACTTGTTTCACGCAGATTTCGCAGATTTCGCAGATTTTATTTATGATTGCTGTCGTCTTGAGTCATATGTGCCCCAAAAGTTATTTGGCAGTGAGGACTCGTGACGACTTGTTTCACGCAGATTTCGCAGATTTCGCAGATTTTATTTATGATTGCTGTCGTCATGAGTCATATGTGCCCCAAAAGTTATTTCACAGGTGACAATTCTCAAGGCACAAATGACTCCTGACTTCTTGACCTATTGACTTCTCGACCTCTTGACTTCTTGACTTCTTGACCTCTCGACCTCTTGACCTCTTGACCTCTTGACCTCTTGACCTCTCGACCTCTTGACCTCGTGACCTCCCGACCTCTCGACCTCTCGACCTTTTTACTCTTTCCCAATAGCTTTTAATAGCCGTTCTGCTTCTTCGGCAGTAATTTTTCCCGCTTCCAGCATTTCCAGAATTTTCATTCGGCTATGGTCTATAGAGCTTTCCTTTTCTTTTTTCTTGTGTTCTCCTCCCAGATAAGGTTTAATTTGAGGTGAATCCAGAATTTTTTTAATATAGGCAGTTACCGATTCGGTATGAAAATGATGTTTTTTGAAGTCATACATATTTTCTTTCAGATTTTTAATTCCTTCTTTAAGGGCATCCTGAATTTGAGAACCGATATCTTCTAAATTATTTAACACTTTGTCATTAGTAGCGCGGAAATCAAAGTTCTCCACTAATTCCTTTAGTTTAGCGGTAGAGGTTGTAAGTTTTTCCTTTATATTTTCCTCTTTAATAGAACCGGCAATGTTATTTATATAAGCAACTACTTTATTAACCATTTCCACCACTTTTTGCTTTTCTTCTTCGGAGTTCACCTTAAACAAGGCAATTCTAATCTGTTCAAATTTATTTTTCACAAAGTCCAAATTCGGGCGATTTTCTGCATTTATTTTAATCGTTCCGTTATCGGTAATTGCTTTAATAATAACGGTTCCATTCCCGTTAATCATCGTATAAGTATTATCTCTAACCTGAATCGGCAAATCAAAGTTGGTTTTTATCCTACCCCATTGAGTAGTTGCTTCCAAAGTGAAATCAAAATTATTAGGAAGAATCAGGTTAATAGAACCGTTTTCAGATTTTAACTGAAAATTGCCATTTTCCAGAGGGACTGTTTCAAAATAAAGAGGACCGTTTTCGGAATATAAATTCACTTCCGGGAACGAAGCCAAGTGTAACTTTAAGGGACCGTTTTCATTTTCCAGATGCAAGGACTTGCCACTGATTTTTGAAGCGGAAAAGGGACCGTTTTCTAACTTGGCAAAAATGTCCCCTTCACAATTAGACAGGCGAATTAAGCCGTTTTCGCTTTCCAGGTGCATATCGCCTTTACAGTTTTGCAGATAAATTGGTCCATTTTCATTGAGAACTTTAAGTTTGTTTTTCAGGTTATCAAAGTTTACAGGATAGTTATCTGTTATAATATGCAGATAAACACCTTCAGGAATGGTTACATTAAAAACAGCTTCTCTAAATTCATCAGATTCAAATTCCGGTAAACTAATCTTTAAAACCCCTTCCTGATAATCAGATTGAATATAATCATCTGCCTGGAAATCATCCTGAGAACGGTTAAAATTGATAGTTCCTTTCAGACAAACTTCTTGTTCGGCACCTGCCTGTAAGAATAATTTAGCCAAGTGATTCTCAATCACTACTTTGTTCAAGGGTTCAAATACCCATCTTTTCTCCAGATTGAATTTGTTCATTTTTTCCTCCTTTGTTCAATCATAGAAATTGCTTCTTCTACATCTACAAAGCCCTCATTTAAATCGGAAAGAATATCAATCACTGTATCGGTTACAGGTTCTTTTTTGGTGATTATTCCGATAATTTCCCCTAAGCGATTTTTTACTGTGGGATATGATATTCCCAATTGATTTTGCAGCTCCTTCAGGTTTCCCTGAACTATTAAAAACAAACGGACAAACTCCAATTGGCTGGCATTTAATTCTGCTAACCAGTTATTTTCAAAATTACCTTGAAAACTAATCTCACAACGGGGGCAATGCAATTCCCTTATTTTCAACTCCCCTTTGCAGATTGGACAGTTTATTAAATTCATTTCCATCTCCTTCAATATTCTTAAAGACAATATAAACAATCTTCAGAATTTGTCAAGGAGAAAATTAATATTATTTAGGTTTATGGATAATAGGTTGCTGAATTGGTTGACAGGGATGTCAACCTTCCGGGAAAGTCAGGAGTCGTCACTGCCGAAACAACTTTTACACTCTACACTAATTATTTTGGCATTGAGGACTCATAATAGCTATTTCTCAAAAACTGCATTTTCGGGTAGATTATTTTCCCTCCGAACCGTCATGAGTCATATACGCCGTAAAAGTTATCGCAAAAGAATAAATTTGTGAAGGCGTAAATGACTCCTGACTATCATAGCGGAAGAATGATGTCACCGTCGTTTATTTGGTTGACAGGGATGTCAACCTTCCGGGGTTTTGGTTGACAGGGATGTCAACCTTCCGGAATTTAGGGTTGACAGGGATGTCAACCATCCGGATACACAAATTATTGACAAAATACAGCTGTTCTACAAATGGATTTATTATAAAGCGATTGAGGGAGCAAAGTTGAATAACCTGTTAAAAAAGATTCTGCTAACGCTGTTGATAGTAATTCTATCACAGCCGCTTTTTTGTAACACAACAGCTGACAAAACAGTTGCCTGGTTGAAAGAAAAAGGTGTTGCACCTGAATTAATAGTGATGATAATTTCAATGATTCCAATTATAGAGCTGCGGGGAAGTATTCCGGTAGCAATTTTTTTATTTAATATCCCCTGGTTGGAAGCTGCAATTCTATCTATTATTGGTAATATGATTCCAATTCCTTTCATATTGTTATTGGTTGACTGGTTTTTTAATCTTATCAGTAAAGTGAAGATTGGTCGTAAATTTACTGAATGGTTGTTTACCCGAACCCGAAAGAAAGGTAAATCTATAGAAAAATATGAAGAAATCGGTTTAGTTATATTTGTATGTATCCCTCTTCCTGGAACCGGGGGTTGGACAGGTGCTTTAGCAGCTAATATATTTGGGTTAAGATTTTGGCGTTCAATGTTTTTTATTCTTTTAGGTGTAATTATGGCAGCAATTATTGTAACTGTCTTATCTTTGATGGGAACTTTAGCTTTATGATTCGGAAAAATAGCTATAAAATATTTTGGTTGGCGGGAGAAAGCTCTGCTGATTTGCATTCCGAACTGGTAATGAAAGCACTAAATGAAAAATTTGGTAATTTAACCCATATAGGAATTGGCGGACCGCGGATGCAAAGGCAGGGTTTAAAGCCAATCTTTCCTTTTGATAAATTTGCCGTTATGGGTTTTGTAGAAGTAGTCAAACATTTGATCTTTTTTTTCAAAGTCCAGATTAGATTAAGCAAACTGTTCTCTACGGAGAAATTTGACCTTGCTATACTGGTTGACTATCCAGGTTTGAATTTAAGAATTGCCAAAATGGCAGATGAAATGCGTATTCCTGTGTTATATTTTATCTGTCCTCAATTTTGGGCTTGGAAACATAACAGAGTGTATCAATTGAGGGACTCTGTGCGTTATGTAGCTTGTATTCTTCCTTTTGAAGAGGAATTGCTGAAAATTCACAATATCAATTGCAGTTATATAGGTCACCCTATAGCAGAAGAAATTACCTTTGAACTATACCGTGATTCCTTTGCTCGTTTTTTTGGCCTTGATTCCAGTAAAAAATGGATTGGGTTTTTCCCTGGGAGTAGAAATAATGAAATAACTAAAATGCTGCCTGTCTTTTTGCAAGCAGCAAAAAAGTGGAATCAAAATGAATATCAAATCCTGTTTTCCAAATCCCATAATGTTAATCATCAACTTTATATGCATCTAATAGAAGGACAAAAGGATATCATTATTATTGATGGTTATAACTACGAAATGATGAAGTATTGTGAATTGCTTGTCTGTACTTCAGGCACCGTAACTCTGGAAGCTGCCTATATTGGAACTCCTCTGGTAATATGTTATAAAGCATCCTATTTATCCTATTTGATAGGTCGTAAATTCGTTAGAATTAAAAGGATCGGTTTGCCTAATATCGTTTTGGATTCAGACCTCCTGCCGGAGCTTATTCAGGGAGAAATGAATCCAGCCAATATTTATAAAGCCGGAATGCAAATCTTGACCGATCCTGAAATGAATACCAAAATTCGGAAAGAACTATTTAAACTGAGAGCAATGTTAAGCAATAAACATCCATCAATAGAAATGCCGAAAATAGTTCGTCACCTGTTTGAGACCTATGGCTAAAGTCCTGTTTTATCTGGAACGAAAACTCGGTGCCTGGTTTCTGTTACTTTTGCGTAAAACATTGAAATTCAAAGTAATAAATCAAGAGTCATCTGATAACATACGCTGTATCTATATGTTCTGGCATAGAAATCTTTTGATGATGACTCTCCAAAGAATTTATCACGGAGCAGCTGTTATGGTTTCATCTTCCAAGGATGGAGAATTAATTGCCGGACCCTTATCAGAACTTGGCTATGTTCCTGTTCGGGGTTCAAGTTCTTTTATGGGCTCTTCTGCAATGCGGGAAATGATAAAAATATCCCGAAAAATCTCTCTTGCTATTACTCCCGATGGACCTAAAGGACCTTGCTACACCTTTCATCCGGGCTTATTCCAAATTGCGTACCTGGCAAAGATTCCGATTGTTGCTGTAGCCGTAAATGCAAATAAAGAATGGCTATTCAATTCCTGGGACAAATTTCGCTTTCCCAAACCTTTTGCCAGGTTAACTATCATCTATTCCGATCCTATCCGGGTGAACAGTAAAGAGGATTTTGTAACTGTAGAAACAGAAATCCGTGATTTCCTGGCGAAATATGAAAAAGATACTTTTATTCCTAAAGAGAAAAAGAGATAGAAAAGAATAAGGAAAATAAGGTTTAGAGGGTTTAGAGAAAAGAGCTAAGGGCAGAGGGCAGAGGGATACTTTCCGGAATAAACGATGTCCTCGTCGTTTCCTGTCCTCAATGTAAGTCACAGGGAATGAAAATGTTGAGAAGGTTGAGAAGGTTGAGAGGGTTGAGAAAGTTTAGAGGGTTTAGAAGGTTTAGAGGGTTGAGATACAAAAATGGCTGATAAACCCTCAGCCCTCTGCCCTCCGCCCTCAGCTCTCCGCCCTCTGCCAAAAGCCCTTTATAAAAATGACTCCTGATTTTTTTTATAAATCAGGAGTCATCAAATCGTATTTTTTGAATTACACTTTTATCTTACTTGATTACCAATATTTTATTTATACCGCTGTGTTCTCCCTGCTGCCAACGCAGAAAATAAATTCCGTCCGCAACAGTTTTTCCCTTTCCATCACTGCCATTCCAATTGATTTGAGAATTCAAAGGATCACTGATTAGCAATTTATTTATCAACTGACCTTTAATATTGTAAATCTTAATTCTCACGGGCTCTTTTTTGGTTCCGGTAAATTTCAGTGTTGCATTATCCTGAAAAGGATTAGGATAGATTTCCAGTTTCGGTTCGGGGACAGCAACAATTTCATCGTCATTAGCTGTATAAGAAGAAAGCATCACATTAGCATTTCCGAGATCTGAAATCGCGGTATCATTGTAAAAGAAATCACTTATAGTAATCTGGGTAACAGATATAGAACTTGTATTACCTATAGCTCTGAATTGAATTTTCAATAAAGCTCCTGCTCCAAAAAGCGGAATAGTTGAATTACCTGTAATATTCAAAACTCCGGAAGTGGAAGTATCTACAATAACTTCACAATTTGCACTTAGCGTTCCCTCAGTTATAATACCGGTATATTCAAGTTTAACAGGATTATAGTTAATATGATTTTGGTATTGAGTAACATTCCAGGAAGGAAGTATATAGGTAGTATTCATATTGGTAGTACCAATTGTATTATAATTTAGATTCAAAATATTGGTAAGGAAAATCCTACTCTCCGCTAAAGAAGCTACAGGAGGTGAACAATGAATAATAATATAACTTACATTAGTAACCTGCGTAGTATTATAGTGCATACTCGTAATATCAAACAGAAAATCTCCCATATCCCTGGCTCTAAAAGTTAAGTTAATCAATACTCCACCACCACTTATATGGGTAGTGTTATTCCAATCTATACTTAACATTCCGGGTGAATTTTCTACTACTGTGATATTCCCATTTGCAGATATAGTTCCCGTAGTGGAATAACCTATATAATCAACAAATTCACTGTCATAATATAATACTATATCGTAATGATTTACATTCCAGCTGCCTAAAATAGGATTGGTCTTTATGGAAACATTAAAATTATCACCTGCAGATGTATCATTGGCTATAAGTTTTACCGGAATAGTAGAAATGCTGTAGTTCTCCGGAATAATATTGATAATAGCACTCTGATTGTTAGTAAAACCACCTGGATTGCTGGTATAAAAATAACCATTACCTGAACCACTCCAGCCAAAATTGAAATGGAAA
>ERZ1026814.422-NODE-422-length-25298-cov-11.380994_pt1 | contig 25298 bp, 34 predicted proteins | sample MGYA00520871_ERZ1026814 | MGnify/ENA primary metagenome ERZ1026814 (study PRJEB33270, sample SAMEA104284478) | anaerobic digester metagenome | biome: Anaerobic digester microbiome; feature: mesophilic sludge digester; material: Anaerobic digester biomass | place... | reverse complement strand
GTGAATTAAAATATGGTTAAATGTAAAAATTGTGGGCATGATATTGTTTTAGTTCCTACTGAAGAAAATAAATCTTTTTGGTTCCATAAGACTGAATTAATTTTTAAAAAAGATTATGAAAGGTTAAAAGATAAAGATATTTCTTGGGGGAATTATAAAAGACCTTGTGCTTTTCAAGATAGTTTTGTGCACAAGTTTGAGGTTAAAGGAATTGAATTAAGACATATTCCTTATTGTGGTTGTTTAAAACCTGAACCATTAAAAGAGGAGAATGTGAAAGAATGAGTTTGTTGTTGGGTTGTTGTGTTGAGCAAATGAGAACTTTGCCTGAAAATTCGGTTGATGCGGTGGTTACTGACCCGCCTTATGAGTTGGGTTTTATGGGTAAGTCTTGGGATGCGAGTGGAATAGCTTATTCAGTTGAGATGTGGAAAGAAGTTTTGAGGGTAACAAAACCTGGCGGTCATTTACTTGCTTTTGGTGGAACGAGAACTTATCATAGGATGGCTTGTGCTATTGAAGATGCAGGATTTGAAATACGCGACCAACTCCAGTGGTTATATGGTTCAGGATTCCCAAAATCTTATAATATAGGTAAAGGTGTTGATAAGTTACAAGGAAACAAAAGAGAAGAAATTGGAGAAAATCCAAATGTTAGAAAAAATCATAAAGGACATATTTACGAACTTGGATTAAAACAAGGAGGATTAACTAAAGGTTGTTCTGTTTGGGAGGGTTGGGGTTCTGGTTTGAAGCCGATGAATGAGCCTATTTGTTTGGCGAGGAAGCCGTTGAGTGAGAAGAATTTGGTTGAGAATGTTTTGGTGTGGGGTGTGGGTGGTTTGAATATTGATGCAAGTAGAATAGGTACTGACCAAAGAACTTACAAAGGAATGAGTGATAGTTATAATGCTGGTGTTTTTAGAGATGATAATTGGAAACCCAAAGAAATTGAAAATACTGTTAATGGGCGTTTTCCTGGTAATGTTTTGTTAGACGAAGAAAGTGCAAAAATGCTTGATGAACAAAGTGGTATTGTTTCTCAAGGGCATTGGGCAAAAACTAAGGTTACTGGTTTTGGAGAATTTGGAGATGGTAAATCAGAATACTTTGGAGTTGGTGCAAAGGATAAAACTAAATCAGGTGCTTCTCGTTTTTTTTATGTTGCGAAAGCAAGTAAGTCAGAAAGGAATAGGGGATGTGAAAGTTTAGAATTAAAACAAACTGGACATGGTAACCTACAAAATTCAAAAGGTATGGAACGATTCGATACCTATAATAATAATAATCATCCTACTGTTAAGCCTGTTAAGTTGATGGAGTATTTGGTTCGGTTGGTTACTCCTAAAGGTGGAATAGTTTTAGACCCGTTTATGGGTTCGGGTACTACTGGTATTGCTTGTAGGAATCTTGGTTTTGGTTTTATTGGAATAGAAAAAGAAAAAGAATATTTTGAGATTGCGAAAGCAAGAATTGAAAATTCAAAGGAGTTGGGTGGTGAAACAAAATGAGTTATGAGGATATTAAAAATAGAAAGAAAATTAGTGTATTAAGAAAAGAATTGCGACCGATTAAAAAAAGACTAAAATATGCTGAAACTAAAAGACATGAATTTTATGAAATAGCAAATAAATTAAATAATGTTATTCAAGAGAAAGAAAAGGAAATTAGAAAGTTACAACATAAATATTTCAAGGGAGATATCGTTTTATTAAAACAAGAATATTATAATTCCGATAAATTATCTTTTTCTGTTGCAGAAATAAGAAAGCTGATTGGAGCTAAGAAATACAAAGTATTCGAATATTTTCCAAATGGTAGAGTTGGAACTACTCCAATAATTAGTGAAGATAGAATTGTTTGTCCAATCCAATCTATTTTGGGTTTGGCAAAATATGAAGTTATAATAAAAGAAAGAGAAGAGCTTGAAGAGGCGAAAAAATGAGTAGTGCGATTGAAGTTTTGAAAGAAATAATTAAAGGTGAAGGATTTAAATATTGTTAGGTGTTGTATTTGTTTGCTATGTTTTCATGTAACTGAGTTTAAGGGAGTGTGATTGAGATTGGATTTTAAACCACTAATTTTTATATTCATCTTAACCGCACTCCTACTCACCCCCGGATGTCTTGAATCTAATAACACAATCACACCACCTTTTACTGAAGCCCAGTTTTATGGCAGGGTTACTGATTTGAATTATTATAATGTTAAAAATGAGAGTTATGATTCTTTAGGTTTGGTTTTTGACGGAAATAAAATTAGTGTTACTCCTTTGATGACGGATGTTAATTGGTGTGAGGGTGAAAAGGACGCAAACGCAGTACCACAATGGGATGCTGATTCGAATTGTTATGTGAAAGCAAATTTGAGTAGTGAAGTTGTTGCTCGTTCTCTTGGTTGGCGTGGTGGTGTTACTGCTAGTAAGGATATTTATAATAAGTTGAATAATTCTTTGTATTTAGCAGGGGATAGTTTTGTTGCTAAGGGGGATTTGAATTATATTCGCCCTTATTTGAGTGGTTTTGTTGGTTCGCCTAATATGAGTACTATTAGCGTTTGTGTTTATTCTTTAGATAACTCTTCTTATATTGGGGCTAATGCTCCTGTGTGTTGTTATGATGCGAATGGGGATACTAATTTATTAGTTGCTTCAAGCACTACAAATGATTTAGGTAGTATTTTTTTTTTTAACGATTGCGATTTAAATGTTGGTTCAAAATATGCGTATGTTGTAAAAAATACGAGTGCTACTCCTACTACACAATACTTTAATTATTATAGGTATGCTTATTCTAATTCTCCTAATTTTAGTTTTTATTCGGCTAATGGTACAAGTTTTACTTATTATGGTTCTAATCCTGCTTTACGAATTGGTTTTACTAATGGGGAAACTTATGGAGGGCATACTACAGGGTATAGTGGTTTAACTTATACGGGTTGGGTGCGAATTAGTGATGGGAATGCTAATATAATTAATCGTGTGAGTGTTGCTTATAGACTTAATCCAACGAGTTGTGTTAGGGGTAAAATATATGATGGTAATTCTAATTTGATTGCCGAATCTACTAATACTTTATGTTTTGCTAAAAATGGTGCAACGAGTGGTGTTACTTTTAATGATTTTTATTTTGATTCTGTTGAGTTGGACGAGGGAGAGGAGTATTGGTTTAGTCACGGTGGAAGTATTTTTGGGATGACGTTACATAATAAGGACGAAGTTAGTTTTTACGGAGATTATCTTAATGGTTTTGGTGGAACTACCGGAGCTGATAATCAATTTACTTATGTTAGAGTAAATTAATTTAAGATTGGATACTTGATGCCAATACTAACTATTGGGCTAAAAACGAATTAAAAAAGGTGGAATAAAATGGATTTGTCTTGGTTATGGTATGGATTTATAATATTTGTTTGCTTAGCATTAATGGTAACAGTAATGTGGCTAACAGACAAAGGAATAGAAAAAGCACAAAAAGTTTGGAGTAAAATATTTCAACCACTCAACCCTTAAAAGGACTTGGTTCAAGTGCATGGAAAAATATGCACTATTAACTAAAAACCTTATATAAATATATGCATTACTAATGCACAAAATTGAACTTTATTAATGCACAAAAAGTATTTACTTATATTAGAGTGAATTAATTTAACAAAGCCCATTGAATAGATAAATTTATATACTTTAAAACCACTAAATACTTACATGAAAACAATAACAATTTTATTAACACTTATTTTACTTTCAAGTTCAGTAATAGCTTTAACTCAAAATCAACAAACAATAATTAATAATAGTTTTAATGGTAATCAATTAAGATTGCCTTTAATTCTTGGAACTTACAATACAGGAATTGTTATAACTAAAGATAAGCCAACTGACTCATTTTGGTATGCTTGTTTTCCACTAAAAAATAATCCTCAATATAATTACTCTTGTAATATTTGTAGGAGTTGTAATTAATGGCTACAAAATATTCAAGTTATTTTATTCCTAAAAAATCAAAAACTCAACAAGAAAAAGTTGCAGAAGCACTTGGAGTAAAACCAAGTCAAGTTAATCCAAATGTTAACCAAACAACCCAACCCAACCAACCAGCACCAATAACTACTAAAACAAGTTCTAAAAAAAGCAGTGGTGGTAGTGGTTCAAGCCAACCAACAACAATGGCTTCTTATTCAAGTTATTTTATTCCTAAAAAAAGTCAAACAACTCAACAAAAAGTTGCAGAAGCACTTGGAATAACTCCAAGCCAAGTAAATCCTAACGTTAATCAACCAACAACAACAACTACTACTACAATAAGATCAAGTGGAGGAGGAAGTAGTTCAAGTTCTTCAAGTGCATCTACTCAATTAAGTGGAGGCACTTATGATATTACTACTCAAACGTATACTGATTCTAAAGGAAACAAATTTAGCATGGCTCCTGATAAAGTGCCTAGTAATGCTACTATAATTAAAAGTGGAAGCGACCCTATTGTTATTCCTGCTCCTGCACCTAAACCTAAAGTGATTGTTGAAGATGTGTATGACAATGTTCTTGATTCTAAAGCGTATGAAAGTTATGCTGTTAGTAAAGGTAGTGAGTTTGAAGCTAAATCTAAACAAGTTTTTGAAGTTAAAAAGAAAGAGTTGGCTTCTTTACAAGATGTTGAGCGTAAGCGTACTCTCGTTAAAGAGAAAGTTATTGCTTCTACTGGTAGTGGTGGTTCGAGTGATGTTGTTGGTCAAAGTTTGGCTAAAAAGAGGACTAGTTCTTATGAGTTAAGGCAAAAAAAACTTACTGAGAAAGTTAATAAAGAATTAGAGGAGGATTTTGAGTCTAGGAAGAGGGAGTATGTGAAGGATGTTGAGGGTGCTAAGAGTCGTTTTGTTCGTAGGGAAAAGGTTGGTACTAAGACTAGTGTTGTTGAGTATGCTCCTGTTAAAGTGAGTAAAGAGTCTGAAGTCGCTGGTTATTTTATTAGTAAAGGGGTTACTATTTACCAAGCACCAAAAGAAGAAGAAGTTCAAGTTTCTTCTACTAAAAAATTGAGTAAGTATGATTTGCTTGGTGAGATTCCTAAAAGTAAAGACACTAATTTGGCTTATATTGGAGAGTATAAAGATTTGATTGATATTAGTAAAGAAGAATTTGATGTTGGTGTTAAAAGCATAGTTAGTGAGTCTAAAAGTATTCCTGAATTGGTTGTGGATAGGTTTGGTGAAAGGTATTCTGGTTTGGGTGAAAAATGGAGGCTTGGGGTTGGTAGTGGTTTTAAGGAAGTTAAAGCAATTACTGGTGGTGAACCGATTACTACTTTTGGTTTGACTGCTTTAAGTTTTTCTAAAGACTTGTTGTCTACTGGTTATGAAACTGTTTCTGATGTTGCAGGAGGAGTATTGAGTGCTGGCAGTAAAACTGTTTTGTTAAACGAATCTACTGCTCGTTTAAATGAATATTCTTTAGAGAGTCAGAATCTATTAAAACCAAGAGCTACTGCTTTAAAAGAGTTTAAGGAAAGTTATGCGGTGGATGTGGCGAGTGATTTATATTTAGGTAAACAAGTTGCTGAAACTGCTAGTTATTTTACTCCTTATAGTGTTGTTTCAAGTTTTTCTACTCTTGGCCAAGTTAGTAGGGCTGAAACGGTTGGAGAAGTTGTTGTGCCTCTTGCACTTGGAGGCGGTTTTAGGTTAATTTCTCCTAGTGTTGGAAAAGGTTTGAGTGGGGTTATTAATAAAACTAATGTTGGTTTGGAAGGAGTGTTGAATAAGTATCTTGGTTCTAAGGCTCCTGTTTTAGAGGGGGTTATTGCTACTAGTAAGTTTAGTAATTTGTTGAGTGGTGAAAAGGTTGCTAAAGGTTTGATGTATGCTGGGGGTTTGGCAGAAGTTGGTGGAATGGTTTTGACTCCTTTGGAGGGTAAGCAAGAATATTTGAAGCAAGTTGGTTTGGTTAATGCGTTGTCTCCTGTTGGTTATAGGTTAACGGATGCTGGTATTGCTGTTGGAAAATATGGGGTAGTTAAAGCATTAGCTCCTTTAAAGGGGTATGAAGTGTTTTCTACAAAAGAGTTAATGGATGATGTTAGTTATTCTAAGTTTGTTGAAACTGGTGGGGGTACTCCTGTTTTTAGAGGTACTGAACAAGAGTTAATTGGTTCTTTGCAAGGGGTAGGGGAATCTCAAAGGGTAAGTGTTGTTGCTGACCGTTTTGGTTTTGACTTACAAGAAGCTGGAATTGGAGCTGGTTTTAGGAGCGTAGGTGTTAAATTACCTGATGTTGTTGAACCTAGAATGGGTAATTATGAAGCTTTGACTGACTTTTATTCAAGTAGTGTTCATCCAATTAGTTTAAGTAACGTGGGTTGGAAAAATAGGTTGTTTAAACCACTGACTTCTCCTTATGATAGGTTAAGTCTTGAAGTTACTTCTCCTAGTGTAGAGTTTACTCTTGCTCCAAGAGGTACTGCTATTAGTTTCGTGGGTGAAGAATTTACTCCTAGTAGTTATAGTAACTTGAAAAGTATTTATGGGTATAATTTAGTTGATTATTCTCTTGATGTTCCTGCTAAGGTTGGTAAGATTCCTATGGAGTTAGGTCAAACTTTTAGTGATTTGGAGTATCAAAAAATTTTGATGGGTGGTAGACCGTTTAAGACTCGTGATGTTAAGTCTTTGATTGGTGATGTTGCGTTTGATTCTTATTTTGTTAATAAGGGAGATTTTGCTACTAAGGATTTGGGTGGTTTTTATTCTAGTCAGTCTAGAAGTATTGGTGCTACTAGTGAGAAAGAGTTTTTGCTTGGTTCTGCAAGGAAAAGACTTGAGTTAAAGGGTGGTTTGGAGTTTAGTTTTTTAGGTAAGAGTTATGATACTAAATCTATTTTTAGAAAACTTGGTTTTGCTGATGCTTATGTTGACGTTGGTTTTGAGGTTGTTCCTATGAATGTTGAGGGCGTAGTGCCTAAGGCTAGTTTGTTGCCTGTTGTTCCAAGTGGTAAGAATCAATTTTTGTTAGATTCTAAAAAAGAGTTGGTTAGTAGTAAAACTAAGGTGGTTGATTTGACTGGTGATTTAGTTGATTCTAGTAAACCTGTTTTGATTGCTCGTAATGGTGTTGGTGGTTATAGTGAAGAGTTGAGTGAGGTTTTTGGTAAAAGAAATTTAGAAAGGGTTTCTTTACCTTTAGTAGTTAATAAAAATGGTGAGTTGGTTGAAGACGAGCCTGTTTATAGTTTAAAGAAAAGTGTTGATGATTCTTTTTATAAATTGCCTTCTATGAAAAAAACTGTGCTTGGTTATTCTAGAATTGATAGTAGAATTTCTAAAAGTAATATTTATTATGATTTATCTAGACGCAGTGGTGGGGGTTATGTTCCTCCTAGGATTCCTTTTAGGAGTGTTGATAGAATACCTAGTAAAGTGCCAGACATTATTAGAATACCTCCTAGAACTCCTGATAGAACTATAATCAGAATACCTCCTAGAACTCCTGATAGAACTATAATCAGAATACCTGGAAGGACTCCTGAACCTCAAAGGATACCTCCAAGATACCCTGAAATAAGAGTTCCTCCTTATTCTCCTCCTGTTAGGTATAATCAAAGTTTGCCTAGGGTAAATTTGGGTAAAGGATTTAATAGGGGTTTGGGTGTTGATATTAAAGTTAATAAGACTCGGCCTGTGTTTCAGTTGAAGGCTGATTTTTTTAGAAGGTTTGCTAGTGGTGAAAAAGATATTCCTTTTACTAAAGAAAACGTTTTGTTGAGAAAAAAACTTTGGTCTAGACTAGGTTCGGCTAGGGCTTTTATTCCAACGAAAGAATTATTAACTAGAGGGTATATTAATAGAATAGGTTTAGGTTCTGGCAGAGGATTGGTTTTATGAATAATTATGTTTTGTCTTCTCTAATGTTTGTAGCTGGTTTAATTACTTTCATTATTTGTTTACCTTTGTTTAATCATGTAATTGGTTTAATGCCTTTTAATTCTACTGTTTTAACTTTTGTTTCTACGCTTGTTCTTGTTTTGATTTTGAGTATAATTTTTGTTTATGTAAGAAACAATTTTTATTCTTTTCAAGGACAAGGAGGTGAGTATAAATGAATGCTAAGGGTCAGGGTACGTTAATGACTTTTTTTGTATTGGTAATGGGTTTGATAATGCTTGTTGCGTTATTACCGGTTATTGATTCTCTTGTAGGAGAGTTAACTGACATGAATTTGAGTAATTTGTTAATGCCTGACATGATTAATTTGCTGGTTGGTATTAGTGGTTTAATCATGGTTATTTTGTTCATCATGGGGGTTATTAGTGATTTCCAGGTTAGGCAGAGGTATGTTGAGTAAGGATAAGTTTTTTCCTTGTGTAAAGGAATTGTTGGTAATTTTTGTGGAAGTTTACATGAAGAGGTTTTTAAGTTATGGGTTTGCGAGAACAGGGTTTGTTTGGAGTTACTATTAGTAAAGCTAAACAAATGATTCAAGAAACTCAGCAGGATGCCGAGAGTAGTTTGATGGTGGAGTGCTTCTTATGAATTCTGATTTATTAATATATTTTTTTATTACAATTCTCAACAATTATGTTGAGTTGCCTCAAAATCCTTCGGATTTATCGGAGGGATTACAATGACTGATTCTAAAGGATTTGACACTTACGATGATGAAATTAATTCAGGCAACAGGCTTGTATTGGTTTTATTTGCTGTGATGGTTGTTTTTTTAGCTTCAATGGTTTATGTTTCAGCAATCGAAACAAAAGGAGGAGTATATAACGGTGGATTCGAATACGGAACAGGTTCAACAAGTACAACAGCAACCTATATTGGAAATTCAAATTATCAATGGAATTTTAGGACGACAGGTGCTGGTACAACAGCTTCTGCAAATTATGATACAACTGAAAAATATTCAGGAAATCAAAGTATGAAATTTGGTCAATATGCTGGTATAGGTTCAACTTATATTAGGTCATCAGCACTCGATAGTGGCTTTAATTCAACAACACAATCTAAATTAATTCCCATAAAACCAAGTACAAATTATAAATTTAGTTATTGGTATAAAACAAATGTAAATTCAGCAGTTACTGGTTTTAATGGATTAATATATTTAAGTAGTTCTGATTATTCGGTTCAAACTCTTACATCAGGAGATTATATTTTAACAACTCAAGATTGGACTTATAGAGAATATTTTTTTACATCAGGTTCAACAAAAGTTTATGCAGATATCGAATTTGTTATAAGCAATGCCGATATGAATGTTTGGGTTGATGATGTTCGTTTGGAAGAAGTTGACACAGTTTCTCTTTCTACTCAAGCTATTTACAGTGGAAGACCGAGTTTAACAATTACTGGGGTTACTGATACAAACGCAATAGACCAAAGCCAAACAACTTATAATACTTCAGTATCTCTAGGAAATACAACTGCATTATATAGAGCACAACAATTTTTACCAACACAAAATAAATTAACAGGAATAACATTTCAAAAAAGCAGTATAATTGGAACTTATACAGGAAATACAACTATATCAATAAGACCAGATAACGCTGGAGTACCAAGTACAACAATTTTAGCATCAAAAACCTATTCTTCTGATGAATGGGTAGCATTAACTGATAAAGTTGATACTTTTGTAAATTTACCAGCTATAATTGATGCTAATGGAACAAATAAATATTGGGTTGTATTTTATTCGGATGCTAATAATGATTCTGGTTATACAAAAATAGTAGCAATGAATACTAATGGTTATACTGATGGTTTACATGCTTACAGTATTAATGGGACAAGTTGGAATAATTTAACTCAAGACCTTTATTTTAAAACCCACTTCGCCAAACACAGTAGTTCAGTTGATTTGAATGTTGTTGCTCCTGATGGCACAAGTGAGTTAAAGTCTTTTGATGTGAATGGGGATATTCTCACAGACGCGAACATTACTATTAATCCAGACGGAACAGGAAGATACTACTGGACTCCTAACTTTAAAAGTGCAACAAATTATAATCCGACAAAGTATTGGAATGACATGTATGATTATAATGTAAATCAAACAACAGAACCTCCAAGTTTTTATTCTATTAGTGGTTTACCTATTGGAAAAACAACAACATCAGGAAATTCTGTTTTTTATGATGTAACTTTTAAATTTACAACTCCAACAGGTTGCACTTTAAATGGATTACAATTTAATAGTCAAGGACTTATAGAAGACGGAACAAGAATAGTGAATTTATCTTACTCTAATAATGATTCTGATTATGTTCTATGGGGATATTTAGGAGCAGGAACAGAAGTCTTTAATACAAATGCTTTAGATGGTAACACTACTTTTTACATAAGATTTGACGGAAACACTTCAAGAAATTATTTAATTGACCCTATCGTTGATGCGAATTTGTCTTGTCCAACTCTAACCACACCACTATTCAAAAACGGAACCAACACGATATACACAATGAACAAAGACGCTAACCAACAAAACGGAGCAACACTCACACCAAGCCTAATGAGCGACATAGACTTTTCATTCACAGCACGCACAACCTTTTCAAGCTTCCAAGTTCCTAACACAACCGACCAAAACATTACTTTAACCTGCACCGACAACAACACAGGATGCAAAACAATAAATTATAATGTAAACAACGAAGGATGGGAATTAGTTTGGAATGAAGATATTTATGGTTTTGAACCAAGCTTTGAAACTATAACAAAATGGAATTATGCAGAAAATGATGGAGAAAACAGATTTACAGGTGGACAAAGCGAAGACTGGGCAACTAATGGAACATACTCTTACAAATTATATTATGCTCACTCAACAAGCGCAACTCATCTTGGTAAATATGGACAAGTTAGTCAAAAAATAGATTTTACTAATATTAACGATTTGAATTTAGATTATAAAATAGTTGGAACTGGAACAAATGTTGCTAACAAACTTACTTGCAGAATTTATATTGGTTCTACTTTAATTTTAAATACAAATTGTGGTTCTAATGTTGAAAACAATTTATATTATGATACTTCTTCAATAACTGGAGAACAAGATTTTAACATACAATTATATACTCATGATCAGTATGGAACTACAACAGGTTCTGTTGCTTTTTATGTTGATAATATTACTATTAATAATAGTACTATTAATCAAGGAGATAGTATTGAAGATTTATCTAATTACTCATTCTTGTATTCTGGTGCTGGTCAGCATTCAATAAGCTATTTCAGTACAGACAACAGCGATAACAACGAAAGCATAAAAACCAGTTACTTCACAACATACGGAAAAGGAAGATTTTACTTCAAAGATGAAAACACAGGAAGCGATTTAACTGGTGTGCAAGTTAATTTCAATGGAACAGACTATGATTCAGGTGCTAATAATTATTTAGATTTTAATTTCCAAACTTTGTCAAGTACAAACACAACTTATTTATTCACTTTAAGTAAAACAGGTTACTCAACAAGATACTACCAAACCGACCTAAACTATTTTAGTACATTTGATATAAACTTTGCTTTAATACCAGATACTCTAGATACAGACATTCAATTCAAAATGTTTCCACCAACAGGAACAACAACATTAGCAAATACATACATAGAATTTAAAGACAAAGACACAAATTACACAATAACAAGACTAAAATCAAATTCAGAAGGAGAACTAACTGCAAATCTACGTTCAGATGACCAAAACTATTTAGTTTGGATAAGCGAAGGAACTTACATTTATCAAGCAGTACAACTAACAATATTTTATCCAAAAGACGAACAAACACTCGCAGATATAACTGGAAACTGGAGAATAGAAATAACAGACAACATAAGTTACCAAGACTTAAACATACCACAAGGAACAAACAAAATAATATACCTACTACCAAACACAAAATATCCATTCACAATAGCAGTTCAAGACACAGCAGGAACATACTTCAAAAGAAAATGGAGTAAAATCTATCAAGGAAACCCACTAACAGACACTCTACAACCATATCTAGTAAATGCTGATGATGGAATAGCCGTAAAATTCGTATTCCAAGACCCAAAAAGAGACTCAATAGAAAATATTATAATAAATATTTATAAAAATGTTGGTGGAGTAAAAACATTAATATCTAGTGGAGCTAGTGATGTAACAGGTAATGCTTTATTCTTTTTAATCGCAGGAGATAAATATTGGTTAGATTTTACTTATAATGGTGCTGTGATTTTTGAAACTCAAAACTATTCAGTAACAAGCTCAACCGTATACTGGACAATAAACCTAACCACAAGAGAAATCAAAACAATAGACGGAAAATTCATAACCGTAGGATTCAACCCAATCCAAGACTACATTCTAAAAAACGCTACAAACATATCCTACAAAGTAACAGCAAGCGGATTAAACAGGACAAGAGCAGAATTTTACATTATACAAGACGGAAACAAAATAATAACCTACACAAGAGACGCACCCTGCACCACACCCTGCACAGTAACCATTCCAATAGAAGACCTAAACATCACACTCGGAAACAAAGTATACTTAGACCTAAACGTTTACATAGATTCAAACAACTATATTTTTAACTACAAAAAAACATGGAGTTACGGAACAACAAGCAACATAGACACACACGACCTATTCGTCAAAGCAAGAACAGACTTCGGATGCACAACCGACACAATGTGGCCATGTCCTTTAACTTCAATCGTTTCAATAATAATAATGATTTTGTTAATCGGTTCAATGGTTTTTACTTTTAATTTTGTTAACCCTAAAGGTTTACTAGTTGCAGGACTTGGTATTCTTGCAGTATTCACTTACGTTGGTTGGTTTTGGTGGGTAGCATTAGTTTTAATTATAATTGCTTCAATATTTTATTTGAGGGGAGACTAAAAATGGCTACTATCGAAAAAGCATTAATTCCTTTTGTGATAATGATTATAGGTATTAATGCAATGATGATGTTTATGACAACACTTCCTAATAGTGTTGATGGTTCTACTACTTACGAGTTTGGTTTACCCAGTGGTAAACAAGATGAAATTCAAGGTTTTTATACTGATTTAGAAGCAGACATGAATGCGCTTAGTTCGCAAACAACTGGAGTTACAGGTAGTAACGAATCAAGAAACGATATTGATTTACTAGGTAGTATTCTTGGAGGATTAGGTTTAGCAGTCAACGCTCCAAGCTTAATTCTTAATTTAGTTTCTTTTGTTTTGATGATTTTGTTTGGATTTTTATTTTGGATAGATTATTTTTTCGCTCCTTTAATTATTGGTTTTGCTGGATTTGTTTGGATTTCTTGGATTTTGAAAGGAATATTTTTAATAATTCAATTAGTTGGTTTAATTTATTTATTTATTTATATATTTTCAGGTTTTAGGAAGTGATTTTGGGTGTTGTTAGAAGTAGCGATTAATAATTTTGCAGATATTACTAATCAATATGTATTTTCTTGGTTTGGTGCTGATTTTACTTTATTTGCTATAATTGGTTTAATTGTAATAATTGGTTTAGCTTATTTATTTAGATTACCTTATCATTTATCTCTTTCTATTGGGTGGGTTCTTGTTTATATGTTTGATTTACTTGGTGGGGGCCAGAGTGTTATTCTTCAAGCTATTTTGTTATTGTTGAGTATTGGTTTGGCTATAATGATTATTAAGGGGGTTTTGGATTATGCGAAAGAATGGAGTACTTGAGAAAAGGAATCCTTATTTTGAGATTCGAAAGATTTTTCTTGAAGAGGATAAGTCTAGAGCAATGATTCGTTTGAATGGGTATGCGACTGGTTGTTTGAATAAAAAATCTCCTACTGCTGTTAAGAGGGCTAATATTTTAAAGGATTTAATTAAAACGCTTTAATGGATGGTGAAAGAATGATGAGTAAAAAGAAACCAAAAAAAAAGAAGGTTAGTAAAAAGATTAAGGGGGTGAAAAAATGATTAGGACAAGACATAAAGTTCATGGTGGAGGATATGTTTATGTTTGCAGAAACAAGCTTGGACAAATAACTGATGTTCAAAACATTAGTAGAGCAATAAGACAAGACACAGCAAGATATTTAGCAAGACAGCCAGCAAAACCAAGACAAGGAAATCAAGGAGATTATCAACCATCTGGTAAAGTAATTTCTGTTATTAGAAGTAAAAAAAAGTTGTATTAAACTATAAGATTATCCTTGAACAAAGGAGTTAAATCATGAATAAAAAAACTTTTATAATAATAATTTTGCTTAGTTTAATCCCCTTCTTATTTTATTTTACTTCAAGCGGTTTAATTGATGGAGACTCTTTTTATTATCTTAACGCTGTGTGTAATAATACTCAAGGCACTGCTTCTAGTCATTTATTCGTTTTTATAATTAATTTGTTACCATGTAACTTGTTTATAATTAAAGGTTTGTATTGTTTACTCTATTTTGTTTCAATGATTATTTTAACTAAAATAGTTGAATTGTTTTCAAAAAATAGTGAGTATACTCCTTTTCTTGTTTCAGCAACTTTTCTTGTTTTTGAGTTTATGAAATTTGAAAATGATGCGTTTGGTTATTTGCTTGGATTTTTAGCAATTTATTTATTTTTTAAATATAGGGGTTGGCGTAAAATTTATTCAATAATAAGTTTGTTTGTTGCTTTTTTGTTTTGGGAAGGTGCTGGATATTGGTTAATTTTATTTCCTGTTTGGTTTATTGCTTTTTCGTTAATTTATTTTAATCGTTTTTGGTGGTTTGTTACAAGCACAGAAGCTAGTATTTTAGAGCATATTCCTTGGATTGGGTTTCTTAACTATGGTTTGTTATTACCTCTTTTTTATATTGGATTTTTAAATACTAAAGAAAACAAAATTAAAATAACTTTTTTGTTGTTAGTTTTGATCAATGTTTTTGTTTCAAAACTTTGGGTTCTTGCGTTACCTTTTGGTTTAATAATTGCTTGTAATTCAATAGGTTTTTTAAAAGAAAAATGGGATTATCAAGTTAAGAATTTTGTTTTAATTTCAGGAATAGTTTTTATTGTATTTGCTTTATTTTTTAGTTTAACTCAACCTTTTACTGAAAAAGATATTGTTTTAATTCAAAATGGAGTAAATTTAGCTTGTCGTAAATATGATTGTTGGTTAGAGAATGATTTTAGTGTAGGTCATACTATTCATTATCTTGGAGGAAAGACTAAAAGTTATAGTGGTTTAACTGAATATAAGTATCAAGGAATTGTGATTGATATTAATTCTCCTAAAAATATAGTGCCCATCCAATGCGATATTCTTGAAGAAACACGTTTTTTTAGATTAATTGAATGCAAACAATAGCCTTTTTAAATACTAAAAAACAATAATTTGATTGAAGTTTCAAATAATAAAATTATTTGAAAACTTATATAGTGTTATTGGTGTATATCCAATGAATGAAAAAGGACAAGCACAAATGACAACTATGGTTGTTGGAGCATTAGTGTTCCTAATAGTATTGTTAATCTTCGGAAAGATTTACGTTACTATGAACTTCACTGAATTATTCGGTGCTGACATAGCAGGAATAATTGAACTATTACCTTGGGTATTAGTTGGTGGAGCAATCATAATAGTTGTTCTTTACGCATTTGGTAGATTTGTTTAAAAGTCCTAAAAAAACTTTTAAAAAAATAACCAAGTTAGCATCCTTGAATAAAGGAAAAAATAAAGTGAGTTGAAATGATTTTAGAAATTTACATAGCTTTTTTTATTCTAGCGAGTTTATTTTTAATTATTAGTTTAAAATACGAGACGGCTACTTTAATGTATTTAGCAATGGGTTTGTTTTTATTCTCTAGTTTAACCATGGCTTATGAAGGAGTAGATGTGGTAACAGGAAACACGGTAGTAACTAATCCTGATGATTCAATAACAATTAATTATACTTATGATAACTTAGATATGGATAACAATTTTTTTGTAATGAGTTACGTTTACATTTTTTTGATTTTACCAATAATTGGTATTCTTTCTAGCATTTATTATGCTCAAAGAGAAGTCAATAGAAGATAAAAAAAAGGATTTGATTTGAAATGTATTCTGGACAAGAATATACTAGCATGGGAATGTCTCCTCAACAACAAAGAAACCCTATAATGTACCATGAACAAATAGACCAAATGGTTTTAACTCCAGAAGCACAAACAACTAACATAATCAAAAAAATACCAAGAATGGTTAAAAAACCAATTTATGAATTAGATTCACAAGGCCTCCCTATACCTATTCTTGTTGACGATAAACCAGTTTTTGATGAAAAAGGGCAACAAGTTTTTAAAATATTAAAATATGAATTGGTTCAAGAAGGTTACACTGCTAAAAGCGATTTTGTTCCTGCAAGTGAATTACTTTATGTTGATTATTCCACTAGTAACCTTAGTTATGATGCTTGTAGTCAATTAGCAAGAACAGGTTTTCTTTATTCCCGGTTTTTGTATAAACAAAACAAAACTAGTCAAGATTATTCAAATTATTTACATAAATTGAGAAATGATAATTTAATTATTCTTAATTCATTCAAGTCTCTTAATGGGGGAACTCTTCAAGCAGTTAAAACTTTCATTAACAAGACTTTTGATAAGCAATGGATTAAGCCTCTTGAAGATAAAAAACCAGCAATGGGTTTCTTTGGAGGAAAACCTAAAGAAGAACCAGAAAAAAATTATACTGGGTTTCAAACATAAAAATTTATTGGAGTTGATGAAAAATGCAGTTGAAAGTAAAAGAATTTGACCAAACAAGTTATGAAGAAAGTATAGCACGAGTATTACCAATACTCAATCTTGAAGACAAGAGAGCAGTTAGAGATGCTTTGATTCAAGTAATTGATTCTATTGATAATGCTATTGTTATTCAAAAAAGATTAGATTCTATTAATTTAGAAGAGGTTAAAGAAAAAGTTAAACCTAAACCTAAAGAAGAGCCAGTAGTTGAAGAAGTAGATTATGTTGTGGATGAAGACGAAGATTCTTTTGTGAGTAAAAGAAAATAATTTTTTTTTAGGAGTGGATTTGAATGACATGGAGTAAAATAATTTATTTAATTAAACAAAAATTTTTACCTGCAAAGAAAAAAGATTTTATTGCAGAAATTAGGTTAAAAAATGGTTTTAGGTTAATGAAACCAATTCCTAACCATGTCACTAGTTTCAAACTAAAAAAGACTAGTATTCCTTATTATTTAGAAGGAAAACCTGACACTGATGATTTTACTGGCCAAAAATTGTATACTTTTGTTGAAGGTTGTAGTTATCCTATTAAGTTTGATGAAGAACAAGAACATATTGTTCAAGTGGCTAAGAATTTTGGTAATAGTGAAGATGAATTAATTCTTGCTGATGATAATGGTTATAAGAGGGGAATGTTATTAGCTAAGACAGGCATGGATTTTGCTAAATGGACTTTTATTCTTGCTTTAATTAACTTGGTTGTTACTGGTATTGGTTTGTTTTTGATTATGAGGAATCTTGGTATTATTGGAGGTGCTTGAATATGATTTGGTATGAAGAAACTAAAAAGTATACTAAAGAAGAATTGAAAAAAGAAGGAAAAAAATGGACTGATTATGTAATTATTCTAAGTGTTATGTCTGCATTTTTAGTTCTTATAAGTACTTTTGTTTTTCCTTACTTTTTTTATATATTGTTATTTTCATTAACAGCTCAAATATGCATATTCTTTCATTTAGCTCGTTTGAAAAAGGAATGGTATGAGAGGTTTTGTAAATGAGTGGCTTGGGGGAAAAGTTTGATAAAATAAAGAATCCTAAAAAATATTTAACAGAAAGTCAAATAAATGAAGGAGACGATTTAGCTAAAAAAATTAGTTACTTTAAAGCCTTCTTCATGTTGGTTTGTCAAATAATTATAGGGGTTTGTACCCTCGCATGGTATCCTTTTTACCTGGGGTTAGATTCAATGATTGGTGGATTTCCTTTATTTGGTAGTATATTATTAATAGTATATTCTTTCTTTTCTTACAAAAACTTTAAGAGAGAATTAAAGTATATTGAAAAGGAGTTTTCTGAATGAATAGTGGAGCAAGATATCAAATAATCGTGTTAAAAGTACATCCTAATAAAGAGTTAAAAGTTAAAGAATTAGATACAGTTAAACAATATTTACAAGCAAATTATCATTTACTTACTTTTTGTTATGGTTCGCCTAAAAATAGTTTAAGAAAAACTTTAGATTCAATGCTTGATAAAAAACTTATTTTCTCCCCAAAAAATACTTTAACCGATATGATAGACACTTTTGTTAAACAAGACGTGTCTACATATGGGGAGATTATTGATTATTGTACTCGTCAACAAGCTAAAAAATTTAACGAAACTGTTTCAAAAGGAATAAAAAAAGTTTTAGGAGAATGAATTTTATGGCTAAGAGTTTTGAAGCCGAAAATCCTGTTAAAGCTTACGCTCCAACAGATGTTATAAAAGACTCTAAATTGTGGGATTACCTTATTTTTCTTCAAATGAATAGGGTTAATTTTATTTCTACAATGGTTTTTGATGATTCTAAAGCTGTTTCTGGTAAATTATTGAATCAAATTAGTGCTGTTTCTAGAATCGAAATGATGTGCTGGGACGATTTAAACCCAGAAAAAAAAACAAGCCAAAAAGTAAAGGATTACTGGGTTAAAAAACCACTAATTTTTCAAAAAATGAAAGAAAACATGGACACTATAAGGGTTTATGTGTATGGAGACGTGTTTCAACAACTAAAACTACAATTAATGATAGACGATTGGTTAAAAGAATTAAACCCTTTCCTTAACTCAATGAAAAAAACCAAAAGAACAAGTTTCATTGCAGGAGAAGGAGCATATTTAGGAGCTGACGAAAATGATGACGCCGACCTTGAACCATAACTTCCTAGAACCCACACCCGAACAAGAAAAAGAAGCATTCGAACTAGAACAAGAAATCCTAAAACCAGACTCACAAATAAAACAAAAAAGACTCTGGTCAAGACACAAAATCAAAAAAAACGAATTACCAAAACACATTATAAGAGACCCCCTACTATGGAGCCTTTTCAAAAGAGTACACTACGAAGACAAAAACGTTCTAATCATCTTTGTGGGAGAAACAGGTGCAGGAAAATCATGGTCAGCAGTCAACATAGCCAACATGCTTGATGTTACACCCACAGGCCAAGGAGAATACAAAAACAATTTCATAGTTAATTGCGAAAAAGATGGTACACCCACACCAGATTGCAGAGTAATTTTCTCAGCAACAGACTTAATTAGACTCGTTAAATCAAAACTACCTAAAGGTTCAGCTATCGTTTGGGATGAAGCAGGAATCGGAAACGATAACACTAGGTGGTGGGACAAAAAATCAATTCTAATAAAACATGTAATGCAATCTTTCAGGGCCCAAAATTTAATACTTTTTTTGACTGTTCCTGATGAAGAGTCAGTAGCTTTAGCTACAAGAAGATTATTACATGCAACATTTGATGTGTATGATAGAGACGAGAATTTTGCCTACATGAAAATTAATTGGTTACAAAGAGACAGGAAAGGTAAAAAAGTTTATAGAAAAACTCAATCTTATAAAGGAGAAGACGGTTTTGATTACAAAATAACAGACTATATGCTCAGACCAATGAGTGACGATATCGCAAAACCTTACAAAAAAATCAAAGACAAGGTACTAGGAGACATGAATGCTTTTTATGAAAAAGAAATGGAGTTAATGGAAAAAATTGAAGGCAAAAACGTTGAAGACAAACTAAACAAAGTAAACGAAACCAAGCTACACAAATTTCACCCCCTTGCTTGCGCAAAACTTGTTCAAGAAAACTTACACGAATGCAAAGACCAAGAAGGTTACTTTAACAAATCAAAAACCATGTTATTCTTAGCCCAGAAAGGTTACAGCGTATCCACTACTCAAGCAAAGGCTTTACTTGAAGGACTTGATTTAGAAGAAGCTCCAAAGAAAAAAAAAGCGTCAAATAGGCAAAAAAGTTGGATGGATTGAACTCACTTGTTTAATATTTTTTTAGTTATTTCATCACTTAACTTTCTAGTATGGTCTAAGTTTATTGTTTGGCCTGTCTTTTTAGCATTCAAAACATCTTGCATGACTTGTGGTTCAACTTTAGCATAAGTGTCTTCGAAACAATTCTTGCAAATATATTGTTTTCCAATTAGTGGGCCTCGTAAGTGTTGCTTTAAAGGATTATCTTCTGTGAAAGGGTTACCACACATTGTACACTTCTTGTCTTCTCTTTTAAAAAACTTTACCATTATTTATTCCTCCTTATAAAATTAATTCCTCATATTGTTTTTCTATTTTAACAGGCTTTTCTTTAACCTTATCTTCAACGATTAGGTTAGGGGTAACGCCACTTTCTCTAGCACTAATTTCGTATTCTTTCTCTAACAAATAACTATCATTTAAATTAACGTATGGTTCAGCACTTGTTTCTTTAGCCCAACCGAAACGTTTTTTTAACCCTGCACCAATCACGCCATTTTGAGCGTAATAGGTTGCTGATATGTGTCTAAATAAGTGAGGGTAATAATCCTTATCTAAATAAACTTTTAATGCTTTCCATACTGCGAAAGGAGATTTTTTTTCAAATAGGAGAGTGTCATCATCAGGACAAGCTAACCAATACCTGCTAATTATTTTAAGCAACTCGTTATACCTAATATCATTTAAGACAGGGAATCTTCTCATTGGTTTGTTCAGACCTCTTCTTTTTAATGTGATTAAGTTAAAGTAAACAAGTTTAACATTGTCTATTGTTTCGTTAGGCATTACTGGTTCTCCTCGAGTGTCACACCATGTAATATCTTTCTTTCTTAATGCTACTAGTTCTGATATTCTACACCCAGTGATTAGTAATACTGCAAATGCTGGTTGATGCCAACGTTTGGCTGTTTTGCAGGTTAATACTTTTTTTCTGGCTTCTTGAAAAGTGGGTATGTTGGAGAAGTCGTTGATTACTCCGTTGTGTTTGGTTGCGAATATACTGTTTATCTTAGGCATGTATTTATTATGTTGTTTTGTGTTTAATAATGTTATGGTTAAAGTAAAGGTTAGATTAGATTTATATATAGTTACTGATTAGTTACTGAATAGTAACTGTTGCAATAAAAAAGGTATTTTATTGCTTGTGAAGGTATGCTAATCTTTTAACAAGTTTTTTTGACATAAGTTTTTGGTCTGATTAGTGCATCTGCCGAGCTATTGTTTTATAAACCTATCTATCGTTATGTATAATTAACTATAAGAAATATACTAACTATACTTTATATAGTGTTGTCCAAGAAATGATGTATTTAGTTACTAATCAGTAACCAAAACAGTTACCAATCAGTAACCACCACACAACGGCAATTTACTTAACAAACATTTATATAAGAGTTAGGTTATTGTATTAGTAACTTGTTTTGTAACAACAAGTACGGAGGATTAAAAATCCTCCACTCAAAAAAATCCTGGAGGGGATGCTATTATGCAAACAGAAAACAAAGTAGAAGTAAAAGAATACGAAGCAAACTGGGAAGAACAAACCAAAAACGAAACTAATTTTAAAAAAGTATTCATCCCAGAAGACAGCTACAACGCTAACCTAAAAACAATAGAAGTTGTAGAACTACCAGACTTTAACGACAAAACAAAAAAGATAGAAAAACTAGCTTTAATGTTTGACATTAAAGAAAAAAGTGTAGAACTAACACACTTCCTACAACCTAAGATTAGTAAAGGTTCTACAAACAAACAAGGAAAAATTTATTCAAACTCAAAGTTGTATGACTTGCTTGTAGATTTAAATTTAAAAGACAAGTTCAAAGAAGAAGTAGGCCCAAAGTTTTCAGCTGCAAAAGTTGTAGAATTTTTGAATAAGTATTTAACTGGAAAAGTTTTGAGAGTGTTAGTAAAAACTAGCAAAGCCAATACACCAGAACAATACTCAAGCATATCAAAAATCCTAAGGTTCGTGGAGTGATGCAAAATGGATGAAAAACTTAAACAAGAAATAATTGATTTGGTGCGAGAACTTCAACAAGCTGATTCAATAGAAATTGGTAACTCAAAAACAGGAGTTATAAAAGTCTATGTAAACTTTGACGAACTAGCTCCAGCATGTCAAAAAATAGACAACGCAATAAGCGTACTAAAATCAAAAAGAAAAGAAATACTCGGAGGCGAAATCTAAATGCCTTGGACTTATGAAACATTGGTAGAATGGGTGCAAAAACACCCAGAACCAAAAGACGAAGAATTAACATTCGAAGAACTTGAATAGTGGAAGTAAAACTTCCACAAAATCTTTATAAAGAACATAAGCACCAAATATAGAAGATTCTTTTTAAAAAAGAATTGAAATTGAAATGGAGTTGAAATTGATGTATAAAATAAAATTTAAATCACCAACAGTAGAAGAACAAATACTATTTTTTACTGCAACTGAATATGTAATTGAAGATGGTTTAATTACCTTTACAGACAAGTTTGGCAAAACCCAAACTTGGAACACCACCTTCTTAATAAACATTGAGAAGGTGTTAGAATGAATAAAAAAGCAAAACACTTTTGGAATAATCTTGAAGATGGAGATATAACAAACTGGGAACTAATCCAAATTAATCAAGGAACAGCATTTTGTTGTTGTGGAACACCAATAAAAAAAATATATGTTTTACAAAACAAATTAAACAAAAAAACAAAACTAATTGGAAAAGATTGCGCTGCTAAACTTGGAATAAAATTAACATGGAAAACTACTGCTGATTATTTAGCCAACGCTTATTTAATGGCTAAAAATGAAACAGAAAAACTTTTCGTAAGACAGCAACAAGATAGACTTCCTTCTTGGAAAGAAAATATTTGCTTTACTGAAAAGCAAGTTGCTTGGCTTGAAAAAATAACTAATCATAAATATAAAGGTAGAATTTGGAAGGTGAGAAAAAAATGAATTGTCCTCATGAAAATTGTAATACTTTATTAACTGATGAAGATTTAAGAAAAGGTTATTGTCCTAAATGTAAAAGAATAATTTTAGCAATAGAACAAGAAACAAAAGATAATGAAGTTCCTAATTTAGCATTAGTAGACTTTAGTGAATATCAAGCAGTATTCGAAAATACTCATAAACATTTACCTGCTTTCGAATTAGTTAATTCAGAACTTGGATTAAAAGGAAAAGAATATTACCCAGTAATTAAATGCTGGACTTATAAAATAGAATCCTTAAGACAAGCAACAGTTAAATGCTCAATAGGAAAAGAATGGTGTGATAACAGAATACACACTCTTTGCATTGGAGGAGCTGGAACAGGAAAAAGTATTCTTAAAAATGCTTTAAGATTACACGCTGATTCAGTAGAGTGTAGTGGAGCAAGAACTAACCTTGAGCAATTAATAGGAAAGTATGACAAGAAAGGAATTGAGTTAGAAGGTTATTTTAAGAAAAAAAATCTAGATGTAGACGAAGCTCACACACTTGTTATTGAAGAAGATAAAAATCTTGGAGGAATAATGAGAGAGTTTAGAATTGCTATGGATACTTATGGAAATAACAGGGTTGATAAAAAAAATGTAGATGCTAAACACTTTTTGAGTTACTGTCCCGAAACACGATTTGGATTTTATATTCACGATACTATTCTTCCGCCAGTATTTTTCGACTTAGGAACTTCAAGAAGAATGTTTGCGTTCGAATTAAAACCAACCCAAGTTGGAGAAGATGCAGCCATAATGGGTTTTTTAACTGAAAATAATACAAACAAGTTAAGAGAATATATTAACTCAGATGTATTTCCTGCAACTTTTAAAGGTTTTAGTCCTGATGCAGTTAAAGAACTTATTTTTTGGATAAAGGTCTGGAACAAATTTTGTTTATTAAATCCTAACCAAAGAGTAAGAATACTTGGTAGAAGAATGTTTTTCAGCGGTAAGAGTTATTTTATGCGAATGTGTATGATTCTTGGGATTATGAGGAATGAAACTGAGATTCAGGTTGATACTGTTAAACAGGCTTGTTTTGATTGTATTCATTTTTTGTTGTCTACTATTCAGGTTTATGCTAATAAGAGTGTTTTGACTTTGAGTAGGGATATTTGGAAAACCAGTGACCAGAAAGAAGCTATGTTTTTAGAGTGGTTGAATTATCATGGTGCTACTTCTAGGGATAGTAGTTCTGTTAGTATTGCTCAGGCCCAAGATATGATTGGGGATATTTTTGGTGTTAATAATAGGCAGTCTATTAGTATTTATTCTAAGTTGAGGAAGTTGGGTTATATTATGGATTATAAGGGCCAACATTCTTCTTTGGTTTGGTTGGGTTTTAATCCTAATTTGTGTGAGTTTGTTGATTTTGGTGATAGGGTAGATGTTAATTTGAGGGATGTTTTGTTGAGGTGTAAGTGGGAGTTAGAGCAGTCAGAGGTGCGAGAGGTGCAGAGTGTATTAGAGAATAGTATACGCGCAGACACCACACACACTACTACTATTTATAATAATATTAATATTATAACTCCTAATGCAGACTGCAACTCTAACAACTCTGGAACTAATATTCCTTCTAAAAGTATAATAGAAGAAGTGGGCCAACCACCCAACACTTCCACTATTCATTTTTTAGTAAAAGAGGATTTAGAATTGTTGGATGGGGATTTGCCTATTGGTAGGTGTACTAGTTGTGGTAAATCACAGCAGGATATTGTTGCTGTTAATAGATTTAAGCGTTTGGCTGTTTGTGAGGTTTGTTATGAGAATTTAGTCGGACTACTAAGACATTCATAAAATAAGGCAGAATTGGGCTTCTTTTTGTTTGTTTTATAGAAAGGTTTTTAAATAGTTTGGTTGTATTATATATTAGAGGTTTTGTTTTATGGAGATTGATAGAAAATTGGAAAAGGAATATAGTTTGGTTGTAAAGAAGTTGTCTTTGGATGAGATGACTTGGTTGTATAATCAGGCTAAGAAAGAAAATATTACTAAGTCGGATTTGGTGCTTAGATTAATTCAAGAAAAAAAGGCAGGTGTTCAATAATGAGCTTGTATTCTTTTGTTGGATTTGAATTAAAGCCTAAACTTTATGCGGAGAGGGAGTCTGGTTTGAATATTTTGGTTAGGGAAGTTTTGTTTGAGGATTTTTTTAATAAAATAGAGAATCAGAGTAAAGTTGAAGGGGTGAATTAAAATATGGTTAAATGTAAAAATTGTGGGCATGATATTGTTTTAGTTCCTACTGAAGAAAATAAATCTTTTTGGTTCCATAAGACTGAATTAATTTTTAAAAAAGATTATGAAAGGTTAA
>ERZ1026814.407-NODE-407-length-26142-cov-14.220719_pt1 | contig 26142 bp, 17 predicted proteins | sample MGYA00520871_ERZ1026814 | MGnify/ENA primary metagenome ERZ1026814 (study PRJEB33270, sample SAMEA104284478) | anaerobic digester metagenome | biome: Anaerobic digester microbiome; feature: mesophilic sludge digester; material: Anaerobic digester biomass | place... | reverse complement strand
TATCCACAGGGCTAATTCAGCGTTAGTTGAACTATTTTTAAAATTTAGACACAAAGTTCGTCTCACACCCGAGAAAATGCTTCTATTAAAGTATTATGGGCTTTAAAGGGCATAAAATTCTCGATTGGCAATTTTGGTTACGAAATAATTTGAAGGAAAATCCACTTTCTCACTAAATTACAAAATAAATACCTTGGACATATACACAACCTATATATCTATACAACAGTGTGTTATAACTTGTCCACATCACTTTTTTGTGGGAATGCCTTGAAATGAAGGGTGAAAAATGAAAGATGAAGGTTGAAAATAATGGTCCTTCCGGTATTCTGAACCACAACTGACTTGCCTGAGCACTATTTCCTTTCGTTATTTCTGAGCCATCACGATCTTATGCTTGGGTTTCACTTTTTCACTTTTTCACTTTTTCACCATTCGCCCGTTAAACTGTTAACCCGTTCACCCGTTCACCCGTTCAATCGCTAACCTGAAGAAATAGATTGACAGAAATAGAAATAATGATTAAGATGTTTTATATAATAAAAGGAGAAGATAATGGCATCAATATTGGTTTTGGGAAGTATGTGGGGTGATGAAGGAAAAGCTAAAATAGTTGATTACTTAGCTTCTTCAGCAGATTATGTTGTGCGTTTTCAAGGTGGAAGTAATGCCGGTCATACTATTGTAAGTGGTGGAAAAAAATATGTGTTACATACTATTCCGTCAGGAATCTTATATCCCCAAACCAAATGCCTTATTGGAGCAGGTGTTTTAATTGATCCACCAGCAGTTATAGAGGAAATAAAAACACTGGAACAAGCGGGAATTAACTTTAAAAATCGTCTTCTTATTGACCTTCGGGCTGGAATCGTTTTGCCACTTCATAAACAAATAGACCTGGAAATTGAAACTAAACGCAGAGGAATGCAAATTGGCACAACCCTTAAAGGAATTGGTCCTGCCTACAGTGATCTTACTGCCAGATATGGAATTAGAATGGAAGACCTGGCAAACCCCATTACTTTAAAATATCGTATTAAGCAATTATATGGTTATCATCATATTGGAATAGGTAAACAGGACTTGGATATCCTGGTGGAAAAACTGCATAAAGATTGGAAATACTTGAAAAAATATGTTGGCGATGTGGAAATCTTGCTTAATAATATTGCCGTTAAAGAGGAAAAAACAATTCTCTTTGAAGGAGCTCAGGGAACTTTACTGGATTTAACTTTTGGCACTTATCCTTATGTAACTTCCTCCAGAGTAATGACTGATGGCGTTGGAATTGGAACAGGATTTTCAGCCAGGCGTTTGAATAAGGTTTTAGGTGTTTATAAGGCATACGCTACCAGAGTAGGAATAGGTCCTTTTCCCACAGAAATGATTTATGAAGAAGAAGTTGATTATATTCGGAAGATAGGAAATGAATATGGTTCTACAACAGGAAGACCCCGAAGAATTGGCTGGTTTGATGCTGTAGCAGGAAAATTTTCTGCGCGGATAAATGCTTTGGATAATGCAGTTCTCACTTGCCTGGATGTTCTAACCGGCATAGAAGAATTAAAAATCTGCACCGGTTACAAATACAAAGGGAAAATTCACTGTTCTCTGGATTTGAATGAATTACAATTAATTCTTACCGAACCTGTATATGAGACATTTGACGGCTGGGATACAGACATCAGCAACTGCAAAAATATCAATAAGTTGCCTTTGACAGCCCGACTTTACATTAAAGCCATAGAAGATCATATTCAAACTGCTATTTCGCTTGTATCGGTAGGTAAAGAAAGACATCAAACAATTGAAATTAAACCCCTGTAGAGGTAAGGAAAGATGATTAAACGCTTGTTTTTTACTGTTATTTTTTGTCTGCTGGCTATTTTTTTGTTGGCTCAAGCTGATTCCTTATATCTTTTGCTTCCTCAATTCAGCAATCCTTTTTATGATACTTTCAGTCGGAATTATATCGGTTCAACTTCTGCAGGAAGAGGTTATACGGGTGTTTCAGTTTTAGGTGGTTTAGATAATGCTCTTTTAAATCCTGCTTCCGTTTTACCCGATTCAGCTAAGTTTTTCATTGAAATGAATATAAAACCATCCTTGGAAGCAGAGGGTTATCCCCTTTATGCTAATTACACTTCTCCTTTTCCTTTGGGGCTTTTGGGTTTAAGTTTTGCCTTGGAGAACAAATTTTCCCTTGGTGTGCTTTACAATTTGCCTAAATCTATTACCCTTGATGATTATTCCTTTTTTATCAATCAGGGAGCAGATTTAATTCAGCGGTTTCCTGTTTATAATCTTCATCAGGCAACTGCTCTTATTGCTTTTCATAACGGACCTCTGCATTTGGGTTTGAATTTGCACAATCAATTCCATTATATAGATGACCCCATATTTTTAAGAAGTTATGAACGCATAAGGGATTCCCAATATCATTTACGCATTCAGCCCGGAATTATATATCAGCTTGGTTCTGCTAATATTGGCTTCAGTATGATGCCGGCTACCAAATTTAGCTGGAATTTGAAATGCGCCAACTACGATTTCAAGATGCCTCTTTGGCTTACAGGAGGAATTGAATTTGTAAAACCGGAATTTACCATTTCCACAGAAGCCGAATGGGAACAAACAAGCGATATTTGTGATAGTTTTAATGATCGTTTTACTTTCAAAGCTGGTTTGGAAAAAATGAGCGATAAATTAGTTTACCGTCTTGGCTATCATTTTACTTCCAATGTTTACAGCGGTATGATTCGTTTGGCTCAAAATGTTGTTAATCCTGATACCAGTTATGTCTGGAATACAGTTCCGCAGGCAGTTTTCATTGAAGATAATGCACAACATTCTTTAACTGCGGGCTTAAGTTATCGTTTTAAAAATGGTATATTTAATCTCTCTGCGATGCAAGTTATTTTGGGAGATGTGAATAAAACCCAGATAAATGTCTCCCTTTGTTTCTATTTAAATTATATATTCCGGAAGAGGGAAATTCATCTAAATGAATAAACCGGCAGTAGAAATTCGCAGAATTGACTCCTACGATTTATCTGTTATAGAAGAGGCAGTAGCCGATTTCTTCAGGGAAATAAAAAGCCCTAAAATAAATCATAGTAAAAGGGTATTAATTAAACCCAATGCCTTGGGAGCTTATCCTCCCGAAAGAGCCGTAACTACACATCCCATAGTGCTGGAAGCAATTATTCGTTATTTTCTGGACAGGAAAAAAGAGATTTGGTTTGGTGATAGTCCAGGTAATTCTGTTGCTTTTGAAACTGTCTGGCAAACCTGCGGATTTTCTTCTCTGGCAGAAAAATATCATCTTAAAGTAGTCAATTTTTCTACATTGGGCTTTAGAGAATTAAGCTATAAGGATATTAGCATAAAGGTTAGCGAAGCTCTGTTCCAATGTGGAATCGTTATCAATGTAGGCAAATATAAGACCCATCAATTAACCGCATTCACAGGAGCTCTGAAAAATCTTTTCGGCTTTGTTCCAGGATTGGCGAAAAGTGAATATCATCGTTTATATCCCGATACTAATAGTTTTGCTGCTATGCTTACCGCTTTGTATGCTGTAATTGGCAACCGGATAACCTATAGCATAATTGACGGTATTACAGGTATGGATGGCAACGGACCTTCTGCAGGGAAGCCACATCATTTTGGACTTCTTTTCGGTTCAACTTCCATTCCTGCATTGGATTATGTAGCATCACGCATAATGGGTTTTCAGCTAAAAGATGTTCCCTATTTAAGTTCCGCTTTGATTATGGATGGCATTTTACCTTCACAGATTAAAATTCCTGTTTCTTTCCGCAACTACAGAATCCCTGATGCGGATATAAATAGCGTAAAAGTAATCCAGAAAACGCTGAAATATGTTCCCGGTATTGCTCGTAAAGCATTTCGGAAAGTGTATTACTTTTATCCTGCGGTAAGTGAACGCTGTAAACAATGTGGAATATGCGTAAAGAGCTGTCCGGTAAAAGCTATTTCCTGGCAAAATAATACCAAGCCCTATATTCATAAAGAGCAGTGTATTAAATGTCTCTGTTGTCATGAACTCTGTCCCTATCAGGCAATAGACATTAAAAAATCATTACTGGCAAGGTTAGGTGTTTAATGAAATCCAAAACGAAAAAGCTTAGTCCTACTTTGCGTTTTGCCTTTTGGGCAATAATAGTCCTGTTGATAATCTGGATTCTATTTTTAGCTAATAACAGCTTTCTGAATACCTGGAAATTGAAACGCCGGGTAGAACAGCTGGAAAAAGAAACCTCCATCCTCAAAGCTCAAAATGATAGTTTAGCACAAGAAAATGAACGCTTAAAGACCGACCCCGAAGCCGCTGAAAAAGCTGCACGGGAGAATTTTGGGCTGACTAAACCTGATGAAACCGTTTTTCGTTTCGTCCCGGCAAAAGAAGATGAACCCCCAAAAAAATAGCCAACCTCATATTTACAATATTTCCCTGTTCACAAATGTGGAACAGGATACTCGTAATAAGCTGAAGAAATTAGTTCACGATTTGATTTTGGCAAATGAGGACAGCCGTCTGCTAATTATAGAAAAGATTGCGGATATAGTGATTCCTGCCTGTTCAGGGAACCTGGATAATCAGCTTTTCAGTGAATTTTCCGGTTTGCTTATTGAATATCTGCTGGATTATTTCCTGGAGCTGAAATCAACACAGGAAAGTGAGTTTTATCATTTTCTTAGTTTTCTTAGTCATTGTCCCGTAACAGAGGATTCGCCTTATTATCCTTATGTGCAAAAGATTATGAATGACCATAAGGAAAGCGAACCGGAATTAATGAATATCTTTAATCGCCTTCAGTTGCTTTATCTTTTAACGGAAAACGGGGATTTTGGGAATGCGGAAGAACTGCTGGAAGAACTGGAACCTGTTGAAGAAAATAAACATCTTGAGCTTTGGGCTTTATTCCAGCTTTCCCAAACCCGAATCTATCGTCATCAAAATAAACCTGCCGAGCTTTTGGAGACGCAGTTAAACCTGATTTTAGAAGCATATAAAAGGGATAGCAGTGATAGCGCCATCAATTTTATTATCCGTTGGCTTATTTCTATTAACTGGTTTAAGCAGAATATCATTAAAAAAACCTTATTGCTGAGAATTAAGGATTACCTTTTAGAACAGAAATCCTTGAACACGGCAATGGTATTGTATGAATTATTTTCAATGGAAGACCGTCTTGTGCCTTCCGTTGAAAAGATAGAATATCAACGGATACTGATTAAATATCCTGTTTCAATGCTGAATGTTCAACAACTTCATACGCTTTATTTTTTTGCCGGATACTATAACTGTGGTGTGCTTTCCAATTTCAAGGATTCCATTCAGAATTATCAATATTCCAATTACTTTTTGCATAAAAGCTGGGATTCTTTTATCCATCTTTCCCGCTTTATGCGAGAACACCTTGATCCTTCGCGTTTTTATAATGCTGTTCCCTATCTGGAAAGTCGTATCAAGGAACTCAGCAATCAGGCATCTTTACAGAATAATGCTTATGTAGAGAGCTTACAAGCAAACTTCTATAAAATTGAAGAACTCTATGAGAAAGTGGGTGAACTTTCTTTAACCGATAGCTTAACCGGCTTAAGAAATAGACGATACTTGGAAGGAAACCTCTTTCAAATGGTAATTTTAGCGGCTCGGCATAATGTTCCTGTTTGTTTCAGTATGATAGATATTGATTTCTTCAAGCTGGTGAATGATAATTACGGTCACTTGGCAGGGGATTTTGTGTTGAAAGAACTGGCTCGTATTCTCAATTCCGAGTTCCGTAAAAGTGATGTTGTTATCCGTTATGGAGGCGATGAGTTTTTAGTTATTCTTTTTGATTCCGACCAGAAATTAAGCTATTCCATTATGGAAGACCTCCGCCAAAAAATTGAGGCATATTCCTTTGATTACAACAATCAGATTATTACTTTCACAATTAGCATCGGAATTGCCTGTGATTTTCATATTTCCTCTCAGCCCAAAAACCTCGCCAAATGTATTGCTTGTGCTGATCAAGCATGTTATGTAGCAAAAACTAATGGACGCAACCGGGTTGAACTCTATCAATCACCAACTGGAGCTACGGATAATAACTGTTAGAATAATATCAATAATTTCTCTCTTGACATATTTCCCTATTACCTGCTTTAAGTAAACACAAAAGGAGTAATAATGGCTAAGGTTACCGTAAAAAACCTGAATAAATATTTTGATAATGGTGTTCATGCTGTTAAAGATGTAACTTTTACTGCGGAAGATAAGGAATTTGTAGTTCTTGTAGGTCCTTCCGGTTGTGGAAAGACCACAATTTTAAGAATGATAGCTGGTTTGGAAGAGGTCTCTTCCGGGGAGATTTATATTGGCGATGTTTTGGTTAATAATGTGCCTCCCAAAGAACGAGATATTGCTATGGTTTTTCAGAATTATGCTCTCTATCCGCATATGACGGTGTTTGATAATATGGCTTTTGCTCTTAAAATGAGGCATATTCCCAAAGAAGATATAAAGAGAATTGTTTATGACGCGGCAAAATTATTGGGCATAGAATCACTCCTGAAAAGAAAACCAGGTCAGCTTTCCGGGGGTCAAAGACAGCGTGTTGCCGTTGGAAGAGCCATAGTTCGCAATCCGAAGGTCTTTTTATTTGATGAGCCCCTTTCCAATCTGGATGCCAAATTGCGTGTGGCAATGCGGGCAGAGATTGTTAAATTGCATCATACTATTGGCAATACTATGGTTTATGTTACGCACGATCAAGTGGAAGCAATGACTATGGCAGACCGCATTGTAGTTATGAAAGATGGCGTTATTCAGCAAATAGATACCCCCTTAAATATCTATAATAATCCTGCAAATATGTTTGTTGCCGGCTTTATTGGCAGTCCTGCCATCAATATGACGAAAGGCAAATTGATTAGAAAAGAAAGTGATTTATATTTTGATTGTGAGGATTATCAGCTGAAACTTACTCCTCGCCAGGCAGAAGTTCTCCAGAATTACGCAGATAAGGATATTATTATGGGCATCAGACCTGAAGATATCTACGATTCCCGTTTTGACGCTATGGCTGAATCACCCCAGAAATTTATTACTAAAGTGGATTTTGTAGAACCCTTGGGAAATGAATATCATGTTGTTTTAACTACGGAAAATAACGAATATACGGCGCGTTTTGATCCTAAGGACTTACCTAAAATGGGACAAGACCTTAGCGTTACTTTTGATATGGCTAAGGCACATTTCTTTGATCCGGAGAGCGAAGTAAACCTGTATTGAGCCCATAACAGCTTATCAGCTAAAGTGTTAATGCTATGTGGTTCAAAACGGGAAAACAATATATTTATCTCCTGAGCGTAACTTTTATCCTGTTTTGTTCCAACCCTTTCCTGTTTTCTGTAACAACGGAAAATTCTGCTTCTGCTAATGCCTTATCAGGAATCACTATGTTATCGGCTTCACCTGCGGATTATACTCTTTCTCCTGTAATTGGGGAAAGCGGAATTTGTTTTAGTTGGCATAAACCATTTAGCATAAGCGAAATCAATGTTTATGGATTGCATAGTGCCTTTCCCGTAAAACCGTTGATAGTAGCTACGGGAATTGACTATCTGGCGCATACGGATTATCGTTGGCAAAATGAATATTTGGCTTTAAGTGCAAGTTTTTCCTTTTTTCGCATAGGCGCAACTCAGCATTTAATCTACGAAAAAATAGCGGAGCAAAGCTGGTATACCTGGGATAACGATTTTGCTCTTTCCTTTCAGAATAAAAGGTTCGGAAGCGAAATACGCTGTAATAATATCCGCACGGAAGAACGGACATTTACCCTTTCTGCCAATTTTAACGCCAATGAAAATTCCTCCTTTGCTACATCATATTCCTTCAGACCCAAGGAAAAGGATAGTTATTCTCTGGCAACTTCTCTTGCCATAGCAAAACCCTTAATAATTCAAAGTTCCTGGCAAAGTGAACCCGCGCGTTTTGGACTGGGACTGAAAGTGCTGATAGGTAAAGTGAATTTGATGTATGCCGTGCGCACTCATACGGAACTTGATTTAACTCATATTGTGGATTTGGGCTCTGCCTGGTGAAGGTTTTTGGCTGGTTTCTTGTCCTCTTTACTTTTTGCTGTGTTCCTTTATTTAGCCAAATAGAAGAAATACCGGAGCTGGAATCCGAAACCTTGGAAGATAACTGGCTGAATCAACTTTACACGGAACTGGAAACAGGAAAGTATAAGGTAGACCTTCAGAGCCGGACAAAGTATCAGGAGACCTTTACTAATGGACTGGCAAATCTTCAATTCCGCCAGAAAGATATGCGCTTTAACCTTAATCTTTATAAAAAGGAAAATTCAGACCTTTATGCCAATTTCCAGCTATCGGCTATACCTTCTAAAAACAATCCCTCGGAAATTCATTTTGGTTCCTTTCGTCCTGCTTTTGGTAGGGGAACTATTCTGAAAAAAAGCGGAGGAAATTCCCTTTTTACCATAGAAAGAGCAGGGCATCCTACTTCCTTTTCTCCTTTTGGAACAGGAGCTATTTGGCGGGTAAACAAATTTTCCGCTTTCTTTATGGCTTCCGGTCAAAAGCGCAATGCTTCTCTGAAAGAAGGCAAAATCGGGTCACTTTATAAATCGGTTCAGTCCGAGAAAACTTCCGTTCAGGAAGAAATTATCGCCGGAGGACTGGAGTATCACTATAAAAACAATAATTTTGCCTTGTTGGCTTATAACCAGAATTACGATCGGGACTTTGCCGATACGCTTTGGGTAAAAAAACTGAATGCCTACTCAATTTCGGCTAAAACAACCGGGGAAAACTATGTTTTATCTGCAGAAACAGCTCTTCTGGAAGAAAACATTGCTTTTCAATCCTCCGTTAAATTCATTTATAACTATATTTCTCAGGAACTCAGTTATTCTTATAGACAGGGAAAACAATTGCCTGCTTATGCTGCCAAGCCCTATCTATTAAGCAATCAAGGAGAAAATCGGGAAATTGACTGGAATTTGGATTATCAGTTACCGAAAAATATGTCCCTCGGTTTACGCTATGCTTTAGTGCGTAAAAATAATGCTCTTAAAAGTCCGAACTGGAATTCACGAGGGATATTCAATCTTACTTTTAATCCCTCTTATACCATTATAAATTTACAGTTAACCCTGCTGGATAAGGAAATCGTAACTGAAACGGATTCAAGCTATATAGCTACTCTTCCTGTCCATTATCGTTTGCGGTTTAAGATAGACCACGAATTAAATCCGAAACTGACCTTATCTCTTTTGCTCCGTTATCATTATGAAGATAAAATTGAACGCCGAAACAACAGCTTTTATTGGGAAAACGCTTTTTACTATCACAGGACAAAATGGCAAGTTTCTGCCGGAATTAAAACCTGGCAAACCCTTACTTCTCTTATTCTGCCCGAAACAGACACGGAAAATCCGGAGGGATGCATTTGTGCCACCAGTGAGGATGATAGGGTCTTTGCCAAAGTAACCTATAAAGGAAAAGTAATTAACCTGAAAACGGAATGGCAACAATCCTGGCTAAACGGAAATCGCACTCTCTACCTTTCAGTAGGATTGTAGCATTATCAGTAATAAGGATTTTATAGATGATACTGATTTATACGGATTAAATTTCCGCTGAATAAAATAGAGATAAAAAATTGTGAGAGTTGAAAGCAAAGAGCCCAGAACAGAAAGCGAAGGGGTTTCAAAAACAGAAAGTAAATAGCTAAAAGCCAAGAGATGAAGATACCAGAAAGTAGATTTCCTCGTAAATCACTATTAGCGCAAAGGTTAGAGGGTTGAAAAGGTTTAGAAGGTTGAGCAAGAATACGGCTCTTGTCTATTCAATTATATATTTTCCTGCAATATTTGTAACTACTTCTAAATATAAACAGTTCCAATTTCTTCCTTAATAGCATTGCTTACCCATTGCTTACCCATTACTAATGCCATCCGTAATGGGTAAGCAATGGGTAGGTAATTCCATCTGCCTAAAGGTTTTCCCCTTTTTCCAAGGTTACAAAGAAGTCCCTCCCTATATTTTCAAGGGTATAATGCCAGGGTGAAATATCCGAAAACAGGTTTTCCAGTTGTTTTTCATTATAAAGGTAAAGTGGACACTTAAATTTATAGCGGATTTTCCGTTGCCAAGCCAAAAAACCTTTATCGGAAGGAAAACTGAAAAGAACTTTATCACTTGCCAAACGCATTGTTTTTTCAATAACCTGTTTGGGATTTTTCATATAATCCATAAAACCCATTAAAATAAGGTAATTATACTGCTTATCCTCCGGCAGGGTATTAAAATCGGCAATTTCAAACCGGCAGATATTTTCCACCCCTGCTTTCTTTGCCTCTTGTCTGGCTATTTCTATCATTGAAGGTGCAAAATCAATACCGTAAACAAAATTCGGAGAACCTTTTGCTAAAGTTATAGAATAAATTCCAGGACCACAACCAACATCCAGAATTGTCTTTCCTTCCAAGGGGTTACAAGCAACAATTGTCTTTTGAAAACGGATTAACATTGTCTGCCGAAACCATTTATTGATTAAGCGTTGAAAAGGTCCTGTGCCGCTACCGTAAATAGCATTAAAATCAATTGAATAGCGATCAAAGAAAGAGGCGGTTTTATTTTCCTGCATTTAATTATCCTTCATAGTTTTAATATAGTTCCTGCTGACTACAAATCTTCCTTATTAAGTGAAGGATGAGGACATCCTTTTTCCCGGAAAGCAGGTTTCTATATACTGCCGGCAGGTTATAAACTTACTGCTGGAAAGGATAGCTTCCAGCTTAGGTTGCACCGTATTCAGGTTTACATAACTTTTGAAATATGCCATTTTGTTCATTTTCAAACGCGGATGTTGGGGTTCCATTTCTCTGGGATGAATGTAAAAAAGAGTAGGAATTCCTTGTTTAGCCAGCTTTTTGTGCATATACAAAATAACATGCTTAGGAAAAAGACGCAAATAGCCACCCCCGAAAAAGCAAATATCTTTACCGCAAAAGGGCGCTACAGAAATCGGAAATTCACATATATCACCTTTTTCTGTCGTTATCCAATAGGGCTTTTTCTGCGTTGTTTTGTAACCGCCATAGTCCCTTTTTACGGGAAAAACAGAAGAATCGGCAATAAAACCTGTCTCTGCCAAGGTCTCAAAAAACCAGGGACTTGCTTCCGTTAAAGAAAAACTGGGACTCCTGAAAGCTGTAACCTGCTCGGAACAAATATCTTCCAGAATGTTTTTGGATTGTAGCAAATCGGTGGTAAATTCATCCTTGCTCATTTTATAAACAATCCGATGAAACATTCCATGCGAGGCAATTTCGTGTCCCCTTTTCTGTGCTTCTTTCACTAAATGCGGATATTTTTTGGCTACATAACCCAAAAAGAAACAGGTTGCCTTCACCTGATAGGTATCCAGCAAGTCCAGCAACTTCAAAAAACCGCTTTCTACAATACTGGGTAAAGAATCCCATTCGGAAACAGGTGGTTCACCTCTTTCTTCGGTTACATTAAAATAATCCTCCACATCAATAGTGAAGATGGACTTTGGATATTCTCTCATAAATTTTTAGCTAAATTCCTATAAAGATATAATATCATTTCTGGAATGAAAAGTCCTTTGTTATTCCTGCGAAAACAAGAATTCACAGAAGGTAAAAAATAATTATGCATTTTCAAACAGAAATTTTAATAAATTCCCTAATTGAAGAAGAGTGAAAAATGTCAACTGCTTTCTTGGGGAATATTATATACACCGAAAACACTGAAAATATTGTTTATTTACACTATTAGAAACCGAGGAAAGAGTAAATTATCCTCTTTTTCTCGGTGTTCTCAGTGTCTTCAGTGTTCTCGGTGTAAAAAATCGCTACAATTTACAGCTTACGCATATATTCCAGCAAGTCCACTACTCTGCAAGAATATCCATATTCGTTATCATACCAGCTGAAGACCTTCACCATTTTACCTTTGGTATAAGTTATCAAGGCATCAAAAATGGAGGAAAAGCTATTACCAACAATGTCTATAGACACAATTGGCTCTTCCGTATACATTAAATAGCCCTTTAGATATGTTTCCGCCGCTTCTTTCATAGCCATATTTACTTCTTCTTTGGTAACTTCCACTTCCAAATTGGCACAAAGATCAACTAAAGAACCATCCGGGGTAGGAACTCTAATTGCTACTCCATCCAGTTTGCCTTTTAATTCAGGAATAACCAAACCGATAGCTTTGGCGGCTCCTGTGGAAGTTGGAATCATACTCATTGCGGCAGCTCTGGCTCTACGCAAATCATTATGGGGCAGGTCTAAAATTCTTTGGTCGTTAGTATAGCTGTGAATAGTAGTCATTAAGCCATTCAGGATACCAAATTTATCCTGCAGAACTTTTGCTACAGGAGCCAGACAATTGGTAGTGCAGGAAGCATTGGAAACAATTGTATGTTCTGCTTTTAAAGAGGTGTGGTTTACTCCCATCACGATTGTAGCATCCACTTCATCTTTTGCCGGAGCAGTTAAAATAACCTTTTTAGCACCCGCTTTCAAGTGTTTGGATGCTTTTTCTTTAGAAGTAAAGATACCGGTGGATTCAATTACGAATTCCACTCCCAAATCCTTCCAGGGAAGAACTTCAGGGTCTTTTTCCGCAAAAATCCTGAACTTTTTGCCATTTACCACTAGGTAATTCTCTTCGCTGGAAACATTGCCAGGATATATCTTATGCACACTGTCATATTTAAATAGATGTGCCAGTGTTTTAGCATCCGTAAGATCATTTATAGCTACAACATTCAGCTCAGGATGGCTATCCAAAATTACCCGTAAAACCAGACGTCCAATGCGTCCGAAACCGTTGATTGCAACATTTGTCATAATTTTTCTCCTTATAAGTATTTATATATCTATTAGATAGATTGCTACCGGAACTGCTGGAAAATGCCTTTTTAACCTTTCAATATCGTTAATCAGTTGTTCTCCATAAGAAACACCTGTGGACATTGACTTGTGTAATTGGTAACAGGGAACTATTTCTATTCCCACATCCGCTTTGTTTTCATTGAAAAAGTATTGAAATTTGGCAAGATCATAAAACATAAAAGGGTATTTTCCCAATTGCACTTCCACAAGAACTTTCCCTAAACAGAAGTCAATTTGTTTATAACAACCGGTTATTTTCGGTTCGTAATTTGGTAATTCTATACTAAAAGTATCTCTCAGTTCTTTATAACCTAATAATTGAAATTTGTCTTTGAATTGTTTATTTATATCTTTAGGAGAAAAAAGCGATTTGCCACTCATTGTTTTTTCTTTACTAATCTTGGTTTTGTGAGGTTTAATATCCTTTATAATGTTTAATACTTCTTCCATAATTTTAGGATATCTTACTAATAATATTTCCAAACCGCCAAGATGTGAGTATTCATATACAATATTCACTTTTCATTACTCCAAACCAGATCAAGTTCTGACTGTTCTTCTTTTATTTTGGTTAAATTTACCGTAATAGGTTTGAATGAAATAGGATGTTCGGGATCAAAGATCGGCCTATTCATAGGGCGTATTTTCAAGTCACCGGAAATGGCACTATTAATTCTTTGCAGGGCAATTTCATAATATTCATCAAGAAGTTCCGCTCCACAGCTTTTCCGGTTATGAATAAGCGAAGCAATTTGCGTTGTTCCTGTTCCCATAAAAGGGTCTAAAGTCCAGTCATTTTCATTGGTCATAGATAAAATAAGGCGTTCTACCAATTCTACAGGAAATTGGGCAGGGTGAATTGTTTTTTCAATATGATTAGCTTTCACATTGGGAATATTCCATACATCGGAAGGATTTTTGCCTAAAGGATTGCAAGATAATTCTCCCTTTTTGTCTCCCTTAAAATATTTCTTATTAGGATACTTCTGGGGAATTCGGACTGGGTCTAAATTGAAGATATATTCATCACTTTTGGTAAACCAGAGAATTACTTCATAGCGTCCTGAAAACCTTTTGGAAGAATGCAAACCATGCCCGAAATGCCAGATTATTCTATTTCTTAGTTTTAAGCCCGATTCAGCAAAAACAGGATAAAGTAAAATATCCAGAGGGATAATTTCTCCGTTTTCAATATAATTTCCTACCTGCCAACAGATACTTCCACTTTTTTTTAGAACTCTACAGCATTCTGTAATAACCTTTTTCTGCCAGTCAATATATTCATCTAAGGGTTGGCGTTTTTCATATTTTTTGCCTATATTATAGGGAGGTGAAGTAACTACTAACTGAATAGCGGCATCCGGTATGGAATCAAGTAGTTCCAAACAATCACCCTGAAATAGACAGAGAATGGAATCAGAGTTCCATTTATTGCTTATTTTAACCATATCAGCTATAACAAAATACTGTTATTAGCGCTACCGGACATTTTGCAGAATTCCATAACCGTATTCTGCATTTTCTCTTCCCCTTTGATTAACCATTTACGAGGGTCAAACTTACTTTTATTAGGTATATAGGCAGCAGGGTCAACATCAGGAGGGCAAACAATGGCATATTTTTCCTTTTCCCAATATTCTTGAATAGCAGAAGCCATATCCATCTGGTAATGAGTATCTTTATTGATTTTCACCACACCATTGGCAATAGCTGTTTGTTGTTGCCAATCAGTTAATCCGGAAGCTCCATGTAAAACCAGTCCTCTTTCCGCTCCATTTTTAATCAGCAGGTCATCAATTTCCTTAATTAAATCTAAATGCAGAACTACATTTTCACCTTTAGTAACGCCATGATTTGTGCCTACGGAAGCAGCAAAAAGGTCTACATTGGTCTTCATTACAAATTCCAATGCCTCTTCGGGTTTGGTATAGAGCTCATCTTCGGAAACAATTTCATCTTCGGTACCCTTGATATGACCGATTTCACCTTCTACTAAAATGTTATATTTATGTGCTAAATCCACAACCTCTTTAGTAATCCGAATATTATCCTCCAGTTTTTCTGCCGAGGCATCAATCATTACAGAGGAAACGAGGTCGTTTTCAATACAGAACTTAATAAAATCAAAATAGTTAGGTGTGGCATGGTCAATATGCAATCCAATTCCACATTTGGGAAACTGAGCAGAAAAGATTTTTACCATTGCGGAAATCATTTTTGCCCCTATATGCAAATCCTGAGAAGTGCCTGCTGCATATTTACAGGCACCAGTACTCATTTGCATTAAGCCATCAGAATTGACAGCCGCGTAACCTTGAATGAGAGCTCTTACCTGTGTGTCAAAAACAACATTGGATGCGATGATACCAAAACGCTGTTTTTTAGCTTTGAGGAAGACCTCTTTAAGTTGTGTTCCGGTTAAAAACATTTTATACCTCCACTTGTGTTTAGTTCTTATAAGATATACTATCCAAATGTTGATATAAAGTCAAGGGAAATCTGCAGAAAAAAGAAGGTGGAGAAAAAATCTCCACCTCTTTATTTTATTAAGAATAGGGTTTCTTGTTTAGTTAGTTGCAATCACCCGATAGAATTTCTTGCTAACAGCGGTTCCGCTATAGAATAAATTGGGAGTTGTGGTTACGGTAGACCAGGTGCCATAAGGATCATCCGCGGATTCAATTCTGTAGTTAGTAGCTCCAGGAACCTGATTCCAGCTAAGGTTTATCATTCCAGCTACTTGAGAAATATTAACAATCGGGGCTTCCAAGATTCCAGCAGCGGGAGTTATATCTGCTAGAAAACGCGGACTGAATTGCATCGTGTCATTATATTGACCTCCCAGACAGACGATATCCACAGGGTCTGTTGGAATAGCGGTTCCGGCATAATCGGCATTGGGGAAAGTTCTCATAACACCCGTTCCGGAAGCATCACTGGCATTGATATTTTCTGCTGTAGCAGCAAAAACGCCAGTAGCATTGGGAGTTAAAGTTACACTATATATCTTAAGCAGTTTTGCCTGATCGGCAGATGTGATAGTTGCCAAAGTTCTCGTTACAGGAACAATTGTATTATTATGAGAGGTGGCAGCTCCTGGATCGGCAATAGGAACAAATTGTAGTAATCCAGAATAAGAAGATAAAGTTCCTGTTATTCCGGTTATGCCATCGTAGAGGTTATAAGTAGTGGTTATTTTGCCGTTAGGATCATCAATAACTATAGCAGCTGTTGCATCCTGAACATATTTTTGATTACGATTTGCCTGCTGGAAAGTAAGAACTGCTTCACCCGTAAGGCGATAGGCACTACCTAAAGTTCCTGCTCTCAATTGTGCTATATTAGATACATTTTCCGGGAAATCATAAAAAGCAGTAGCAATTGCAGAGGGCGAATAACCGGTAGCATAACCTTTAGCTTTGATAGTGGTATCGGAACTGACAGGTATTGGAGCGCTGTAAACAGGAGATGCCTCTGTGGGCTCAGAACCATCAGTAGTATAGTGAATTACAGCTCCAGGCGTTGTTGTGCTGATAGTTACATTGATGGGAGAAGCATAAGCCCCGGCAGGAGGATTGAAAACAGGCATAACTACAACATTGCCAAAGGTATGCATTCCCAGATTAGCAGTATAATCCTGGGCATAAACAACCCATTCACTATCGTCTGTATTAGTTCCAGCGCTGGCAGCCCAATCCAAATTGCCCTGAGTAATTGTGGGTTTACGGATTAAGGTATGTTCCGCAGTAGCATTTGCAACCCCTGCCACATTCCATGCCGTTCCGGGATCTGTGCCAATAGTGCCGATAACATCTATTCTGGTGGAGTCCGTTCCCACTTTTTTATAAAGCAAAAGAGCATCATCACCGTTATAATAAGTAACGGTAGAAGTTATATCTGCCAATCCCAAAATAGTGGCATTTGCACCAGCATTGGCAATTACATAAACATCAAGGTGAGCAAGAGTTCCTGTTAAATGTATAGGATTTGAAGGTGATATAGATCCACCAGAAAAAAGGCACACCCAATAATTGCTCAAGTCCACCGGTCCACCGGTGCCGTTAAAAATTTCAATAGCTTTATTATTACTTGTCCCTTCTATATATTCAGAGAAAAACAGATCACTTGCCATTCCAGGTTGAGGTGTGGCAGTTCCGCTAACGGGAAGTTGATATTCATTAGCATAAGTAGTATTATGGTAAATTATTCCGTTGAATGTTCCAGAACTTGTGGCATTCATCCGTACATAAACATTTCCGCTAAAATTATTGTTCAGGGTTAAACTTATTCCCCAGTTACCTGTTCCCGTAGAACTTAATTCAAAAGGATAGGAAGTAGTTATTTGAAGAGAATCAATTGCTCCCGGAGCACTTAAAGTGTATGATTGAACTGCAGAAGGAGTTCCTGCTTCAGAAGAAAAAGGAGTTAAATTAGCAGTAATATTCCAGGTTACAGGCGTGGGAAGAGCTGCTCCTGTTACTCTAACATTTACAGGTTCGGCATCTCCACTGGTATGAACAATATAGCCCTCATATTCACCGATGGCGTTTGCCAGCATCCGCACATAAATTTGCGAGTGAAAATCGGCGGGAACAGTTATACTGGAAGCCCATCCTTCTATTTGAGAAGTAGAAACCTGAAAGCCGTTGGGGGCTGTAACAGTTATTCCACCTACGATATTAGTTCCCCATAAAGTATAATCTCTGGTTTCGTCTGAGGGAAGATTTACAATGCTTACCAAAGGATCAAGCTCGGTTGTGCTGGTATGAATAACTGGAGTTTCCATAGGAGACCCTTCCCAAAGTTTAGCCCAGTTATTGGTTACCCGGATGCCATCAATTCTTGCTATAGGACCATTAGATCCTTGACGAATAGCTACTGCTCCAATTGCTCCTATATCTGTTCCTGTTAAATCAGCAGCCGTAAGTTGAGGTGCAGGTTCAGTTTCTCCGATAACAGGATTAACCCACATATAGACCTCATCATTAGTAGCACCTGAAACAATTACATATTTAACCACAATCAAATAGGTTGTATTTAAACTATAGCTGTAAGTAGTAGCTGCAGATTCTGAAATAGCACTTGATGCTTTAGTTATACCGAATCTTAAGTTATTGGAAGCATCTCTCTGGACAAATACTTTGCCCTTAAAGTCAGTTGATGAAGACGAACTGGGTAAAAAATGGAAGAAATAATCAGCAGCTGTTTTTACCTCGGAAGCATTAACCAAAAAGGAGACATAAAAAGTGCCAGAGGTCTGATCACCAAAGGTCTTTTTAACATCTTCCGCACCCGATAAAACTGTTTGAGCGGCTAAACCCTGATAAGCATAATAACCGGGATAAATTAAACCTTCATTCGCAACAATAACAGGATGGATTCCTGGTGAACTATGTGCAAACCAACCGTGAGCTGTTAAGAGATCGCCAGCGGGATAAATAAATTCTTCCTCCAGTAAAGTTGTTGCTACATTAGGATCAATAACCAATCCGCTTACAGCCAAATTCTGGGTTTCTGCTCCTGTGCTGGAATGGACTATATTGCCGGAGAAAGTTCCTGCCGTGGCTCCTGTTAAACGTACATAAACAAGTCCGCTGAAATTACTGGCTAAAGTAAGAGTGTTGGTAAAGGTAGTATTATCTGTAGAAAGGGCAAAACCTTCCGGTGCAGTAACACTTATTCCGGCAGTTAAAAATAGTCCGGTAACTGTATAACTTTGCGCAGCAGAAGGAGTTCCCAATTGTGTACCGAAGGGGTTTAAGTTAGCTGTAATATTAATTGTTGGAGTAGGATCGGTAACAGTTCCTTCCACAGCAAGATTTACATTAGTTGCTCCGGTACTGGAATGCACAATATTGCCGGAAAAATTTCCTGCTGCAGCTCCGGTTAAGCGTACATATACTAAACCGTTAAAAGTGGCTGGTAAAGATAAATTGCTGGTATAGGTTGTTCCATCAGTAGAAAGAGCAAAACCTGTAGGAGCAGCAACCGTGATATTTCCGGTTAAATTTTGACCACTCAAAGTGTAATTCTGAGCTGTGGAAGGAGTACCAGTATAAGTAGAAAAAGGAGTTAAATTGCCATTAACTACGATAACCGGTGTGGGTGCACCTCCAGCAGTAATGCTTACATCATCAATTCCCAAGCCCTGTGCATAGGAAGTGGTTGAACCATTTGTTACGGAATAGTTCCAAGCAAGATACAAAGAGCTTCCTGCCGAAAGAGAGTAAGATAAAGTGGCAGATACTGGAACTGTTACCCCTGGAGCTGAATCATAGCCAGCAGTTGTAGCATCAGCTGGGAAAGAGGTTAAAAATGAACTTCCGGCAGAAGTCCAGGTTGCTCCATTCGCAGAATAATACATTTGTATGGAAAAACCGGCTGCATTAGTTCCCATCCGGTATTTTTCCACATTGTAGCTTATGGAAAAAGAATTGATATTAGTGCTGCCGTTATTGGTTAACTGAACATAGACATTTCCACTTTTGGTAGCAGAACCGGAAGATATAAAACCAATTGCTCTATCGGTAGCAGTAGCTGCTGGACCTGCCCCATAATTGTAAATGCCATTTTGAGCAGTTGAACTCATATTATTCCCTGCTATTAGTTCAGTGACAGTACCAGCAGCAGAATAAGTTCCCACAGTTCTAACGGTTGTATTTTTATCAGCTTTCCAACCGGTAGGTATGGTTGCAGCAGCTGAAGTTCCCAAAACATCAAAGTTTTGGGTTACATTCTGGCCACTTTGAATATTTACCTGTGCGAATAACCCTCCTATAAAGGAAAGGGTTAGTAGAATCAAAAACAATGACTTTCTCATATTTCCTCCTTGAGAAAACTTAGTTCCTAACTTATAATCAGATATATTAATTACTCGTAAAGTGTTTAATATTTGAAGAAGGGTCTGGCGTCAAGTAAAATAATATGTTCTTTTATTTTTGTTCAGATGCTGCTGATTATTATTAACACCGAGGGCACCGAGATTTATTTACAAAGAGAGAAAGAGGAAAGGAGATTTATTTTACAAAGAGAAAAAGAGGAAAAGAGATTTTTTAAACACCGAGAACACAGAAAGCACCGATATTACTTTATAATTTATGAACTATCTTTATTCACAGGTCGTCAAGAGTCCTCATTGCTAAACTAATTTGAAGAAAGCGATATAGTTATACAAGCAATGACGACTCCTGACTTAATTCTTTCTCCATACTCCATTCACCGTTCACTTTTAACTTTTCACCGTTTACAATCTCACCATCTCGTTATGTCACCACCTCGCTATTTTTTAACTTATTCACTTATTTTCCCGTTCACTCCACACACTTTGAAAAATCTATGTTCCAATTGTGAATTATCAACCCACAGTGTTTCCTGGAAATTAGCAGGGCTTATTAAACTCCAATCAGTAAGATTAGAGCTGGCATAAACATTATAGCTTAGGCAATTAAAGGTAGGAAGCCAGCTGATTGTGGGTACTGTTTCTGTTTTGGTAATTAAAACTTCAGGCGTTTGAGGAGCAAGAAAATTGCTCATATCTATATCATCTATAAAAATGCCCGAATCACAAACTAATTTTACTGAAACACTTAAATCTATATAATCAGAAAAAGAAATCCGGTGATAAGTCCAGTTATTATCTAAAGGGATATTGGAGTGATAGAGGTAGTTTTGTTCTATCGCATAACCGGTACTGTTCAAATAAATAGCTATTGAGCTTGCCGAATTAGCTTTAGCCCAGAAACCGAAACCTTTTCCGTTACCACCTTGCATCCAGGAGCTGATTAGATACATTTCAGGTGAAATAGTTGTCCAGGAAGATGAGCCATTATGTTTTTCCGCAGATGAGAGTTGCCAATTATTATCTATATAACCGGAATTGGTTAAGCTTTCGCAGGGCTGTATTTCTTCTCCGCAATTGGCTTGGAGATAAAGAATTGTATTACCTCCACTGGAGGTTATTTGTAAGGGATAGCTACCTCCTCCTGTTGACCAAGGGTGATAACTAACTTCAATAGTATTGCTATTTCCACTGAAACTGTTCACTCCGAAAAAGCCCTCAGGATAGATTAAATTTCCACTCAAGATACCTGTTCCGCTATTGCTTATACTGAAATTTGCATTAGCTGTTTGTCCCGGTTTTAAGGTCGGAAAAACCAAAACAGAAGTGTTCAAAGTGATTTGAGGAATATACTGTTCCAATTGAATATTATCTATAAAGAGGTAATTACCGTTATTGGAAACCCGTTTAAAGGCAAGATAGATACTCTGGCTGGCAAATTGGGTTAAGTCCACAGTGAAAGATATATAAGAGGTAGTAACGGCAAAATTATCCAAACTTAAGAGACAATGGGTAAAGTTTTGAGGTGTTGAACCAGTAGTAGAAAGCATTATCTCCAAATTCTCACCCACAATGTCATAAGTTGAATTGCTGGAATAATCCTTAATATAGAAACTTAAGGCAGAACCGCAATTGGGATTTATTACTGCTGGGCTAATATACCAATAAGTTCCAGGTGCTCTTCCTACTGTTATACACTTGCTTCCAGAAATTCCGTTGGTAGTATTTATTCGCCAATTACTACCTGCAGAACCACTATAAAAAGTAGTCCAGCCACCGGAAGTTACGCTTCCATCATAAAAATCTTTCAGGTAAGGATACTGGACAATAGCATTGGCATCATGAGTAGTAAAACTCCAAATTGGACAGGAACTTGGCTCTCCATAAGTATTGTAAGGAATTATCTGCCAATAATAAACAGTATTATATTGTAATGGCGAAGAAGGTTGCCAAGTAGTAACCAGTCCTAAATCTGTTCCATTTACAATATTGGAAGGAGGTGTATTAGTTCCAAAGTAAAGTCGGTAGCCAAGAGGTGGATCACCAAGTCCACTTTGCCAACTTAAAACAGGATTGAGAATAACATTTAGGGCATTGGGCAAAGGACTGAGGCAAACAGCTGAACCGGGTAGTGGAATTAGATGCCCTGCCAGTTCTTGCCAGGGAGAAATGAAATCACCAATCCTTAAACGAATTCTGGCAAATAGAGCTGTTCCATAAACCAAGTTAAGCAGCTGTTGGCTGGTGTAATTTTCAATCCAGCCACTAGCATAATATTCTGCTATCTCCCAATTATCATCACTTCCGGCTTGGAATTCACATTCAAAGGGCGTTGCACTGCTGTTAATAACATTCCAGATAAAGAGCGGGTTGTTATTATGGATAGCCATAATATCCGATTCCCCCTCTATATGCAAATTCCAGAGATTATAAACATCCAATCGTCCATCCACAACACTTACTGCAGGTTGTGTATTGAAAAGAACAGTTTCCAGCTGGAGATGGCTAAAAGTTATAGCAGTAGGCAAAACCTCAATGTCTATAAAGATTAGTGTTCCATCCGCAGTTATGGGCATAGTTCCCATTCCAGCAACAGAAATTAAACCGCTGGAAGTTCTATTGTTAATTTCCCATCCCTCACTGCTACTACCGCTATTATTTACGCTGATAACATTAATAACAGCGGGATCAAACCTGAACTTGAACTGAAAACTGATACAATTCATACCAGCTAGTCCTGTAGCAATAATTGGAAGCGAAAAAGAACTTCCTGTTTGCAGGAGATAGTTCCCTACAGAGAGGGAAGCACTAATAGGTTGATTTTCTATATAGATACTTCCCCCATATAAGTTCATAAGCGATGTTGTATTCATTACAGCAGAAACAAAATTCACTTCTGCCAAACCAGGGTTTTGAGCACTGAATTTCAAGTTCAAAAGGTTGCCCTGTCCGTATAAAGGATTAGTGAAAATAGCTCCAATGTGTAAAATTCCATTTACTTCATTAACGCTAATCATACCATTGGCAGAAAGAGTATTGGTCTTCACTATTTCCAGAAAAGTCAATTTTTGGGTATCATAGGCGATATTCAGTTCGTAGCTGATTACTCCGTATCCGCTTAAAGAAGATGTCTGAACCGGCAAAGTGGTCTGTTCACCCAAGATGATATTTTGTTCTCCAATATCCAGCTGAATATCTTCAATATCCGCCAGTAAAAAGAGGCAACTACAAGCCAGGAGCATAAAGATTATTAGTTTTTTCATAATAACAGCTCCTAAAGCTTATTTCAGTAACATCATCTTTTGAGTTTTACTCCAGGAATTGCCTATTTTCAAACGGCTGAAATAGATACCACTGCTTACATAATTTCCCGTAGCATCTTTTCCCTCCCAAACTACACTATGATTACCGGCATTTAGTTCTTTATTCACCAGAGTGATCACCTTTTGACCTCTTAGGTTATAAATACTAAGCTCTACCTGGGCATTTTCTTTTAACCCAAAATATAGCGTTGTAGAAGGATTGAAAGGATTAGGACGATTCTGTGCCAGGAAATTCGTTCCCGCAACTAAATCCTGAACTCCAGTGGGCTGACATTCCAAAGTAAAAGTAGTGGGGGTTTCATTTATTACCAGATTCAATGCCAAAGTAGTGGAATTAACCAAAGAAATAGGTATAGTGCAAATAGTGCCGTTGCCTTCAGAGGGAGTTATGCAAGCAAAAGCAAAATTCCAGATATTGTTTTCCGTGAACTGATTCCACAAAGCGGAAGAGAAAGGTTCAGAGAAAACAGGTTGCCCGGTTTCTGCATTTTGCGGCAGTTCCAAAGAGAGATTCAAACTGTAAAGGACTTTAAAATCAGGAGAAGTAAGAACCAACTCTCCATTATAATAAGTAACATTTACAGTTGCCACAGGGGTAACCCGCGTTTGATCTTCCACTGGAAAACTGCTAATTAAACCCACTACCCTTTGTAAAATAAGCGAAGCATCATAAGCATAAATATTGCCATCACCTGAAACATCCGCTCTCAGTTTTCGCCATTCCACCCAAGGACGTGGATCAATATTAGGTAGGGGATCCATCATTACTGAATACTGCAAAGTTAAAGCAGCATCGTATGCCTGAATCAGTTGATTATCATCCACATCGCCATAAATAATATTGCGAATAACAACAGGAGCAAAACAACCCTGAACGGTTAAACCGCCTTCATTGAAAATAATCTGCGGAATATTAATATAGGTCTCTGTGTTATCCGGAATTCCGGAAAGAGTATGGAAATTCAATTTAAAAAGAACTCCACTTCCCGTTAACGGATTAACTCCGCTGGAACCAATATAGAGGACACCATTGCCTTGGGGATTAACAGCTACATACCAATCCGCACAAAGAGTCCCTTCGGTGCTGAGAGCAACAAATTCCAAAAGTGCGGGATCATAAGTTACGCTCATATTATAGGAGATAATATTATAAGGGGTGGTATCCGAAATAGAAAGAGGCAATTGAAAATCGGAGAGCACATTCACTGTATTATTTTGCGGCAAAGCCAGAATTACACTGCTGGCAAGAACTCCCGACCCAAAAATCCGGATAGAGACCTGTGGATTCATCAAGGCATTGCTATTAATGCGTAATGTATCGGCATAATCGGTTACGGCAAGTGGAGTAAAACCGATAGGAATATAACCGGTAGCATTAGGAGCAACAGTTAAACTAAAAGGAGTTGTACTCTTATCAGGAACTGCTAAAAAGAAAACCGGATTGCTCAGTTCTATGGAAGAAATAATCAGGTCTTCCGTTCCTGTATTTCTCACCGGACAATTCCAAATAAAAGTTTCTCCCACTGGCGTTCCCTGGAAGTTATACATACTCATTGGAATGGCAATTTGAGAATGCGACGAGGCAATAAGATCATAATATAAAGCACCCAAATCAGCTATCGTGCCATCAGGGTCAAAAGGACTATTAGGATCACCGGCATTAATACAAGGGCTGGTAGGCATTAGATTGTAGTTGTTATTAGCAGAATCAAAGAATTGCGGATCCAGCGAAATATTACTGTATGGATCACAAGGAGTGCCATTGGCATTCTGTGCTTGTAAATCAAGCAGGAAAAGCAAGCCACCGGGATTTTGAAATATCGTTCCACTGGTATCATAAAAGAGATTATATTGCAAAGCAGGATGATTGGAGTTATACACCAATTCCGAACCCCCATTGCAGGCAACAATATTATTCTTGATGGTATATTTATATGTAATATCCAAACCAGTTCCGCTATTACCCACAATAGTATTGTTTTCAATGGATATGGTACCATAATTATTATACTGCTCTTCAGATGTGCTGAATTGTACGGAACCACTATTGTTATAAATCTGATTGTGTTTAAATTCCCCAGAGCCATAACTAATATATATCAGATCTGAACCCATATTATAGCGGATAATATTATCGGATATGTCAATATGTGTATAACGATAACCATTACTAACATAGATAATTCTATCAGAGGCAGTATTATATTCTATTATGTTATGGGTTAAAATGAATTGTACACAATAAATTTCAAGATAAAAAGCACTGTAACAGCTGTTATGATGGACATAGTTATTATTAAATGCTGCCGATTTATAAAAGTAAGAAATATATAGGATATAACCTGTCAGTTGATTACTGTGAATTTCGCAATGCTCAATTTTAACAGGATCATTGCTATAAGAATAAAAACAATTTTCGTTCTGGTTATAGACCTCACAGTAGTCAATCAAGCAATTTGATCCTGAATTATAATCAAAATATACAGCTGTATTATTCTGATGAAATTTGCTGTAGGAAATATGCACCGGGGCATTTATTCTTACTCCATAATTCCCCTTGGTAAATTCACAGTGTTCCATTTGAATATTGGCATTCCTCAACCACATATCTCCCCTCACTTCAGAGCCAATAGAGGAAAAAACAATGGGGCTTTGCACTGTACCAATAGCAGTTAAACTGCCATTCACATCAAAGCCGATACCGTTTTTAAAGTAGAATTTCACTCCCGGTTGCAAAGTTAAAGAATTTCCATTGTCCACAGAGATCTGCCCGGTAATAATATAAGTGTATTCATTGGTTATCGTGCCGCTTAAAGGTCCGCTTAAATTCATTATTTGTCCTACATATTCCAAGGTCTGTTCGGGTAAAGTAGTGGGCTGGTTATGCAGGTAATTATAATAGGAAGCATCTAAATAACCTGCTTTGGAATAAATGACATTATAACGCCCAATAACCAGATTAATACTGTAAAAGCCATTGGAGTTTGTATATGTGCTATCT
>ERZ1026814.405-NODE-405-length-26250-cov-28.556100_pt1 | contig 26250 bp, 39 predicted proteins | sample MGYA00520871_ERZ1026814 | MGnify/ENA primary metagenome ERZ1026814 (study PRJEB33270, sample SAMEA104284478) | anaerobic digester metagenome | biome: Anaerobic digester microbiome; feature: mesophilic sludge digester; material: Anaerobic digester biomass | place... | reverse complement strand
TCCCTCGTATCCCGGCTACTCCGGCACTCCCTCGTATCCCGGCTACTCCGGCACTCCCTCGTATCCCGGCTACTCCGGCACTCCCTCGTATCCCGGCTACTCCGGCACTCCCTCGTATCCCGGCTACCCCGGCACTCCCACCACACCGGTATTCGCCCCTCCCAGCCCCCGCCGCTACAAATTCGACGAACGCAAGATCCGCGGCATCCGGCCCGACCTGACCCTCAAAGGGTTTGACTGGACGGTGACAAACCCGGTGCCGACATGGGAATCGGTCTTCGGCACCACCAAAACACCGAACATAACCCTGCCGGAGTTCAAACTATGAGACGACAAACAGGTATCCTGGCACTCCTGGCACTATGCCTGCTCGTCACCGCACCCACCGTGGCCCTGGCGCTCAGCCCGCTCCGGAGGCGGTAGTCATGCCCGATCATCGCCGTATATATGGGATAATCTTTGCTGCACTGGCAGTAGCAGTTCTGATCAATCCCGTCTGCGGGGCCGTTGTAACGCAGGACGTTGTAATCGATGACGAGATGACAATATCCAAAAATTATGCCCCAACAGTATCAGGCCTTTACATGAATGTCGCGATACGGGGTATTGTAATACCAGAGATCCAAAACTTCGGCGAACCATCAGCGCTAATATTATTTGCATCGTTCAGGTGTTCGGACAACACGAAATATTCATACGACATCCCTGTAACCTATAAACATAACGGAAATGTGGTAGGCGCCGGTCGATTAGGATATTATCGGGATGTTGATGGTAAATCTGCGTCGTATATATATACAACGTTTGATAGTTGGGATAAAAATTATTTTACAGGTAAATCGGGCCGGTATTATATCGATCTGGTATATGAGGGTAATTTTAATGGCGTATATACTGAGGATCGTGGTCGAGATGCCGATGAAGTCGGTGTAATTAGTTTTTCAAACGGCAATGGGGCCTCTGGATCTTGTCCTTACAGCGGCAGCTGGACATACACGTATAATAGTGTAAACGAGTTTAAAAACCAGATATCCATCTCACAAGATGGACCGAGTGTAACAATCAACGTTCTTAGGCGCATATCTGGCGGGATATATAATAGCCGTGTAATTATATCCGGAAACCAGAAAACGAAAGCCTATCTCGATACTACAAAAGACGTTAATGAGACTGTTACGGTCCCGTATATCGAGCGTCCGTACTATATACAGGTATATTCGCCGGTACTTGGTAGATGGTACAATCAAACGGTATTAAGCGACCCCGGCGAGACCCCGACCGCCCCCGTCACCATCTACGTCCAAAACTCCCAAACCGGCGCACTCCTCGCCAACGCCCACGTCGCGATCCACGCCGCCGCCGGCGACCCACCCACGCTCGTGGAGGTCGTCAACCAGACGTTACCGACCGGCGTCGGCAATTTCAGCCTGGAAAAAGCGGACTACCTCAAGTACCACGCATCCGCCACCGCCGACGGCTACACCCTCCTCTCCCCGATCATGTTCGGGGTCGGGGATGCCGGCACCACGATCGTCCTCTGGATGGCCCCGGATGCCCCCCCCGACGTCCCCACCGAGCCCGAAAAATCCATGCTCTACGGCTACATCCTGACGCAGGGCAGCCAGCAGCCGATCAGCGGCGCAACCGTCTCCCTCGAAGGCTACGGCAGCACAACCACATCGTCAACAGGATTCTATCTCTTCAACAACGTCACCCCCGGATCCTACTCCATCAGCGCCTCCGCCTCCCTCCATGACTCCCTCACCGAGCCGGTCACGGTGGACAGCGCCCCCACCCCCTACAACCTCGCGCTCAAAGGGCATTTCATGTTGACCGTATCCGCCAAAGACAGCGAATCGCTCACAACCCTTCATAACACGACCATCTCCCTCAACGATGGCCAGGAGAGCACCCAGAACCCCGCGACGTTCAACGTCGACTACGGCCCCTACACCATCACCGCGGCCGCTGGCGGCTACTACCCCCAGACGCAATCCGCGTACCTCGACAAGCCCGGCACCACCACCGCCACGGTCCTCCTGACCGCCCGCCCTGAACCCGTCCCGCCGCCGGAAATGCCCAACTACCCGCCGCACAACGTCAGGTTTATCGTCCGGTCAGCGTTTGGCGCCCCCATCGAAGGGGTAACCGTCGAGGCTACCGGTTACGAGACCACAATGGGCAGCTGGTCGTGGTTGTTTGACCTGCTCGGCATAGATTATGAGAAGACGCAGGTCCACAACCAGACCATGACAGGCACCACCGGAAGCGATGGCGGCATCGATTTCATGATGTTTGAGGCGATCAAGTACAAACTCACCTTTTACAAGGAGGGAGAGATCAATACCACCTGGGAGGGGTTCCCGAAAGACGAGTATTACACCATCTGGGCACCGAGGTTTGGCACATCCGAATGGTTTGAGCACGGGGTCAACCCGTTGGAGGCGGTCAACTTCACCATCACCGGAACCACCGCCACCGAGGACGAGGCAACCATCACGGTCTACTACAACGACACGCTCAAAAAGACGACCGGCGCGGCGGTATACCTGAACCAGATGTTTGAAAACGGCACCGAGGAACTGGTCGGCCAGTACCTTGGTGGAACCGCATCCACCTGGAGCCATACATTCAATCTCCCCGGCGACCACCGGGGCGAGAGTTATATCGTTCGTTTGCGGGCCCAGCACGGGACACTTGGCAACATCACCCGTGATTATGGTGTCTATTACAAACCGGCACCGATCTCGTTCGGCCTGCCCGAGGACCTCCTGCTGTATGGCGCGATGGCGGTGATGATATTTACCGCGCTCTTCTTCGGCCAGAGTTCCGTGGGGGCGGGCTGTATTGTGTTCGCGTTTGAGGGCTGGCTTTTCTACTGGATAGGCTGGCTCCAGGATCTCGGCAGCGAGTACGCGGTCGGCACCGCACTCATCATCATCAGCCTGGTGGCGGTTCTGGTGAACGTGATGCAGCGGTCTAAACGGGAGCGATACGCATGATGTTATACAAGATTATGTTGAGTCTGTTTATCTTCGGCCTCGTGGCAGGCGCGATTAACGCGGCCGGCATCTACTCGGTCGCGGTGCCAGAGAGTGGGGTGACCATCTCGGAGGCAGACGTTGTCGACTTTGCGTCGTCGAGCGACGATGGGCTCAATTTCTTCTACATCTACAGCGGCATTGCCACGGCGGTACGGGTGCTAGGCGGGGCAATTCTTGCCTGTATCACGATCCTGCCACTGCTCAGCCAGTTCGGGATCCCGACCTGGCTGGGCATGATCATCCAGGGGCCGATATGGCTTGTGACCGTCTGGGGACTGTATCAGTTCCGCAGCGGCTACCAGACACAGGGGATGGACTGATGAGGCGCCCGACCCTCGCCCTCCTCACCAGCTACGGCATAGATCCGATCACCGCCATGATGTTTCAAGGCCCCATCTGGCTTGTTTACCTGGTCGCCGTGGTGCAGTTCTTCACCGGGCGGTCTCTGAAGGGGAGTGAGTGAATATGAAACATCTGTTATTCCTCATTGTTCTGGCGGCCCTCCTGGTCGCCCCGGTCGCCGCCGAAGACAACTCATCCGGCGGGATCCTCGAAGCGATCATCGACTTCTTCACCTGGTGGATCCCGGAGAGCGAGCCCGCCGAAACGGTGACAACTCTCTCCGAAGGAGAGGATCCCGAGATCCCTGGCACCAACATCACGGCCGCGCCGACCGTAGAACCCACGACGACGCCAGGGGAGAATGTCACCGTCGCCCCGACCCCGGCACCGACCCCCCGTACCCTCGGCACTGTCTACGCGGTCAATTACAAGACCTCGCCGCCCTACGGCTCCGCGCCGTTCATGGTCAGGTTCACGGCTGTGAACGAGAGCGATATCGAGTACACCCACTGGCAATTCGGGGACGGCTTCTCCAGCACCGAACGCGATCACTGGCACACCTATGAAGCCGCCGGCACCTACACCGCAACCCTGACGGTCGGCAACAGCACCTGGAACCAGACCGCTGAGATCCTGATCGAGGTCGAGCCTCCGGGGGTTGTGCCACTCCCGACCGATGAGGAGATGATGGTCTGATGCGACCGTGGCACTATCTCGTCGCGGCGCTCCTCATCCTCTGCCTTGCGGTCTCGCCGGTGGCGGCCGCCTGGACCCCCCCGACCGACCGATCCATCTACGGCGTCGAGTGGAACGCCTCCGATCCCTCCCCGGCCCTCACCTGGATCGATGAGAACGGGGATCCGATCAGCGAGCCGGATTTCGATAACCACGTGGTGTGGGGCAACGTCAAGAAAGTCCTCCTCGACGACAACAACGTCGTCACCCGCGACATCAACCCCCGGGGCGACAACCTCAATATGTCCGGGGCCTCCGGCAAAGTCATGACGGAGATCCCGGCGTTTTACGTCAAATCCGAGAACGCCAGCACCGAGTCGTTCCGGTACTATCGCTGGTGGATCTCGCCCTACAACGAAACCGGGTTCACGCTGCACCCCGCCTTCGTGCAGCGCGGCGGCACGGCGCGGGACAATATCTATGTCGGCTCTTACGAGGCGACGCTCCGCGTCCTTGATGACGGTACCCTCGCTCTCGATAGCCGGAGCGGGGAACAGCCGTGGACCGGGTACTTTGACGACCCCAAAGACGGCATGTTCAAGATCGCCTTCGATGGCGGCACCACGGCCCCCGCCATCGGCGCGACCGTCACCGGCAACACCTCGAACACCGCCGGGCAGGTCGTGGACCTCTACGTTTCCTCCGGCTCCTGGGCTAACAGCAACGCCACCGGGTTCCTCATCCTGAAACAGACCTCCGGCACGTTCACCGACGACGAGCCCCTCAAGACCGGCGGCACTGCCTTCGCCACCGCCGACACCCCGAACGGCAACGCCGGAATCAAGGCGACCATCAACACCTTCGAGGCCGCGGGCGAAGCCCTGGGGGACGGCTACGGCGCGATGAACGTCTGGACCTACTCTGCCGTCAGGATGCTCCACCTCATCGAGTACGCCAGTTGGGATAGTCAGGAGACGGTCGGGCTCGGCATCGTCAGCAAGGCCAGCGGCACCGGGTTCGCCGGAGAAGTGACCGGCTACAACTCGGTCGATACCAACGTCAACGAGTACGGCACCGGCTCCGGTACGGGGTCGGCGGGCTACACCCCCGCCTCCTACCGGACGATGACCGACCTCTGGGGCAACTCGTGGGAGTGGGTGACCGGCTACACCTCCACGAACACCGAGTACCAGATCACCAAACGCAACGGCACCGGGTCGCTCAGCACCCACCCGCTCACAGCAGGGAGTTACGAGTCCTCTGCGACCGCGCCGTTAGGGAAGGACGGCTATGTGTATGGCTATTGGACCTCCCTGTTCTACGAGGACCTGCTCCAGTACCAGTTCATCGCGAACAGCGTGACCGGGGGGAGCCAGAGTACCTATGGCACGGATTACCAGTACAGTCACAACCCCGGCACCCGTGTTCTCCGGGCGGGGGGCAATTGGCTTAATGGGCGGACTGCGGGGCTCGGTTATCTCTCTTCGTATGACGCCGCCTCGTTCTCCGCGCGTAGCATTGGCGCGCGCCTCGAGTTCACGGGCGCGGCAACGCTGAACGGCGCCGCGCCAGCGGCGCAGTACGCGCTGAACGCCAGCGCGGGGAACGCGCCGTTCGCGGTCGCGTTCACGGACACCAGCACCGGCGGCCCGAGCTGGTGGCTCTGGGACTTCGGGGACGGCAACACCTCGACTGATCAGAGCCCGACCTATACCTACACCGAGCCCGGCACCTACGAGGTCACGCTGACGGCCTACACCCTCTACGGCGAGAACACCACCTCCGCGACCGTGACGGTGGAAGCCCCGCCTGTGGCGTCCTTCAGCACCAACACCACCGAGGGCAACGCCCCGCTGGCCGTCGCGTTCACCGACGCCTCGACCGGCAACGTGACCGCGTGGGCCTGGGACTTTGGAGACGGGAACACCTCGACCGACCGGAACGCGACGCACACCTACGCCGCCCCGGGCACCTACAGCGTGACCCTGAACGCCAGCAACCCCTACGGCTACAACATCAGCGCCGCGACCGCGATCTCCGTGCTGGATCCCCCGGTCGCCAACTTCAGCGCGAACGCCACTGTCATCCCGACCGGATCCGCCGTCGCCTTCACGGACGCCTCGACCGGCAACGTGACGGCATGGTCCTGGGCCTTCGGTGACGGGAACACCTCGACCGACCGGAACGCGACCCACACCTACGCCGCCCCGGGCCTCTACAACGTGACCCTGAACGCCAGCAACCCCTACGGCTACAACATCAGCACCCGCACCGCCTACATCGACGTCGGCAACCCCCCCGCAGCGGGCTTCACCACGAACGTCACCGGCGGCAACGCCCCTCAGGCCGTGCAGTTCACTGACACCACTGAACACACCCCGACCTCCTGGAACTGGACATTCGGGGACGGCTCCTTCAGCGAGGACCAGCACCCGGTCCACGTCTACGCGGCCCCGGGCACCTACACCGTCACGTTGAACGCCAGCAACCCCTATGGGTATGACCTCAGCACCCAGACCGATCTCGTCACGGTCCTCGCGCCCCCGGCTGCATCCTTCACCCAGAACGTGACCGAGGGCAACGCCCCGCTGGCCGTCGCGTTCACCGACGCCTCGACCGGCAACGTGACCGCGTGGTCCTGGTTGTTCGGGGACGGCCAGACCTCTACCCTTCAGAACCCGGCCCACACCTACGCTGCCGCAGGCACCTACACCGTCACCCTCAACGCCAGCAACGCCTACGGGTATGACATCAGCACTCAGACCGACCTCATCACCGTGCTCACCCTGCCGGCGGCGGCCTTCAGCGCGAACGCCACCGTCATCCCGGTCGGAGCCGCCGTCCAGTTCACCGACGCCTCCACTGGTGACATCACCGGCTGGAGCTGGACCTTCGGTGATGGCGAAACCTCCACGACCCAGAGCCCGGCCCACACCTACGGTGCCGCTGGCACCTACACCGTCACCCTGACGGTCAGCAACGCCTACGGCGGGGATACCGAGACCAAGACCGGCTACATCGATGTCGGCCTCCCGCCGGCAGCCGCCTTCAGCGCGGATCTCACCCTCATCCCGGTCGGCGGCACCGTCCAGTTCACCGACGCCTCCACCGGCGACATCACCGGCTGGTCCTGGGCGTTCGGGGACGGGGAGACCTCGACCGCCCAGAGCCCGAGCCACACCTACGCCACCGCCGGCCTCCAGACCGTCGCCCTGACCGTCAGCAACCCCTACGGTAGCGACACCGAGACCAAGGTGGCCTACATCACCGTCTACGCCCCCGTCACAGCACAATTCACGGCCGACGTGACTTCGGGAGCCGCCCCCCTCACCGTCCAGTTCACCGACACCAGCACCGGCAGCCCGACCTCATGGCTCTGGACCTTTGGGGACGGCAACACCTCCACCGCCCAGAATCCGCAGCACACCTACAGCAGTGCAGGCACCTACACCGTAACGCTCACCGCCAGCCACACGTACAGCAACGACACCGAGACTAAAACCAGCTACATCAGCGCCATCCCGACCCGGCCGCGAGCGACCGAACCGATCGACAACGTCTCCACATCTCTCGTCGACGACCTGATCAACTCGCTCGGTGGCGAGACTGTCCCGGAGCCCGGTGAGGATACGATCAACTGGACTGGGTTGATCTCCACCATTGGCGGTGCCTACACATCCATATTGGGCCCGCTCGCGTATACCCTGATATTCTCGATCCCGTTCCTGATGATGTGGATCACACAACGGGACATGACATTACCCGGTCTTGTTGGGGCATTGTTCGGGTTGTTTATAATCGTGCGACTTCCTGCCGAGTTCCATCTGGTTGCGGTAACATTCATCGTGATCAGTATTGTGGCAGTAATATATTCGCTGGTTAAGGAGAGGGTGTAAATGGATAAAGGCCGATGTCGAATCGTCATATATAACGAGTGGAACCGGAAAGAGTACAACACAGGGCTCAAACGGATTGAAGATGCCGTGACCGAAATGACCGATTATATCGAGACCAAATACTTTGGCCGGGGGTGTCGCCGATGATCACCGTCGAGATCTATATCTTCCTTGCCGCCGTGGTCGCGGCCGCGTTCGTCTACATATTCCTCGACCTTGACAACCGGCTGTATGGCAACCTGTTTGCTGCCGCCTTTGCAGGGATCCTGTCCGGGCTCCTGGCGCTCTGGAGTTTCAACGAGAACACCGTCTACATCACCACCGTGCCGGAGACTGCCATTACTGTGGACCACTACCTGAACGATACCCTCGCCAACGTCACCACAACGTACGCATACCAGACACACATCGTCCCGATAGTCGATCCGGCACTCGGCTACTTCTGGATGCTGGTCATGGTATTCATGTGGTTCCTGGTCGGGTATTTCGTCCTGGAGATCATGCACGAGAGCCGGATGCCTGATGATGAGGAGGCATACGAATGAGCCGCCGTGTCCCAAAAGCGATCATCATGATCCTCCCACTCATGTTTATCCTGGCACTTGCGATGCTCCTGCCCGCGATCGCGGGCAGTGCCGAGGCCGAACACAACATCACGGCACTTGAGCACAGCGAAGGTGCCGCTGGCGTGATGAACCTCCTCCTCGTCGGGGACATGATCCTGCCGGTTCTCGCCCTGCTCGTCGGTCTTGCAATCCTGCTGGTCGGGGTCGGGTTCTTCCGCCGCGGCAACTTCTGATAAGGTTTAAATAATAATGTCGCGAACAAACCTCATAGTGAGGTGACAAATGTGGCCAGACGTGGTGATACAAACCCGATGAACCTGATCATCGCGATCGCGATCGGGATCCTGACCCTGATCGCCGTGTTCTCGGTGATCCCTGTTGTCGGCGTATCGATCGACAACGCAATGCCTACAGTGGATGCAGGCTCCGAGTGGAACGCCACAACCAACCCGGATCTCCCCAGCGGTGCCAGCATGTGGACGCAGCTCGGGCCGCTGCTTGTGCTCGCAGTCCTGGCATTGGTGATCGGTTTAGTGATCATGTACTTCAGGAACGCCGCAGGATAAGGCGGTGGGATCCCATGGAGGTACAGACTCGCCGGGGGCAAAGGGGGTCAAACCCCTTACCCTCTTTTCTATCAAGGTGATTTATGGCAGACGAGAACTATGCGGGTGACGGTATTGACACTCCGGAACCACCCCAGGCATCAAGCCTCTACTCGGATGACGGGATCTACAACAGTTTCCTCTACAAGGCCCGGCTCATCGAGACGGATTACCTGCCGGCACTGGTAGAGGCGGTCTGGAAATCGCCGCTCACGATGTCGGCCAAGAAAACGCTTTCAACGATTTTCCTTGGGCTGTTCGAGAAATCGGTTGTGCTTGCCAGGGAGAAGGATCTTGATGTCTCACTGTGGGAGGCAGAGATCATGGTGCTGTCTGCTACCCAGAGTTTCACGTCATACGACCTTGACCGGCCCGAACTCCAGGTGATCATCAACTCGGCACTGGAGCATTACAAGAAATTTATCAGCCGGTCAAAGGACGGATGGGAACGCGAATTACAGAACCGGATCGAGACCTCGAACAAAACTGAGAACGTGCAACGGATCGTGGCACCAAAACCTCCGAAACGGGGGTTCCTATCGATTTTTGGAGGTAAATAGGCATGGGCGTATCAATACCTATAGAGTATCTCTATATCACAGTGGGACTGCTTGTCGTTGCCGTGATCTACATCATCAACGACAAGAACAACGCCAGACTCTACAACCCGGAGGGCCCGCTGTTTGTCAAGGCACGAAAAAAGGAGATCCCGATCCTGAGAGTGATCGATCCCGGCACCAACCATGCGCGACACATCCTGGGTGACAAGGAACGGGACGACGACCCGGTCTATGCCAAGGACATGTGGGGACTGCACGCGGATCCTGCATATATCGAGGGCGATGCGTCACCCGAACGGCATCCCGGCGGGCTGTTGATATACAACATATCCCCGAACGTGACATTCCCGATATCGCCGAGGAACGTTCTCGCGCAGCATACGATCCTGCGGCACCGCCGGGATCTACCGGAGTTCGCGGACCTTGATTTCCTCAGCGATCGCGACCTCCTGGTGCTTCTCAGCTCGCCCTCGGATCACCTGCCTCACGATGCCCAGATCTTCACCGACAACTACAAACCCACGATAGTCGAGATCGACGAGTCGGGGCAGCCGGTTGAGGTCGAGATGAACGCGGCCGACCTGGTAGACAGGATCACGGCGTTCAGGAAATACGCGACCACGCTGCCGGTTGAGGGCGGCGGGTTTGCGTATCACGAGTATTTCCGGAACAACCCCTACGGCCACAGTTCGCAGACAACGCAACGGATTAACCACCTGTTCCAGAGAATCGCCGACCGGAAATCGGCAATGGCAGACAAGTTGTGGACATACGGCCTGATTGCAATCGGATTACTCGGTGCCGTTGGTGTGACCATCTATATCATCAGCCTGGCCGCGGGGTGATGTGATGGAAGTCGACGAGAACCTCACCATCCCCGGCATCATCGAGAACGTATACCTGGAGACGGTGCACCAGACCGCCGAGGCGCTCAAATACCTGCATGCCCCAACGGGACCCCTGAAACAGAGGATGCTCCACCTCGCGATCCCGTTTTACGAACTGTATCAACACACCCGCCACATACCTGCCGTTGCGGAAGTCATTGGAAATGACGGCACCAGAACGGCTGAACTCGATAACTGGTTCTTCTCGCCGGGATACACGCTCGGTGCCCTGAGGCGTGGGATAGATTTATTCTCCTGGTATCAAAAGATCCTCCTTGAGTCGAGGGTGATCACAATTGAGCGGCAGTAAAACCAACGACACGATCAGCGCTGGTGCCGCGGCAAACATCGACGACACCCCCAGGGTGTTTGCCGGGCGAAGCGGGGCCGATCTATACCTGGCGCACGTCTTGTTTTCGCTGAACCGGTGGGACTGGATGATCTCCAACCTCACAAACACCGGGGATATACGGATCGTGCCGTTTACGCGGACGATCATCAGCAAACTGCCTGACAAAGACGCAAAGGTTAAACTATTCAAGGCGCTCAACTCGGACATCATGGCGGTGAGAAACACCCCCAACCGGTCAACCATCGACAAAGACCAGAAAATATTGGAGATCTGCCAGAACGCGATCTCGGTGGTGTATGATCACGTGATCAGGGAATATGTGCTGAGAGAGACCACCGTCATCCTGCCGATGACGCAGGATCCAACAGAGGAGGACGACACAGATGCCGATAGTGTACAGACGCCCGACACAGACTATTGACCCCCTGTATTCCGAGTCCGAACCATCCTCGCTGCAATGGGACCAGGTTACCGACAGGTATGCCGCGCTCTGCGGCAACTCCGATGGTAATGCCAATGATGAGATGACGTTTAGTTCCCTCGCCGAGATGCTCTCCAGGCGCGTGTGTTCGAGATACAACAAGAACGTGATTTTTGCCATGTTCGGGGAGCCCGGCAGCGGCAAATCCATGGCAGCGCTCAGTCTGGCCGAAAGTTGCGCGAAATGGATTGCCAGGTTCCGCGGCGGCAAGCCGGAGGACTATTTCACGCTCGACAACGTGGCGGTCATCCACCCCATAATGCTGCAGGACCTGGTCAAACGTATGCAGAGCCACAACATTTACATCCTGGATGACGCGGGTGCCGCGTACGACGCCCGAAACTACATGAAACAGGATAACAAGGCTCTGGGATACGTGCTCCAGACGTTTAGGACACTGAACTCGATCCTGATCGTGACCGGTGTGGACGGGGCAATGCTGGATGTCAACCTCCACCGCACCGCGCGATATTATGCCGAGGTCAGCGAATCCCACCACGATCTTGGCTACACCGATGTCAAGGTTTTCCGGGCACTCCGGAAGTACCGGCAGAAAGCCGTCCATTACCGATACCTGAACCAGAACCGGACACAGATTATTCGATACCGGGCGTACCTACCGAGCAAGGATCTCATCGAACCTTACGAGGCGCTCCGGAAAGAGCAGGCGCTCCTGATCCAGACGATGGAAGACCAGGCAGAGAAGAAGAAACAGGAAGAACGGAAGAAGCAGCAGGAGGCGAGAGAACAGGAGAAGATCCGGAAACAGGAGGAACTGAAGGAGAAAAAGAGACTGAAGAAACAGGGAGGCATTTACCTCACGTGCCAGGTTTGTGGATATAGTTGGTACTACAAAGGCCACCGCCGGAAGTATGCCACATGTCCCGACTGTGCGAATAATGTACCAGTCCAAAGTAGATCGAAGACTGACAAAATCCTCAACGCCCCCACTACCACCGACGTATCAACTAGCTGTTAGAGGGCAAAACCCCGACGACTGAAAACCGGGGAGGACGATATGTTAATATCCCCGCGCGGGGTATAGTCTCTCATGAATGACGACGGCGTTGCCTGGTCGTTTGTGATGGTTGTGCTCGCTCTCCTCGTCCTGGCGGGCCTGTGGATCGTCATGACGCCGTTCGCCGGGTATTTTGTTGACCTCATGAACGAGAGAATCGCGGCGGGCACGGTCTCGGCGCAGACAGCAGACGCATTTGAGTTCAACGTTACAATATTCACCTACTGGCCGGCGTTTGCCCTCGGAGCGCTCTTCCTGTTCTCAATAATCAGGGCACTCTACGAGCGGAGGGTCAATCCTTATGACTAATTTCTGGACTGCATATACCGGGTGCCTGATCGGGCTGGTCCTGATATTCTCCGGGATCGCGCTCTCGTTCTGCGGCGGCATTGCCCTGGACGCGATGAGCGACGCCTTCATCGGGGCCGGGCTCGACCAGGGGGTCGGGACGGCATACGACTCGTCCGGAGAGATCAACTTGCTCTCCAACCTGTTTTACGTCCTCTGCTATGCGCTCCCCCTGCTCGGCATAGGGATCATGTATATCACGATCACGCGGCGGATGCGGTACGACCAGCAGCAGCAGGTATATTTCGACGAAAACGATTATTGAGCCAGATCTGGGAGATCCGGACTCAAATCGTCGAGTTTTAGCAGACGCGATATAACGGCGGATCTTTTCCCGGACACCCTAACATACCGGGACGCTCCAGATCGTCGATCTGAGGGCCATGGGAGAGGTGGTTTCCGGGCTCCGTTTGGTGCGAGTGCCACAACCCCCGGACTCGACCAGGGAGGGAGGGGGATCCGATCACTACGGACTACGCAAGCGATAGTATTATATACATGTATATCCAATAGTATATTGTATCCCAGAGATACAGGAGAGACGAAAATGGAGAACACGATCGAGACCCAGCCCCACCTGGTGTGGGAGCTGGTGCGGCTCGCGGACATGCGCGAGCACGTGGTCTGCTCGGTCGAGCAGACCCTGGAGGACTACGAGATCGACGGCCGCGGGGACGCTCTGGCGGGCCTGCTCCCGCTGGAGCTGCTGGACTCCGCGAACGACCACGGAGAGTGGCACGAGGAGGGCTTGCTCTTCGAGCACGAGGGCCAGCAGTACCTCGTGCGGTGCAGACAGGTCGCCGCAGGAGGGGAGTCCCCCCACTGCGACCCCATCCCCGAGCCCCTCTCGCTGGGGTGCGGGATCCGTATCGATGCGGTCTCGGACCGCATGGAGGGCCCGACGTGGTACGTTGGGATCTACGACGGGGAGACGGGAGACTGGCTGGGGGAGGTCCCCATACGTTGTGACCCAACCCGCGCGCCCGCGCTCGTGGAGAGTCTGGTCGACCAGATCCTCCGGATATACCCGGAGGATCGCCTCCCAATCGGCCGCGCTGAGCTCGCGCGGAGGATCCGGATGGTTTTCGAGTCTGTCCGGGAGGGGGATCCGCGCTCCTACCCGGAGATCGAGAGAGAGGGGATCTAAAATGGCCCCCGAGCAACCACCACTGGCGGTATTACCCTCCCGCGACGGGAGGGGCGCCTGGAGCGCGGGGGTATACCTCGGCGGGGACCTGATAGCGTGGGTCCAGTTCACCGCGACCCCGCTCCACGTCCCGGAAACAGCAGCCTACACAAATCGTGTGGTCGAGGTAGTCACGGAAGCGGGGTTTGACCTCCTGGAGGCTGGTCGGCCGGAGATGGTCTCCCGGGTGCGGGAGGTGCTGGAGGAGACGGACGCCCAGGAGAAACAGATTGCAGCACTCCGAGCGACCAACGCAAAACTCATGGAGGAGATCTGCGATCTCAGGGAGAGGATTCGCGAGCTTGAGGGAGAGGGGGTCTAAATGACCTCCCCCTTTGATGAGTTGATCGCGCGATCCGCGGAACACTCCGAGCGAGAGGCCGGACTACCCGGACGCGCGGATCCTGCGCCCTGCAAGGGATGCGCGCAGGCCGTCGTGCGGCAGAGCGTTGGCTGGCACGGGGCCTGCGGCACCCCCGTGATCAGGTACGGGTGCACCGGGGATCCCGATGCGTGCCCGTATAAAGCCGGGGAACAAGGAGGCGAAAAGGCATGAGGGAGCGTTTCGTGATCGGGTTGCTCCGTGGCTCCGAAAACGAGGTTTACGGGTGCTGCGCGAGGGTGCCCGAGATGGTCGCGATCGAGGTGTCGCCAGACACCTACGACCGCGTCCTGGATCTGCTCCTGGATTTTACTATCCAGGGGCGAGATGAGGCTAAAAAATGAGTCGTGAGGAAATGGGTCGTGAGGGGTTCGTGGTCAACATTGAGGCCTACGAGCATCCCACGGCACTGGTGGAGTTCGGTGATGATGGCCGGCAGAACGAGATCCTGCTGGTGATCGACTGGGCCGGGAGAACGATCTCGGTTGTGACCAGAGAGCAGTTTGACTACGCCGACGAGGCCTGGTTGCGTGACCGGGTTGACATCTATGACCTCCCGCCGAACGTTGACGCGACCTTGCTCCGCGACTGGGTGGAGAGGGAGGTTGTGCCGCGCGCGCAACCTCTCGCGGAGGCGTTTGAAATCGTTTCCCGGAACGGGAAACAGTGGGGAGAATTCCCAGGGATGGAGGCTGAACGAAGGGGATTTCATGTATGGATGGCCATCCACGCCGACCCCCCGCAGCACGATCTGGAGATCTGGGGGGTCCGGGAATGGGTTGATCTGGGGGAGCTGATCGATCTCGGACTTACCCCGGACATCCCGGATGAGGAGTTGGAGGCACTTGCAGACGTCCTCATGGAAATAGCCGCCTTTCACCAGGTTGTCCTGGTCGGCGGGGAGGAGGCGGTACTGGAATACCTCAGGGAACTCCGGGACACCCTGGGAGAGAGCCCGTTATGGGGCGGTCGCCCCACAACCCCGCGCGAGCCTGATTGTTACCATATCAGGGGCTACGAGGTGCTGGAGGGCACCGTAAAGCCGTATGGCAATTCAGCGCACGTTGCGGTGCCCCGGAAACACACCGGGAAAAGAGTAAAGATAGTTGTCATAGAGCCATGAGCCCCCCGTCATCAAACTCTTTTCCCTTTCTTGTCGCTTCTATTCTTCCTTGTCTCCGCAGAAGGGGAAGAAGTCCTCCCGCCGGTCCCCGGCGGCCGGGCCGCCGGCGGGGTTCTTCGAGGTCGGAGGATTCTGATCAATCCGAGCCCAAATCATTGAGTATCACGGCGATTTAAGGGGGCGGGAAAAGGGGGAGGTTGTATCACCCCACCCGCCCGGAGATCGTCGGTTTTAGGGCGTCTGTGAAGGTGTTTAATCTGAGCACCCTGAACGGAGATTTTAAGGATTTACCCTCAAATAAAGGAGAAAAGAGTTTTTCACCGATAGGAGCGCATAGCTCCCTTATCTGTGTTCACGGCCCCCCTATCCGCTTAAGCAACCACTGGGAATCTTCCCGGGTCACCCGTGGGGCGGTGTAGAGGTAATAGCCTCCATCATAGGGAACGATCCGCACGTTGTAGGGCTTGCTGCCCCCCTCTTTGAGGGCGTTCTTCGTCTGTTCTGCCCGACGCTTCGAGCTGAACCCGGTTACCCACAGGAGGGAGAACCGCTTGCCGTTGAAGGTCCGGTAATCGGGCACCGGAACATACGTACCATCTTTTTTCCAGGGCATTTTTTCACCTCATTTCAGGTCGAGCTTGAAGCTCCGGCCCCGGAACTCCTGCGCCGCCCAGACCCGGACGGAGTAGATCTTGCCATACTGCGGGTCCTGCCGGGTCTCGACCCGGACCCGCTTGCCTTTCTGCTTCAGGGTCTCGGCATACGCCCGGGCCCGGGGCTCGGACTTGAAGACCCCTTTCTCGCGGAATTTGAGTTCTGCCATTTTTTACCGTCTCGTTTTCCGTTCGTAGGGTTTCACCCGGACCCTTTGCTTTCGTCCGGGGACGCTTCGCAGGTGGCCGCTGACCTTCTGCTTTGCCATTCGTGCACCTCCGCAGGCCACTCGGCCGCTCTAGTCTGATGGTAGGGTCCCGGAGGGGATAAAAGTATCTCCCTGCTCCCCGACCGGGGGCCAGGGGTGTGCAGGAGAGTGGTTCGCCGGGCCGGGGCGTCGAGGACGCGCCGGGGGCCTCGGGTCCAGACTGCCGGTCGAGGTGCTTGAACCGCTCGTAAACATCGAGGATCGGATCGTTCTCAGCCATACTCTTTAACTCACCACCCTGATTGCCTAAACTCTGCAGTAAAGGCAGTATAACCATTACTACGCTCGAAAGGTATATTAATGTTTGGCACATTATTACTATTATGAGACGGAAAGCGGCAACACCTGTTGAGAGAGTTTACAAAACGGGGCAACAATGAAAGCCCCTAGATTCATCGCACACAAACTCCGCCACGTTGCTAAGAGGATCCGGCGATGGATTATAAAGAGCGAAACGGTGGATTTTGTATTAGCCATTATCTTGACGCCGCTTGTCATAGTCATCAGGTTGTGGGAGTGGTTCAGGAGTGATTTTACGGCGTTGATTAATGAGTATCGGGACTTTCCAGACATGGTAGATGAGCCAGAGAACTAGAGGCTGGGGGGAGCATGGGGCGATATAGGCAACTCAAGTCAACGGCACCGAGGCGGAAGATCGATCTAACCAAATATGAGAGAAAGATGGAACGATGGGAGTTAGGATATATCCGATACGAGAGGCGATTATTCCCGAAAATCGCAAAGCGGTGGTTGTATCATGAAACAGCGAAGTAAAGCCGCCCCCTACCGCACCGGCGAATACGCCTTGACCCGGAAAGAGTACGGCAAAGCTCTCGCCGCCTGCCAGAACCTAGAGGATCGGGTGCTGATCATGGTCGGCTGCACCCTCGGCCTGCGGCGCTCCGATATCGTCCGGCTGGAGTGGGCGAACATCGATATCCGGGATCCGGAGAGCGCGACCGTCACCTACCAGGAGAAGAAGAAGGGCAACCGGTTAAGGACGGTCCCGATCGGGCCGAAGCTGGCACAAGAGCTTACTATCCTGCGGAACACGCAGCCGAAGGGACAGAAGACAGTGTTCAGCTTCAAAGACCGGCAGGCATACAATCGCTTTCAAAAGGTCTGCCAGATCGCCGGCATCGAGGAAAGGCCGTTCCACGCGCTCCGGGCGACAGCGATCAAGTTCATGCAGGCGGCCGGGTGGCGGCCGGAAGAGGTCGCGGAGATCATCGGGGATACGCTCCGGACGATCCAGGAGCACTACACTACGCCGTCAAAGTCGGAGCTTGCGGAGAGTGCGAAAGAGAGGGAGGTGGTCTAACCCGCACCAATCTGCATCAGGTTGTTTGCGACCACAACCGTATAGAACCCCACGGCAGCAGCAACACACCAGGTGCCTGACCCCGGAACCATACGATCCGCCTGCCGGGCCAACAGCAACACAACTCCTGCGAACGAGAGTTTGATGAGCAGGTGTAACGTGGGCAACCCGACGAACACGGCGGCAACAGGGTTACCCTCGCGACACCCCGCCTCCTGGAGTGCATAGGTCGTTGTGGCAACATCGCCTGCCAGGAGAACGAGCAGGAGACCGAACAGGAGGAGCCTCATATTCATATGCCGATTGCCCGGATCTCGTCCTCGGGGGAAAGGACACCCGCCCATACCCGGCAACATTCGTCGCAGGCATAATACAGGGAGAAGGTGGCTCCCGCTCCCCGGACCTCGATCTCCCAGGTCGCCGGCCGCGAACATCCGTTTGTACTGCATTCGGGCATCTTCATCCGCTCCTGCGCACAGATTTGAGCTGTAGAGCGCGGAGCTCCCGCTCTTCGTTTGCGATCTGATCTGCCAGTTCGCGCGCCTCGCACAATCGATCGTCACGGATTGCCTGTAGTCTCGCAATCCTGGATTTGTGCTCCTGGATTGCGTTGAGCCTCAACATTTCGTCATGCTCCGAGCTGTCTCCGATCTCCCCGGCGCGGGGATGCTCGAAACCACACCCGGTGCAAGGGCTGGTGTGGGAATAGTAGATCCCAAAATTCTTTGTGCCGCACTTTGGGCACGTCCACCAGATTTCTGTGTCGGTATATCCAGTTGGTTTGGCCTTTTTCGTCATTGGTCTTATCACCTGCCTCCAGCACCAGATCGCGGCGGCCTCCAGTCGGGACCACTCTGCTCCAGCGGGCACCAGTCTGGGATGAGAGGGTAGTCAGTGAACTTTCGACAGCGGAGGATGCCGCCCTCATCGCACCACTGGCTTGCCCGGCAGCTCCGGAAGCCGGCGGCATGAGGGCACTCGTCGCAGAGTTCGATGTGGATGATCCGGGTCATGCCCCTCCCCCGTAGGTCGTGCTCCGAGCGTAGCGCGGCGGGCTCATCCGGTCACCTCGCCGAAGGAGAAGAGCGACGCGGGCACGTTGGCGAGGCGCTGCTCAATGATCGGGATGTAGTCCGGCACGATCTCTATGCCGATATAATGTCGCCTGGTGCGCTTGCACGCGACCGCCGTCGAGCCAGACCCGACGAAGGGGTCCAGCACGAGGCCGCCGGGCTTGCATATTTCGAGGAGTTGTTCAAGGAGGGCGATCGGTTTTCCAGTCATGTGGTACTTCTCCTCACAGTTTGCCGGCATGCGGAACACTCCCGGCAAGCACGTATCTGTTGCCTTTTCATACACTCCATGGGATCCCCAGACCACATACTCCGCCTGATTCCGGAACTTGCCTTTTTGCGGTCTTGCTGCCTCTGTCTTATCCCACACAGCGACGCCTAACCACACCCATCCTGATAACTGCATCGCATCAGTTATCGTCGGGAGTTGCCGCCAATCTGTAAAGATTGCGATCTTTCCCCCCTGCTTTGTAGCGGCGCGTGCCTTCTTGAGCCACTTCACGGACCACTTCTGATAGACGCGCTGATCCATGTTGTCGCCTTCAAATTCGAGCCAGTCGATCCCTGAGCTGGTGTATTTCGCGCTCGGTTTCTGCATCCGGTCACCCCGGAACATGCCCCCGCTCGAATATGGGGGATCAGTCAGCACCATATCAACGGTGCCGGGCTCGATGTCCCGGAGAAGATCGAGACAGTCGCCGCAGTAGATCCGATCTACTTCAAGCGTCATACCCGGCCCCCCGTCAGCCCCTCGGCGAGGTTCTCCCATCGGTGATCGTGCCGGAGCAGCGCGAGGAGGTCGCTCCACCGGAGCACGGCCAGCGGCTCCCGCCGGCTCTGCTTCAGGACGAGGAGGGGGGTGAGCCCCTCCGCCTCGGCGTTCCTGGCGCATTGTTGCCACCACTCCGGCAAGGCGATCCGTTCCTGCGCTTTGCACTCGACGCCGAACGGAAACCGCTCGCGGGCCGCCGGCGAGAGGTAGAGGTCGCAACCGCACTGCCCCATCGCCGTCGACAAGATGTCGCCCGGGTCGATGCCGAGGCGGTCGACCAGGTCCTGCCGGACCACCTGCTGCAGCCGCCGCCCCTTGGCCTTGCGGGAGGTGGGGGTGTTCGCGGTCATGACGATCGCCTCCGCATCATATCGAGCCGATCCTCGACGCGATCGGCTGTGGTTACGTCCTTCTTCGGCGCTTTCTTCCGGTCCATGAATCCACAGAACTTACTGCCGCGGCACCACGGCGGGGCGGTGAGGCCGTTGCCGGTCATCCGACCACCGCCCGCGCCATCAGCCAGAGCAGCCCGAGCGCCGCCGTGACGACCCCGAGCAGGAACCCGGCGGTGAACCAGAGGAGTCTCATACTACCGCCCCCATCTCGATCGCCGCGATCGCCTGGAAGATCGGGAACGCCTGCTGCGGAACGACCGCGTTGCCGAGGCACTTAAGTCGGTCCAGCCGGGAGGGAACCCCATCAGCCACTCGTGCAATTCCGCTCTCCCACCCGGGAGACCATGTGTTTAAAATAGGGCGGGCATTCTGCCAGCGATAACTCGCCCACGCCTTTTGGCTGTCGTATGCCAGAAGTCGTGACAGTGCTTGCAGAGAGTCTGGATGTTTGTCGGATCGTTGTTCGCCGGATCTTGATCGATGTGATGAGCCTGTAGACTGAACCTGTGCCCGCATGCCTCGCAATGATCTTTCTTGTGTTTCTGTGCCCGCAAGTGATAGGTCGTCCAATGTTTCGGATGCTTCCGAGAGTTTGCGCAAGTAAGCGAGCAATACTTCCTCCGCAGAAACACCCCGTGATCCTCTAGGCGACCATTCATCACCTTCCGCTCCAACCGCACCCCGCAGTGAGCGCAGTATTTCTCCGGATCTTCCTTCCTCGGGTGTGCCATGCTCATTCCCATAAGTGTATATGCGTTTATGGGATATATACATTATTCCCCCTCCATATCGGTCCAACCAGGTGGAAAACCCATCAAAAGTTCCACCCACAGAGGGTTCAGACTGCCAGAGGCTCCCTGCCGGATCAGCGCACCAGGGAGGGAGTCCCGCGCCCCCGCCGCAGGAGGTAGCGTTGCGTTCTTCGCATCGTTCGCAGTCGGGGTGGGGAGCAGCGCAACGGCCGTCTGGAGGTTCGCCCCGCCCGTGCCGCGTTCCCCTGCCCCGGTGTGACAATTCGCGTGCGGCGTGGGCCACATGTGGACGGCATAAGCCAGATCCTTCTGATTCTGCGAGGGATAGTACTTCCCCGCCGTCCTGTCGCTGTCGTGTGGCCGAGGAGTCATCGGAGTGGGCCACAATGAACACCCTTTCCCGGTGGTGCGGCGCTCCGGCGTCGGCAGCTTCCCAGCTACCCCACCCGACAGTATACCCCATTTCGGCCAGGTCTCGCAGAACTCTTCCAAAGAACCGTCCAGACTCACTTGAACGGAGCCCTGCGACGTTTTCACCCACGAACCATCGTGGCTTAACTTCGCGAACGACTCGGGCGAGTTCCCCCCAGAGATCACGCTCGTCACAAGACGCGAGACGCTTACCTGCAAGGCTGTGCGGCTGGCAGGGGAACCCGCCGGAGATGACAGTCGGCACTCCGCACCGCTCGACGATTGCTTCACCCGTGACATCTCTAATATCTCTCCATCGCGGCATGCGCCCGAAGCGCTGCCGCAGAACCCGGAAAGGGTAGTTCGCATACTCTACCTGCCCGACGGTGCGGAACCCGGCCCACTCTGCAGCCAGGTCGAGCCCACCGATCCCGCTGAAGAGCGAGAAGTGTGTCAGTGGAGTCATCGCGCCACCTCCTCCCGCCGCCGCCGATACTCCCCGCCGCATTTCGTGGAACACGTCTTCGGCGGCACCCCTCGCTTCAGTCGAGCGCAATACCACGGCAGCGGGTACCGCACCTCGCGCCCGCAGATCGCGCAGGTGAGGATGACGTACTGCCCGCCACGCTGGCCCCGTCGCGGGTCGAGCCGCACCCCCGGAGGGAGATCGAGATCCGTCACCGCTGTTTCTGCCATTTACACCGCCTCCGGATGGGGCAGGTCACCCCCGGCGGGCACCTGCGTTCGATCGAGGCGCAGGTGTCGCGGTTCTCGAGCTGCTGGTATGCCGGGCACTGTTCAGGTGCAGCCGGCACCTCGTCCGGTGTCGGGTAGGGTCCGAGGGTCTCGATACCCAACTCCTGCGCTAGAGTAAATTCGCGCGCAGACCCCACACTCCGGGACGACCATCCTGGGAGGAGGAGCATCGCGTCCGGGTCGAGCCGGATCAGGATCTCGAGATCGGCATCGACCCATTCGGAGTGCGCGATGTCGTGGAGATACTGCTCGAAATGGGCAGTGTTGAGGTGCGGCGTAAACACCGCCCACCCCCGGCGCCATGCCGCGATCGCATACTCCCTGGCGACAGAGATGTTGTCGTTTGTCTCCTGGCTATCGCGCCCCGTGTATGGGCCGCAGATATAGAGCAGCGGTCTCATGGATGTTGCTCCCCCCTGCGGTATCCGAGGTACTTATAGCAGATCGGGCACTGCCATCCGTCATCGAGTGCCAGCATCTCCCCGCACCCGTTATGACACTCGTGGAGTGAGTAGACGGTCATAGCATGTTTTATGTCCGCAAACGCTCTTTTTGGAGAACTCATGGCTGAACCTCCGCTTCACAGTTCTATGCAGGCATTTTATATAACCCTTGTCTTTTGTTTCCACTTGTTATCTTTAGATACCTATATATTCTCTGAGAGTTTATTCTCTGGCATGACAGACATGACAAACCATGAATCGTCAGACGACACCCTCCCGAGCCTGCTCACCGTCGAGGAGACGGCCAGATACCTGAGGGTGCACACCAAAACGGTGTACAGCCTCATAAAATCCGGGGCGTTGCCGTCCTCATGTGTTGGCCGGCAGCACAGGATCAGGAAGGAAGACATTGAGGAGTACCTGCGGCGGCAGGAAACCAGAGGGGTGGCTAAAAATGGTGGCAAAACCCCCAGGTGAGAGGCTCATCAGGATCAATATCTCACTGACACCAGAGCAGCTCCAAAAAATCGATCAGCGGGTGACGTCGGATCGGTCTGCACTGATCAGGAGTATCGTTCAAGATTGGCTTAACCGGCAGGAGAAGAAGATTACATCCCCGGAGAATCTACGGGATAATTTTGGATTGGACATCGCCACAGAAGCCGATTTTGAAATCACTTTCAACGCATACGCGAACACGCTAAAAAGCGAATTACTGGAGTGTTTCCATAATGGGTATGATGTGTCGTGTCTTGTGCCTGTTTTTGCACGTTTCATGAGGGAACTTGTACGAAAACAGGCTCAGGATGATCAGATCCAGCTCTTTTTGCATGAAAAGTTGCTCGAAGTTGCAGAGAGCCGGGTAGAAGTTGCCAGAAGCAGGTAACATGAACCGACGGCAAAGTAGTACTTAGTAACATGTGGAACACCAAAACTGGCTATAACTGATGGATGGATGGATGGATGGATACATGCTACAGAAGGTATGAAGGGGGTCGTGAAACGCATGAAAAATGTCATCAAAACGCGTGAAAAATGTCTTGTTGTAGGGGTATGTTTTTAATAGTATATATAATAATCTGTAACGATTTTACATCTGCCAGCAATCGGAAAAGGGGGGAGTCTTCCTTTGCACCGTATCCATCCATCCATCCATCCATCCATCCATCAATCATAGCCAACTCGCAGTATCTGAGTATCACCGAGTGTTACGTATGATCCCTTTTCGTGTTACTCCGCCAGAGGTGCCGCACTCCAGAATCGATCAAAAATCGATCAAAAACGGGCAAAAACCGATCAAAACCACCCAAAACTGATCAAAATTGAGTGTCTGAGGAGGGGGTTAACCACTTTTGTCTACCCACCATCAGATCAAGCCATCATCAGATCGAGCGATGCGATACCCGATCACCAACTATGCACGGTCCGGAGGGACTGATCTCGTCCTCGGGGGAGGAGGTACTATAGGTGATGTCGTGCAGGGGCCACGCCGGGGTCTGCCCCGTATCCTCGTGCCGACAGATTTATACATCCTAAATCCATTACCGTTACTCATGAGTAAACGAGGCGGGTGCCATGGGTTTACTTGACGCCATAACCGGCCGGGCCAAGAGTGCCGGGCAGCAGACGTACCAGAACGTGATCCGGTCGGGGCAGCAGGCATACGAGAGCTCACGACAGGCAAGCGGCGGCAGAGCTCCCCAGTTCCCTGTCAGCACCCAACAGACCCGACAGGCACAACAGGCCCGGTCTCGCGTGAGTGGTGGCACGACCGGCGGTCGCGAGGTCACCGGGGTAAAAGGGGTCGAGTCGGGTGTATCAAACCCCACAGAGTCGATGTATCTCTACCCAATCTACACAGCGGCAAAGCCTCTTGCCGAATCTTACAAGAAGAATGTCACAGACAAGTTCTCGGGGTATGTAGAACCTCGACTCAAGGGTCATGGTGCCTGGGAAACCGTCGGCCAGGCGGCCATCGGGCTTGTCTCATCTCCAGGGCTGACGGTCGAGTTCCTCGGCATGGTCCCGGCCGGCGCAGAACGGCTGGCGCGGGAGGCCGTGCGATCCCCCCGGTCGGTGCCCCAGTATGCTGCAGCCGGTCTGGCGATGCAGGCAGAAAGTCTGTCTCAAGGGTTCCGGGAGAACCCCGCCCGGATGACCGGTGAACTCGTCGGGTCGTCGCTTGTACTTCACGGCACTTCAAAAGGTGCAAAAACCGGTGGCCGGTACCTCGGAGAGGGCACCGGTCTCGTCCGAAAATCCACTTACGGTTTTGCCGGCGGGGAGAGGATACCCTACATGAGCCCGGCCGAGGAGGTCCAGACGATCCTCGAATCAAAGTTCATCAGCGGCGCCCGTGCAACCCCAAAACCTGCAGGACAGTTTATTCCCACCCGCGAGATCAAGATCCGCGACCCCGGCTCCCTGGGAGACATTCCTGCGGGAGGTCAGGTCACCGGGCACGGGGTGTTCATGACGATCAGCCGTCCAGGCCTGATCGAACCGTACGGCACCTACTTCACCTCGAAACCCGGCGGGGTTCTGGGTGCGCTTGGCGGCAAACGAGTATACCTCCACGAGAACGTCAGGACGGTACAGGTCCCCGAACCGCTGAAACAGAGCATATACAAGTCTATACAGCAGAGAGGCGAGTTCTGGAGACAGTATGATGATGTCGTGAAACTCGCCACAGAGCAGAGCAGGATGTATAACGAGCCCATCGCGATCCCATCTCCAAAACGCGCCGCGGGAATTATGCAGCCCGAAAGCGAGGCGTTCCTCGTATTCGGGAGCAAATCCGCGAGGAAGATTACCCAGACCCGGTTTGCCGGCATCACGGGATCGGGCGCGATCGTAAAGCGGATCGCACTCGGGGAGCAGCCGAAGATCAAAACCACCCGGACCGAGTCAATTGCCGAGAACGTCCGCTACAACTGGGAGATCGGGCGGTCCGGTCTCACCCTCTACAACAAGAACCTCCTCCGGGCGATGACAAAGGACATGGAACGCAAAGCCGCCGAACTCTACGGCGGCGCGCTGTCCTATCCCGGCACGTATGGCGGGCACGGCGCCGGCCACGCCAGGGGCGTATACGAGAACCTGATCCGGCAGTACGAACGCAGCCCGACCCTGCAGCGGCTATCCACTCCTGAGGACCTCTGGCTGAGAGCGAAGTACCACGACGTCGCGAAGATCGCGGATCTGGAGACCGAACCGTACCGGCACGGGTGGGCAGCCGGAGAAGCAATCGAGAAGAAGCTCCTCTCAGAGCCGGACCTGGCAACCCTCCCTCCCGAAACCCGCAGGTCGATCGCAAAAGATATCCGGTATCACACCGATATCCGGCCCGGCATCCTGTCCGGCAAAGGGATTGCAACCAAAACTCTTTACCGTCCGACTGCAACCGGGAAAGCTCTTGCCACGGCCGACCGGCTGGCCCTCGCCAGGTTCGGGACGGAAGTGAAACAGAGCAAACTGTTCCCCATCCCGGAAGAGACGTTTGGGTTCAAAACAAAACAGGCTGCATCCGACATCATCACCGGGAGGCGCGACCTCCCCATAGGGTTCCAGGTCAGGTTCGTAGAAGAGAGCCCGGTTTCAAGAGGATACCAGAAGAAACTGGGCGCGGCATACCCGGAGGCGGCAAAGGTTTCCATCTCCACATACCCGGCCACCTATGTGTCCCGGTTGAAAACAGGTTACACTGCACCCACCTACCCGGATGCCGTGAAGACCGCCATATACCCGGCTGGCTACCCCGGCACTCCCTCGTATCCCGGCTACTCCGGCACTCCCTCGTATCCCGGCTACCCTGGCACTCCCTCGTATCCCGGCTACTCCGGCACTCCCTCGTATCCCGGCTACTCCGGCACTCCCTCGTATCCCGGCTACTCCGGCACTCCCTCGTATCCCGGCTACTCCGGCACTCCCTCGTATCCCG
>ERZ1026814.393-NODE-393-length-26875-cov-6.802116_pt1 | contig 26875 bp, 16 predicted proteins | sample MGYA00520871_ERZ1026814 | MGnify/ENA primary metagenome ERZ1026814 (study PRJEB33270, sample SAMEA104284478) | anaerobic digester metagenome | biome: Anaerobic digester microbiome; feature: mesophilic sludge digester; material: Anaerobic digester biomass | place... | reverse complement strand
GAAGCGGTAGAAGCTGTCCCGGCTGTAGCCCATCACCCGGCAGGCATGCGACACATTGCCGAGCTGCTTGGCCAACTCCAACAGCCCCACCTTCACCTTGATCACCTTCTCCTGCTGTGTCATCTCCTCTCCCTGTTCCTCTCTCCCCAGACTCGGGGCCTCTGGATCCAGGGAACCCACCAACTGCCAGGTGTAGTCCTAGCACTTTCACTTTAGGTCCAGTCTCTCGTGAAGACCCGCTTGAACTTGACCGCGGTTTCCATCAGCCACTCGAATGCGGCCTCCCAACTGCCAGTGTCGAGGAAGCGGACCTCGTGGGAGATTCTGATACGACTGGCCTTCTTGCCAGGGAGCTCCTGCCATTCGAGCTGCCCCGTCATGCCGAGCTGCTCCTCGATCTCCTCGCGCCTCAAGAGGAACGTCTGGTAGAGTTCCTTTGAGTCCGGGATGTAGAGCTCGCAGCGGACTTCTCCCTCACGCGAATCCACTGATAGTGAAAGGTGGTAGTCGGCTCGGCCGATCGCGATGTTAAACCAGTGCTGAGGGCGTGGGGTCCGGAGCTTCAGCTCGGGCCGCCTCGCGGCAGCGAAGTCCTTGAACTGCTGCCAGAACTCGAGCTGTCTTGTCTTGGTGTCAGTCAAATCGCCGGCCTGTGTACTGCCGCGGACAGAACGGGTCCACTCGTTCGGACGCGAGATCACGTTGAACTTCGGCGCCGGTGGTGAGTCCCCGATCTGCCAGAGCTCGATGGCCACGAGGAAGAAGTTGATTTGCTCGCCAGTGTGCTCGTTCAGCCAATCCACAGCCTGCCGATGCTCCTCCCTGACCTCCCGCACGACCCAGACGACGTACTCGGCCTCCAGCCCTGCCGCGTAGGTGATGAGCTGACCAAGGTGGGAGTGGTCGGTCTTCTCGAGCTGGTTCTCGATGATGATCCTTCTGCCGGTGTTCTCCTCCTCAGCCAGGATGTCGACATTGAACCGCCCCACACTTGCCTCGGTTTGGATCGCGTGGATCCCCACCCCGACCTCATCGGAGAGAAGCTCGAGGTTCTCCGGCTCTGCGAGCCACCGAGTGAAGTCCAACGCCTCGTGTCGCCAGTACTCGCGTAGGTTGACCCGCCTGAGCTTCCCGAGCTTCATCTCGCCTCCCTGATCTACCACTATAGTGCCGATGTCCGCGCCCGGCCGGTAGTCGAGATGCTTGAGCATCCAGGACCAAGGGCAAAGCGCGCATCAGAGACGGTGAAACCGCGACAAGGCTCGACCGCCACCACCCGCCGGGCGGAATCTGCGTGTGGCCCGCCGCGACTGGTTCGACCGCCTGTTTCATTCCTCATCAGCGCCTTCCGGTGGCGCCGGCGACGGCCCCACCAGCTCGCCGCGGAAGGCCTTGGAGAGGATGGACTGGATGAGGCGATCGATGCGGCGGAGCGCGGTGCTGGCGCGTTGTTCGATAGTGTCGGCGAGGGCGAAGAGGGCCTCGACGTGGTTGACGATTTCACGCTGCTCGCCAATAGTCGGCAGCCAGACTGGAAGACCTACCAGGACTTTCTGATTCAGGTTCTGCATCGTGGATCCGACGGAACACGCAGCGAGGTACCTACGAGCCTCCGGCGACGAGACAACCAACTGGAGGAAGGACGGGAGAACTCGCATATTAGGCCGCAACACGGCGCAACCGGTGCCGCATAGCCAGCCTGCTTCCCTGGCACCCACAACGGCACAGCGACCCATTTCACCTCGCCGAGCAATGACGATGTCGCCGGTTCTCAGGACGAACTCCGCGAGTCGATCCCGCGTGTCCCGAGTCACGCTGACTGACGCTGTCGGGACAATGATCCCTCCTACCAGGTTGGTCGGGTTGATGACGGGAATTCCCGATTCGACATAGTCAGAACTGTGCAACGCGGAACCGAAGGGACCAGTCCGGATCTCGGCAAGCACTTGGCCAAGGTCGACCGACTCCTCAGGAAAGCTGGAGTCTACTCTCCATTCTTCGGTGAGGCGGCCGGAGCAGGCGGCGGCGAGGACGGACTGACGGAAGCGCTTGAGGATGCCGGGGACGTGGGCGAGGCGGTCGCGGGCGGCGTTGACGCGGGCCAGCAGGGCCTCGACCTTGGCGACGATGCGGCGCTGCTCTTCCGGCGGCGGCAGACAGACGTGGAATGCCTTGACCTCGGGAAAGTAGACGGTTGTGTGGGTCGACCCCTTGCCGAACCGGAGGATGCTGTCGGCTTCAGCGATGAAGAGGTACATGAGATACTCGGGTTCGACATCCTCCGAGCAGACCCAGTTCACGAAGTCCTGGCTGGTCGCCATGGGCCGGCCAAGTCTGACGACGTAGCCCACGGACGCGGTGCGCGATAGGCACACCGTACCAGCGGGCAGGATTCTGGCTGAGGAGTTCGCAATCCCAAGCTCGGAAATGGTCTGCCGCGTCTCGAGAATCTCCCGGCCGTGGTGCTGCCTCGCATCCTGGATTCCGAGCCATTGGATGTCCCCGTCCCAGTACTCAGGGTGCTTGCGGCTCGGTGTGTGGCCGCTTTCGAGCCTCGCGACGTCCGTGAGCTTCACCCAGCGCCAGCCATCAGGAGCCGGAAGGTCCGGCATTCCCACAGAGAGGGCAAACGCTCCTGGGATGACGTCGTCGGTGGCCGGTCGCCCTGTCATGAGGCGGTCTTCATGCCGGTGCGCTTCCATCGCGCGGAGCCCTGCCGGCTGGACCCGCCGCCTCTTGGGCGGGGGCAAGCCCCGCCCCTACATCGGTTGCCTGGGGGGCGTGGGGGGCCGCGGCGGGTTGTGGCGGTTCCGCTGACCCGACTTCTGCCCCGTTCTCGAGGAGGACCAGCACCTGCTGCAGCTCTTCGATCGCGGCTTGCAGCTCGGCGATGGCGTCGGTGACCAGCTCGTCGGGCTCGGGGAGGTCGGTACCGTCGTCGAGGGTCTCGTCCTTGAGCCACTTGAGGGCGTCGATCTTGAAGTGGCGCTCCCGGACCTCGCTGATGTGGAAGGGGCGCCAGCGGCCGTCGGGGGCGTCCTCGGGGGCGCGGCGGGCACGGCCGTGGGGGTCGGGGCCGAAGCAGCGCTCGAAGTCGGCGAAGTGCTGGGCCGACAGCGGCCGGTCCTTCTTGGTGATGTGGGGGACGTTGGTGCGGGCGTCGTAGATCCACACGCGCTCGGTGGAGACGCCCTTGGTGAAGAAGACGACGTTGGTCTTGGTGCCCGGGCTGTAGGGGGTGAAGGTGCCGTTGGGCAGCCGGAGGACGGTGTGGAGGTCGCAGTCCTGGGTGAGGATGGCGAAGACCTCGCCGGCTTGGTCGGCGAACAGGCAGTTGTCGGGGACGACGACGGCAGCGCGCCCGCCGGGCTTGAGGATCTGCATGACGTGCTGGAGGAAGTTGAGCTGCTTGTTGGAGGTGGCGATGGTGAAGTCGTCGCGGTCGGGGGCCTGGTTGGCGCCCTTGGTGCCGAACGGGGGGTTGGTGAGGACGACGTCGTGGCGGCGGCCGTCGAACGCCTCGTAGATGGAGTCGCCCAGGCGGATGTCGGGGTGGATGCCGTGCAGGTAGAGGTTCATGAGGGCGAGGCGGCGCGGGCGGGCGACGAGGTCCTGGCCGACGTAGGTGCGCTCCTTGACGCGGCGCGCGGTGTCGCGGTCGAGGGCGCCGCCCTGGGTCTGGGTCATGAGCCACTCGTAGGCGCAGACGAGGAAGCCGCCGGAGCCACACGCGGGGTCGCAGACGGTGAAGTCGGCGTGGGCGCGCGGGTCGGGCTTGAGGCAGCGGACGATCGACTGGATGAGGAGGCGCGGGGTGAAGTACTGTCCGGCGCCCTTCTTGCCCTCGTTGGCGGCGCGCTCGAGCAGGTCCTCGAAGGCGGTGGCCTTGACGTCGATGTTGAGGGCGGACCAGTCGGTCTCGTCGATGAGGCCCAGGAGCTTTTTGAGGTTGACGGGGTTCGCAAAGCGCGACTGGGCGCCGGCGTAGATGTCGCCGAGGATGCCGGGCTGCCGGCCGAGGGTACGCAGGAGGTCGGTGTAGCGGTCGAGCAGCTCGGTGCCGGAGGTGTCGCGCAGGGTGGGCCAGGAGCAGCCCTTGGGCAGCTCGACGCTGCGCTCGTCGGCCATCTTGAGGAAGAGCAGGTAGGTGATCTGCTCGATGTAGTCGCCGTAGTCGATGCCGTCGTGACGCAGGGTGTTGCAGAACCCCCAGAGCTTCTGGCCGATGTCGCTCATCGCAGGGAGCCCCAGGGCTCCAACGGCTCGCTCGCGGTGCGGTGGGGACGGGACATGTGCTTCACCTCGGTCGGAGGGGAGTCTAGACGGTTGGTCCGGGTGAGGGAAGGTGCTGGCGTGTGACCGGGCGGTCCGAGGACCGCGGGGCTCCAGCCCCGCAGAGTGGGGGGGCCGGAGCGGGCCTGGAGGCCCGTGGCTCCTGGTCCCATGCGACGGTTGGTGGGGTGTGGCTACCTCTGCCTGGCGGTGCGGTCGGGACGTCCGCGCCCGCCATCTTCGGACTCGAGCCGGGGCTGAAGGAACCACTCGACCGCGGAGTGGAGCGAAATCTCCTCGGGGATGGCGTGTGCCGTCTCCGGCGTCAGGGTGATGAGGTGGAGCGTCGCTCGGGGATGCTCGCTCGACGCCGCCACCAGCGCCCGGACCTCGCGCTCCCTGGTAGCTGAGGCGTCGAGATCGGCACAGACCTGGACCAGTTGCATTGACCCACCGGGATGCCGGGCGAGGAAATCGACCTCGTGACCTGCCTCGGTGCGTACGTACGTCACCTCACAGCGTCGGCGAGCCAGCTCGATCATGACGGCGGTCTCGAGGGCGTGGCCCAGGTTCGCCCGACCTGTCCTGTCGAAGACCGGGATGAGACCGGGGTCAACCGGGTATGCCTTTCGGGGGTTGACCATGCGACGACGCTCGGAATCCGCCTCGACCCAGACTGTCCGCACGAGAAAGCAATCTTCCAGAAAGCCCAGGAGCTCGTGAACGGTGTCCCGTGAGATGGCCACACCCTGCGACTTCAAGGCGCCATGGAACCGCTCGACGCTGAACTTGCCGGCCGGGTTGCCGAGGAGGTGACGGACGAGCCATCGCAACCCGGTCACATTGGAGACGTTGTGCCGCTCCACAACGTCCCGCAGCATGGCGACATCTACGTAGTCGGCGAGCAGGCGCTGGCGATCGGCGGTCGCAAGACCCTGCGCCTCGGGGAACCCTCCACAGGCGAGGTACTCGAGCAGCGCCCCTTCGAGGCGTGACCGCTCGGCCGGGACCAGGCGATCTTCAGGGCCTGGGACACCAAGACCCCGGTGGTGGAGGAGGTACTCCTCGAAGCTGAAGGGGTAGATCACCACCTCCCACCCTCGGCCGCGCAGGGAGGTCGCGACCTCTCGGGAGAGCAGCGCTGCCGACGAGCCCGACACGAACAGCTCGATCTTCTCGGTGTCGAGCAACCGCCTCGCGAAGCGCTCCCAACCGTCCACCACCTGGACTTCGTCGAGGCACCAGGTCACGACGTGCTGCCCGCGCGCCGCCGGAACCTGACGGTAGTACTCCTCGACCAGAAGGCTGAGGTCGTGCATCTGCAGGCCAGACAGCCGCTCGTCTTCAAAGTTGATGTAAGGTAAGAACTTTTGTTCAATTCCCCGCTCGAGTCGTTGGCGCCGAAGCTGGTGCAGGTACGTGGTCTTTCCCGACCGCCGCATGCCGATGACCGCCGTCACCTTTCCAGGGAGCGCCACGGTGCCCCTCATTCGACGAGGGGTCGCCTCGCGCATGGGCCCACTCAGCGAGGCAGCGATCTGTTCGGCGAGACTGGCGCGAAAGCCACCGAAAGTACCTGACTCCACCATGCGTGGTATTTTCTCCTTCCTTCAGGGAGAAAAGCAAGACTTTTTCTCCCACAGGGAAGGAGAACTTTGCACCGTGGCAGCCACGCGGCGCCGGCGCTGCCGGGACAATCGCCCACTTCGTTCAGGCAGCGAGGGCGGCGTTGATGTCGGAGACGAGCTGCTCGAGGGCACCGCCGAAGGCGCGGCTCGCGGCGGTGAGGCCGCCATCGCGGGTGAAGACCGGAATGAGGTCGAAGTCGTCGAGGTCGAGGGAGAGGCTCTCGACGAGGTGGAGGCGGATGCGGTCGAGCCAGCGCTGCTGGTCCGGGGTGAAGATACGGCCCGCGGTGACGGCGGCCAGCGCGCGGTCGACGCGCTCGGTGGCTGTCAGCAGCGGCGCCTCGTCGCGGGCGGCGTGCTTGACCATCGAGATGATGTCGACGAGAGCCTTGCCGTAGCGCAGCTTGTGGGCCTTGCGGAGGGTCTGCTCGTCGAAGCGCTGGGGAGCGGTGGCAAGCTTTTGGCGCAGCTCGGTAAGGGCACGGGGACTCCAGCCTTCCGGGCGATCCAGCAGGATGCGGATCGCCTCCACGTGCTCGGGGTTGTGGCGCACGAACGTCGCAAAGGCAGCCAGGTAGTCCTCGGGCTTGTACTGGTGGCCGCTGCCGTCGCGGATGAGCCACTGGGAGGAGACCTGGTCCTCGGTTGTGTAGGCGACGAGGAAGGTGCGGGGCGCCCGGGGGAAGTGCTCGAGCAGGTCGAGGAACGCCGGGTCGCGCAGGAGCTGCATGGTGCTCGTGAAGTCGTCGGTCAGGCGGCGCGGCAGCGCGCGGGCGAAGCGGCCGAGGTCGCCGTTCTCGACGAACGCGGCGAACAGCGGCCGTGCCTCCGCCGCCATCTGCTTGTCGATGCGCTGCAACCGCTTGACGAGGCAACGGAGGTTGTAGTCGCGGTCGCGGTTGGCCCAGATGTCCTCGACGATCTCCCGGATGCTGCGCGTGGGCGGCGTCGGGGGCTCGGCAGTGATACCTGTGGCCTGCCGGAAGTACGCGAGCAGGGTGCCGTCGAAACAGTCGAAGACCGTGAAGTGGGATTTGTCGGGATAGTGGTCACCCTTGCGGGTGCCGCGTCCGAGCATCTGCTCGAACAGGATGCGCGAGCGGACGGTACGCAGGAAGACGATGAACTCGAGATCGGGGATGTCGACGCCGGTGGACAGCAGGTCGACGGTGACGGCGATGGCTGGCGTCGGGCGGTTGCGGAACTCGCGGATGCGCTGCAACGGGCGGTCGACGCGGCCGGTGATCTTGGTGACGAAGCTGTCGCCGCAGCCGAAAACGTCGCGACAGATGTCGACGAGCTGGTCGGCGTGCGAGGTGTGCGGCAGGTCGTTGTCGGCGAAGATGAGCGTCTTGGGGAAGCGGCCCCACTCGCGCTCGTGCTGGAGGGCGTGTTTTTTGAGCTCCTCGACGATCTTGCGGTTGGAGTCGGGGGAGGTGACGCGCCGCTCGACGTCGCCGGGGTTGAACTGCCGCTCGTCCTCGAGCAGGTCGAGGCGCTGGGCGCCGGTCTGGGTGTCGACGACGCCGACCTGCTCGCCCTCGTCGAGGAAGACGCCGCGCATGCGCACGTCGGAGCGGATGGCGACGGCGTCGTAGTCGACGAGGAACCATTCCCGCACCGCACGCTCGTACTCGTAGCGGAAGACGATGTCCCGGAAGTAGCTCGTGGTGTGCGCCGCCGGTGTGGCCGTGAGGCCGATCTTGACGGCGTCGAAGTGATCGAGGGTGCTGCGCCACACCGACAGCTCCTGGCTGGTGTAGCCGCGGTGGCACTCGTCGGCGACGATGAGGTCGAAGGCGTGGATGGGGATGTCGAGCCGATCGGCGTCCTCGTCGAGGTCCTCGTCGCCGAGGCCGAGGATGGCGTTGCGGCCGAGCACGTTGATGGCCATGCGCTGGATGGTGCAGACGTAGACGAAGGCGTGGCCTTTGTGGGGCGAGACCAGGTAGCTCGCGGGCAGGGTCTTCGGGTCGAACGGCTCGTCGCCGAGGTCGTCGCGGTGCAAGGCCTGGTTGTAGACCTCGTAGACCTGGTTGAACTTGAGGCCCGGCTCGGGCTCGAACGAGGCGAAGGCGCGCACGGCCTGGGCCGCCAGAGCGCGGCGGTCGACGAGGAACAGGATGCGGGTCGCCACCTTCGCCTTCATGAGGCGGTAGATCTGGTTGACGAGAGTGAAGGTCTTGCCGGTGCCGGTGGCCATGGCGAGCAGCATGTGGCGCTTGCGCTGGGCGAGCGCGGCCTCGACGGCCTGGTTGGCCTCGCGCTGGTAGAGGCGGAGCCTGGCGTGGTCGTTGGGGAGCGCCTGCAGCTCCTGGAGCGCGGCGTCGGCATCGCGATCGAGCAGCTCCCGGAGAGCCTGCGGGTTGTGGAATGCCGCCAGCTTCCTCGCCCGGCTCAGCGGGTGGCGAGCATCGCGGAAGTGGATGACCTCGCCGTTGGTGGCGTACAGAAACGGCGCGCGCAGGCCATCGAAGTTGAACTGGCTGCCCGTCAGGCCGCGTGCGTACCGCTCGGCCTGGGAGAGAACCTCCTGCGGGCCGAGACCGACGCGCTTGGCCTCGACGATGGCGATGACCTTGCCGTCGAGGGTGAGCGCGTAGTCCGCGGGGCCATTGTCGGTCGGCAGCTCGGTCTGGGCCACGGCCTGTCCCGGTCCCGGTCGGTACAGGGACGAGAACGGCCGCACGTCCCACCCCGCCGCAGCAAGCCGCGGATCGATGCGACGACGCCGGGTCTCCCACTCGCGTTCGTCCATGACTGCGTCGATTGTAGCCCCCCGCCCACCCTGCGCGCTTGGCACCACAGGTTGCCGCGGCTTCCTTCCATGGGACCGATCCCCGACAGCGGACGAGCCCGGCTGATCTCGCCGGGCGGGACAGGTGCGATTCTTGGTAGATCCTTACCCCTTTCCTGCCGGTTGGCAAGCGGAGAGGTCAAGACTCCCTTTCAAACCGTGCGTGCGGTTTTCCCGCACACCGCGTACCGGTGGGCTTCTTGGCATCGTTACGCGGCTCCCGGATATCGGATGGTGCCTCGCAGGCGATACAGGTCCCTCGAACCACGCCCGAGTCCACCGCTGAGCCTGGCCGGCGTGAAGGTTGCGACCACGGCGCGTGATCATCAGGCTCCGCAACCGCTCCTCCACGTACCGGTCCACCTGACTGAGCTTCTCGGCCGCGTTCCCGGTCCGGAAGTAATTGCCCCAACCTCGCAGTACGGGGTTGAGGTTCCGGATCACCACCCGGATGTCCTTCACGCCACACCAGCGCCGGTCAGTCAGCTCGTGCAACCGCCGCCGCACCCGCTGCATGGCTCGTGAGCTCGGCCAGCGATGCAGGAAGTAGACCCGCCGCCCCTGCCCCAGCAGGCAGCCCAACACGCGCTTGTGCAGGTGACAGCCGAGGAAGCTTCCGTCGGCTTTCGGAATGTGCCGCCGCAGCCCTGGCGTCGGACGGTACCGACCTGCGTTGAGTGCCTGCTGCACCTCCTCGAGCATCCTCGCCACGCCGTATGCCTCGATGGTCGCTAGGCTCTCGCCATCGACTCGCCTCGAGCTCCTGAAGATCGGTGCCGTCGTCAGCCTCAGCGTCCGCCGCATCCTGATCCAGCTCCCGCTCGGCTGCCCGGTCAAGGATGTCTTCCTTGCGGCCTGCGCCAATCTCCGACGCGCAGGCCCATTGCCGGCCTGACGTCCTACCGCATCTCGATGCTGTGCATCATCTTTCAGGCCGAGGTGTACGCTGACCAGACCATTGTGTGCCCCACAACCCCGTACACGACGACGCGACTGCACATCCTCATCGCCAACACCCCGGCACGTACCCCACAATCACACTCCTACCCCACCACAACCACCCCACCGACCGCAAAAACGCGTGCGGTGAGAAATGTGGGCTAGTCCCCCAGCGCCTTGACGAGGGCGTCTCGGGCGTCGAGATAGAACTGGATGTTGATTTTGGCAGCCATGTCGTCGGAGAGGTCGTTGAGCTGCTTTCGGGCCGAAATGGGGATGAGCAGCGTCGTGGCGCCCTTCTCGACTGCCAGCTCGGCGACAGAGACGGCATTGTACACGGGGTCGAGCGAGCCGCCGAGGTTCAGACTGCCCACCATCACCAGCCCACCCTTGAGGCTCTTGCCGAGCAGTGCGCTGCACAGCGAGAGGAGAACCGGCAGGCCGAGTCCCGAGCCCGTGCGCGAGGCGTCGAAAGCGCGGAGCTGCATCGAGAACTCGTGCTGACGGGGGTCGCGGTCGCCCACGAGGTCGCGCGAGCGGGCGTAGAGGTTCTGCTCCCCGAATCGCACGCTCTCGACGAAGGCTTGTGGCGCTGGCCGGTTGAGGATCCTCACGCCCGAGCCCGGGCCTTCGTTGACTTCGATCCGGTAAAGGCCGGGGTTCTCGTCGATGCCACCGGGGCTGATCGCCCAGACCTGGCCAGCGGGAAGGGGATCGGCACCGATCGAGTCCTCGCTCTGCAGCTCCGGCGTGACGACGAACTTCTCCACCCCGTCCTCACCCATCTGATAGCTGAACTGGGTGTTGCGGAACTCGGCGGAGCCGATGCGCTTCTGCTGCTCCTTAACCCGTCTCCGGCTTTCGAGCGCCAGGCGCACCGCCCACTCAAGAGTCTCGTCGGGTACCGGCTCGTCCGGGTCGGGGTGGAGCAGCTTGATCAAGCCTGACACGGTCTTCTGCACCGCCGTGGTGTCGCGGCCCGAGAGGGCTCCGCCGAAGAACACACGGTTCATGAGCACCGAGCCGCGAGGCCGCGCCCGGAGCTGGTTCCAGCACTCCGACAGGAAGTCGCTCACCAGGCCGAAGTGGTTGGTGAACAACAACGCCGCCATCTTCGGGATGTCCCACCCTGGCAGGTAGGCGTGGATGCGGTCCATGAATGCCGTGTCGTTGCGCATCTCGGGAGGCAGGGGACCGAACAGGTGGCCAATGCGCTGTTGGTGAGCAACGTCCACGTCGAAGTTGCCGACCATGACGATGCAGCCGTCCGCGCGGATCGACTCCTTGCCGCGCGAGAACTCCCCCGACTCCATGTACCCCTTCATGATGTTGACGCCGTCCTTCTGGTCGAAGGAGACGCCGGAGATCTCGTCGAAGCACACCACGTCGTACTGACAGACGAGCCCCCGCTGACCGCTGGCCATGTTGACGAACATCCGGGCCACGGTGGTCTTGCCCCCCGACACCAGGTGCGCATAGGGCGAGATCTGCTGGAACAGGTGACTCTTGCCGGTGCCACGGGGTCCCAGCTCCACCATGTTGTAGTTGCGCTCCACGAATGACGTCATGCGCAGGAGCGAGATGTCGCGCGCCCGGGGCGTGAGCGCCGACGGCTCGAGGCCGATGCTGCGCAGCAGGAAGTCCTTCCATTCCTCGGTGGTGAACAGCTTGCGGCCGCGCACGAGCGCGCCCAGGACCTCGCGCTGGGAGAGCTGGATCTCCCGCAGCGACTCAACCCCGAATGGGCGCCCGGCGTTCTCCTGGGCGATGGACGCGTCGTAGGAGAGCACCACCTCGGCGTAGAACCCTCCGGTCAGCATGCGCTCGTGCTCGGCGATGAGCCGCTCGTCGATGCGCACGTCCCGCAACCGCAGGCTCGGGAGCTCCGCCACGTACGAGTCGGTCTTGGCGTCGAGGCGGGCGGTGATGATGTCGATGAGCCGGACCGAGCCCTTCTCCCGCGCCCGGGACTTGAACAGCTCCTCCTCGCCGGCCCGCACCGCGCGCTCGGAGAGCTGCCGGTCGACGATCTGCAGCCCTTCCTGGATCTCCTCCTCGTCGAAGCTCGCGCAGAACTTCCCGAGCAGGAACTCCACCACAAAGGTCGGCACCGGGTACTGCCCCTTGTAGCGCCGCACCAAGTCCTTGCGTACGACGTACCCTTCGAACGCCTTGGCGGCAATCCGGTCCAGTGCATCAAGCTCGATGGCCATCACATCACTCCCCGACCGTCGTCATGTGGTGTGCGATCACCGTCCCCTTGTCGTCGAGTAGAACAAGGAACGCAGCGGTGCCGGTAAGCGCGTCATCGGTCACCAAGAGAGAGCCAGAACCCGTCGGGTCAAGAGCGCGGGGTCCAGCCAGCGTCGAGGACGGGTCGCCCGCCCTGGAACGAAGGGCGACCGACATCCCTTGCCCACCCCCTGCCACCTGGGCCCTGCACCGCAAACCGCTCCAGCCAACCGCCGCGAGCTCCGCCGATGTCCGAACAGCAGTTGGGACGATTGTCAGCTCCGGAACGACGCACTCGTGAACCGAGAGACCGCCATGGGCGTACTCCATGCCTCGCACGAAGGTGCTCACACCTGGCGCGAGAGCGACCTGCACACCGGGGTCCCAGTGAAACTCACAGGTTGGAACGGGCACCCGAGCGCTCTCGGTGGGCAGTGCGCATCGTCCCCATCGGCTCTCGAGCAAGCAAACCTGCAGCTCGGCGTGGGGTAGGCCGCCCGGCAAGAGCAACCAGCCGTGGTCGGTGACCACATGCACCCGGCGCCACCCGGCGACGAACAGCGCCGAGATCCTCGCCACAAGTGGGTCGAGCACGTCGTTCAGACGCCTGGCCAGGCCCGCGCCCTCGTCGTGGCCAAAGCGGTCCAAGCTCCCGCACTCCGTCCAGGCCACACCTTCACCCTTGCCGACCTCACCGGCCGCCAACAGCTCGACGACCCCCCCAAGCATCAGCTCCCGCAGACGCTCACTCGTGGCGGGCTTCCCGGAAACCCGATCGAGAGGGACGAAGCCCCCACCATGCCCGCCGAGCTGATCACCTACCAGCGATGCGGCCGGCTTGGCGGTGGCGGTCACCGACGGCAGCGGTGCCCACCGCCAGCCCATCTCAACCCGCCACCCCTTGGCGAGGCACGCCTGTCGTAGCAGCATGCCCACGTCGAAGCGCAGGCCGTCCACGAACACGATCGCGCTGCCGGGTGCCACCGACCGCCGATCGACGCCCCCACGCCCGCCACGTGGACCGACGCCCGTGACCATGGCTTGAAGACGGAGCGAAGCCTGCTCGATCCACGGCAGGTACATGGCCCGGATCGCAGCCGCTACGGCGGCTTTGTCCTCGGCCGATGCCACGAGATCAAGGGCCTGGAGCACTGCCAGGTCAGCCCCGCACCCCCGTTCGGCGTACGCCGCCGCCATCTCGTCGGGCGTGGCGCCGGCCAGTGGCCTGGAGGTGATCTCGGCCAGCGCTCGGAGCGGTTGCAGCGTCTCGGCCAGAGGAGCCTGGCCCAGCTTCGCCCACACCCATCCCCGTCGCAGGCCGTGCTTGCCGTCAAGCTCCGCGATCTGTTTCGCGGCGGGTGCAGGTAACGCCTCCACCATGGCCAGCAAGGCTGCTCGTAGCAGGCCTTCACCGGTCTCGTTCTCCTGCGGCCACGAAGCCTCCACGTAGAACATGTCCCGCGTCTTCGGCCGCGCCCGACGCAACAGCGGTGGCAGACCCGGGCTCAGCTCCGGCGCCTCGACAAACCGCTGCCACACCATCGCCCATGGGCCGTTCTGGCTGCCCAGCAGCTCGGCCGCACGCATCTCACCGTCCCGCTCGGGGTCGAGCTCGTACTCCTTGCGGCAAACCGCCGTGAACGCGGCCCACTCGTCGGGTGTCATCGCGTCTCGCGCGGCGGCCGGGTTGTCGAGCCAGGTCAGCATCCGCCGGGCCTTGTCCGGGTTGAGCAGGTCGTCGAGGAACGCTGCGTCGATGCGGCGGCCGCGCAGCCCCGCCACCGGCAGCGCGGCCAGGCGTGAGAGGGCGCGCGAGAGCGCCTCGGTGGTCGCCCCGTCCTGTGCCACGTCCAGGCCCAGCCCACCGTGCGGCGACTTGAGAAACGCTAGCGGCGTCCAGTCCCGCCCGTTCGCCTGTGACCACAGCACCCCCCGATACTGCAGCTCCGCAAGGGGCTGCAACGGCTCGGGGCAGTCCTCAACGGCCCGCAGCTCGGCCCGGCTCACACCTGGGAGGTAGACAACGGGCACCTTGCCGGCAGGCCAGGGCATCTCGGGCAGCGCGCGAGCCAGCGCGCACGTGAGCCAGATGGCAGGGCCGGTGCGGGTGGCCGGGTCGAACGCGCCCAGGGTCAGCAGGTGGGGCAGCTCCCTTCGGAGCACGCCGAGCAACGGCTCCCAGCGCCGCTCGCCGTCGCTCCACAGCACCGCCGCCGGGGCGACCTGGTCGTTGCGGTTGTATTCGCCGGCCGCCTGCAGCGCCGCGGTGAGCGCGCCCAGGACCGTGGTGACCTCACGCATGCTCGGGCTCCCGTGTGCGGTACTCCTGGGCCGGGTGGCTGGGCCGGTCAGGGTAGCGAAGATCCAACCTCCCCTCGCGGATGAGCGCCGTCAGGTAGTGCACACGCAGGGTATCGCTCGTGCGGCCGAGGAGCGCCGCCAAGGTGCGCAGGGAAACGAACCGCCCCGCACACACGCGGAGGATGGTCGCCTCGACGTCTGCATGGGGTGCCTTGCGGGTTGCGCGCACTGGCCCTGCGAGCGCTTCGAGCTGCTTCCAAGCCTCGGAGGCAGCCGCCCGCGAAAGGGGCAAATGTTCGGAGCTCGGGGCCGAATGTTCGGAGCTCGGGGCCGAATGTTCGGAGCTCGGAGCCAAGTGTTCGGAGCTGCCGGGCGACTGCAGGGAGCCTGCCCCAGGATGCTCGGAGCTTGGTGCTGTCTTTCCGCCGCGGAAGAGCACTTCAAGCGGTGGCTCCGACTCGTCAGTACCGCCCAGCGTGTAGAACGTGCCGCGGGTCCGTCCCGAGGGGAGGAGCAGCCCCCTGCCGACGAGATCGCGCAGCCGTGCCGTGAGGTCTGCGGGGTGCTCGGCGGAGACCTCCCGCAGCCGCTGATTGGAGACCTTGCCCTCTACCAGCGCGGTGACCAGCGCGAGCCGGTCCAGCGCATCCAGCGCGTCGAAGCGGGCGCCGAGCTGCGCCTGCAACCGCGCCACGGCCTCGGGCGGCACGAGGCTCGACATCGGCAGCCAGAGCTTGCTGCACTCCAGCTCCGTCTCCTCCCACAGACGCGGCCGGCGCCAGCTCTGCTCCTGCCACGCGCGCAGGATCTTGGGTAGCCCCGACCCCGCCTGCTCGCCCTCGCCGATGAGCTGGAACATCTTCTGGAGATTGCGGTTGCGGCAGTCGCTGGTGCCGCCCGCCAGCGCCACTTCGGCGGCCACCCGCAGGGTGCCCGGGTTGCGGAACGAGAACCCGTCCGGCCGGCGCACCACCAGGATGCCGACGCTGCCCGCGTAGTCGGCATGGATGAGGGTGTTGACGAGTGCCTCGCGCAGCGCCTCGTGGACGTGCGTCTCGTCACGCCGGTGGTGTCCGTGCTCCATCCGGAACGGCACCTTGAGGTCGCGCACCAGCCGCTCGTAAACGCGCCGGAAGAAGTCAAAGAGGTTGCCGGACCACGTCCCGTCGGTGGTGATGCGGTCGAGCCACCGCTGCTCCGGGTCGTCGAGCGGCTGCTCCTGGTAGTCCACGAGGTACGTGTGGACCGCTTCCAGGATCGTCGGCTGGCGGCCGAACATCAGCAGCCCCGCGAGCGTGAGCCCTTCCTTGCCGGTGTCGCGATCGTGCGCCCAGCCGCCCAGGTTGCGCAGCAGCTCGGTGTCCTCGATCGTGATCCACGGGTGACCCGGCCGGGTCGAGCGAAAGACGTTCCGGTACGCCGCAAGGCTGTCCCGGTCCAGGTCCCCGAGGCCGAACCCCGGCAGCAACTGCGCGTCCCGCGAGTCCTCCAGTGCCTCGGCCAGCATCCGCCGCACCGCGGGCTGCGAGCACCGGTAGTCCCCCTCGAAGCCGCGCCGGAACGTGCCGGTGAGTGGGTTGGAGCCGAGGTGGACCGGGCGCAGGGCGCGGGGGGCGCGTGGCACCGTCACCACGACGACAACCCGGCTCTCGCAGTCGGTCTCCACCACGTCGGCATCGCGCAGCAGGCTCGCGCTCACGACCTGGCGGTTGTTGAGGCCGTCCCACAGCGCCTTGCGGACCCTGCGCGGGTTGCGCAGCCCGACCACCTCGAGCCGGCCATCGGCCTGCTCGGCCACCCCCAGGACGATGCGCCCGCCGTCGGTGTTGGCCATCGCCGCGTAGCTCGCCCAAAACGAGCGCGGCAGCTCGCTCTCGCCGCGCGCGCCCTGCGCCGCCTTGGCTTCGAAGTCCGCCTCCTCCCGGAGCGCCTCGATCTCGGTGCGGGTCATCGTGGCGACCATGGCTCCATCATCGCTCACCCGGCCCCACTGTTCTCGCGGGCGGCGCGCTTCTCGGCGAGGGTCAGGTGGTGGTCGTTGATGCGATCGCCCTTGAAGACCGGGTACCATGGGGCAGACTCGGGGTCGCGGCCGCGGTCCTTGTCCCACTTGATGCCGGGGCGCTTGCGCAGCACGTTGGCCTGTACGAACGGGCGGATGTTGAGGCGCACGCCGTCATCGAGATCGGGCTCCCAGCCGAGGGGCTGGCGCTCGATGGGCTTCCAGCGCACGAAGATGTCGTGCGGCGCCTCACCGTCGAGGATGAGCTGGAGGCGCTTTTGGAGGTCGCGCGCGGCCAGCACCCGCGCCTCGGCGGGGCCGTTGCCGGCCGCAGCCTCGGCCTGCTGGCGGGTGAGCCAGTCGCCAATGTAGGAGTAGGCCAGGCGCTCGAGCAGCCTGCGGTCGAGGCGGTGGTAGTGGACGAGCGCCGAGAACCCGTCCCGCCGGCCGTCCCAGACGTGCCAGACGAACGGCCGCTGGTGGAAGAGCTTGCAGTGCTGCTCGAAAAACCCGTCGCGCAGCCACTGCTCGAGACCCTGGCCGCCGTACCCCACGGCCACGAGCAACGCCTGCTCCCTCCCCGGCGACCAGTCGCGTCCGTACGCCGCCGCGAGCAGCTCGCGCAGGCGCTCGGCGGCCGGTCGCTCACCCCCCACCGCCGGAATGCACACCACGCCGTCGTCGTCGCCGAACGGCACGAGCTCCGCGGTCTCGGTGAGTACCGCGCGCGCCTCGTCCGCCAGCTCCATCTCCTCCAGCTCCGCCGGCCAGCGGTACCCGAGCAGCCGCGCCACCGCGACCTGAAGCACCGTCGCGTCGGTGCGCAGCGGCCCGCGTGCCGTCCACTTCGCCGCCTCGTCCCACACCACGCTCCCGCATGGGTGTCCGTGGAAGATCCACTGCGTCGGGTCGTCGGAGTAGGGCTTGGGAAGGCCGTTGGGGTAGCGTTCGGCGGCAACCGCCTGCCAATGCGCGCGGTCGAAAGGGACCTTGACGAGGGATGTGTTAGTCACTTTTAGTGCCTGGTCGATCCGGCGAACGGCGCTTAGGAATCTTGGCGACGAACAGAAGCACCAGAGTGCGCAAACGAGGGAAGTCTCCCGTGGCACGATTGGCGAGACATTGCTGTCGAAAGCGTGGCCGGAGAAGACTGAGGAAGGTAAGGCATTCATCTGCGATATGGCGATTCCTGACCTGTCCCACGCGCGCAACCCTTGTAGCCTCGCCAGGTCATGCCCGGCGTTCTGCCACCTGAGCAGGTAGTGCAGGCCACCAAAATGAGCGGTTCTTTCGACAGTGCTCTGGTACCAGCGCCACCGCTCGGCTCGATCGGCAAGTTCAAAGAAACACCGGCGCGCCTGTTGGTCGTCTCCGGTCTTGACGCCCTGAAACGCACTCGCCTCCACCCCTAGGAGCCCAAATGGCTCGGGGGAGGCGAGCGTAATGCGGTGGTCCGGGTTCTCCATCTGAGCAAGCTGTGCTGCCATGCTTACTTCCTCTTCAATGAGTGCTGCAGCCTTGGCGCGAGGGTCCCTGTGAAGCGCCACGTCCAAGCCCGCAAACCTGCTCTTCCTGTCCAATGGCGCCCCGGTGATGGCGATCAGGCACACATTGACGACTTCCCCACCAATCGCCTCAAAGGCGTGAGAGCCGAGCCTTGCTACCGTATTCCAGCGCACTCTCCTGAGCAGCTTGGTTCGGAAAACCATGTACGCACCAAGAAAGAGCCAGTTTTGCGGCATGACCAAGGCCGAGCTTCCATCCAGCGCGCACAACGATAGGCACCGTTCCAGGAAGCACGTGGCAAGATCAGTCTTCGCTGCGGGATAAGCTCTGCTGCAATGACCCTTCAAGGTGGGGTGTTGTCTCTTCCGGCCAACATAGGGGACGTTGGTCGCGACAAGATGATAGCGACCCGCAAGCAACACCGCCGCGTGCGCAATGCCGCGGGCGGTTACACCGTGCGCTTCGCGGTCCGCATCCCCGCTGCGCTCACTTGCGAACGCTAGCTCAATCAGGGGCTGTAGGTCGCTGAACGACGGCAGGTGCATGTCGCCGACGCGGGTGGGGTCGATGAGTGAGCCGAGCACCGGGGCGTCCTGGAAGAGGTCGTACAGCACCGCCATGCCGTCCCGCAGGCGCTCGTCCTTGCCGGCCAAGGCGAGCCAGTCCTCCTTCTTCGCCCGTGGAGCGAGGCCGCAGCAGGCGATGTTGAGCGGTGGCAGCTCGCGGTAGCCGCCGGCACTGGGGTATCGCCACGCCGCTAGCGCCAGGTTGAACGCCATGATCTGGGTGCAGCGCGGGTCGATCTCGAGGGCGTGGAGGTTGTCGCGCAGCACGGCGTCGACGGCCTCGCGCGCAGAGAGCCCCTCCTCGGTCATCCGCATCGGCACGAGGATGAAAAGCTCCGCCACCAGGAAGTGCCCCGAGCCACCGCATGGGTCGAGGAGCTTGAGGTCTCTCGCGGCCCTAGGCCAGCCGTCGAAGGTCCCGGCTGCAGGCCGCCACATCTCGCCCTCCTCAACGAACCGCAGGTAGTCCCAGCTCACCCCCGGCAGCGCAACAGCCTTTCTCAGCTCCTCCTCGGACCTCGGACCTCGGACCTCGGACCCCAGCTTCCTGCCCGCCCACCACGCCCCCAGCGAGTTGTGCAGCAGGAACTCCACCATGTAGTGCTCAGTGAAAAGCTGCGTCACGGCGGCCAGCTCGTCGGCGCCGATCTTCAGCCCCGATTTGTTGACGCGGTCCTTCTCCTCCGCCTGCCAGAACTGGTACACCCAGCCGAGGCTGTCGTCAGCCGTGAAGACCTCGGCCGGCAGCTCCTGAAGCAGCTTCTCCAAGGTCTGCAAATCCTCCGGCGCCAGGTGCATCGCCAGCACCGGATCGTCGGGGCGGAAGATCTCGGGCAGCATCGTCGAGGCGTACCGCCCGGCCAGCTCCCAGCCGTCGGCGGCGCCCTCCTCGGACGCCAGCTCCTTGCACTCCTCGAGGCTCACCGCCACGCCCGAGGGGTGCATGAGCAGGTGGTTCTCGGCCAGAAAGCGTGCGAACAGCATCCGGTGCCACCACTCGTAGGCAGCCTCGCGGACGAGGTGGTCGATCTGGTGGTTGCGCCCCCGCTCGTCGGTCCTCGGAAGCAGCACGTCGCCGAGCTGGCGCGCCCGCGCCCGCAGCCGCACCCGCAGCTCGCGCGCCTCCACCGCCATGTGCCCGAACGGCTCCGGCCGGTCCACCGCCAGCCGCTCCAGTGCCCCCCGCGCCGCCGCCTCCGCCTTCCTTCTTGCGTCGGTGACCGCGCTCTCCAGCCTGGAGCGGAGGGGCTTGGCAAGTGGCGTCATCGCTGGTCCTCCGGGTTGGCTACCGCCGAGAGATCGGGGGCGTCTACCGCGATGGTTACGGGTTGCGGGATGCTCTTCCGACGAGGCTTGGTCCTGGTACCGGCACCTACGCCGTAGGCGCGCTCAATCTCCACCAGCACGTCGAGGCAGCGGGTGAGCGCTCGAGTTGTGCGCTGCATCGGCTCGTCCTCGATCCACAGGATGTTCCCGCTCTCGAAGGCAAGGAAGTGGGCCACCTCGAGGCAGTCACGGCAGATTCCCGGGAGACCGCTCACCTCAAGGCCCCAAACCCGCGGCTGGAAGTGTGTGAGCTCGTTGCGAAGCCCATTGAGAAGCTTGACGCTGCGCTCCTGCTGGCCCGTGGGTCTGAAGGGCTTGGACATGACGTAGAACCTCATCGTGTCGCGGTCCTTGACCTTCTTGTAGAGATTGAGGAATGAGTCGATCTTGGGGTCGCTGGGCAGTCTGGCCCGGTCGGTGCGGTATGCCTCCATCCATCGGGTGAACGACTTCTTGTCCAGGCAACGGAGGCCGTTGCCGTCGACCAGCGCGGACACCATGAAGCCCTGCAGGCAGCGGTGCAAAGCAGGGATCACCCAGCGCCAGCGCCGGGGGCCGGTGAGCACCCCAGGCAGCAGCTCGGCGACCATCTCGAGGTCGCCGATAGCCTCTTCCAGCTCGTTGGTCGAAAGCCAGACTCCTTCGTCATCTGACGCGGTGTCCTCGATACTCAGAATGCCGAAGTCCGTCATACCAGCACCGGCCCGTGCTCGAGCTGCGCCTCGATGCGCTCGCGGCAGGTGTCGAGCCAGGCATGCAGCTCGGTGGCGTTGTGGATGGTCGCCGTGGGCAGCGCGACCTTGACGGCCTGGGGCTCGATGAGCTTTGCGGCCTCGGCGAGGGCGTTGGCGAAGCGCTGCGGGATGGCGTCCCGAAGCGTGCGCCACTGCGCCAGGCTCGCGGTGGCAAGCGACTCCAGGAGGTGCGCCTCCGGGTCGAGCACGGGCGCTGGGGGGCGTGTCAGGCGGTACTGGGTCACCAGGCCCTGCCGCTGCGCTTCGTCAAGCGACCCCCAGACCCGGCTCGCGGAAAGCTGGTGCTCGCCGGCCTCGTGCGCGGCGAGGCACTGCCCGTGGAGCGCAAGCAGCTCCTTCCTCAGGGCGGTGGCAAGTCGGAGTGTCAGCTCGGGGACCGGGTCGGGGTCGGCCAGCAGTGCCCGTGTGCCGGCGATGGCCTCGACCTGGGGGCGCAGCTCGGCCGCCTCGGGGAGGTCGCCGCTGTATGACAGCAGCGCCCGGAGCACGTCCCAGCGAGGGAGCCGCTCGGCAACCGCCTTGGCGCGTCCCTCCCACGTCGCACGCCACTCGCGCAGCTCCTCGAGGCGGTCCGAAAGCGCGACCAGCAGCTCGTTCCCGGCAAGCGCTTGGAGCTCGCGCAGTGAGGCGGTGTCGGGTCTGGTTGGGCGCGGCGGGTCGCCGCCGGCCCGCTCCGCGAGGGCGAGCAGGTCCTTGAGGTAGTCGGGGGCGATCGACGACTCCTCGTTGGGCCTGCAGCCACGCCCCGCTTCCTGGAACGCCCTGCGCAGCTCGATCCGCTGCTTGGAGGTGACCGTGGCGGTCTCGCACCGCAGCTCCACGGCACCGATGCGTGACTGGTCGAGCTGCCGGGCGTCCACGGCCTTCCCGTCGAGTGTGCCGCGGATCTTGCCGCCCAGGAGCAGCACGAGCAGGGCTCCGTCCACGGCGTCCTTCGGCCAGCCGAACGGCCCCGCCGCGAAGTGCTTGCGGACCTCGCTGCCCTTGCGCTGATGGCCGAGGAAGCCGAGGATCGCCGCGCAGACGGGGTGCCTCTCGACATCCTCTCGGTGCCCGATGGCCTCCAGGGCGTTACCCGCACCCTTGCGCGCCTGCTTGACGACGGTGTCCCACTTCTCGTGGTCCGCCGCAGGGAACTCGGGGAACAGCCGCCCCGCCGCGGCGTCGGCCGCTTCGGCGACCGCCTTGACGACGCTCACCCCAGCAATTTCGTGCCCGCCCGCGAGCCACACGCGCGCGCCGGCGAGGATGTCCTCGACGAGAGCCGCGAGCGTCTGGCGCGCCGAAGACACCCGCGACTCGATGGCAGCTCGCGCGTTCTGGCCCTCGTCGGTGCTCGGCGCGCCCTTCGCCTCGATGGTCTCCTTCGCGGCGTGGTGGCGCACCAGTTGCTTGCGCAGCTCCTCGGCACCCCGGCGGGGGAGGAACACGAAGACCAGGGGGCTCTCGGTCGGCTCGCGGCGGGCCTCGGCCTCGACTGCCTTCTCGTCGTCGCTCCATCCGTCCCGCACCCACACCGGGATCTCGGTGCCGTCCGTTGACGGTCTCTCGCCGCCGAAGTGGCGGTTGAGCGCGCGTGGCTCGTGGCACTTGCCCTGCAGTACCTTCACGGCCTTGAGGCGATCGAGGATCGTGGTGCGCAGCAGGTCGCCACGGAACGCGGCGAGCGCGGCGTCGTCTGCGGCGAGGCGTCGCTCGCGGGTGCGGAAGTCGGCCTCCCACGCCGCGCTTTCACGAGTCTGCAGGCGGTACTCGCCATCGACGAGCAAGAGCCGGCCGTCCTCGGCCATGGTGTCGAGCAATGTCGCGACCCGGGAGCGGAGCATGGCGCTCCCGGCGTGGAGGTCCTCGACGAGGAGATCGGCGAGGGTGCTGGCGTTGGCTCGCACGCCGAGGTCGCTCCCGGCCTCGCGGGGAAGTGCGCCGACAAGGAAGATAAGCCCGCACAGACGTGAGCGGAGCAGCCCGTCCTCGGTGCCGTCCCGCAGCGCCTCGATTTGCTCGTACAGCTCACGCGGCAGGGCGCCGGACTGCTGGAGCGAGACCTTCTGCTGGTCGTACAGGAAGTCGGCTGGGACGACGGCACCGAGCGGACGCTCGGCAAGCGCGCGCACCGCCTCGTGGACGATGGTGAGCTGGGTGCGGAGCTGGCCGGCCCTGCCCCCGGCGTCCACCGCGCGCAGCACCGCCTCCCAGAAGCGGCGGCGGGTCGGCAGCAGCGGGTAATCCGCGGTTTGCACCTCCGGCGTGTCCTCGCCGCGCGGCGCGATCCTGGTGCCGACGAGGTGGCGCGACACCTCGCCGCTGCACTCCTTGAGCTTGGCTACGACCTCGGGCACGCGGTCCGGTCGTTTGAGGAGCACGAGCTTGCGGATGACCTTCTCGACATCGCGGTCGGAGAGCTGCACGCCGATCTTGAAGCGCTCCTGGAGACGCTGGAGCGCGGGAGTGGCGGAAAGCGCGCTCTGACCTGTGCCCACGAACAGGAGGCGCGACCCGAGCTTGCTGCAACAGGCCTTCGCCACCTCCTGGACGTCGAAAGAGCGCGACTGGTCCTCGGCAATCCACTGCTGGACCTCATCGAGGACCACGAGCGTGCAAGGGAGACTGCCATTGGAGCTGAGCGCAGCCCCAATGGTCGCCACCAAATCGTCGAGGCTGAGGTCCGACACGACCGGGAACTGCACGCGCATCGCGGCAAGCACGTCCTCGGTTCTCGCGAAAACGCCGCGAGTTGCCTCGAGGACTGCCTTCCCCAGCACCGGCGACACGTGGAGGTGGTCGAGCTCGTGCTCGAACCTCTTTCCCTGGTCGCCAAGCGATTTCTGGACAGGCTCCAGTGCGCTCTGCTCGCGGAGCCACATCACGAAGCGTGCCTGGTGGTACTTGGGAGGCAGCCCCACCGACTTGAGGACGATGGCCAGAAGCGCGAGACGCACGTTGTCGCCGCCCTGATGGCCGAGGGTGCCTCCCGCCGCGTGCAGGCCGCCGAGCCTCTTCCCGACGGTGTCCAGCTCCTTGAGGCGATCGGTGACGCGAGTCGGCAGGTTGGCGAGCGATCTGGCGGTCGAGCCGTCAGAGAACGAGAAGTCCCTCCACAGGTAGCGCAGCATCTTGACGAGGTGCGACTTGCCGCTGCCATAGAAGCCCGAGACCCAAGCGGCGCGCTGCTCGGGCTTGTCGAGGTTGCCCAGGAATGAGCCGAGGATGCGCTCGATCCCATCCGCGTACTGGCCGTCGCACACGAACGTCTTGAGCTCGTATTGCAGGGTCTGCAGCTCGGCGGGTGTCGAGAGGTCGCCGACGCTGGCGACACCGTTGTTGACGAGGTCGGTGCTGACCGGATCGTGGACGAAGATGTCGCGGACGTGCATCAGCCCAGCTCCCTTTCGTCAGAGGTGATTGGTACCGCCATGTAGTTCCAACCATCGCGGGCGTCGAGCAGGCGGTAGATGCCGCTTTCGAAGCTACCGGGGAAGAACACCAGGAGGCGTCCCCGGATGGAGCTGGCCACGGCGCCGACGAGGTCGCTCACGCGCGCCTGGCCGAAGAGAGTCCCGACGCCGAGCACGGCCACGACCGTGCAGTCGTCGGCGTCGCTGTCCGTGAGCGCCTGCCGAAGCTGGCCGGTGATCGTGGACAAGAAGCTGGATACCGTCCCCTTGAGGAGCTCCGGCTCGGCAAAGTAGGCATCGCGGTAGTCAAGCTGCGCCATCCACTGGGGGAAGGCGTCCGTCAGGTCCACGAGCTTCCATCCGTGCTGCGCTTCGCGGGTGGCGATCCCGAACTCCTCGACGTGCAGCCGAAGGCGCCGCTCCTCGCTCGGTGGGTAGACCGCGAACCAGACCTTCTGCGGGCCGGCGAGATGGCGCTCCCATTCCAGGCTGACGTGACGCCGAAAGTTCGCCAGTAGGCGCTCAATGCGGCTCACCGAGCACCTTCCTTTCCCGATCCGTGAGCAGCGGCCACGGATCGGCCTCGACCACGCCGCCACCTTTCTTGAAGGCCAGAAGGCCCTGCCGCGCTGCCACCTGGGCCAACTCCAGGAGCACGTACGTGGGCGCATCGAGGGTACGCGCCCAGAGGCTCTCGAAGAGCAACTGCCCGCGCCGCCCCTCGATGAACCCCAGCAGCACGGCGTAGGCGACGGCGCCAAAGGTGGGCACAACGAGGACACGGTGGCGCGTAGATCGTCCAGCGAGGTGCCCGGACTGTCCCCACGAGGAGAGCAGCCGGCTGGCGAGGGCCTGCAGCGTTTCGGCTCCGAAGCGGTCGGGGTGCGCCGCCGAAAACGCCGCCTCGATAGTGGCCGCTGCGATGCTCTCGCCAGGGCGGAGCGAGAGGACGGGCTCCGCGCTCTCGCGTAGAAGTGGGTCTCGCGCCAGCGCGCAGAGCATGGCAAGCAGTGGGCGGCCAGCCGCGTCCCGATCCCAGAGGGCACGAAGGACGCGAAAGAGCGTCAGGTCGGGGTCGAACCCGTATAGGCGCAGGAGGGGTTTCGCACAGTGCCGTCGTGCGCTCGCCGTTGGCTTGGCCAGCACGTTCTCCACGAGGACGGCCTTGCGGTAGTCGTCGTGGCTGGCGGTCGCAGGGAGCTGCGTCAGCAGCGTAGTCAGCTCGGCCAGCATGATCGTCCGCGCGAGGTGCGCCCCGGTGTCAGGCGTCATGAAGCTGAGCTCGCTCCAGATCCTCGAAAGGTCGTCGTCCGGCATGGTCAAGCGCCCAGTTCTTGGGCGATTCCGCTGTCTCATCAGTTCACCCAGAGGATTCTACCGCAGCGCAACTCGGGGCGATGTCTCGGTGGGTCGAGGCTACGAGTCACGACGGCACGTGACCCTCTGCACACCTGGGCGAGCAATGGCTATGCGCCTGGACGGTTGAAGAGGGTGGAGGAAAGCGTGAGCATGTCCGTGTACCGCCCGTCCCGCACTTCTCATCGATAGATAGTGAAAAATAGATTTAGAGCGTATCCGTAAATAGATTGACTTCTTGAGTGCTCGAACCTAGATTGGCCCCAGGAGGGCGAGCATGGCACGAGCGCGATCCTGGGAGGTTTCGGATGCGTTTTGGCACAGAGTGGAGCCGCTGATTCCGGCGCGAGCGGTTCGCCAAGAGGGTCGCCTGTACCAGCGGAAGCCTGGTGCAGGCCGCAAGCCGATGGACCCAAGGACCGTCTTCGAGGCCATCGTGTTCGTCCTCCGCACTGGATGCCAGTGGAAGTCGCTGCCGAAAGAGCGCTTCGGGAGCGCCAGCTCAGTGCACCGCTATTTCCGGACATGGCTGAAGGCAGGGTTCTTCCTGGCGCTCTGGCAAGCCGGCCTCGCGGAGTACGACGAGATGGAGGGCATCGCCTGGAGATGGCAAAGCGTCGACGGCAGCCTGCTGAAGGCCCCGCTCGCCCGAGAGTCCGTTGGTCGCAACCCGACGGACCGGGGAAAAAAATGGAAGCAAGCGGCACCTCCTGGTCGACGCGCGTGGGGTCCCGCTGTCGATCTGCGTCACCGCGGCCAATCGGAACGACGTGACCCAGCTTGAGCTGCTCCTCGACACGCTTGTCTGTAGGCCACGCCGGCGTCGCCGGATGTACCTGCTTGCCGACCGAGGGTACTCGGGACGACCGGTGCTCAACGCGGTCACAGAGCGTGGCTACCATCCCCGCATTCGCCAGCAGGGCAAGGCCCGCCGAGGACGGCCACCCAAGCCCAGACGGTGGGTCGTCGAGGCCGCCCACAGCTGGTTCAACCGCTTCCGGAAGCTCCTTGTCCGATTCGAGAAGCTCCACGGCAGCTACCTCGCCCTCGTCCATCTTGCCGCAGCCATCATCGCCTTCCGCAAAGCCGCACCTATTTATGGATAGGCTCTTAGCGAAGCCACGCCACAATTCGTCTGGCACCTGCCCAAGTCAGGCACTCCGTCGCAATTCGGCTGGCACCTTTCACCCCCGCTTCCACACGGGTAGGACGACGCGGACGGGCGAAGAATGCGGTAGTACGTGACGAATCGACCCATTGTGCGTGACTCGCGCGTGCGACTACAGATTTCGGGGTCTGAGCGGTACCCGGACGGTGTCAAGGGACACCCAGATTCCCGCAGTTAGGGGACACCCAGATTCCCGCACCCTGTCTCCCAGGGGTGTCCGTTGCCTGGGGGCGTCGTTGTCCTGGTTTTCTCCTTTCTGCAAGGGATTCGAGCAGGGAGCCCCTGCGCTGCGGCCAGGCTCGCACCGCTCGCCTGGCCGCCGCTCCCTGGCCCCCTGCTCGTCGCGGCCAGTGACCGGCGTGCCGCCGACGGCGGCGGCGTACCGTGAGGTGGTCTCTCGGTCCGTCGGCCAGTGTATCGTCACGCCTCGCTCCCCTGGGTCTGCACCTCCCGCAGGCGGAAGCTGCGGCCATCGATCTGCACCACGTGGCAGTGGTGCAGCAGTCGGTCGAGGATGACCGTGGCCAGCATCTCGTCGCCGGCGATCATCTCCGGCCACTCACGGATCGACTTGTTCGAGGTGAGGATCGTCGAGGCCCGCTCGTAGCGCGACGAGAGGACCTTGAAGAGCA
>ERZ1026814.388-NODE-388-length-27101-cov-6.969155_pt1 | contig 27101 bp, 26 predicted proteins | sample MGYA00520871_ERZ1026814 | MGnify/ENA primary metagenome ERZ1026814 (study PRJEB33270, sample SAMEA104284478) | anaerobic digester metagenome | biome: Anaerobic digester microbiome; feature: mesophilic sludge digester; material: Anaerobic digester biomass | place... | reverse complement strand
ATCTAGGAGTTGATGAAAAAGTAACTTCAGGGATTGATAGTTGATGGGGACATCAACCATCCGGAAGAACGATGTCCTCGTCGTTCAAAAACAAAAGAGAATATTTGTTCCCGTGATTTTTTCAGTAAAGGGATAAAGAGTAAAAATGGGTTGACGAGGACATCAACCATCCGGAAGAACGACGTCCTCGTCGTTCAAAAACAAAAGAGATTATTTGTTCCTATGAATTTTTCTGTAAAGGGATAAAGAGTAAAAATGGGTTGACGGGGACGTCAACCATCCGGAAGAACGACGTCCTCGTCGTTCAAAAACAAAAGAGATTATTTGTTCCCGTGATTTGTCCAATAAAGGGATAAAGAGTAAAAATGGGTTGACGGAGACATCAACCATCCGGAAAAGTGGATTGAAGGGGACATCAACCATCCGGGCTTTCAACTTTCCCGCTCCTTATTTATATTGACAGAATTCTTCCATTGAGAGAAAAGGAAACATAAAGCTAAAATGAAGGATGATAATGCACTTACAGCAAGCTAAAGTGATAAAGTGTATACTTAATGCCCTATTTGGTGATTACAACGGAATTCAGGTTTTCGTTGCTCCCATCACTCTTATTTACTGGATAGATAGTAGCAGTTTACTATCTTCCGCTACCAGTTTGTTAAGTTTTAGGATGCATTATTTACCTCTGCTTGCCTTTTTAATTCTCTTTGTTTTCAGTATTTTTATGCTGTTAAAAATTAAGTTACTGTATAACTGTGACAATAGTGAATATTTGGATATGGTGATTCAATTCAATGTGAGCGTGATGGCTTTAGTGTTAATTGCTTTAATTATTTATGCTGTATCCAGTTTTTTAGCGTATTTTTACGGGATAAAAGGCACTATCAAGTCGGGTCTTCTTTTATTATTCAAACTTTACACTGTGTTTCTTATTCTCTATCATTATATTTTTAATGTAGTTTTAACTCCCTATTATCAAAGGCAGTATGGTTATTCTCGAGCTTTGAAAGCATTTCTTTCCTGGGCACGAAACCATAAATTTTTGCTGTTCCGTTATATTTTATTAATTTTGCTGGTTATTTTCTTTGCAGTGCGGTTGTATGAGTTAATTTTGCGTTTTATTCTAATGCCTTTAATCTCGGTTATTGGTAATTACACCGGTTTCACCATTAAATTCAAGCTTTATCCTTTTGTAATGATTAAAGATATATTCGTTAATGTAATAATGCTTACAGGTGCTTTTGTAGTTTCCAATCTATTTTTCTTTCCCCTTATCCAGCTATTAAAATACTTGGTCAATCGTTTCATACCTTTCAAAAGTATATTAAGGACAAGTTATGCCCAAAGTGCGTAAAAAGAAACTGCGTAAGGTTAAGCGTCGTAGAAAAGACGGCAATCTGGGAATATTTATCCTGGCAGGTTTAATTTGCTGTATTCTGATTTGGCTTATTATAAAAGAGCCGGCAGATAAAACAGCTGAATTAACAAACACGAAAATTACTGCTGAAAATAGTGAATTACCTGTTAAACAAAAGAAAATATCTTCAATAGAAAGGAAAGCAATTTCTAAAACCGAAACGAAGTCATTGCCAATGGGTAAAAAAACCGCTGCAGCTACTACAGATAATACACCGGAATCAGCAATTATTACAACTATAGAAAAACTTGGGATTCCCAAGTCCTATTTCCATAAACGCAACATTGAAAACTTAACCATATTCAATGTTCCTATTGATAAATCTGAAATGGACCTTATTTATGCCAATATGATTTTCAAAGGTGAACTGGAACGCAATGGAGCTAAATTTATCAAGGGAACGGATTCCACAGGAAAGCAGACATTGCTCTTCGGTTTTCCCGATACTGCTAAGCAGTATCAGATAAATATTTTTTACGATAACAAGCTATATCAGAAAAAACAGAAAAAACGCACTATTACTATCGTTGTAGATGATTTTGGAACAATTGGCGGTGATTTGCTTACCGGTTTTCTCGCTTTGGACAGGGAGGTTTGTTTTTCTATCTTTCCTGATGAAGAATACAGCGTGCAGACAATGAAACTGGCAAATGAACAGGGACGCTTAACTCTTATTCATATTCCTATGGAACCCATTGGTTACCCGGAAGTAAATCCGGGAAAGAATCCTATATTGGTTCAATATGATGCTCACCAAATTGATAAAATAATTTCCCGTTTTATTGAGCAACTACCTTATTGTGAAGGAGTGAACAATCATATGGGCAGTTTGGCGACTACCGATGAAAATGTGATGAATGCCGTGATGGCTGTTTTGAAAAAATACAATAAATTCTTTCTGGACAGTCGTACTACAAATGTTTCCGTTGCCTATTCGGTAGCCCAAAAAAATCATTTAAAGTCATACCGCAATGACCTTTTTCTGGATTCTCCCAATATCAGTCAATCCACTATGGATGCTAAACTGAACCAGATAATAGAACTTTCCAATCGTAAACAAAATGTAATTGCTATTTCCCATTGTCATAATTATGACAAACTGGATTATTTAAAACGCATTATCAATCGTCTTAAAGCAGCAGGTTTCACTTTGATTCCTCTTACTGATATAGATAAATACAATGTCCCTGAAATACTTTAGAGGTTAAGTTATGAGCTTTCTTCAGGCAATCCTGATGGGTATTATACAAGGTCTTACGGAATTTATTCCGGTTAGCAGTTCCGGCCATTTGGTTTTAGTACAACATTTTTTTGGCATCGGTGATAGCGAAAACATTGTTTTTGAACTCTTTATGCACTTGGGAACCCTGCTTGCTGTTCTGGTCTTTTTTCGCAAAACCCTCTGGGAGCTTATACAGTCACTTTTTTCCTGGGGAAATACTGTTAATCGTGAGCAGCATCGTAAAAACCGTACTTTAGTTTATTATCTTATTATTTCCACTCTGGCTACAGGTATTATTTATCTCCTTTTCGGTAACTACGAAGAAACTGTTTTTAAGATGCCAATGCTGGTTGCTGTTTTTTTGCTGGTTACCGGTTTAATAGTTTTTGTTTCCGATTATTTTAATGATAAAGGTATTCCTGCTTCCAATATAGGTTTTCTTCGTGCTGTTTGCATTGGTATAGGGCAGGGCATTGCTATTATGCCTGGTATTTCCCGTTCGGGAACTACGATTGCCTGTTCTTTGGCTACCGGAATGAAACGCAAGGATGCAGCACAATATTCTTTTTTATTAAGCATTCCGGCAATTTTGGCAGGTAACTTTTCTCAATACAAAGAATTTGCCAAGCTTGAATCACAGCAGTTATTAAATTATATAGCGGGTTTTGTTTGTTCCTTTCTTGCCGGCTATCTGGTTATTGCCTTTTTAATTCGTTTAATTGAGGTTAGCCGATTGAAATATTTTGCTTTTTACTGCTGGATTATTGGCTTATTATCCATTATTTTAATAGCTTTGGGCTTTTAATGGAAGTCACACTTTTTGCCCTTGATTTTACTGCTGATAAAGTTCGTTTGGGCTCTTCCTATTTGCTTACGGGAACCGATTCCTATCTGGTGGATAGAGTTTTAGATACAATAAGAGCTAAACTAAAAAAAAAAGAAAATGCAGATACTTTTATTATCTACGGTGATGAAGTAAAAAGCCCTGAACTGGCTGATCTTTTGGATACTTATTCCATTTTTTCTTCTTCCAAGCTGATTATCATTAAAAATGCAGAATCACTTAAGACAAAAGAAATGAATATCTTAGCCGATTATTTCTCTTCTCCTTCGGAAATTCAAAGTTTAGCTATTGTAACGGAAAAAGCAGATGCCCGCTATGACTATTGGAAGAAAATAAAAGCAGGAACTTTGGTTATAAATTGTGACCCGCCACCTTATGGAGGTGCTATTCGTGCCTGGTTGGATAAAGCATTGAAAGATATTAATAAAACGATGACTGATAAAGCGATTGAAGAATTTCTCAGCCGGATTGAACTTGATTATTATAACGCTGCAAATGAACTTACGAAGCTGGATTTACTTACCGGTAACCGAAAAACTATTACCGAATCAGATATTATTCTAAGTTTGGGAACTTCCCGCTCTGGAACGCTGATTGATTTTTATCGTGCTCTTGGACGAAAACAGGCAAAACAGTCAATAGAAGCAATGGAAAAAATGCTTTTTGCCGATTGGAAACCCTTGCAAATCCTCTTTCAGCTTACACGGTTCTATTCTAATATCTGGAAAATATTGCTCCTGAAAAAAGCTCATATTTCCGATAAAGAAATCATTGCTAATCATCTTAATGATATTTATGCTACACAGAGGAAAGAAATTCTGGATTTATCCCGTTCCTATAATCTTGCTTCGCTGGAGAATATTTTTGCCCTCCTGCTGGAAACAGACCAACAGTTTAAATTAACCGTTGCTGAGCCGCAAATTTTGCTCTGCAATTGTTTGCTTAAAATTCTGGATGCATAATGCGAAAAACAGGGATCTTATTGCATATCAGTTCTCTGCCTTCCGATTTTGGCATCGGAGATTTCGGACCTGAGGCAATCCGTTTTGCTGAATACTTGAAAGCTGAAGGATATACCTATTGGCAGATATTACCTGTAAATCATTGCGGTTATGGCAATTCTCCCTATAATCCGCTATCTGCTTTTGCTTTAAATCCTTATTTCATCAGTCCGGAACTTCTCTATCAACAGGGTTATATCAATCAGCTTATGCTGGAATCAGTAAAAATTCCCCGCAGTAATATTACCCGTTATGAACAGGTCTATACCCTGAAAGATAAAATGCTGGCTCAAGCAACTGCTAACTGGATGCTTACCAATAACCTGGATGAATATATTGAAGAAAGTGCTTCCTTACTTAAGCCATACTTAACCTTTCTCTCTTTAAGCAAAATCTATAACGATACCTGCTGGTATAACTGGAATGAAGAACATCGTAATTACAGTGAAAAGCTCTATCAAAAAGTCCGCTCAATGGATACATCCTATTTTAACCTGCGAGCTGTTACTCAAGCAATGCTGGCTGAACAGTTATCCTGGTTTAAAGAACATTTACATAAATTGGGTATTGTTCTGATTGGGGATTTACCGCTCTATCTTGCTTACGATAGCGCTGAGGTTTGGGCTCATCAGGAATATTTTGATTTGGATAAACAAGGCAGGCGTTTACATTTTGCCGGGGTTCCTCCTGATGCTTTTGCGGAAAAAGGTCAGCTTTGGGGCAATCCTTTATACAAATGGGATGTTTTAAAGCAGGAGGGATTTTGTCTTTTTATAGAAAGAATAAAGCAGGCACTTAATTATTTGGACATTTTGCGTTTAGACCATTTTATCGGCTATGTGAACTTTTGGCAGGTGGAACCGATGATTGATGCTAACGGTCAACCAGTTTTACCTGACAATGCCATTCAGGGTTCCTGGGTGCGTGCTTTGCCGGAAGATTTCTTTACCACTTTGTTACAACATTTTACCATAGAGCGTTTTATTGCTGAAGACCTGGGAATTCTAAATGATGATGTTTGCAGTATCCTGGAACGCTTTGGTTTTCCGGGAATGATTGTTTTGCAATTCTGTTTTGAAGAAAGCGTTCCTGATGTGAAAAAATACCCTCCGGAGCGTTGGCTTTATACAGGAACCCATGATAATCAAACCCTGCGTGGCTGGTTTGAATCACTTTCTCCCGATTCGCCATCCTATAAACATTTACAGGAATATTGTGTTTTACATAAATTTACTGATTGTCAAGCAATGTTAAATGCGGAAAACATTCATATCATTATCCGCAATATTGCTCTCTCTTCCAGTTGCCGACAGATTATTTTTCCCTATCAGGATATTTTAGGATTGGGTGATGAGGCAAGAATGAACATCCCGGGAACTGCTTTGGGAAACTGGCAATGGCGTCTGGAAGATTCTTTTTATTCAAATAAATAAAATATAATAAAGGAGAAAAAATGCCAAAACTTATGCTTTTGGGTGATGAAGCCCTTGCTCAAGGAGCTCTGGATGCCGGAATATCAGGTTTTTACGGTTACCCGGGAACTCCTTCCACAGAAATCATTGAATATGCTCAAAGGTCAAAACAGGCGGAGGAAAATAAAATTCACCGCACCTGGAGTTCCAACGAGAAAACCGCTTTGGAAACAGCTTTGGGTATGAGCGCTTTAGGAAAAAGAGCGATGGTTACAATGAAACATGTAGGGTTAAATGTAGCAGCCGACCCTTTTATGAATTCTGCTGTAACCGGAGCCAGCGGTGGTTTAATTGTTGCTGTTGCCGATGACCCTTCAATGCATAGTTCTCAGAATGAACAGGATAGCCGTTATTATGGTCATTTTGCAATGCTTCCTGTTTTAGAACCAGGTAATCAGCAGGAATGTTATGATATGGCTTTTTATGGTTTTGAGCTATCAGAAAAGTTCCATATTCCTGTGCTTTTACGGTTAACAACGCGTTTGGCGCATTCGCGTTCCGGGGTTGTCAGACGCAATCCTTTACCGCAAAAAGGAATGAAGAAGCCGGAAGATATGTTTCAGTTTATGCTTTTACCTGCTATAGCCCGAAAAAAGTATCAACATCATCTTTCCCTGCAAAAGGATTTTCTGGCAGAATCCGAAAATTCATCCTGTAATTTTTATCAGGATGCGAAATCCCGCAAAATTGGTATTATTACTACCGGTTTGGCTTATAACTATCTGCGGGAAGCATATCACGGCGAAGAAATTCCTTATCCTGTTCTTAAAATATGTCAATACCCTCTGCCGGAAAAGCAAATTCATCAGCTTTATGATACTTGTGACGAATTGCTGGTTATTGAAGAAGGAATGCCCTTTGCCGAAGAAATGATTAAGGGTCTTGCCTTTCCGGGTTTGAAACCTGTTCATGGTCGTTTGGATGGTTATCTTCCCCGTGCCGGTGAACTTAATCCCAATCTTGTTGCTAAAGCACTTTCTTTACCTGATACAATAGGTAGACCTGTTCCCGAAATTGTAGTTGGCAGACCTCCTGCCTTATGCGTAGGTTGTCCTCATTCCGATACTTTTTTGTCCTTGAATGAAGTAATGGTGGATTATGGTAGAGGCAATGTTTTCAGCGATATTGGCTGTTATACTTTAGGTTTTATGCCACCCTATAATTCCATCAATTCCTGTGTGGATATGGGTGCTTCAATTACTATGGCAAAAGGTGCAGCCGATAGTGGACTCTTTCCTGCTGTAGCTGTTATTGGGGATAGCACTTTTTGCCATTCAGGAATTACCGGGCTATTGGATTGCGTTTACGATAAAGCCAATGTGATGATTATCATTCTGGATAATTCCACCACTGCAATGACAGGTGGACAGAATTATACCGGTTACGGAAAACTGGAAGATATCTGTTTGGGTATAGGAGTAGAAAAAGAACACATTCGCGTGTTTGTTCCTCTCAAGAAAAATTATCCCGAAATTATCCAAATATATAAAGAAGAATTGGCTTACAACGGTGTTTCTGTTGTAATTGCCCGTCGGGAATGCATTCAGACCTTAAAGAAAAAGAACAAATTGGAGACACCAGAATGAAAAAGGATATAATACTTGCCGGAGTAGGCGGACAGGGCATTTTAACTGTTGCTGCTATTTTAGGAACCGCAGCTATCAAACGCGGAATGAATTTGAAACAGGCAGAAGTGCATGGAATGAGTCAACGGGGGGGAGATGTGCAATCCCATTTACGCCTTTCCGATGAAACAATTTGGAGTGATTTAATTCCTTTTGGCTCTGCTGATATGATTTTAAGCGTTGAACCACTGGAGGCATTACGCTATCTGCCTTATTTAAAAGATGACGGTTGGATTATTACTAATTCCACACCTTTTAAAAATATTCCCAATTATCCCCCGGAAGAAGATATCTATGCGGAAATCAAAAATATACCTAACTATGTTCTGCTAAATGCTGATGCTAAAGCAAAAGAACAAAATGCCAGCAGGAGTATGAATATTGTTGTTTTGGGAGCCGCAATTAAACACCTGGGCTTCAGCACTGAAGAAATTGCTGAGGCAATCAAAACCATCTTCGCTCCTAAAGGTGATGCAGTCGTAGAGGCAAACCTGCGTGCTCTGCAAGCCGGTGTTGAAAATTAGGACTTTCTGATTTCTCTTTTCCGGAATAAGGAATCGTCACTATGCAAGCCAGGAGTCGTCACTGCCATTAATATTTATACATATCCAACAAATTTGTTTGGCAGTGAGGACTCGTGACGACATATTTCACGCAGATTTCGCTGATTACGCAGATTTGATTTTTGATTGGTCTATAGTGTCGACAGGAGTCATATGTGCCCCAAAAGTTATCTATAAGGTAAAAGTTATCAAGGCACAAATGACTCCTGACGGCACTCGTATAGATTTTGTTGTTATTGCCATTTAATAATCCCTAAAATCCTTATAATCCTGTTCATCCCATACCTATTTTTTCTCTCAGCCCTCTGCTAAATAAATCCTGTTAATCCCAGACCTATTATCCTCAAAATCCTTAAATCCTGAAATCCTTAAATCCTTGTTTCAAAAATCCTTATCTCTTTTTTGCCGCTGCTTTAACAAAGTCCCTAAATAGCGGATGCGGATTCACAGGTCGGCTTTTAAATTCCGGATGGAACTGCACACCCACAAAGAAATCCAATTCAGGGTATTCTACAATTTCTACTAAAAGTCCGTCCGGGGATAAACCGCTTATTTTAAGCCCCGCATTTTGTATTGCCTCGCGATAGTCATTATTAAATTCATAACGATGCCTGTGTCTTTCGCTGATGCTTTCTGTTTGATAAGCCGAAAATGCTTTACTGTTTTTCACCAAGTTACATTTATAAGCTCCTAACCGCATAGACCCGCCAATTTTTTCCAGATACAATTGATCTTCCATCAAATGGATAACCGGAGCGGGAGTTAATTCATCAAATTCAGTGCTATTCGCCTTTTGCAAATTGCATAAATTCCTGGCACATTCAATAACGGCTGTATGCATTCCCAGGCAGATACCCAAATAGGGAATATTGTTTTCCCTGGCATATTTGGCAATTGCGATTTTACCTTCAATACCTCTAACGCCAAAACCACCGGGAACAAGAATACCTTGAACTCCTCTAAGTTCCCTGGTAATATCTTCTTCCTGAAAATTGCGTTCGCTATCTATCCAGACAATTTCCACCTTTTTCAATAAAGCGGAACCCGCATGCAAAAGTGCTTCTCCAATACTTTTATAAGCATCCTGATGCCGAATATACTTTCCGCAAACGGCTATAGTAACGGTTTCCCTTGCATTTTTAGTGTTTTGCAAAAACTGCAGCCAATCCTGCATAACGATTTGCCTCTGTTCCAATTGGAAATGCTGACAGATGATTTCCGGCAGACCTGCTTTCTGAAAATTGAGCGGAATTTCATAAACGCAATCTACATCTATAGCATTGATAACATTTTCTCGCGGAACATTGGTAAAAAGAGCTATCTTATCATAGATATCCTCAGCAAAAGGTTTTTCACTTCGGCAGAGCAAAACATCCGGCTGAATACCTATTTCCCGTAATTTATAAGCACTATGCTGTGAGGGCTTGGTCTTCAATTCTCCTGCTGACTTCACAAAAGGCACATAGGTTAAAAGGATATAGAGCGTGTTGTAATAACCCAGGTCTAATCGTAACTGACGCACTGCCTCCAGAAAAGGTAAACTTTCAATATCGCCAACCGTTCCGCCAATCTCTGTAATTACAATGTCATAATCATCTGCCAAACGCTGAATTCTACCTTTAATTTCATTTGTTATATGTGGAATAACCTGCACCGTTTTGCCTAAATATACACCCTGGCGTTCATTTTCAATCACGCTTTCATAAATCTGACCTGCGGAATTGCTGGAATACCTGGTTAACGCTTCATCCACAAAACGCTCATAATGCCCTAAATCCAAATCTGTTTCTGCTCCATCATCTGTTACAAAAACCTCGCCATGTTGAAAAGGACTCATTGTTCCCGGGTCTACATTCAAATAAGGATCAAACTTTTGCAGCACGACCTTATAACCCATTGATTTTAATAAAATACCGATGGAAGCGGTGGCAATGCCCTTCCCCAAGGAAGAAAGCACGCCACCCATTACAAATATATATTTTGCCATTCAGGTTATCTCTTATAACATCTTTTTCACTTCGGCAATGGATTCTCTGATTGCTTCCACGGTATATGCCAAATCCTCATCCGTATGCCGATAACAAATATAGCCGTGATGATATGGTTGCATAAAGACCTTGCGCCGAATTAACTGGGTGTAATATTCTGTCCGCAGCTGTTTATAACGCCCTATTTCATCTTTTTTAAAGGTTATATAAGGCATCCAGGGTGCTCCCGTAAAATTAACCGGCACATCTGATTCTTCCACTACTTTTTCTACTTCCGCTCCAAACTTTCTTCCTTTTTCTGCTATTACATCCAAAATATGGTCTCTTTCTAAAATTTCAATTGTTTTGATAGCGGCTACAATTCCATCGCTATTAGGGAAAAATGTTGACGAGAGAAATACCTTGTCTGTCATCACCTGCATATATTCCTCCTTTCCTACCAGGGCTGCAATAGCATAACCATTTGCCATTGCCTTTCCGAAAGTAGATAAATCAGGTGTTACCCCAAATAGTTTTTGCGCTCCCCCCAAACTGCATCTGAAACCACTGCGGATTTCATCAAAAATCAGCAAACAATGATATTGATTTGCCAGTTCCCGCACTGCTTCCAGATAACCTGGTTTCGGCATTTGGACTTCTGCTCCATTAGGATGACCTACGGGGGTAATAATTATCCCTGCCATATCATCTTTATTGGCTTTCAGAATTGTTTCCAGGGAATCCAAATCGTTATAATGAAATTCATAAACATCTTCATAGAGTTTAGGAGGAATTCCACCTTTCACTTCTACACACCAATCGTGCCAACCATGATAACCATAACGCGCAATTTTGGTTTTACCTGTCCAACCTCGGGCAACGCGAATTGCAATTGTTGTAGCATCACTACCTGTTTTTACCAAAGCAGCCATTTCGCAACAGGGTATCAGTTCTCTCAGCTTTTTCACCAAAGTGTTTTGCCATTCCTGAGTGAGAGAAAAACAAAAACCCCTGTTCTTAATCTGATTGATAACTGTCTCATCAATTTCGTCTTCACGATAACCAATGATAATAGGTCCGTAAGCACAAAGAAAATCAATGTATTCGTTACCGTCAACATCAATAACTCTGCCGCCTTTTCCCTGCTCAAAAAAAATGGGATACTCACCTGGAACAAAATTGTAGGGTCTTCTTATCCCGGCAACGCCACCGGGAACAAGTTGCTTTGCCTCTTCAAAAAGAGACATACTTCTGTCCAATTTCAACCTTTCTGACATTTTATATACTCCTTGATGTTATATAGTTCAAAGTTCTTAGTTCAAAGTTTAGCACGCAGATTTCGCAGATTTCGCAGATAATAATAGGTCTGGGATGAACAGGATTATAGGGATATCATGGATTTATAAACTTGAATGTGCTTCCATAAATAATCTGAACATCCAAGTTTTTCCTTAGTATCTCTCTCTCTTCCCATCTAGCCATCTCGCTATCTCGCTATCTCACCATCTCACTAAATCCATTCTCAATTTAATCTCTTTTCCTCTTTTCCTCTTTGTTCAAATATCCTCTTTTCCTCTTTCTCTCTTTGTTCAAATATCCTCTTTTCCTCTTTTTCTCTTTGTAAAAAAAATCTATCTCGCTGACTCTCTTCCCGTCTTGCCATCTCGCCATCTCACTAAATCAATTATAAATTTAATCTCTTTTCCTCTTTTCCTCTTTGTAAAAAAATCTATTTCGCTATCTCTCTTCCCGTCTTGCCATCTCGCCATCTCACTAAATCAATTATAAATTTAATCTCTTTTCCTCTTTTCCTCTTTGTAAAAAAATCTATTTCGCTATCTCTCTCTTCCCGTCTCGCCATCTCGCTATCTCACCATCTCGCTAAATCCATTCTCAATTCACTTTTCACCGTTCGCTCTCACTTCTTTTCTCTCTGTAAATATATCTGCGAAATCTGCGTAATCTGCGTGCTACAATTTTTCCTTCTCCATTTCCCAGAGCGTAGCAATTCCCATTCCTCCTCCAATACACAATGCCGCCAATCCCTTTTTCGTTTCTCTGCGTTTCATTTCGTGCAGTAAGGTAACAATTATTCTTGTTCCGCTTGCTCCAATAGGATGTCCTAAAGCAATAGCTCCACCGTTCACATTCACGATTTCCGGATTCAATTTTCCAATTCCTTCCAGTTCCAATCCTTTCAGCACAGCTAAGGACTGCGCTGCAAATGCTTCATTCAGTTCTGCCAGTTCAATATCCTGCAAATTCCATCCCGCTTTTAGCAGCACTTTTTTTATTGCCGGAACAGGACCGTAACCCATTAAAGATGGATTAACTCCTGCCGAAGCACTATTCACGAAAGTTGCCATTGCTTTCAGACCGAGTTCTTTCGCTTTTTCTGCACTCATCAAAATTAAAAAAGCCGCACTGTCATTTATCCCACTGGAATTGGCTGCAGTTACAGTTCCGTCATTTTTAAAGGCAGGACGCAACTTGGCAATGGAGGCAACCGTTACTCCCGCCCGGGGCATTTCGTCTTTATCTACAATAATCGGCTCTCCCTTTCTTTGGGGAATGCTGAAAGGCACAATTTCATCTTTAAATTTACCTGCAATTTGTGCCTCTTCAGTTCTATTCTGACTTTGGGCTGCAAAAGCATCCTGTTCTTCTCTGTTGATATTATATTTTTCGGCTAAATTCTCTGCTGTAATACCCATATGATAATCATTAAAAATATCACTGAGCCCATCCCGAATCATCAAATCCACCATTTCCTTATCACCCATTCTGGCTCCCCAACGTGCATCCTTCAAAGCATAAGGTATCTGACTCATATTTTCTGTTCCACCAGCTACAATAATATCTGCCTCTCCTGAACCAATCATCAAGGCAGCTAAGGAAACAGCTTTCATTCCTGAACCGCAAACCTTATTCACAGTGTAAGCAGGAACGGTATCCGGAATGCCACTGTGAATAGCTATCTGCCTTGCTACATTTTGTCCTAAACCTGCTCCGCAAACATTACCGATGATAACTTCATCAATCAGTTCCGGTTTTAATCCTGTCTCCTTCAACATTGACTGTAAAGTGTTTACCCCTAATTGAACCGCTGAAATATCTTTGAAAACACCTCCAAAATTACCGATAGGACTGCGCTTGGCACTTATAACTATTACCTGTCTCATTTTGTTTCTCCTGTGTTGTTAATTTTCAATCTATGGCAAGCCAAAATATAAGCCCCTTTTCGTCAATGAAAAATGAAGATGGTGTAGAGGGTGAACTCCGTTCCTCCGCTTTTTTTCTCTCACAGATTACACAGATAACACAGATTTTATTTTAGAAATTAGGATTTAAGGAACGAGGATTTAATAGCTCTGGGATGAACAGGATTAAAGGGATTATAGGGATTTTTATAGGTATGGGATGAACAGGATTAAAGAGATTTTTGGGGATTTTTGTAGGTATGGGATGAACAGGATTAAAGAGATTTTTGGGGATTTTTGTAGGTATGGGATGAACAGGATTATATGGATTAAGAGGATTTAATAGGTCTGGGATGAACAGGATTATGGAGATTTTGGGGATTTTGCTATTTTGGAAATTCCAGAACCTAAAAACCTTAGATCAATTCCCGCCTTGCTATTTTCATTCTTTATTCACCGTTTATTCTCAATTTACTGTCCATTTTCCATTCTCCAATCTCAATTTAATCTCTTTTCCTCTTTCTCTCTTTTTCTCTTTGTAAAAATTCTATTTCGCTATCCCTATCTTCTCATCTATCCATCTCGCTATCTCACTATCTCGCCTAATTCATTTCAATTTAATCTCTTTTTCTCTTTGTAAAAAAATCTACCTCGCCATCTCTATCTCGCCGTCTCGCCACCTCACTAACTCGCTAAATTCATACTCCATTTACGCTTCTTTTCTCCATTATCTTAGTAAAATAAAATATTTATTTTAGGTTGTAATAACTTAGCCTGCAGGTAGCGAGACCTTTCCCTGTTTTTATGCTGTGCTTTATTTCCTGCCAAGTTGAATCTTTTATACTGCTTTAACATTTCTTTAACGATTCCTTAACAAAGTTAAAGTATTGTTAAGGAGTCGTTAAAGAGGCGTTAAAGAAATGACTAGGCAACAAGCAGTTATACTAAGTCCACAAGCTATTTTTATAAATTAAAATGCTGATATGAGCAATGTTGTATTACTTGGTTGTTAGTTCAGGACAAATCAATCAACTAAGGGTGGACTTTATTTTGTGTAGATTGAGGACTCTCAATGACCATCTCTCGCAGATTTCGCAGATTACGCAGATTTTATTTTAGAAATTAGGATTTTAGGATGTAAGGATTAAGAGGATTTAATAGGTATGAGATGAACAGGATTAAAGGGATTTTTGGGATTAATAAATAGCAAAACAACCTAATTTATACTGATTTTCATAAGCACTATTTTTCATTCTAGTCGTCATAAGTCATATGTGCCCCAAAAGTTATTTCACAAGAGAAAGTTATCAAGGCACAAATGACTCCTGACTTGCAATTTTCATTTTTCATTCACCATTCATTCTCCACTCTCAATTTATTCTCTTTCTCTCTTTCTCTCTTTGTAAAAAAAATCTATTTCGCCATCCCTATCTTCCCATCTTGCTATCTCACAATCTCGCTTAATTCATTCTTAATTTAATCTCTTTTTCTCTTTCTCTCTTTGTAAAAAAATCTACCTCGCCATCTTACTTTTATCTGTGTTATCTATGTAATCAGTGAGAGATAAGAAAAACAGCCCGGGTAGTAACTCTCGGGCTGTTTATATTTAAGCTTGGACTTAAACGATAAACTTATTCAGTTTATCCATAATTTTGTCTTTTTGCACCAGTCCTATCAATTGGTCGCTAACAACGCCGTTAACAAAGATCAGCAGGGTAGGAATAGACATCACGGAATATTTAGCGGCAATATCCTGTGCTTCATCTACATTCACTTTCACTACTTTCACTTTGCCTTCGGTTTCGCTGGCTATTTTTTCTATTGTAGGGCTAAGCGCTCTGCAGGGACCGCACCAGGGAGCCCAGAAATCCACTAAAACAGGTTGAGTGGACTTTAAAACTTCGGTCTCAAAGGTAGCAGATTGAACTTCTACGATAGCCATTTTGTTTACTCTACGATAGCCAGGAGATCGCTTTTGGAAAGAATTAGAAGCTTTTCTCCCTCAAGTTCAATTTCGGTTCCGGCATATTTGCCAAAGAGGACTTTATCGCCCACTTTCACTATTTTTTGTAAATCCTCATCGTTGCCAACAGCAATTACTTCAGCAATTTGAGGTTTTTCTTTGGCTGTATCGGGAATAATGATTCCGCCAATGGTTTTTTCATTTTCCAGAGTGCTAAGTTTCACCGCTAAATGGTCTTCTACGGGTCTGATGTTCATTGTAACCTCCATAATATATTTATTCTTCAATAATAATATAAGCGACAGGGCTTACTTAGCAAACACAAAATTGGACTGCTAATTTCTGTCAAGAAAAAAAAATGAGAGCATGCAGATTTTGGTTTACAAAGGGAAAAAGAGAGTAAAGTGAGAATGAATGAAGCGAGATAGTGAGATGGCGAGATGGCGAGATGGTGAGATGGATTTTTTTTACAAAGAGAGAAAGAGAATAAAGTGAGAATGAAAGAAGCGAGATAGTGAGATGGCGAGATGGTGAGATGGCGAGATGGTGAGATGGATTTTTTACAAAGAGAAAAAGAGAGAAAGAGATTAAATTGAGAATGAATGGTGAATGAAAAATGAAAATTGCAAGTCAGGAGTCATTTGTGCCTTGATAACTTTCTCTTGTGAAATAACTTTTGGGGCACATATGACTCATGACGACTAGAATGAAAAAATAGTGCTTATGAAAATCTGTATATATTTAAGTTGTTTTACTATTTATAAATCCCTTTAATCCTGTTCATCCCAGACCTATTAAATCCCTAAAATCCTTACATCCTAAAATCCTCGTTTCTAAAATCAAATCTGCGTAATCAGCGAAATCTGCGTGAAAGAAAAAATAATCAGATGTGCGCAGGGCTTGACAGAGTTGGCAGTATCAAAAATAGTGAACGCAAGAAGGAAAGAATAGTTATGCTAACCAAAAAGGTATTGTTTATTGATGAACCCTTTGCCAGAGAAGAAGGAATCAGAGCTGAGCGTTCGCGTTTTTTATGGAATGTTGTTTCCCAAAATTTTGATGCTGACCTACTACTATTGAAAAGCTCCGTTTATCTGGAAAAACCGGTTTCTGCACATACGGGTTATGACAGATTATATTCTTTAAGTTTGAAAGCGGGAACTAAATTTGAACCGGAAGGGTATCATCTAATAGTAAAAAGTCAGAAAGAGCGTTTTATCAGTATTCTGGATAGCAAACGCTATGAAGTAATTTTTTTTGCGGGGCTTTCTTGTCTGCCTTTAGTGCATTTAGCAAAGAAGGTTTTACCGGATTGTAAATTAATTATAGATATAGAAAGGATTTGGTTACCCGAATTAAAGGAAAAGTGGACTGCAAATAGACGACTGCAAAATGCTGATAATTTTTGGCAATACATCAAGCAAACTGTTTGGGATAAGCATCTGATGAAAAAGGGGATATTTTGTTTGTATGCTAATCCTGGAGAAGCGAATGATTTATATAGGTTCTATCATTTTAAGCAAAATAATTCTCACTTTGTCCCTTTGCCGATAACTGCTGTGCTGGAACCTGATAAACCGGAAAGTAACAGGAAATTTATCCTTTTCTGGGGTGCTCCTGAAAACAAAGATAACTTAACTGCAGCGAAAAACATTATTTCTGAGATTTATCCTCGCATTTCCCAAAAGATGGTAGAAAAGGAAATAAGTATTATTTTGTGTGGGGGAGAAGAACTTCAAAACCTTTGCAGTGGAAGGATAACTTATGCTCCCTATAATAACAGGGAGCAATTACTGCAGCAAGCATTATTTGTGCTTTTGCCTCTGACCAAACCTGATATGGAAAGCAGGATTTTAACTTGTGCTCAATATCGCAAAACCCTCGTTTGCACTTTTTCAGCAATAAAGGATTTTCCTCTACCGGAAGATAGCTATCTTGCAGCTGATGACTTTAGCATCTTAGCCGATAAAATATCAGATCTTTTCCGCAGTGCAAATAGATTGAATGAATATGCAATAAAATTAAATGCTTTCTGTTTTGCAAATTTTACGCAGGAGAAAGTAGAAAATGAGTTATTAACAAAAATTTACAGCTGGATTGAAAACAATGCCCCAAACCAATAATGTGCGTTTAATTCTTATTGGAGGTGGAACCTGTTCCGGTAAGACCACTATTGCCAAAGCAATCGGAGTAAGGTTAAACGACTTAAAAACCGTTATTGTGGCTCAGGATAACTACTATAAAGACCTTAGCCATCTTCCTCCTGCAATGCGTCATAAAGTAAATTTTGACCATCCGGAAGCAATTGATGTTCCCTATTTGCTTTCTGACCTGAAACTTATGCTGGAAGGTAAAGCAGTGGATATTCCGGATTATGATTTTACCACGCATTGCCGCAAAGAAGGTAAAACCTGTGTTGCTTTTGCAGATGTAATTATTCTGGAAGGTATCTTTGGGCTGTATTATCCTGAACTATTAGCTCTTTCCGACCTCAAGATTTATGTGGATACCGATTCGGATTTGCGTTTAGCCAGGCGTTTACAAAGAGATATTGTAGAACGCGGAAGAGATGTGGAAAGCGTTTTGGAACAATATTTAAGTACAGTTAAACCCTCCCACGAGGCATTTATTGAGCCCACCAAGAAAAATGCCGATATAATTATCCCCGGAGATAGGGAATTTGATAATGTTCTGTATATGCTGAATGGATATTTGCTGTATGAGTTTATTGCAGAGAGTAGAGGGAAAAAATAATAGGTCTGAGATGAACAGGATTAAAGGGATTTTAGGGATTTAATAGGTCTGAGATGAACAGGATTTAAGGGATTTTAGGGATTTAATTGGTCTGAGATAAACAGGATTTAAGGGATTTTTGGGATTAATAAATAGCAAAACAAACTAATCTATACAGATTTTCATAAACACTATTTTTCATTCTAGTCGTCATAAGTCATATGTGCCCCAAAAGTTATTTCACAAGAGAAAGTTATCAAGGCACAAATGACTCCTGACTTGCAATTTTCATTCTTCATTTACCGTCCACTCTCCATTCTCAATTTAATCTCTTTTTCTCTTTTTCTCTTTCTCTCTTTGTAAAATCAATCTCTTTTTCTCTTTCTCTCCTTGTAAAAAAATCTATCTTGCCATCTCACTATCTCGCTATCTCGCTTTTTCATAGGTTTTGTTGCAGTTCCCAAATTCGGTCTCTGATTTCCGCTGCTCGTTCAAAATCCAGATTAGTAGCGGCTTTATCCATTTCTTTAGTCAGAAGTTCAATTATTTTATCTTTATTATCCAGTTCCAGATATTGCATAAAGTCCTCAGCGGAGGGTTTTTCATTAGCTGCCTGTTTGCTGATTTTGTCATAGCCCTCTGCGATGGCAGTAGATTGCATAATCTGGTCAATTGTTTTATAGATGGTCTGAGGAGTAATTCCGTGTGTTTCATTATAAGCAAGCTGTTTAGAGCGGCGTCTATTGGTCTCTTGAACTGTTTGTTTGATGGCGTCGGTAATTTCATCAGCATAGAAAATCACTTTACCGTCAATATTTCTGGCTGCCCGTCCCGAAATTTGAATTAAGGAACGGGTAGAACGCAGAAAGCCGGTTTTATCGGCATCTAAAATAGCTACCAGAGAGACCTCCGGTAGGTCTAAACCTTCTCTTAAAAGATTAATTCCCACAATCACATCAAATTCACCTAAGCGGAAGTCCCTGATTATTTTAGCGCGTTCAATGCTATCTATGTCACTATGCATATAGCGGGCTTTGATTCCGGCATTATTCAGAAAGATGCTGAGGTCTTCACTCATTCTTTTGGTTAAAGTCATAACCAATATCTTTTGTTTTTTAGTAATGCGTTCTCTGATTTGAGTGATGAGGTCATCTACCTGATGTTTGACGGGTTTAATTTCAATTTCCGGGTCAAGTAAACCGGTAGGACGAATAACCTGTTCCACAATTTCGCCTTTAGTTAAGCCCAATTCATAATCCGCAGGGGTAGCAGAAACAAAGATTACAGAGTGCATATACTTTTCAAATTCTTCAAAGCGCAAAGGACGGTTATCAAAAGCTGAAGGAAGACGAAAACCATATTCCACCAGGTTTTTTTTGCGGGTATAATCTCCTCCGAACATTCCATGCACTTGAGGGATAGTTACATGGGATTCATCAATCACAAACAGAAAATCCTCGGGAAAATAATCCAATAAACAGTTTGGTGGTTCTCCTGGTTTAGCTCCTGTTAAGTGTCGGGTATAATTTTCAATACCACTGCAGTAACCCAGTTCGCGCAGCATTTCCAGGTCAAAAGTAGTGCGTTGTTTCAAGCGTTCTGCTTCCAGATATTTTTGATTTTGTAAAAACCAGGCAACGCGTTCATTCATTTCCTGCTCAATACTGATGAGAGCTTTATGCAGTTTCTCTTCATTCATTAAAAAATGAATTGCGGGGTAAACATCATATTGTTCTACTTCCCCTAAACCTTGACAGGAAATAGGATGCAGTTTTTCCAGACGCACAATCTCATCCCCGAAAAATTCTACGCGCAAGCAGTGTTCCAGATAGGCAGGAAAAATATCTACAACATCACCTCTAACTCTGAAGGCACCTGGCTCAAAGGCAATATCATTTCTACTATAATGAGCAGCAACTAATTGACGGATCAAATCTTCTCTATCCATTCTCAACCCTCTTTTCAGAGAAATTAGTGCCTCGCGATATTCTTCGGGAACACCAAGACCATAAATACAGGATACAGAAGAAACAATGATAACATCTCTGCGTTCCATTAAACTCATTGTAGCCCGTAAACGAAGTTTCTCTATCTGTTCGTTTATACTGCTATCTTTTTCAATATAAATATCTTTACCCGGAATATATGCTTCGGGCTGATAGTAATCATAATAGCTGATAAAATATTCCACTGCATTTTCCGGAAAAAGTTGTTTCAATTCACCATAAAGCTGAGCGGCAAGGGTTTTATTATGTGATAAAACAAGGGTAGGACGATTCAAGCGTTCAATCACATTAGCTATTGTAAAGGTCTTACCGCTACCTGTAACGCCTAAAAGAACCTGGTGCTTTTTGCCTTCTGCAATCCCTTTAATCAGGGTTTCTATGGCTTCTGGCTGATCACCTGAAGGAGTATAATCACTCACAAGTTTGAAGCGTTGCATTTTTTAAGTTCCTTTATGGGCAATAAATTCTTCTTGACAGAGCAGGGCTTGATTTCTGCTTTGTTTTACAAGGATTTTGAATCCTGTGTTTTGTCCAGAATTATTTAACTTGGGAGATAAAGAAATGCTAAATCATGAGGACTTACAGATTAACTATGAAAACCTGCTAAAGTTGGGCTATGTAGTTGTGGATATTCGTTATAAGGAATACGATGTTTGTCCGGAAACCCCAAAACTCGTTATCGCCAGAGTAGATTCTGACCGGGATGATTTCTACCAGGATATGCTGAAGTTATATACCGGAATTGAATTTAAACCCAACGATATGTACGAGATTTGGACTGATATCTTGAAACACAAAATCAAAATGAGTATGGTTCTAAACCGTGATATCGCTATTAAAGTTGCAGCGTTGGATTACATAGAAACCGTTTATACGGCAAAATGAAGGAAAAATCACTTCTGCTAATTAAACCAGATGCAGTGCGCAATAAGCATATAGGGCATATTATTACTATTCTGGAAGAAAATGACTTTCATTTTTGTGCTCTAAAGCTTTTTCGCTTTGATCGGGAATTGGCAGAAAACTTTTATGCAGAACACAGGGGAAAGGATTTCTATGAAAACTTGCTGAACTTTATGATGTCGGACTTCACAGTGGCAATTATTGTCCAGAAAGAAAACGCAGTTCAGGAGTTACGAGATTTAATCGGAGATGTAAACCCCGCTATAAGAAAACCGGGAACTATTCGCTATCTTTATGCTGAAGGAATTACGGAAAATGCAGTCCATGCCTCCGATTCAGTTATTAGCGCTAAGCGAGAAATAGGAATTATTTTTAAAACAGAGGACACCGAGAGAAGGGGTTGAGAAAACAGAGGGCTGAGAGAAAAAGGTTGAGATACACTCTGGTCAACCATAATAAACGACAAGGATGTCGTTTTTCCGGATGGTTGACCTCCTGGTCAACCAATATAAACGACAAGGATGTCGTTTTTCCGGATGGTTGACCTCCCGGTCAACTATAAATTTACCAATATTTTCCTGTTTCAATTCATTCTTCATTTCATCAAGACCTCAAGACCTCAAGACCTCAAGACCTCAAGACCTCTTGACTTCTCATACATGGAATTTTAAAGCTTTTTCTATGTATAGGGGATAATCCAAAACTATGGATCATTTTAGTGTGATATTCAGTTCCATAGCCCTTATTAGAAGCAAAACCATATTCAGGATAGATATCATCATAAGCAAGCATTAGTTTATCTCTATGGACTTTAGCTAAAATAGAGGCAGCAGCAATAGAGGCATAGAGTTGATCACCTTTTATGATGGCTTTGGCGTAAGGTTTTAGTTCAAAGTGAATATCTCTTCCGTCTATAAGACAGTGTCGGGGTTGGCATTTCAGCTGGAAGAATGCCTTTTTAAACCCGAAAAGAGTTGCCTTCAGAATATTGTATCTATCAATATAAGCAGGACTGATTTCCACAATGCTATAGTCAATAGCATTTTCTACAATTTGCAGATAGAGTTCTTCGCGTTTTTTGGGTATAAGCAACTTGGAATCGTTGATACCTTCAATAATATGTTCGTAGTTTAAAACCACTGCAGCAACTACAACAGGACCAGCTAAAGCTCCGCGGCCGGCTTCATCAATTCCGGTAAAAAGACCGTTAGCTTTATAGAATTCTAAGTCATTCTGATAAAGGATTGTCACTATTATTCCTTTTGCAGAATGAAAAACAAGCGACTAAATTTAACATCTATACCGGTTAAATGTCTGGGATAGAGGTTTTTTGTGATATCAGAGCTGTGAATAGCGATAAGTTTTAAGGGAGAATTATGGATAATTTCAATTAGTTCATAGGAATAATAGACCCTTTGCTGATGCTGTTCAAACTGATAGCTGTAACCCAAAGGATTCTTTTTAAAAAAATGCAGAGTGGATAACTGGATCAATTGAGCGCTATTAAAATATGCCTGATGAACCATAAGACCATCATTATAACGGTGCAAATCACAAAGATGGGCAAAATTATCAATGCTATTTTCCCAGGTGGAAATATCAAAAATAAATAAACCACCGGTTGCCAAAGCAAGTGACACTTCCTTTAGCAAAACAGCTATCTGTTTTGTTTGAGTAAGGTAATTGATGCTGTCAAACATACAAAGCACAAGCTGACAGTTATTATCAGGAATGGGATCGGTCAATGCAGCATAGTATAATTTAGGTTTTACAGGTTTATTAGCTGCAGCTTTCAGCATATCTATGGAATTATCACAGGCAGTAACATTATATCCTTTTTGAACTAATTGAATTGAAACATTGGCAGTTCCACAGGCAAGTTCCAGAATTTTACTCAATTGCAGAGAAGAATATTTTTTGAACCAATTCAAAACATTATTTACCCAAAGCGTATAGTCAACCTGTGCCATATAGTCATCGTAATGTTCTGCAAAAAAAGAATAAGCACTTGTATTATTTTTTTTGCAAAAGCGAACCCCTGCCAGATCATATATATCGTCCAGAGGGCGAGACATATTTAGTAACTGTTTTTGAGCACATAGAAGTAAGTTATATGGCTTGCCATTAGTTACACAGAGGTTGCGATAGTTTAGTTCCGGGTGAAATAGTTCCCAATTTTCATTATCTATATTTACGAGTATTTCTACAAACCTAAAATTTGTGCTGATTAAAACATTGTTTGGTTTTTTACCTTCAATAAACTGAGGGAAATCCTCAAAATATATCAATTCTTCTTTTTTATCATATAAGTTCTCAGCAGGATCACCTTCCAAAACACAAGGGCGTAAATCATAAGCGGCAAGGTCCGTAAGAAATGGTCTATTGCCTTTAAGTTCTAAAACCGCTAAATCAGGATGTACATAAAGGAGAGATGAATTAATATTTTCTTGCTTGCAGTAATATAGAAAGGAAGCAGGACTGGCAAAAAAACAGATATTTTGAGGGGTAGGAACAGGAAGTGCAGCAAAATTGTTTAACCCTGTTAAATGTAAATTATCCGCCTTATATTTTAGAGTATCTTCATAGGGACAAATTATTTCCAGCTCCAGTTCTTTTTTGATGGGGAAAAACTCACAAGCATTAATAATTAAGGGGACTTCTTCAGACAGGAAAGTGACGATTGATATCTTAGGCATAAAGAAATCTATTGTATTTTATCACTGCTTCCAGGTATTGATAAGGGAATACCTTGTTTGCAAGCATTGCAATTTTCTTTTTCAAAAGCAGGAATTTCCAGACTGAGCAATGTTTCCAAAGGAGCAGAAAACTCTATTTTTCCACCACTGCGATCAACAAGGACACCAATTACAACTACTTCCAAATCTTTATTCTGGACACAGGAAATAACTTCCTGAATACTTCCACCGGTAGTAAGAATATCTTCCACGATAGCTATTTTCTGCATAGAGGAAAGGTTAAAACCGCTGCGGATAAACATTTCACCCTCCTTGCGCTGCGCAAACAAAAAGTTTTTTCCCATCAAATAAGCTGTCTCAAAGCCCAGAGCTATAGCTCCATAAGCAGGGCTAATAACAGCATCAAATTCATATTCAGCTAAGCGTTCTGCAAGGCGTTTACAAAGGTTATGAGCAGCAGCAGGATTTTGCAAAATTCTCACTTTTTCAATGTAGTGATTGCTATGTTTTCCGGAAGTTAACTGAAAATGACCTTCCAGAAGGGCTCCTTCACTTTTCAGGATGCGGGTTACATAGTCCGAATCTTCAAGACAGGTTAACAGTTCTTTGGCATCTTTTTCTTCCTGTTCCGGAACCTGCAATTCTACTTTATACATATCTCCTGCAATTGAAGCATACATACCCATTATTCGCTCATTTAGCAGATTGGGATGAAAACCGGAATCTTCTAAAAGACCTTTTGCCAGTTCTGCTTCAAAGAGATTGGTATAAGTAGCAATAGTAATTAAAATTATCTCTTCCATTTTCTCCTCCAGTTATGAGTTGACAAATTACACTTCGCCAAAAACTACAACCACAATTATTAGAGGTCTACAACCTCTTTTGGGAAAAAATAATTTGTCAACCCAAAAGCTGCCGGAAACCGAAAAAAGTAGTAAGGAGAGAAATACCGGTTCCCGGCATTATAACAGAACAATTTAAGTATATTGTTTAGCGATTTCTATTCCGCGTTTAATAGCGGCAAGGTTTTTTGTAAGTAAATCGGGATTTTTTTCTTGCATAAAGGAAGTTAAATTGCCTTCCAGGGTTTCGTATTTTATAATGTCGGTTTTACCAATTACAACCCCGGTTGCCACCATATTCAGCACAATCATACTGCCGATTTCAGATGCAATATCATTCATTGGAACTGCAATTTTTGTAATATCTTCGCGTTTACATCCACGAGGGCACATATTGGTATTATAAATTAAAAGTCCTCCAGGACGAATAGAAGGAGCAAATTTATCTATTGAGGGCTGATTTAAAGCCACTAACACATCGGGGAAGCTGACAATTGGCGAGGCAATTGGCTCTGTAGAAACCACCGTAGAAACATTGGCAGTTCCACCTCTCATTTCCGGTCCGTAAGAAGGCAGCCAGGAAACATTTTTCCCTTCTTGCATAGCTGCCTGGGCAATAAATTTGCCTATAGTAAGAACACCTTGACCGCCAAAACCGGCACAAATCATTTCTGTAGTCATTATTCCACTCCTTCACCTTTATCACGATAAACACCTAATTTGAAGAAAGGCAGCATATTTTCTTTTGCCCATTGTCTTGCCTGTTCGGGTTCATAACCCCAATTGGTAGGGCAGGTGCTGATAAATTCAATAAAGGTAAAACCGCGATTTTCCTTATTATAGCGAATAGCTTTGTTTACAGCTTTTTTAGCTCTAATAATATCAGCCGGGCTTAATAGCGAAACCCTTTCAATATAATAGGGAGCTACTAAGGTTGCTAAAAGTTCACACATCCGAATAGGATAACCGATATCATCTACATTTCTGCCATAAGGACTGGTAGTGGTTTTCATATTAGGCAAAGTTGTTGGAGCCATTTGTCCTCCTGTCATTCCATAAATAGCATTATTAACGAAGAAAACGCTGATCTTTTCTCCACGATTGGCAGAATGAACAATTTCCGCAGTTCCGATAGCAGCTAAATCACCATCTCCTTGATAGGTAAATATATGCATATCGGGACGGGCTCTTTTTATGCCTGTAGCAACAGCAGGAGCGCGTCCATGAGCCGCTTCTGCCATATCACAATTAAAATATTTATAAGCAAAAACGGCACAACCAACAGGTGCCACACCGGCAATTTGATTGATCAAACCATTTTCATCTATTGCTTCAGCAATTAAACGATGAGCTACACCATGCATACAACCCGGGCAATAATGGAAGGGTTCTTTGGTAAGTGCTTCAGGGCGTTTTGCAATAATTTCCATTTTTTCCTCCTTCCTTTAAAAACATTCTTCCAGTTTTTCTTTGATTTCAGCGGGAGTGAAAACAACGCCTCCCACTTTTCCCCAAAAATCAACAGGAACTTTTCCTTCTACTGCAATTTTTACATCTTCTACCATTTGTCCCGAATTGAGTTCAAATACATAGACCTTTTTCACATTTTTCCCGATTACCTGTTTGATTGCTTCATAGGGATAGGGCCAAACACGAATAGGACGAATTAAACCAACGCTTTTACCTTGTTTCTGAACTTCGTTAATAGCCGATTTTACTACTCGGCTGGCAGTTCCCCAGGCAACGCAAAGCACTTCATTTTCATCTGAAATGTTATAGGTCTCATAGCGAATTTCGTTTTTTTGGATTTCGGCATATTTCTTATATAGACCTAAAACATGCTGTTCCAAAACCTGGGGGTCAAGTTCCAGAGAATTTATTTCATGGTGGTGTTTTTTAGCGCCATCTTCATTGGGACAAATACACCAGGAAAGATGTTGATTGGCAAGTTCTTGCAATTCTGCATCTGTTTTTGCTGGTTTAAATTCAACGGGCTCCATCATTTGCCCCAGCATTCCATCGGCAAGAATCATAACAGGATTGCGATATTTATCTGCCAGATCAAATGCCTCACTTGCCATATCGGCAAATTCCTGAACCGAACTCGGAGCCAAAACAATTAAACGATAATCGCCATGACCTCCGCCTTTAGTTGCTTGAAAATAATCACCTTGTGCGGGCTGGATATCTCCCAAACCGGGACCACCGCGTTGAACATTAACAACAACGCAGGGAAGTTCTGCTCCGGCAATATAAGATAGACCTTCCATTTTCAGTGAAATGCCCGGAGAGGAAGAAGAAGTCATTACTCTTTTTCCGCTTCCGGCAGCTCCGTAAACCATATTAATGGCAGCAACTTCACTTTCCGCTTGAATAAAGGTTCCTTTAACCTTGGGCATCATCTTTGCCATATATTCAATTAATTCGCTTTGGGGAGTGATGGGATAGGCAAAATACAAACGACAGCCACTACGAATAGCCGCTTCTGCAATTGCCTCATTTCCTTTCATTAAAATTTTGGACATTTATAACCTCACTTCTCAATCGTTATTGCCACATCGGGACAGGTTATATAACACATTTTGCAGGCAGTACATTTTTCCTGCTCAATACACTCGGCATAGTTGTAACCCTTGGCATTAATATT